>Ga0265780_10000295_pt1 | contig 77849 bp, 58 predicted proteins | sample P1T30metagenome_FD_192432 | JGI IMG/M metagenome (GOLD analysis project Ga0265780, IMG submission 192432) | Plant litter microbial communities from East Loma Ridge, Irvine, California - P1 T30 | ecosystem: Environmental > Terrestrial > Plant litter > Unclassified | place: USA: California...
GCATCAGCCGGTTGCTTGACAAAAACTCGTACCAGTCGTTTCAGCTGCCGAAGCAGCGGGTAGGCTTTGCCTATACCGTGGGGCTGGTGCACGGGCTGGCGGGCAGCGGGGCGCTGGTACTGGCCGTGCTAAGTGCCATTGCGCAGCCGGCCTGGGCGGTGGCCTATATTCTCTTATTCGGGCTAGGCTCGGTACTGGGTATGCTAGTGGCGGTGAGCCTCATGCGCGTGCCTTTCACGCTACGCATGCAGCTAGGACGGCGGCTGCGGGCGGGGGCCGTAGTGCTGTCGTCGGCGCTGAGCGTGGGGTATGGCGGCTGGATGGTGTGGGTGAATGTGTAACCTGCACGCGTGAACCTCACGAGCCCCCTATGGAGCCGGCTCCCTCTCCAAAACGAAGGGGGAGCGACGCCTAGCAACGTTCATTTACGGTCGGCTACCCCTCTTTTTTTGAGGGTGGCTGGAGGGTGTGGTTGGCGTTGTTGGGGTTAGCCCCTACTTTAGCAACTAGCATCCTGATAAAAATACTATGCACCTCGCCCCCAAAGACCTCGATAAGCTGGTACTGCACCAGGCCGGCGTAGTGGCCCAGAAGCGTTACGCCCGTGGCCTGCGCCTCAACTACCCCGAGGCCGCCGCCCTGCTCGCCACCCAGCTACTAGAGTTTATCCGCGACGGCGAGTCGGTAGCCACGCTCATGGACAAGGGCAAGCAGATACTGGGCCTAGGCGACGTGCTGGAGGGCGTGGCCGACCTACTGCACGAGGTGCAGGTAGAAGGAACCTTCCCCGATGGCACCAAGCTCGTGACCGTGCACCAGCCCATTTGCCGCGAGCACGGCGCGCCCGAATTGGCCCTCTACGGCAGCGGCCTGACCCACACGGCCCCTGCCGCCGCGCCGGTGCCCGCCACCGTGCCGGGCGAGTACCTGCTGGCCGACGGCGACATTATCCTGAACGAAAACCGCCCCGTTATCGAGCTGGAGGTGCTGAACCGGGGCGACCGGCCGGTGCAGGTGGGCTCGCACTACCCCTTCTTCGAAACCAACGCGGGGCTGGACTTCGACCGGGCGGCGGCCTTCGGCTACCGGCTCCACATCCCGGCCGGCACGGCGGTGCGCTTCGAGCCGGGCGAGCGCAAGCGCGTGCAGCTAGTAGCCCTGACCGGCGAGCGCCGCGTGTACGGCGGCAACGGCTGGATTGATGGCCCGCTCGATGAGGCCGGTAAGCAACAGGCGCTAGGGAAGCTGGGGTAACGATGAATAGAAAACTAATAAGTGTCAGTAATGAGACAGGAGCCTGGATTTATATGCTATGCGCAACTATCTGGTTTATTCTTCTAATATTCTTTACGATTTTATTCTTTTTCACCAACTCTAATACACTGTATTTTATTCCTTTCTTAATCCCAGCGACTACCTACTGCGTTTACTTAGCCACACTACACGAAATTTCATATGATAACGACTTCATTTATATAAAAAATATTTTTAGTAACGATAAAAAGTTTTTACGCAGCGATTTTAATAATATTTCAAAGAAATTTATTTTATTAAATACACTAACAATAAATTTTAATAATAACCAGTCGCACAAATTCACTCCACGATTAAAAGCCACGCATTTTGATTTCTCTTTTAGCGCAATAGACGAATTTATTAATTACTGGAACAACTACTTTAAAGAGAATAAATCTTAATTACTTCCTACCTTATGTCCCTACCCCTTTCTCGGCAGGCGTATGCCGCTATGTATGGCCCGACCGTGGGCGACCGGGTGCGCCTGGGCGATACTGACCTGCTGCTGGAGGTCGAGCGCGACTACTGCGTGTATGGCGAGGAATGCAAGTTTGGCGGTGGCAAAACCCTGCGCGATGGCATGGGGCAGGCGGCCGGCATAGGGCAGGTCGACGCGCTCGACCTGCTGATTACCAACGCGCTGGTGCTCGACTACACCGGCGTGTACAAGGCCGATATCGGCATTAAGGGCGGGCGCATCGTGGGCATTGGCAAGGCGGGCAACCCGCACATCATGCCCGGCGTGGACCCGCGCCTGGTGGTGGGCGTGACCACCGAAGTGGTGGCTGGTGAGGGGCACATCGTCACGGCGGGCGGCATCGACTGCCACATCCACTTCATTTGCCCGCAGCAGATAACCGAGGCACTGGCTTCGGGCGTGACCACGATGGTGGGCGGCGGCACCGGTCCGGCCGCCGGCACCACGGCTACCACCTGCACGCCGGGCGCGTTTTACCTCGAAATGATGCTCAAGTCCACCGACGCCTTCCCCATGAACTTCGGGTTTTTGGGCAAGGGCAACTCTTCGAAGCCCGAGGGGCTGGCCGAGCAGGTGGAGGCTGGGGCGCTGGGCTTTAAGCTGCACGAGGACTGGGGCACCACCCCGGCCGCGATTGATAACTGCCTGACTATCGCCGACAAGTACGACGTGCAGGTGTGCATCCACACCGATACGCTCAACGAGAGCGGCTTTGTCGAAAACTCGGTGGCGGCTTTTAAGGGGCGCACCATCCACGCCTACCACACGGAGGGCGCGGGCGGCGGGCACGCGCCCGACATCATCAAGATTTGCGGCGAGCCCAACGTCATTCCGTCGAGCACCAACCCCACGCGGCCGTTTACGGTGAACACCATCGACGAGCACCTCGACATGCTGCTCGTGTGCCACCACCTCGACAAAAACATCCCCGAGGACGTGGCCTTTGCCGAGAGCCGCATCCGCCCCGAAACCATTGCCGCCGAAGACATTTTGCATGACCTAGGTGCCCTGAGCATCATCAGCAGCGACTCGCAGGCGATGGGCCGGGTGGGCGAGGTCATCACCCGCACTTGGCAAACCGCCCACAAGATGCGTCAGCAGCGGGGCCCCCTCCCCCAGGATGCCGATACCAAGCGCCCAAACGACAATTTCCGCGCCCGCCGCTACGTGGCTAAGTACACCATCAACCCCGCCCGCGCCCACGGCATGGCCGAAGAAATCGGCTCGGTCGAAATTGGTAAGCTAGCCGACTTGGTACTCTGGAAACCGGCCCTGTTCGGCTCGCGGCCGGAGATGATTATCAAAGGCGGCGTCATCGTGCAAGCCCAGATGGGCGACCCTAATGCCTCGATTCCGACGCCGCAGCCGTCGTTTTCGCGGCCCATGTTCGGGGCGTATGGCGGGGGCGTAGGGTATTGCTCAGTGGCTTTTGTATCGGGCGCTTCGGTGGAGAAAGTATCGACCGAGTACGGCTTGAGCAAGCGCGTGCTGGCGGTGAAAGGCTGCCGCACCGTCGCTAAAAAGGATATGGCGTTGAACGACTACTTACCCAACATTTCGGTGGACCCGGAGACGTACCGGGTGATGGTAGATGGCGTGCATTTGACCTGCGAGCCGGCGCAGACGCTCCCGCTGGCGCAGCTGTATAATCTGTTTTAGTGGGTAACCTCACCCCCCAACCCCCTCTCCTTGGGGAGAGGGGGAGCCTGATGACTTTTTTAACATAAACTCCCACCCGCTTGCGTTAGGCTCCCCCTCTCCCCAAGGAGAGGGGGCTGGGGGGTGAGGTTGAACGTGCAAACCGGCAACAGCTTACAAAACATGGCGAACCTTGGCCCAACCGACAGCTCCATCCACACCTTTACTACCGACCGGCAGCGGTGGAAACAGCTCAAGGGCTTTGCGCGCGAAAACCGTAGCGAACCAACGCCAGCCGAAGCACAGCTCTGGCAAGCATTACGGGGCGGTCAATTGGGCCACCGCTTCCGGCGGCAGCATGCCATTGCGGATTACATCGTAGACTTTGTTTGCCTACCCGCTTGGTTGGTAGTAGAAGTAGACGGGGCTATTCACAACGTGTCAGAAGAGGTTGAATACGATGGCGGTCGTACTCATGCCTTACAGGAATGCGGCTTTCTGGTGATTCGCTTTACCAACGAAGAGGTGCTACATAACGTGCCACAGGTGCTAGCCGAAATTGAGCGCCATGTACAATTGCTAACGAGCTAAATCAACGAAGTTACCTCACCCCTAGCCCCTCTCCTTTTCGGAGAGGGGCTAGGGGTGAGGCGCTACGCTCAGCCTACTCTTTCGACAAGGTCGAGGCGGCTAGCTCCTCCTTCAAATCCAGCTCGTTTTCGAGCTGGCGAATGACTTCTTCGTCGTACTCGCTATTGTGCTGGCGCAGTTGCATCAGGCATTCGCGCTGGGCACTTAGTAGCTCTAGCAGCACGGTATTGTAGCCAGCTACCGCATCGGTGTTGGTAGGCGAGCCATCGGCGTGAACAGTTAGCTCATACTGGTGCCGGAGCTGGTCGAGCAACTCGTTGGGATGGGTCTGCGCCTTGTAGTGCTGGGCCAGGGTGGCGAGCGAATTGCGGGCTAGCAGTTGGCGTAGAGCGAGGTGCTGCTCGTGCGCCGGACGCAGGTGGTCGCGGTCCTCCACGCCGCCCAGCCAACGGATGAGTAAGGGCAAGGTCAGACCCTGGCCCACGAGCGTAACAAGGATAACAACGAACGTTATAAAAATGAGTAGATTGCGAAGCGGAAATGGCTCGCCGCCCGCACCCAGCAACGGGATGGCCAGCGCCGCGGCCAGCGACACCACCCCCCGCATGCCCGCGTAGCCTACCACCAGCGGCCCGCGCCAACCAGGATGGTTGTCGGCCACCGTCACGAATCGCCCTATAAAGGTGCTGAACGGCGAGCCGATGAGCGTCACTACCAGCCGCACTACTATTATCACGGCGCTGATGAGCAACCCGTAGCCCACCGCCTGCAAGCGCGACGTACCATCTAGGCCGGCCACCACTTCGGGTAGCTCGAGCCCAATGAGCATAAATACCGCCCCGTTGAAGACAAAGCCTAGGGTGCTCCAGGTGCTGTAGGCTTGCTGCCGGGCGGCCGCCGAAAAGACCGTGTGGCTGTGGTAAGACAAGAACAGCCCGCCCGTAACGACCGCCAATACCCCCGAGCCGTGGGCTTCCTCAGCCAGCAGATAGAGGCTATAGGGCGCCATCAGGGTGAGCGCGGTGGTGAGGTTGGCAGTGGGGCAAATCCAGCGGTGAATGACGTAGAAGCCCAGCGCCACCAACAGCCCCACGGCCACACCTATCACCGTCATGAGCAGCAGCCCGCTCGCTGCCTGGTGCCACGCAAATCCGCCCGACACAACGGCGGCTATTGCAAACCGGATAACTATCAAGCCGCTAGCATCGTTGACCAAGCTTTCGCCCTCCAAGATGGCCAGCACCCGACGGGGCAGGCCCATGCCTTTCATAACACTGGTGGCTGCCACGGCATCGGGCGGCGACACAATGCCACCTAGCAAAAAGCCCAGCGCCAGTGTGCACCCCGGAATGAAAGCGTGCGCTACCCAAGCCACACTGGCCGCCGTCAGCAACACCATACCGAACGCAAAAAACAGGATAATCCGCCGCCAGCGCCAGAAGTCCTTCCACGAGGTAAACCAGGCCGCCTCGTAGAGCAAGGGCGGCAGAAAAATCAGGAAAATAACGTCGGGGCTGATGCGGACGACGGGTAGGCCCGGCACCAGACTCAGCCCGAGGCCACCCAGCACCAGCAAAATGGGATAGGCTATGCGCAAGCGGCGGCTCAGCCCCACCAGCAGGCAAATGACTAGCGCTAAGCCCAAACAAAGCAGCAGGTTCTCGTGCATAATAGGTAGCAAGCGTCTATAATAAATAGATTAGCCAATACAACTTACTACTGTCGAATGCAAGATATAAGCAGACTTAATAGGCAGGGTAAGGAAATACTCTTACGATGTCACATAAAACAGCCCCGTTAAGCTGAAGGAACACGAATGTTATACTCAGCTTAATGGGGCTGCTACGACTGAAAACAAGCTATTTTATTCAGCCTGATAATAATGCTATGCCTAGATTAGCTACGCTGCCACTTCGCGGTGCAGCCGAATCAGGTCGAAGGGATAGGGCCAGACGGTGAATTGGTTGTTGCGCACAAAGGTGACGCTCAGCAGCGAAAGTAGCGTGGGCAGACAGGTAGTAGCGGTGCCGCCGTACTGGTGAATCTGGTAAAAGTGGTGGCCACGTGCCTCAGCCATTTTAGTGGAGTCTACGCCGCCCACCACGTAGCGCCGGGCGGCTTCGTGGTACCAGATGCCGCCCGCGTACACGCCTACGGCCTCCTTGCTTTTGGCCGAAGCGGTGGCATCCTGCGCCCGGATGGCCCGGATGGCCGGCCAGTTGGGCATGGCAATGGTTTCGGTGCGCTCCAGCTCAAACACCTCACAGCCGACCAGCACAAAGTGCGCCTTGCGAATATCCTTGTCGGCTTCGACCTCGTCGTCCGGCTTGTTATGGGCGTACTTGGGTCGCCGCGCCATGAAGTGCTGTCTTAGGTCTTGCCAGGGCATAAACCGCTCTTTGAGGATGCGCTTGCCGGCCGGCTCGTCTGTGTGAGCAAAAGCCAGTTCGCCATTATTGAAATAGAGCAGCGTGTCGTCGTTCAGAAACGCCCAATCGTCGGACAGCGTGGCAAGCAAGGGCAGGCAAGTGGCAGGCACGGCAGCCGCACGGCCAGCCAGCACCCATTTCAGCCACAGCTCCGTCAAGCACACATCGGCTTTGAGGCCCAGCGTTTTGAGCTGCTTTTTGGCGAGCAGGCGCTGCTTGCGGGCATCGTCGGTTTCGGTGGGCGCGCCAGCTTCGGTAGGGGCCGGCGCTTCTGGGGGCGCGGGCAGATTGTAGGCCAGGTAGCTGTCGGCGACGGTGAATTTGGCCACCTCATTGGGGTTGACGTTCAGCGTTTGCTTCACTACCTCGGGCAGATGCTCATAGAGCACGGGGTAGGGGTCGGCGTAGCCGGCGGCGGCCAGCAGGCCGGGCTGCCGGTCCTGCCCGAAGGCATCTTTACTGGCATCCGTCAGCACCAGCAGCGGCTGACCGGGGCTCACCTGGCTGGCCTCCGCCACCAGCTCAAACGAGAGCGAAAACACCTTTTTACCAGATTTGAAACCACGGTCGTTGAGCCAAGCTACGTACTTAGCAGCTGGCACCACATCGCGTTTTAGCCGGTTATCGACCACCTGAATAACCGGCAGCAAATGGAGCGGCAAGGGCGTGGCCCGTCGTTTCAGGCGCTGCATGGGCTCTTCGGCCAGCTGCACTTCGAAGCCGTGGGTACCCAGAAATTCCTGCAGCCGCTCCTGCACGTGCCGCACCTGGTACGAGCGGCTTTCGCGGTATTTGTCGGGCTCATTTTTGTCCCCATTATGGTGCCAAGCGGCCGTGGTGCGCTTGCCATCAAACGTCTTTTTTGCGTACACGGCACCCGCAAAAGTGGCCACCTGGCTCGGCCGCAGCTGCCGCAGATACGTGTGGCCCAGGCTGGCAAACTGCTCGTAGTAAGTACCAAGCGAGGCATAAGCGCCCACTTTGGTCGGGTCGATTTTAACAAACGTGTTGGCTTCCACCTTCACCGTCAGCATGTGCAGGTCGTCCGCGCTATCCACTTGGGGCTTCACCTCCACGGCCGTCAGGCTCTTGCCGCTGGCCGGGCCTTTCACCCGCAGGTAAAACTTGCTCTGCGATACCCGGCGCGCACGCTCCTGGGCGCTGTGCTCGTAGAAGCTCAGCGCCAGCATCAGCTTGAGCAGCACGTGCGGCGCTAGCTCGTCGGGCTCGACCGGCTCGGCCGTTATTTCCTCTGCCGCGACTTGGCTAGGGTTGCCGAAGTGATACTGCCAAGGCTTGGCCGGGTGCCCAACGGGCAGCAGCGTGTAAAGCGACGCCTGCGGCTCGTCAAACGTGAAAAAGTAGAACGGCCGGTCAATCTGGTCTTTGTAGGCGTTGGTAAAGCTGGGGTAAAACATGCCCGGCTTGGCTTGATGCCGCCGGTAGCGTTCCTGCGTGGGCGAGAGGCGATAGCGCCAGATGCTATAGGCTTGCAGCAGCTTCGTGTAGTCGGTCGGCAGCTTGATGTGCAGCTGGTTGGTAGGCACCAGCAGGGGCTGGGGGCTGGGGCTTGGTTTGCTTTTAGCCATGAGAAAGAGGAGTGAAAAAGATTAGAAATGGGTGAGCAGGCGCTCACAGGCCAGCGTCAATAAGTCATCGGCATCGGCAGGATCGGGCTTGAGCGTGCCGGTGAGCACTACAATGCGGGCCTGTGCCCAGCCGGGCACCCGCTCGAAGTGCTCGTCGTAGAAGCCCAAAGCGCTGTCCTCGTCGTGCCGCAGATTCATCACCACCAGGCGGCAGGGGTCGGCGGAGGTGCCGGGCGTGGCCTGGCTCAGCTGCTGCCACTTGCTCACCATGCGCTCCTTGAAGTGGGCCTCGTTGAGATTAGGATGATAAAACGGGTCGTCGGGCGGCAGCGGAAACTGCCGTAGCGTGCGGTTGCCGTAGTTTTTGCAGTCGATATATATCGGCCGGTTCTCCAGTTTCAGGTCGGCCACCTCGAATACCGCATCGGGCACGGCCGCGCTGGTGGCTTTGATATGCCGGCTTTTCAGCACGGCCTCAATTACTTCTTCCCCAATGGCCCCGACCAGGATGGACTGGTACACGTAGGGCAGCAGGTAGGTACCCGACTCCACAAACGCCAACTCGTAGCCGCGCACCCGAAAATGAGTAGCCAGCGGCGAGCCCAACTGGCTGTTCACGGGCCTGTACGCGGCGTTCAAATCCCAGGGCCGAAACTCGGGGCTATTGGTGCCGGGCGGGGCCAGGTGCAGCTCGTGATTAATAAGCAGCTTACCCTCATGGGCATAGTCGCTGCGAAACGTGCCCCGGATGCGGGCCAGCTGATTGGGACGCGGCTTGTCGGCCAGCGCCTCGCCGGGGCGCAGCGGGCGGGGCAGGTCGTGGCGTAGCACATCGTCGCGCAGCCATTGCCAGCGTTGGCGGGCATCGCCCTCGCCGGTGCGCTTAAAATGCTCCAACTCGAGCACCAGCCGGTGAATGGCGGTGCGGGCCGCGTCGTTGGCCCGGCGTAGGTCGTGCAGGTCGTCGTCCGAGTCTTTACGCGCCTTTTTCTCCTGATGTCCGATGGCCGGCAGCAGCGTCTGCATATTGCCCGAGGCGTAGCGCAGGTAGTTTTCGCGCTCGGCGGCCAGCGCCGGGTCGGCAGCCACGCGGGCCAGCACGCCATACACCTCGCGGGCGAGGGAGAGGCGTTGCGCGGGCATGGGCTGCCACACCCGCTCGATGCGCCCCAGCGCCTGCACCAACACGCTGAACTGGTTCAGCACGCCATCGGCTGTGTTCAGGTACTCCGAGTTATAACGGTTGAGCTGGCGAATCTGCCCCAGCAGGCCGCTGGCTTGGGCGGTCGTCAGGCGCTTGGCATACAGCAGTTTCAGCACCCCATACACATCGCGCTTGATGGCCGCGTGCTGCTCGCTGGCCGTGGCCTGCGGGTCGACTCCGCTGAAATAGTAGTACGGCGCTTCGAGCAGGTGCAGGCACTGAAAATCACGCTTGCCGTCGTCACGCTTCGTCTCATCATGCCGGGTTTCGAAGTCGATAGGACGCTGATAGTATTGCAGGTTTACCCCATTGCCCGCCGAGGGGTAGGTCGTGACGACCACTACCGGCCGCCCGGCCCAGAACAGCGCATTGTACTGCGCATGCAGCGTGGGGTCGGTGCGCAACTCCTGCCCAAACCGGGCATCGTAGAGGGCGACCGTGCAGGCCACGCGGTGCTGCCGGGTTTCGTCGCGGCACCACACGTCGTAGATACGCAGGTTTTTGTCGCCCGCCGCCGCGTGCCGCGTGGCCCCAAACCAGCCGTCTTCGTCGCCGCCCGTATCGAGCAGGCGCTGCACCTGCCGCAGCGACGATAGAAAAACCAGGTGCGTGGGGCCGGCCGCCAGCTCGGCCGGGTCTTGCGCGGCTAGCCGAGCCAGAAGCCCAAATACGTGCTGCACCCGCCCCAGCCGGTGGCTCAACGCGCCCGCCTTTTTGCCAAAATACTCAGGGTCTGCGTGGGCCATTGCGGCTAGCTGGTCCCCAAACAGAATTTTAGGTCCCGCCGAGACCGTAACCCGCAAAGGCTCCACCACTTCGTGCGTGATGGTATTCTGCCGCGCCTCGGCCTTGCAGGCGTTGGCGTGACGCACGTCGGCTTCGTCGGCGGGCGTGTTGAGCAGCGGGGAGAAGGTGTCGGTGGGGCGGCCGGGATGCGCCAGCCCGGTCCAGTCGAAGTTGCGCAGCACCCGCTGAATGTGCGCCGTGGCCGACAGCCCAAATACCAGGTGCTGGCCGGCCAGCGCCCGCAGCATGGCCTCGGGGCTGTCGTTGAGCGAGTGGTAGAGCACGCCCACCTCCTCGGGGTCGGTGAGCTGGCTCGTATCCATCTCGATTTCGTAGAGGCCAAAGCCGTTGGTGAGCAGGCTGCCGTAGCCGGTTTCGCAGAGCTCGTACTGCGCCCCAATCTGGCTCACCTGCCGGATTTCGCGCAGGTAGTCGGTGCCGCCAAAGCACTGCCGCAGCACCTCAAAATAGATATCCTCATGCTCGGCTTGTAGGCGGTTAAACAGCCGGATAATATCCTTTACGGCCCGCGTCACCACGTCAAAAAGCAGGAACGCATTGGGTCCGCCCGCCGCAGCCGTGAGCGTGAACGAGTGCGCGCGCGGCGCGGCAGCATGCAGATACACCGGCTGCTGCACCAGCGAGCGGTTCGACTGAAAAATGGCCCGGCCGCGCAGCTCATCTTCAGCCGTATCGAAGTGGGTAATAGTCGGAAAATCAATACCGTGCTCAGTCAGTAGTACGTCGATACGGGTCTGAATGGCCTGCATCATCTCCCTGATGGGCCGCCACTCGGGCCGATGGGCCAGGTACTGTGGGTGCGTGAGCTTGCGGCGGCACAAGCGCTCATAAAACGTCTGCACCAGCCCAAACGGGTCACGCACTTCCTTGTCGTGGGCCAGCAGGTCGAGCAGGTCGTTTTCCAAGAAGTCGAACTCATCAAACACGAACACGTAGCGCCCCTCCGTCGGTGCTTCCCAGCGCCCTAGCCGCACGGTGCGCTGCCCGTCAAACACGCCATGAAACGCTTTGTGCACCGTCAGCAGCAGCAGCCGGCACGTAGCATCAGTTTGAAAATGCAGGTACGGAAACATGCGCGGCCACACGGGCAAATTGGCCAGCTCCTGCGCCGGGCGCTGGTCGATGCGCTGCTTGGCCACGGGGACCTGGGCCGCCAGCCGGCGCGCCAGGGCCAGCAGTTCCTTCAGCGGCTTGAGGGCTTCGCTGGCCAAGTCGCCCAAATCAAGTAGGCCCGCGCCACGCTCACCCATTGCCCAGGCCCGACCAAAGCGCTCAGCCTTGCCGTGCAGGTCGGCCAGGCTGGTAACAGGCAGCCGTTCCTGCCGCCGGTATTCTTCCAGCAAAGCCGGCGTGTGCGAGTGATTCAGCAGCTCGGTCAGCGTTCCATCGGCGAGCACCTGGTGCAGCTGCTCGGCATCTTTGTGCTGCTGCACGTAGCGGCGCGGCTCCTTTATGAGCGCCGCCATTTCGTTTAGCAATTGAATACGGTTCGCGACGTAAATAAACTTAGTATCGGCCGGGTACTCGTCGGAGTTCAGCAGCTCTGCCAGGCTGCTAGTTTTGCCCAGCCCCGTGCCTCCTAACACTAGCTTTAAACCTGTTGGGTGGGCACCTATCGTGCGGCGGTAGTAATCGGCGTACAGACTCATGCGCGGGAGCGGCTAGGTAACAAGGCTAAAAACGTTGGCGCAAATAACGACACGAATACTAATTCAGTTGTAGATTGATTACTAAAAATGGAGGCCTTCCAAATAAAGCAGCTATTCTATCTTATCAAACTATTATTAAACAGAATTTTATATTTTTGAATATTTTTTCTAAACTCCATAAATAATCGCCCCAAGTATCCTGTGCAACCGGGCATCGTGACGTTAAGAAGTCCAGACTATTCGTAGTTTACCCGCCGTTATTTGTATCAATGCCGCACCTCGCCCGCCTGCTCCACCTCGCCGATTCGGCCCTACCCACCGGCTCCTTCGCCTATTCCTACGGTTTGGAAAGCAGCATTACCTTCGGCCTTATTAAGACGGAAACCGAGTTTCGGGCCTACCTCTACTCCTTTTTGCAGCAGGCGATGGGGTTTGAAATTCCCTTTGTGACCGCCGCCGCGCAGGCTGGCAGCCATAACCTAGAAACGCTGTTGCTGGAGTATGATGCCCAGTTGCTCACGCCGACGCTGCACCGCGCCAGCCTCACGCAGGGCAAAAACTGGCTGAAGCTGCTGGCCACCTTCTACCCCGAGGCCGCCCTAGGTGAACTGAGCAGCGACTTGGCGCAGCAAGAGCTTCCCGCGCACTTTGTGCCGCTGTTTGGGCTAAGCCTAGGGCGCGTGGGCTTTGCCGCAGCTGATATCCAGACTACTTACCTGCACCTCGCCCTACGCGACCAGCTGAGTGCGGCCATCCGGCTGGGTTTCATCGGGCCAATGGCGGGACACTTGCTGCAACACGATTTTTACGGCGTCTTTGAAAATCTGCTGGCCGCGGCCGATATTCGGCCCTATACCGAGGCCACGCGCTGCACCGTGCTCCTCGATGTAGCGCAGATGCTGCACGATGACATTTACTCGCGGCTGTTTCAGAATTAGCTCTTCTCTAAAATCCCGAACGATGGACGTGGTAAAAATTCCGGCCAAGCTTCGGAAAGCGTTGCAGACCATCCGCGGCGGCCAGGTCGATGCGGGCCGGGCGCAACTGGCGGCCATCAAAGGATTCGAGCCCCAAAAGGCGTCTGTCGAAGCCGAAATAGCCTATTTTCAGGGAGATTTTGCGGCGGCTATGCGCCTCGACGAGCAGGCACTGCCTTTTGATGGGCAATGGTACGCCAGCAATGTGCTGACCGAGCACCTATTTGCCTACTCGCGGGCCGCGCTGCTAAGCGGGAATGTGGCGCAAGCCAGGCAATTTCTTCAGCAGTTTCTAGCCAAAAAGGAAGCGTTGAACCTGCCTGACCACAATCTGCATTTTTACCGCTACCAGGTGGCGCAGCACCTGCAACGGCTGGCGGGCGCACAGTTCCTGCCCAGCGACCCGCAGCCGCTGCTACCGCGGGCCGCAGGCGTTGCCCTAGAAACGTTTGTCCCACAGCTGCGCCAGTACCGGCCGAAGCTAACCTTCGACAGCGCAGCCGGCGCTGGCTACTTGCTGCACTTTATGTTTGGAGCCGCCGCCACGGCGGACGTATTACGCTACTACCACACTTACGCCGATGAGTTGCGCACGGAAAGCCATCACCTGAGCGCGGCGCGGCTATACGCGCAACTCGGCGACCGCGAAGCCGCCGAAAAGGCCCTGCTGACCTATGCGGCCATCGTCTGGTTTCCAGTCGAGCACACCCAAGTTGCGCCGATGCGCCTTTGGGAATTCCCGGAACTACTCCCGATATTGACCAGCGCGCTGACGAAGCAGCTGCTTATATTGTCTAAAACACCATAGGCCAAATAGGCTATTTAACCTTAAAAACTAGTCACTTACTATGGCTTTCGTCGATAAACTTGCCCTCCTACTCCACGGCCACAGCCATGAGGTGCTAGAGTCGCCGGGCAGCTTCACGGAGCGCGAGACGCGTCGGCTGCCGCCGTATCGCAATTTTCGCAAGCGGGCGTTTACGGTCGGTATTGGCGGGCCGGTGGGCACGGGTAAAACCGCGCTGCTCAAAGTATTGTGCGAGCGGCTGCGCGATGAGTATCGCCTGGGCGTGGTCACGAACGACATTTTTACCCGCGAGGATGCCGAGTTTTTAATCAGCGAAAGCGCCCTTGACGCTGACCGCATTGTGGGGGTCGAAACCGGCGGCTGCCCGCACGCTGCCATTCGGGAAGACATTTCGCTGAATATGGATGCGCTTGAAGGCTTGATGCAGAAATTTGATAATCAAATTGATTATCTATTTGTGGAAAGCGGCGGCGACAACCTGGCTGCGCACTTTAGCCGCGAGCTGGTCGATTATTCCATTTATGTAATTGATGTATCGGGCGGCGATAAAATCCCGCGCAAGGGCGGACCGGGCATTACGCAGGCCGATTTGCTGGTTATTAATAAGATTGACCTGGCCCCACTGGTGAAGGCCGACCTCGGCGTAATGGAGCGCGACTCGCGACGAATGCGCGGCGACGGGCCATTTGTATTTGCCCGTGCTTCAGATGGGTTTAACTTAGACGCGATTATCGACCACATTCACCTAGCCAAAGCGCAAGCGCTGGCGGCCGTGCGCGAAGACCGACGATAGCCGCCATTATGCTGATTGACTGTCAGCATCGTATATTACCCTGCGGTTCGGGCACCCACTGCCCAAATCACCCCGGCAAAGGCTGACACTGTTAGCTTGCGCCTCGCCTCTCTCCCTCCCCTCCCCCACCCATCACGGATGCCGATTTTCGGCACTAGCCTCGCTGTTTTCTCGAAAGCAGCTTGGGGCCAGCGCCGCGAAGCCGTGCCCGGCCCAGAAGTAGCGCGGACTTTTAGTCCGCGAGCAATACATGCACCGAGTTGCGGACTAAAGGTTCGCGCTACATACTACTCCACCATGACTACGCCCACCCTTTACCGGCCCGAATTTGAGCACGATGCGTGCGGCACGGGTTTTATCACGTACATCGACGGCCGCAAAAGCCACCAGATTGTGGCCGACGCCCTCACGATGCTCGCCAACATGGAGCACCGCGGGGCCTGCGGCTGCGACTCAGACTCGGGCGACGGCGCGGGCGTGCTTATTCAGCTGCCGCACTGGTTTTTGCTGGAAGAATGCGTGGCGCACGGCATTCGGCTGCCCGAGCCGGGCGCGTACGGCGTGGGCATGGTCTTCTTTCCAAAGAAGGAAAAGTGGCGCGAAGCCGCCCGGCAGGTAATTGCCACGGCCGCCGCGCGGCTGGGCATTCCGGTGCTAGGCTACCGGCCGGTGCCGGTGCGCACCGAGGGCATCGGCGTCACGGCGCTGTCGGCCGAGCCGATGATTGAGCAATTAGTGGTGGGGCGGCCGCTGGGCATCGTGACCGAAGCCGACTTCGAGCGCAAGCTCTACGTACTACGGCGCTTGATTGTCAAGCTAATGACCGAGCAGGTGCCGGCCGCGATGGAGACGTTTTACTTCGCTTCGCTCTCGTGCCGCACCATCGTGTACAAAGGGCAATTAACGACGTTTCAGGTCGGCATGTACTTTCCCGACCTCAGCGACGAGCGCGTAACGTCGGCTTTTGGGCTGGTGCACTCGCGCTTTTCCACCAACACCATGCCGTCGTGGAAGCTGGCGCAGCCCTTCCGCTACCTCGCCCACAATGGCGAGATTAACACCCTGCGCGGCAACCTAAACTGGTTTTACGCTGGCCTACCGACCTACACCTCGCCCTATTTTTCGGCCGAGGAAATGGAGATGCTGCTGCCCGTTATTGACGCGGGGCAGTCGGACTCGGCCTGCCTCGACAACATCGTGGAGCTGCTGCTGCACTGCGGCCGCTCGCTGCCGCACGTGATGATGATGCTGGTGCCCGAGGCTTGGGACGGCAACGAGCAAATGGACCCGCTCAAAAAGGCGTTTTACGAGTTCCACGCCACCTTTATGGCCCCCTGGGACGGCCCGGCGGCGCTCAACTTTACCGATGGCACGCTGGTCGGGGCCATGCTCGACCGCAACGGCCTGCGCCCGCTGCGCTACGCCATCACCAACGATGGGCGCGTGCTGGTGGCCTCCGAAGCGGGCGTGCTGCCCATCGCCCCAGAGAATATTATCAAGAAAGGGCGCTTGCAGCCGGGCAAGATGTTCGTGGTGGATATGGCGGCCGGCCGCATCCTCACCGACCGCGAGATTAAGGCGCAAGCCGCTAGCCAGCAGCCCTATGGCAACTGGCTCGACAACTACCAGATTCGCCTCGAAGACCTGCCCGAGCCGCGCCAGGTGTTCACCGACCTCGGCGCCGACGCCGTGCTGAAGTACCAGCAGGCGTTCGGCTACAGCCGCGAAGACGTGGAAACCGTGCTGGCCCCGATGGCAGTGGACGGCAAAGAGCCCATCGGCTCGATGGGCGTGGACGTGCCGCTGGCAGTGCTTTCGGACCAGCCGCAGCACCTGAGCAGCTACTTCAAGCAGTTTTTTGCCCAAGTCACCAACCCGCCCATCGACCCCATTCGGGAGCGGCTCGTGATGAGCCTGGCCACCTTTATCGGCAACAACGGCAACATCCTCGACGAAGACCCGCGCCACTGCCACTGCGTGGCCGCTAAGCAGCCCATTCTCAGCAACCTGGAGCTGGAAAAGCTGCGTAGTATCGACACGGGCTCCTTCCACGCCAAGACCTTGCAGACCTACTTCAAAGCCGATGGCAAGCCGGGCGCCCTGGAGCGCGGGCTGGCGCGGCTTTGTCGCTACGCCGAAGATGCCGTGAATGACGGCTTTGAGGTACTGATTTTGTCCGACCGCGCCATGGACTCGGAGCATGCGCCCATTCCGTCGCTGCTGGCGGTTTCGGCGGTGCATCACCACCTCATCAAGCACGGCATGCGCGGCTCGGTGGGACTAGTAGTAGAGGCCGGCGATACCTGGGAGGTGCACCATTTTGCCTGTTTGCTGGCCTTTGGGGCCACGGCTATCAACCCGTATTTGGCGCTGGCTACCATCCAGACGCGCCACGCGGTGGGGCTGCTGGGCGCCGATTTGCCGGCCGAAAAGCTGGCCTACAACTACATCAAGGCGGTGTGCGACGGGCTGCTGAAGATTTTCTCGAAGATGGGAATTTCGACCTTGCAGTCGTACCACGGCGCACAGGTATTCGAGATTCTGGGCCTCAACCAAAGCGTGGTAGACCAGTATTTCACCGGCGCCGTGACCCGTATTCAGGGCCTGGGTCTCGACGAGATTGCCAAGGAAACGCTCTACAAGCACTTCCACGGCTTCAAGCAGGAAACCACCGTTGGCCCCGAGCTGCTGGCCACGGGCGGCGTGTACCAATGGCGGCGCAAGGGCGAGGCGCACATGTTTGACCCTGAGACGGTTCACCTACTGCAACACGCCACCCGCACCGGCAACTACGCCACCTACCAGAAGTACGCCAAGCTGCTGAACGAGCACCCAAATCAGCTCTTTACCATCCGTGGTTTGCTGGGTTTTGCCAAGCACCGGCCCAGCATCGCGCTCGAAGAAGTGGAGCCCGTTGAGACGATTATGAAGCGCTTTGCAACGGGCGCAATGTCGTTTGGCTCGATTTCGCACGAGGCGCACAGCACGCTGGCCATCGCCATGAACCGTATCGGCGGCCGCAGCAACACCGGCGAGGGCGGCGAAGACCCGCTGCGCTACGAGGTGATGGAAAACGGCGACTCGATGCGCTCGGCCATCAAGCAAATTGCTTCGGCCCGCTTCGGCGTGACGGCCCACTACCTGACCAACGCCGACGAGTTGCAAATCAAAATGGCTCAGGGCGCCAAGCCCGGCGAAGGCGGCCAACTACCCGGCCACAAGGTAGATGAGTGGATTGCCAAGGTGCGCCACGCCACGCCCGGCGTGGGCCTGATTTCGCCCCCGCCGCACCACGATATCTATTCCATCGAGGACCTGGCGCAGCTGATTTTCGACCTCAAAAATGCCAACCGCGCCGCCCGCATCAACGTGAAGCTGGTGAGCAAGGCGGGCGTGGGCACCATCGCGGCAGGCGTAGCCAAAGCGCACGCCGACGTGATTCTCATCTCGGGCTACGATGGCGGCACGGGCGCCTCGCCGCTCAGCAGCATCCGCCACGCCGGCCTGCCCTGGGAGCTGGGCCTGGCCGAAGCGCACCAAACGCTGCTGCGCAACCAGCTCCGCAGCCGTGTGGTGCTGCAAGCCGACGGTCAAATGAAGACCGGCCGCGACCTCGCCGTAGCCGCCTTGCTGGGAGCCGAAGAATGGGGCGTGGCCACGGCCGCGCTCATCGCGGGCGGCTGTATTATGATGCGCAAGTGCCACCTCAACACTTGCCCGGTGGGCGTGGCCACCCAAGACCCCGAGCTGCGTAAGTTATTCAGCGGCAAGCCCGAGCACATCGTCAACCTCTTCCGCTTTTTGGCCGAAGAGCTACGCGAAATCATGGCCGAGCTGGGCTTCCGCACGGTGAATGAGATGGTGGGCCGCAGCGAATTCCTGAAAGTAAACCCCGAAGCGGGCCACTGGAAAGCCAAGCTCATCGACCTCGACGCCGTACTGAGCCCGGCCCCGAACCTTTCGGGCGGCACGCTCTACCACAGCGAAAGCCAGGACCACGGCATCGACGAGGTGCTGGACTGGCAGCTGGTAAAAAGCGCCCAAGCGGCCCTGGAGCGCCAGGAGGCTGTGGCCGACGAGTTTGAGGTGCGCAATACCGACCGCACCATCGGCACGCTGCTCTCCAATGAGATTACCAAGCGCTACCACGCCGCCGGCCTGCCCCAGGATACCATTCGCTACAAGTTCACCGGCTCGGCTGGCCAGAGCTTCGGCGCTTTCTCGGCCAAAGGCCTGACCTTTAAGCTAGAAGGCGAAGCCAATGACTACGTGGGCAAGGGCCTGAGCGGGGCGCGGCTGGCGATTTTTCCGCCCGCCACCAGCACGTTTATCCCCGAAAACAACATCCTCATCGGCAACGTGGCGCTCTACGGTGCCACCTCGGGCGAGCTCTACGTGCGTGGCAAAGCGGGCGAGCGCTTCGCGGTGCGCAACTCGGGCGCTACTGCCGTAGTCGAGGGCGTGGGCGACCACGGCTGCGAGTACATGACCGGTGGCCGGGTGCTGGTGCTGGGCCGCACGGGCCGCAATTTTGCCGCCGGCATGAGCGGCGGCCTAGCCTGGGTCTACGACCCCGAAGGCCAGTTCCCCGCCAACTGCAACCCCGACATGGTGGCCCTGGAAGGCCTGGCCGAAACCGACGAAGCCGAGATTCAAACGCTGCTCAAGCAGCACGTGGAGCTGACAGGCAGCCACTTGGCCAACTTCCTGCTGGGCAACTGGGAGGAGGAAGCCGGGCGCTTTGTGAAGGTGTTTCCGCTGGAGTATAAGCGGGTGCTGGAGAAGGCGGTGAAAGCTGCCTAGTATGGCGCCTCCCCCCATCCCCCTCTCCGCAAAGGAGAGGGGAAGCCTAGTTTTTAGTTGATTAAGTTCTGGGTGTACCTTGTAATTCACCCTGTTTTATTTGGTATGGCAATCCTTTTAGTTTTCGACCCAAAAATCAACTTGACCCAATCGTCAGATATGCTCCTCACAGCTAATTTTCAAACGAGTATGGTCGGCGGGCAAGATTCTTATGAAGGAGAAGAGCCAAATTCTGTTGAAATGGATTTGCCCAGCAATGTACTTTTCCACCCCACTTTCACACCAAGAGGAGCAACCCGCTCATTCGTTTCTCTATGCTTTGCTTTAGGCGTAGAACCAGGTCAGTATATGGCATTCGATTTAGCAATTCCTCTTAATGCACAAGGCAAAGTGACAGCGTATTTGCATTAAAATGCGGAAATTTCTGACACGAATTTGCCTGTAATTAACTTCTGCTTCAAATGCCACTTTGGCTCCCCCTCTCCTTTTCGGAGAGGGGGCCGGGGGGTGAGGCGCACCGCAAGACGAGCAAAAACGCAATAAACATGGGCCACATCACCGGTTTTAAAGAATACCCGCGCACCGCGCCGCCCAAGGCGGCCCCGACCGAGCGCATTGCCCACTACCAGGAGTTCATCGGCCTCTACCCGCCGCAGGAGCTGCACCACCAGTCGGCCCGATGTATGAACTGCGGGGTGCCCTTTTGTCATTCGGGCTGCCCGCTGGGGAATATCATCCCCGAGTTTAATGAAGCTGTGTATCAGCAGGATTGGCGGTCGGCTTACGATATATTGTCGGCCACCAACAACTTCCCCGAGTTTACGGGGCGCATTTGCCCGGCCCCGTGTGAGTCGGCGTGCGTGCTGAGCATCCACAGCGCACCGGTAGCGATTGAGGAAATCGAGAAGCACATCATCGAAATCGCCTTCCAGAAGGGCTATGTACAACCCACGGCGCCGGTGCTAAAAACCGGCAAAACGGTGGCCGTAGTGGGCTCGGGCCCGGCCGGGATGGCCGTGGCGGCGCAGCTCGCCGAGGCGGGCCACACCGTTACGGTATTCGAGCGCGACCCGCACGTGGGCGGCCTCATGCGCTACGGCGTACCCGATTTCAAGCTCGAAAAATGGGTAATTGAGCGCCGCGTCAAGCTGCTAGAAGCCGCCGGCGTCACGTTCCGCTGCAACGTCGAAATCGGGCGTGATATATCGGCCGACGAGCTGCGCCGCACCTTCGACGCGGTGGTGCTGGCGGGCGGCGCCTCGGCCCCGCGCGAGCTAAAGCTGCCTGGCCGCGAGCTGAGCGGCATTCACTACGCCATGGAGTACCTGACGCAGCAGAACCGCCGCGTGAGCGACACTCCCGTGGACAGCGAGCACATTCTGGCCGATGGCCTCGACGTGGTCGTTATTGGCAGCGGCGACACGGGCTCAGACTGCGTGGGCACCGCCAACCGCCAGGGGGCTAATTCGGTAGCGCAGTTTGCCATGATGCACCAGCCCGGCGAGGAGCGCCCAGCCCACACGCCTTGGCCGCTTTACCCCACCGTATTCCGCACCAGCAGCTCGCACGAAGAGGGCTGCCAGCGCTACTGGGGCGTGAACACCAAGGCCTACCTCGGCGACGACCAGGGCCGCGTGCGCGCCCTGCTAGTGAGCGACGTAACCTGGGAAACCGACGACATGGGCCGCCGCATCCGCTTCGAGGAAGTGCCCGGCTCCGACCGCGAAATCCCGTGCCAGCTGGTGCTGCTGGCCCTGGGCTTCACCGGCCCCGCCAACGCGGGCCTGCTCGGCCAGCTAGACGTGAAGCTGGATGAGCGCGGCAACGTGCACGCGCCCGAAACCACCTACCACACCAACCTCCCCGGCGTATTCGTGGCCGGCGACATGCGCCGCGGCCAGTCGCTCATCGTGTGGGCCATCTCGGAAGGCCGCGAGGCCGCCCGGCAGATTGATATGTACCTGATGGGTAAAACAAACCTGCCGAGCAAGAACGCGGTGGGGATGTTTGGGTAAGATTTTTGGAATTGAGTGTAAAGAGAGAAGCCCCGGAAGCTATTGCTTTCGGGGCTTCTCTCTTTAGAATATTAACTTTGATTCAGCTTGGCTTCAATTTCAGCAGCTATTTCAACAACATTGGAATTAAATAAATTAGCTTTACTAAAATCATAATCAGTAAAACTGGTATTCGGCAACCGGGAAATATAAAAAGTCCTCATCTTGTGCTACACCTAACTTACTCCAAACGTAGTTTTTCGTGATGTCTACATGAACATCTCCTACTTTGTTCCAGCAATGGCGTATTATTCTATCGTGTACAGAATTACCACTCAGTATCATGCAGGAGACAAATCCTTCAACACAAACTGCATTAATTAGTGGTGCTGCGAGGCAAGCGTTTTTAACGCATTGCTCATCTTGAAGGTCAGCAGTTATTATCTTAAAAACCTGCGACCCAAAAATAGAATTAATTTCGACAGGAAATACTTGACGATATACAACTCCTTTGTGCTCAACCTCTATTACGTCATTCATAGAAATTTCCGCTCTACTCTCTACTCTCTAGTCATTTTCTTTTTTACTCTGCTTCTGCTGTTTCACCGGCGGCAGGCCAGCGCGAGCAATTATCTGTCGGGCTTTTTCCATCTTCTCAGGAAAATACTTGGCAGTATCTTCCTTGTCTAGTTCAGGCTTGCGGGTAATGATGGGCGCTCCGATGGTACCTAGCTTCGTGGCAGTTTTCATAAGTAATCGTCAGGTTGGGCGAAAAAAGCGGTGTAAGGACGGTTGGGTTGAAACGGCTCCCACGTATTACCAAGTTCGCCATAAATCTCGAATAGGACTACTTGCCGGAGGCAAAGCAGGACTTAGTGGCTGACAGAGCTGGCGGGTGTACCTAACAGTCCGGTCGAACCAGCCGCCGGGCGTGGTCAAATCAAGGGCGCGCCAAACACGCGCCTGGGCGTCACGGTTTACCTGGCCGATTGGCGTAGTCCCGCGTTGTGCCAGCTGGCGCTCCTAGGTCCACGCAAGCCCGGTGGTGCGTCCAGCGCACCTAGTCTCTGCGTCCTACCCGTATTGCCATGGTTGAAGCTTTTCGCAACTACCTGACGGCGAAAGCCTCTTTTACTGACGCCGAATTGGCGCAGCTTGAAGCGGCGGCCATTCCCCGGAAGCTGAAGCGGCACCAGTTCCTGGTACGCAGTGGGGAAGTATGCCACTACATTGCCTTTGTCGTCTGCGGCTCCCTGCGCCTGTACCGCACCGACGAGCATGCCGAGGAGCACATCCTGCGCTTTGCCATCGAGAACTGGTGGATTACCGACGCCGAGAGCTTTCGCACTGGGCTACCCGCCGTTGGGTCTATCGACGCGCTGGAAGACACGCAGGTGCTGCTATGGTCGAAAGAAAGCTGGGACCGGGTGAAACAGGAAGTGCTGACTTTTAATGCCCTGGAAAACCAACTGGCGGGCCGCAACCTCGACGCTCAGGTGAACCGGCTCTACGCCACCATTAGCCACACCGCCGAAGAGCGTTACCATGCCTTTGTGGCGGCCTTTCCGGATTTTTACCGGCGCATGCCGCTGCACCTGATTGCCTCGTACCTAGGCGTATCCCGCGAAACGCTCAGCCGTATCCGCAAGCACACCGGGTTGTACTAGCTACGGCGTGGTATCGAAGCGGACGCCAGTCAGCTCTTCGGATAAGGACCACAGCCGTTGCGCCGCGGCGGCATCGACGGAATAAGGCATGACACCGGTGGACTTTACTCCTTCGGAGAATCCTTCTCCATGCGTTAAGGGCGCTACCTCTACGTCCTCGCAATACACCCCGCCTAGGTCGTTCAGTAGCGGGCTCGTGGCGCACCACACCGTGGTAGCTGCCCCCTGCGGAATGGTTTTAAGTGTGGTAATAACGTCCGGCACCTCCTGGCCCTGGGCGTCGTAGAAGCCGAACTGCTGGAGTATTTCCAGGGGCGCTTCGCGCAGCAACTCGGTGCCCCAAATGTTGCCGGGATGCACCGCGTATGCGCGGATGCCCGCAGCTTTGGCTCGATTATCTAGTTCCAAGGCAAATAGGTTGAGCGCGGTTTTGGATTGCCCATAGGCCGCCAGGGTTTCGTATTCGCGCTGCTCGAAATTTGGGTCTTCAAAATGGAACGGCCCAAACTGGTGCCCCAGCGAGGAGACGTTAACCACCCGGGCCCCATGGGCTTGCTTGAGCGCCGGCCATAACCGCGCCGTTAGCTGGAAGGGCGCCAGGTAGTTGGTGGCTAGCTGCGACTCCATACCGCGGCTATTGCGGCGCAGCGGCACGAACATGATGCCCGCGTTGTGGATAAGCAGGTGCAGCGGCCGGCCCGACGCCAGGAAGCTCGTGGCAAAGGCGTCGATGGAGTCGGGGTTCAGTAAATCCAGCTCGGCCAACTCCACGCCTGCCACGCCGCGCAGGTTTTCTTGGGCTTTGCCCAGGCTGCGGGCTGGCACGATGACGGTGGCGCCGGCCGCAGCCAGCGTTTTGGTGGTTTCCAGGCCAATGCCCGTGTACCCGCCCGTGACGATGGCCACCTGGCCGGTCAGGTTCCGGCCCTGGAGAACCTCCCTGGCCGTGGAGGTGGCTGTGAATCCCGAGCCGATAGGCACTTGCAAGGCGCCGTTGTTATTATTCTGTTCCATGGTTGTTTAATGAATTGTATTGCTAGCTGTTACAGCCCATAAATGCCGCCGGAGACGGCTATTTTCTCTCCCGTAATCCAGGCCGCATCCTCCGACGCCAGAAACACGGCCACTTTGGCTATATCCTCCGGCTGCCCCGTCCGGCCCAGGGGCGTCGTTGCCACCAAGCGGGTTTCCGCCTCGCTGCCGATAAAGCCGCCCCGACGTGACCCTTCCGTGTCCACCACGCCCGGCAAAATCGAATTGATGCGAATGTTGCGGCCACTGAATTCCTTTGACAAGGCCGTAGTCAGGGCATCCAGCGCGGCCTTGGACGCCGAATACACCGTTCCCGTAGGCAGCGGCGTTCTACCGGCCTCGGAACTGATGTTGAGGATGGTGCCGCCAGTGGCGCCAAAGAGCTTCAACGATTCCTGGATGGTCAGAATAGCCCCCAGCACGTTGAGGTTGAAGTGCTGGTGGAACGTCTCCTGGGACACCTCCTCAATCGGTTCGTACAGGTACACGCCCGCGTTATTGACCAGAATATCCAAGCTGCCGAATGCCTGCTCGGTTTCCTGGAACAGCCGGCGTACCTCGGCTTGCTTCGACACATCGGCTTGCACGGCCAGGGCGGTGCCTCCTTGAGCGGTAATGGCTTGCACCACGCGGTCGGCCCCGTCCTTGCTGGTGGCGTAGTTTACCACCACCTTAGCTCCCTCGGCGGCATAAAAGGTGGCAATGGCGGCTCCGATGCCTTTTGAGGCCCCGGTAACGACGGCGACTTTATTGTGTAGCTTGTTCATTGTTGGGTAATTGAGAAATCGACTTCCCCGGCTGGTTCGTTGGGTCAGGCGGTAATTGAAAAGCCGGCGGGGTTAGAGAAGGGTGTGCGGGTGAAGTGGGTCAACTGCGCCACAGGGAGTAGACCGGTCCTGCGCAGTGGCCCAGCCAGGTTTTTCACCGGATGACCGCACCTTGGCGCGGCCAGTTGATAAGGCAAAATTGGTGGGGACTTGAAGGGCAAAACGAGGACATTTGTCACCGAATTTGCCCTCTTGCTGCGCGCTCCCGGCCACCAGCTACCGCAGTTCCGTCGGCTGGTTTCGGCCAGGCGAAAAATAAAAAACGGCCCTTCCGAGGGGAAGGACCGTGTATGTAACCAGCTTACCAGCGTAAAAAAGACCAAGGCGTGTGAACAGTCTTAATCCAGATTAAGGTAGCGGCCAATTGGAACCAAGCGAAAAAACAGTCGGCTCGTTTGTCGTAGCGGGCAGCGCTCGCACAGGGCCGCAAGCGTGTTGGTAAGCAGGTGCAGCTTTGTGCTCAGCCCGCTGCGGGAGCGCCCGAGCGCTGGGTCTACCCCGTTTGTTTTCGCGTGCTGGTAGGCTCACACCGTAGTTGAATCGCGATGCTACTCAATGTGCTTACTCGCAAAAGGCCAGCATGGCCTCTGCGCACAGCGGCATAGGCCATGCTGGCCAGATGGCTAGGGTGCCTGAGTTGTTAGCGATAATTTCCCGAGCGTAGCGGGCTGCTTGCAGGTTCAGCGGTGATACTTAGTCTGCCTCGTATTTGCCAGCAACATGCCCGTGCTCAAGTAGGTAGATTACCTAAATGGCCTACCAACCAGCTATTTAGATGCACGCTTAACTTCTTACTGCAGCACAAGGCGGAGCGTATGGGAGTCGGTGCGTACCACGTACACGCCGGGTGGCAAGCGAAGTGTCGCGGTGCCCGCCGCATCGGCCGTCGTGCGTAGGAGCACGCGGCCCAGCGCATCATACACGTCGACGCTGGCGCCAGCTGCCGCACCCGTTAGCATGGAACTCGCATAGGCGGGGTTGGGAAACAAGGCGGGCTTCGTGGCTACTACTGCCACCATGCGCACGGGGGAGTAGATAGCCTTACCATCTAGGTCTACTTGGCGCAGGCGGTAATACACTTGGCCAGTTCCAGGTGTTGCGTCCACGATGCTGTAGGCGTGAGCTGTTGGACTAGTGCCGGCGGCGGGCAATCGGTTGATTTCAACGAAAATCAGGCCATCGGCGCTACGCTCTACTTCGAAGCGAGCACTGTTTAGCTCACTGGCAGTTCGCCAGGCCAGGGCCACCGTGCTGCCACGCTGCTCGGCCGTGAAGGCAACCAACTGTACCGGCAGCGGGGCGCTGCTGCCGGTGAGGTAGAACTCGGAAAAGTGGTCGGCCACCGTGGCCTGGGCCATGAACCAGGGCACGCCGTTGCCGGGCGCGCTGGCGGATAGCGGTAGCACGCGGATTTCACCGACGGCGCTGTTGTTGTTACTCAGGTCACAGTCCTCGTTGGGGCCGCTGTACTGGGTGGCTTTCAGGGTGGCCGGGGTAGCGGTGGGGTCAACGGCGGTCAGGCGGTTGAGCTCGCTCAGCAAGCCATAGAAGCGCACTTCCACGCTACTGCCCACGAAAGTGCCGCCGCTGGCCGTGAGGTGGAAGTTGCGGTCGAAGTAGAACCGGCCACGGGCATCCTGGCGCACCGCGCCGACGCCGCCCGTCACCAGGAAGTCGAGGCTCACGGTGCCCAGGTCGGCGTCGGTGTCACGCAGGGCGGCCACCACCTGGCCACCGGCCAGGAGGTAGTGCCAAGCGCCGTCGCCGGTGGTGAGGTAGCTGGCGGTGCTCAGGCAATTGGCCGCCGCATCGTACACCTTCAGCACGCTGAAGGCCGGGGCGCTAGTGCTAGGCACGCCGTTGGTAGTCACGATAATGGTGCTGCTGCCCACGGCGGCCGAGGCTGGTACCGTGATGGTGAGCGAGGTAGCGGAGATGAATGTTACGCTGGCGGCCACGCCGCCCACGGTGGCAGTGCTGGCGCTGGTGAAGCCGGTGCCGGTGACTACCACGGGCATGCCCGGCAGCTCGGCCGCCGCGCTCAGGCTGGCAATGGTGGGGCGGGGCTGGTAAAAGAGGTTGAAGGCTGGGCCGGGCGAGGCGGTGTTGTTGTTGCCGGCCCGGTCCTGGGCCACGCCGGCGGCCACGCTCACCGTGATGGTGCCCGCGCCGGCGGGCGCCACGGTGAAGGTGTACTGGCTGGCGCTCACCATGACGAAGCCGCCGGCCGTGCCGCCGCTCACCGTGATGTCGGTGAACACGAAGTTGGCCACCGGCTCATTGAAGGTGATGGTGAAGGGCACGGGCGCGGTGGCGGTGGTGCTGCCGCTGGCGCCCACCGTGCTGCTCACGGCCACGGTGGGCGCGATGGTGTCCACGGTGAAGGTGTTGGTGGCGCTGGAGGCGCTCACGTTGCCCACGCCGTCGGTGGCCGTCACCCGCACGGTGTGGACGCCCTGAGCGAGGTCGGTGGGCTGGGTAAGGCTCCAAGTGCTGCCGCCCGCGGCAATGGTGGTCGTGCCGATGCTCACGTTATCAATATAGACCGTGATGATGCTGCCGGCGGCCCCGGTGCCGCTGTAGGCCGGCCGCAGGGTGCCAAGGAAGCTGCCGTTGGTCGGGTTGGTCACGGTGGGCACGCTCGGCGCGGTTATGTCCACCGTGAAGCTCACGATGTTGCTGAAGCCGCTCACGGCCGCGCCGCTACTTTGGGCGGTGGCTTTCACGGTGTGGGTGGTTTGGGTGAGGGCGCTGGGTTGGAGCAGGCTCCAGCCGCCACCAGTATTGGCCGTGGTGGTGCCGATGCTGGTGTTGTCAACGAATACCGTCACGAAGCTGCCGGCCACAGCGGTGCCGGTGTAGGTGGGCGTGGTGCTGGCAATGGTGCTGCCGTTGGTAGGGAAGCTCACGGTGGGCGCGGCCGTGGCCGGCAGCGCGTAGATGATACTGTACTGCGCGGCGGCCAGGTTCTGGTTGGTGGCCGCGTCGGTGGCCACGTTGGCGGCCACGTTCACGGTGTAGGTGCCGGCCGCGCCGGGCATCAGCTCAAACGTGTACTGGGTGGGGCTCACGGCCACGAAGTTACCCTTGGTGCCGCCGCTCACAGTGATGTCGGCCAGCGAGAAGCCGGTCACGCTTTCGCTGAAGGTGATGGTGAACGGAATGGGCGACGTGGTGGTGGTAGCGCCACTGGCCACGGGGCTGCTGATGACGGGCGTCGGCCGCTGTGTGTCCACCGTGAAGGTGTAAGTGGCCGGGGTGGGGTCGGTAAGGCCGTTGTTGGTGTTGCGGGCCGACACGCTCAGGGTGTAGGTGCCGTCGGGCACGGGGCCGAAGTTGGAGTTAGCGCCGTTGCTGGGGAAAGCAAAGACCGGGTTGCCGGTGGTTTCGTACAGCACCGGGCTCTGGTCGGAGCTGAACACGAAGCTCACCGTGGAGTTGTTGGTAATGGTGCCCGGCCCGCTCGTGATGGAGGTATTGGGCCGCACGGCCACGGTCACGGTCCGGGTCACGGCGGCGCTGTTCAGGCTGCCGTCGCTGGCCACGAAGCTGATGGTGCGGGTGCCGGCGGTTGGCGCACCGGCCGTGTTATTATAGGTGATGCTGCGCAGGGCCGCCTGGTAGTTGGCCACCGAGCTCGCGCCGTTCAGCGCGAGCACGCCCGTGCCGGCCGCGTAGCTGGCCGAGATGCCGTTGGCATTCGCGAAGGCCAGCACGTCCTGCCCGCTCACGAAGCCGCCGGTGATGCTCACCGTGGCCCCGAACAGGTTGGGGCTGTCGGCGTCGCTGGCCGTGAGGGCCGGGGCAATGGCCACCGCGCCGCCGCCCTGGAGCCAGGCGGCGCTGCCGCTGCCCGCTGCCAGCACCGGGGCCTGGTTGGGGGCCACGGTGATGACAATGTTTTTGCTGTCCGACTTGGCCCCGCCGCTGCCGGTGTTGCCTTGGTCGTTCACCGTCAACTGCAAGCCGGCCTGGCCGCTGTAGTTGCTGTTGGCCCGAAACACCAGCCCGTTGAGGGCGGCGTTGATGTTGGCCAGCGTGCCCGTGAAGGTGAAGCTGCCGCCGCCGTTGGTGCCCGAGGTGAACGTGAGCCCGGCCGTAGTGCTCAGCGTGGCCGTGCCAAAACCCACGGAAATAGAGGCGCTCAGCGCGCCGCTGCCCGCGTCGGCATCGGCCACGCTCACGGCGTTGCCGTTGGCGGCGTTGAATACCAGATTGGTGTTGAAGAGGGCGGTTTGGGTGGCGGGGGCCGTCACCACGGGGGCCTGGTTGGCGGGGGCCACCACGTCGATGGTCACCGACTTCGTGTCCGACTTGGCGCCGCCGCTGCCGGTGTTGCCCAGGTCATCCACCGCCAGCTGCAGGCCGGCCGCGCCCGTGAAGCCGTTGTTTGGCGAGAAGGTCAGCCCGTTGAGGGCGGCGTTGATGTTGGCCAGCGTGCCCGAGAAGCCGAAGCTGCCGCTGCCGTTGCTGCCGTTGAGGGTCAGCCCAGCCGTGGTGCTGAGCGTGACCGCGCCGTTGCCCGCGGTAATGTACACGCTCAGCAGGCCGCTGCCCGCGTCGGCGTCGGCCACGCTCAGGGCATTGCCGTTGGCGGTGCTGAACACCAGGGCGGTGTTGCGGGTGGTGCTCTGGGTGGCGGGCACCGTGAGTACGGGGGCCTGGTTCACGGGCGGCACCACGGTGATGGCGATGGTTTCGCTGTCGGAGAGGGCGCCGCCGCTGCCGGTGTTGCCCAGGTCGTTGATGGTCAACTGCACGTTGGCCGCGCCGCTGAAGCCGGGGTTGGGCCGGAACACCAGGCCATTGAGGGCAGAGTTGATATCGGCCACCCGGCCGCGGAAAGTCATGCCGGCATCGGCGGTGCCGTCACCTTGGCTGAAGGTGAGGTTTGCCGTGGTGCTGAGCGTGGCCGTGCCATTCAGCACGCCGATGGTCACTTCCACCGGATTGCTGCCCGCGTCTATATCGCCCACGGTCGGGGTGTTGCCGTTGGCGCTGCTAAAGGTCAGGGGCGTGTTCTGGGCGGTGCTTTGGGCACCGGGCACCGTGAGGAAGGGGGCGTCGTTCACGCCCGCCACCGTCACGGTTACGGTGCCGGTATCGGTGCCGCCGTTGCCGTCGGCCAGGGTGTAGGTGAAGCTGGTGGTGCCGTCGAAGTTGGGAAACGGCATGAAGGAGACGCCGCTGGCGGTAAACGTCACCGTGCCGTTGGCGGGCTGGGTCACGCCCGCCACGCGCAGGGTGGTGCCCGCGTCGGGGTCGGTGTCGTTGGCGCGCACGTTGAAGCTCGTGGGGCCGCTGTCCTCGGCCACGATGTAGCTGTCGTCGCCGGCCGTGGGCGGGGTGTTGCCGGTCACGAAGGTGTTGCTGCTGGCGCCGTAGGCCGTGCCCGCGCCGTTGATGGCGTAGGCCCGCACCGTGTACTGGCTATTGCCGGCCAAGCCGGTCACGGTTTGCGAGAACAAGCCCAGGCCGCTGCCGATGGCCACCTTGGTGTCGGCCGTGGTGGGCGTGCCCGTGCCGGCCACGTACACCACGCCGCGCTCGGTCACGGTGCCGTTGCCCTGGCTGGTTACCTCGCCGCCCAGCACCGCGCTGGTGGCCGCGATGCTGGCGGGCGCGGCCGTGGTCACGGTGGCCAGTACCACGGGCAGCGTCACCGTGAAGTCGGTGGGGCTGGTGCCGGTGCCGTCGGCATTCTGCACCGTGATGCGGCCCGTGGTGGCGCCCGTGGGCACGGTGGCCGTAATCTGGGTGTTGCTGTTCACGGTAACGGTGGTGGCCGTGGTGCCGTTGAAGCCCACCGTCACCGCGCCCGCGCTGGTGAAGTTGGTGCCCGTAATCACCACGTTGCTGGTGCCCACCGCCCCGCTCGTGGGGGTGAAGCTGGTGATGGTGGGCGTTTCGCTCACATTGTTTACCGTGATGGTAAAGTCTTTCACAAAAAACAGCCCGCCCTGGTCGGTACTCCGCAGGCGAACGGTGTAGCTGCTCTTGGTTTCGAAGTCGAACACGCGGTTCGTCGTGAGCGTGGTATTGCCGATAATGTTGAACGAGCCGTTGTCGGGGCCGCCGCTGAAGAAGGTGTAGGTAAAGGTGTCGCCCGCGTTGGCGTCGGTGGTGCTGAGGGTGCCCACGGCCGTATTCACCGGCCGGTTTTCGTCCACGCTGGCGTTGCTCAGGCTAATGTCGGTGGGAGCGGTATTGGGGGGTGGGGTCTGTTCGTAGCGGTCGATGGTGCCGTCGCCGCGGCCGATGAGCAGGTCCAGCAGGCCGTCGCCGTCGAGGTCCGTCACGCAGGGCTTGGCGTTGGTGCCCACGTCGATGCTATTGAAAACGCTCGTTCGCTGGGTGAGGGTCGGGTTGTTGGCCGCGCTCTGCTCGTAGCGGTAGATGTTGCCGCCGGCCACGCCGATGAGCACATCCACGCGGCCGTTGCCGTCGAGGTCGACGCAGAATGGGGCGGAATTGGCGGTCACGGTCTGGTAATTGGTGTTGCTGACGGCAAAAGCCGGGTCGTTGCGCCCAAGCTGCTCCGCGAAGCTCACGATGCCATCGCCCTTGCCTGTCACTATCTCCAGCCGGCCGTCGCCGTCCAGGTTGGTCACCGACGGGGCCGAGTCGGACGTGGTCGAAATCTGTCCCACAAAGTCGCTTATCTCCACGAACGTGGCACTGCCCACGGCCGTCTGCTCGTAGTCGTACACGAAGCCATCGGCCGCGCCCACCAGCAGGTTAAACTTGCCGTCGCTGTCGGTATCCACAATGGCCACCGTCGCCTCGGTGCCCCGGTCAATAATGGCCCCGCCAGCGGTCAGCTGGCCCAGGGGGTTAAAGGTGGTACTGTTGACACTCGCTTGCTCGTAGCGGGCAATGGTGCCGTCGGCGCGGCCCACCAGCAGGTCCAGCAGCCCGTCGCGGTCGAGGTCGCCCACCGCTGGGGCGGCGTTGCTGCCCACGTTTATCCCCCCCAAATTATTGGCGGCCAGCGTGTAGGTGAGGCTGCCGTTGCGCGTGGTGGCAAAGGCCGTGGGCGAAATCTCGGAGCCCGCGGTGGTGGTCACGTTGATGACCTGCGTGGACGCCGCCCGGGGCACTAGGGCCGTCAGCTGCGTGGTGCTAAGCACGTTGAAGGTGGCCGACAGCTCGCCGAAGCGCACGCTCGTCACGCTGGTGAAGCCCGTGCCCGTGATGGTGACGCTGGTACCCGCCGGCCCGCTCGCGGGCGAAAAGCCCGTGACGGTGGGCTGGGCCCAGGCCACCGCACTGGTCAGCAGCAACGCCAGCAGTAAGGTAAAGGCCGACACCCAGGCGAGCTGGCGGTAGGACAGAAAGGAACGTAATGGTTGGCGCATAAACTGGGCAGTAAGAGAGCACGAAGTTGGGAACCGCCCTACCATCCCTGCTACTTCGGCGTGTACCCTAAACAGGGTACAGCCGCCACGCTCGGCCAACTAGCCTAGGTCCCATCTTTGCGGCAGTGATGAGTACTTTTCCACCCGTTTTTCCCATTTCTCTGGCCTTGGTTGAAGATGATGCCCGCGTGCGCGAACTGCTACGCGAGTACCTCTGCTACCAACCCGAATTCAGCTGCCCCATTGTAGTAAGCTCGGTTGAGGAGCTATGGCAGGAATTAGAGCTGAGCTTGGTACCCCGCGTCATCCTGCTCGACGTGAGCCTGCCCGGCCAAAGCGGCCTGCAGGCCTTGCCTGAACTGCGCAAGCGCCTGCCTGGCACCGATATCATCCTGCAAACCATGCACGACGACCCTGAGCGTATTTTTCAGGCCTTGCGAGCCGGGGCCACGGGCTACGTTATCAAGAATGCTACTAGCCTACCGCAGTATAAGCAGGCTATTCTGGATGTGCTGCAGGGTGGAGCCGCTCTCTCGCCCTCGGTGGCACGTAAGGCGCTGGCCCACTTTCAGCCCCAGCCCAGCCAGCAGCCGGGCTTGCTATCGGCCCGCGAACATGAAGTACTGCAAGCCCTAGTTGAAGGGCTGAGTGAAAAGCAGGTAGCCGCCCGTCTTACCCTCGCCCCCGATACGGTGCATACTTACGTAAAGCGCCTCTACGAAAAACTGCGTGTTCGCTCGCGCAGCGAGTTGCTAAGCCGCGCCGCCAGGGGTGATTTGTAATTTTCTATCTTGAGGGAAGCAGCTTTCGCACCGGATTTCCAACTACTACCCCCTAGGCAAATCGTAAGCAACCCTGCTACTTAGGTAGCATGCGTAAGCGCACTTGCCAAGCTCCGCCTACCGGGCCCGCAGTTAGTTCGGCACGGAGTAGTCCAGCCCGGTGGCGCATATTGCGCAGGCCCTGGCCGGCCCGGCCAACCGGACTAGTGCCGGCTAAATCACTGGATATTACAAGCTCCAGCAGGGGGGCGCAGCACAACGACACGGCCACTGGCGTACCGGGCGGCGAATATTTAAGCGCATTTGTAAGAGCCTCTTTGAAGACCAAATAGATGTGCTGGCGCACGGTAGGCGCCAGCGGCTGGTCGGGACTGGGCAGGTTTTTATCCTCCAGCGCTAGCTCGCGGCCGGTGGCACGAGCGGTTGCATCGAGGTGGTCGCGGATGCGGTCGGTGAGAGCCCCTAGGGTGTCGGCGGCGGTGTCGACGCTCCAGATGATATCCCGTACGGTGCTTGCGGCCGCCCGGCTGTCTTCGACTAGCGTAGCTAGGCGGGGCGAAGGGGCCGGCGCTAGCTCGTGCAGGAGCTCCGCCTGCATCGTCACGCGGGTGAGTAGCGCGCCTACTTCGTCATGAAGGTCAGCAGCTAGGCGTGCGCGCAAGGTGTTTTCGCGGCGCACCTGCCGCAAGCGGCCGCGCTGCCAGGTATAGATGGCCGCACTAGTGGCCAGCGCCCCCAGCAGCCACACGCCCGGGCGATTCCACCAGGCTGTGCGCACGGTGAGGGGCAGGCGCAGAGTATTAATGGCGGGTACGCCCTGGCTGCTGGCCGCCCGCACCTCGACCATATACTCACCCGGCGGTAGTCCTTGCAAGCGCAGGCGGGGCGTAGTACCGAGGCCCAGCCAGCGGTCGGCCAGCCAGCCGCGCACCCGGTAGGCGTAGCGGGCGCGGCTGGCATCGGGGCTGTTGGTGAGGGCTAGGTGCAGGTCGATAAGGGGCTGGTCAGGGGCCAGCTGTAGGGCCGGTACGGCCTCATTAGTAAGCAAGTAATGAGGCCGGCTCGCCTCGGCCGAGGCGCTAAGGGACGTGAGGGCTGTGAGTAGCAGCCGAGGGCGCTCGGGACTAGGGCCAGGCATTTGCTGCGGCGCAATGCGATGCAGCCCACTTACGCCCCCTAGCAGCAGCGAGCCATCGCGCGGGTCAGTGTAGGCTGCATTGGCATTAAATTCATCTGAGGCCAGTCCGTGAGCAGTAGTAAATATTGACAACTGCCCGGTGGCGGGCTGGTAGCGCACGAGTCCCTGATACGTACCGACCCACAGAAAGCCCCCCGGCCCCGGCAGGATGCTAGCAACTGAAGGGCTAGGTAGCCCCTGGCTGGGGGTGAGGGCCGCGTGAATATGCCCATTGGCCTCCACTACCGCCAAGCCATGCGTGCGGGTGCCCACCCAGAGCCGGCCGCTTAGGTCCAAGTACAGACAACGTGCTCCCTCTACGTCGGCGCGGCGCGGCCACGGCTCGTTCGGGCCGTAAAGTTCCCGCGCGCCAGTAGCTAGGTGCACCCGCTCCACGCCTTTAGGCGTAGCCAACCAGAGGTAGCCCCGGCCAGCGGGACATACTGCCTCCACAATGCTGCCTTTGAAGGGTGGCTGGCGGCCGGCTGGCCAGCTCGTCGGCACAAAATGCTGGAAGGCCTGAGCAGCAGAATTATACTGATAAAGCCCGGTGCGCGCTGCGCCCCATACGACTCCCGTAGTGGTATCGTAAGCTAAACTCAGTACGCCGGCGATGTTTTGCACTGCGCCCGCCACTGGCAGTTCTTGAAACTGCCCGGTACGTGGGTTAAAGCGCAGAAAAGGCGTGACGCCCCCGGCCAGCCAGTCGCCGAGCGGCCCGAGCGGGCGGGGCACAACGCCCATCAGTACGGGAGCGGTACCTTGGGGTAGCCTGGCCTGGGGCCAGCGGCGCAGTGGGGCCAGTGGGGAGTCGGCGGCCTGGGTGAGTAGGCCGCCGTAAGCACTCACCAACAAGCGGCCGTCGGGTAGGCGTACGCTAGCGCGCACGCTGTAGGGCTGCCCGCCGGGTCCTGGCAGCGCCCGAATAAATACCGGTGCAGCATCACGGTGCCAGCACCCCCGCGTGCCCGTGTCGAACACCCACCACTGCCCCCCCTGGTCGGCCCATAGACGACCGCTCCAATTAGCGGTGGGCCAAGCAGGAAGCGCAATGGTAAAGCGCACGTGGGGCCGTGGGTCAGGGCCAGTAGTCCAGCCAAGTTGCCGCACTAGTTGCTGGCTAAGTAGCGTGGGTGCGCCGGGGGTGGGTAGTAGGTCTACTATTTTCTCGGAGCCGGGCTGCTTCCAGCGCACTACTTCCAGCAAGTGGCCGGCCGGGGCAAGACGGTAGGCCGCGCGGTCACTAAGTAGCCAAGCCCGGCCGGTGGGGTCGAGCACGGGGCGCAGCCAGCGCCCAGGATGGTCCCAGCTGCCCAGCACCGGGCCAGTGGCGGCGAGGTGCCGAGTACGGCCGTGCTGACTGCTCAACCAGAGGCTACCATCGGGCGCGGGATAAATATTATTTAGAGCTGGCAGGCTGGCTAGCACCGGACCAGTAGGCTTACCGGCTAGGGTATAGGCCTGGAGGGCAGTGCTACCCTGGCTTACCCACACTTGGTGGCCATCGGCAGCCAGGGCCAGGGCGGGTACTTCGGGGGTGGCGCTGACGGGCACGGGCAGGGGTAGTTGCTGCAGCGTGCCACTGGGCGAGAAGCGGTAGAGGCCATTATCGGTGCCTAGCCATAAATAGCCATCGGGGGTCACCAACAGCGCGTTGCAGGGCACCGTGGGAAGAGCCGGCCCCCGGCGGCGTAAGGCGTTAAGCGAAACTGTTTGCGTGCCATCGAAACGGTATACGCCTTCCTCCGTACCCGCCCAAACCAAGCCGGAGGGCATCTGAACCAGCGAGCGAAGCATCAAATGGCTAAGCGTCGTTTCGGGCTGCCAGCCGGCAGCAGGTGCTCCTTGCCCTAGGGCAAGTTTCGGCAGGAGTAAAATCCACATCCTCAACAGTGAGCGCCACCCTATCATCAGGGCAATATTACATTCAGCTGGAGACTTACGAGCTAGAAAGGCACTTCTAACGAATTAAATCACTATTTATCCTATATAATCTTCTTAAAGGCATATGGCAGGCAAGCACTCTTAGCTGTATAACCTCAAGAAGTGATGGCGAAGTGGTCCAGTTACGCTGGACAGTTTAGGGCACTAGGTTGAAGAAACTGTTGGTGAGTGTGATACGGAGTCTGGCAGCCGATACTGGAGTGCAGCCGCTCATGATTATTAATAATCAAAATAGTCGGCGACGCTGACTTGGGCATCGGCCAGGTCGGCAAAAACGAGCTATTCGCGCACTTCGAGAACCTCCGTTTTGAGGCGTGACCAGAGGCGCTTAGCCTGGACGTTGTCGTAGTAGTCACCGCGCCGGCTCTGCGCGCAGCTTCGTGGCCGTGCAGCATTTTACGGATAGTACTGCCCACCGCAGCCAGCGTGCACGAGTAGGCCCGGCGTGGGCGCTGGGCCCAAAAAGTGCGCTGCAAGACGTTGGCAATCGGCTATTCGGGCATCGCGGCTATGACGTGTTCTGCCCCACGGGCCGCGGCTACGAGGGTAAGTGCTTCCTGCTGCCACTTGCAGAGCAGTTTTGGGCTGCTATTCAAGGTGCGAGCGGCCACCTGGGTGTAGCGGCTTTCCCTAGCTAGGCGCGATGCTTTCGCTCGGAAAGCGGCATCGTAACGGCGGCGTCTGATGGGTTGCGGACTGTCTTTCGGGACGTTTGAAAGATAAGGCCCTGTCATGTCCATTTTCACCCGACCACCATAAGTGCCACCTGCATAAAATAGGTAGCTTCTATCGCTAAGTCTTCCAAAATTGCACCATCGCTAAAAGGGTGAAACCAGGAGACCCCACTGCTGACCTCATTGCTCGGCCCCTAGGCCGCAATGCCGGCCTCGGCGTAGCCCATTAGGTGGCAGAACTGCTCACCGAAGCTGAGGCGTAGCTCCCAAGGGGACAAATTCCTGCCAATCGGCCACTCCCGGTAAAGATTGGCAGGAATTTATCCCTTTGGAGCCGATTGGCGGCTTACTTTTGCCCTAATTATCAGTGCACTAAATGCGGCCGGGCACTCGGCTTCCTGTTTTTCACCAAAACCTGGTCGCACGTAGCGCCTGTGTAGTGCCTGCTGCCCTTGCGGTCTGCATAAAGCCCTTGTTTCATCACTCCAATGGTTGGCAAAGCACCGTTGCTTTAGCACACTTACTCATGCGGGTTTTTCCCACTCTCTACCACCTCATTCTATGAAAAATAAGCTACTCTTTTTACTGTTATTGCTGCTGCCTTTTAGCAGCCGGGCGCAAACCGTACTGGCGCAGGAAACCTTTGATACCAATGGCGAGGGCACACGCTATACCTCTAATACTTCTGCAATTCCCAATTCTTCTGCAGTTGTTTCGGACCTGGAATACCAGTTCTTTGAGCGGGCGGCTGCTTATCCGTACAGCGGCTTTGAAGGGGTACTCAACAACCGCCAAGGAACGGGGTTCTAGGCCACTGAGGCGGTAACCGGCCAGGACCAGATTCCGAACCCGGCTACCAATCCTCCGGGGTTTGTCAGGCTCAATGCCCTCAATACCACCGGCAAAACCAACCTGAAGATGGTGGTGGCCATAGCCTCCCCCCGTGGGGCACCCTATACGGGAGCCGGCCGCGCCGCCGTGTACAAAACCGACGTCATTCGGGCTGAGTATTCCTTCAACAGTGGCACTACCTGGAGCGTAATAGGCCGGCTGATGGGCGACGAAACCAATGGCACGAATAACGCCGGCGAATGGCGCCAGGATGCAAACCTGAACAACTCGGCCGCTGATGACCGCATAGCGGCGACACCTTCCCCGTTCCTGACGCAGACCTTCCAGGATTTTACCTTTCCCATTCCGGCTACGGGCTCCTCTTTGCTGGTGCGCCTAGTGGTAGAGAGCCGGGGCTCCTTCAATACGGAAATGGCGTTCGACAACATCCGCGTAACCGGGGATGCCGCGACGGTGGCCACGCCCACGCTGGCCAGCATTGAAAACACGCCGGCCACTTTCACCGAAGGCGGCGCGGCGGTGCAGCTCACCAACACCCTGGTGGCCGCCAACCCGGCCAGTGGCCGCACCAATTCGCTCACGAAAGCGACCGTCAGGTTCGCGGCGGGCTATATCCCGGGCGAGGACCAAATCCTCTACCCTAACCCCAACCCGAACCTCAGCTTCAACTTTGTCTCGAATACCGCCACCCTGACTATTACGGTGGCTGCGGGCAGGACGGCGACGCTTAGCGAGTTTCAGGCGGCGCTACGCACGCTGCAGTACAACAACACCAACACCACCAACGCCCGGGCCGGCGACCGGACCTTCGACTTTGTGGTGTATGACAACCCTAGCGGCACCGATATTGCCAGCAATGTGCAGTCGCGCACGGTGCAGGTAAACTCCGTGCTGAACAATCCGGCCAGCCTGCCCTACACCGACGATTTCGAAACCGATGGCGAGGGCACCCGCTACGCTTCTACGGCCTACACCGCCAGCAACAACCTGGGCTTCTTCCGAACCAGCGCCACGGCCTCGGCCACTCCATTTCCCCTCGGGGGCAGTACCAATCCCTACACTACCTCTACCTTCAGCGGCTATAGTGGCAGCGTTTACTGGTTCAGCACCACGACGAGCGCGCCCAGCAACCCCAACGTACCCATCAACCGTCTGGTAACGGCCCCGGTAAATGCTACCGACTACCACGACCTGCACTTCCTGCTGAAAATGGGGCAGGGCACCAACTCGCAGGGCTGGGAGCCCTCCGACTACGTGAAGCTTTCCTACCGCCTCAGCAGCACGAGCGCCTGGGTCGACTTCGCCAGCTTCTACGGCCTGGGCACTACCGGCCAAATCCGCCAGGATACCAACAACGACGGCGTGGCCGATGCCGCCGGCCTCCAGCTAAACGCGCCGCTGAAAGACTTTGACTTCACGCTGCCCCCGGCCCTGACCGGCGGCTCCATCAGCTTCAAAATTGAATTCAGCACCAGCAGCACCGACGAGGAGTTTGCCTTCGACCACCTGCGGGTGACGGGCCTGAACAACTACGCCCCTACCGACATCGCCCTCAGCCCCAGCACAGTGGCCGAAAACCAGCCGGCCGGTACGGTGGTGGGCACCTTCAGCAGCACCGACCCCGACAACCCGGCCCAGGGCCAGACGTTCACCTACACCCTGGTGAGCGGCGCAAACAGCACCGACAACGCCAGCTTCACCATGGGCACCGGGGCCAACGCTGGCCGTCTGCTGACGGCCAGCGCATTCGATTTCGAAGCTAAGAGCAGCTACAGCATCCGGGTACGCACTACGGATAATGGGAGCACGCCCCTGTCGTTTGAAAAGTCATTTACCATCACGGTCACCAACGTGAACGAGGCCCCGGTGATAGCCATCCAGACGTTCAGCCTGGCCGAAAATTCGGCCACTAACACCGTGGTAGGCACCGTGGCCGCCTCCGACCCCGACGCGGGCCAGACGCTGACCTATGCCATTACGGCGGGCAACACGGGCGGCACTTTTGCCATTAACAGCAGCAGCGGCCAGCTGACGGTAGCCAACCCGGCAGCGCTCAACTTTGAAGTAACGCCCTCCTTCGCCTTTATCGTGCAGGTAACCGACAACGGCTCCCCGGCCAGCAGCGCCGCCGCTACCGTCACCGTCAACCTGACCAATGTGAACGAGGCCCCGGTGATAGCCCCTCAAACTTTTAGTATTGCTGAAAACGTGGCCAACAACACGGTAGTGGCTTCCGACCCGGACGCCGGCAACACGCTCACCTACAGCCTCACGACGTGCAATACCAACGGTGCTTTTGCCATCAACGCCACCACCGGCCATCTTAGGGTGGCCAACCCGGCGGCGCTCAACTTCGAGGTTACGCCCACCTTTGCCCTCACCGTGAGCGTATCGGACGGCACGCTGGCCAGTACGGCTACCATCACCGTCAACCTCACCGACGCGCCCAATGCCACCTACCTGAGCAGCACCGCCGAGCAGAACACGCGCGGCGTGCTGGCGGGAGCCACCGACCAGGTTATCCTGCGCATTCCGGTGGTGCTGGACGGTAGCGTGGACGAGCCGTTGTCGGCCACATCCTTCACCTTCGGCACGGCCGGCACCACCGTGCCCGCCGATGTAGCAGCGGCCCGCCTCTACTACACGGGCACGAGCGGCACCTTTGCCACCACCACGCTATTTGGCAGCGGCACGGCACCGGGCGCAGGCGGCACCATCAGCGGCAGCCAGGTGCTGCAACCCACTACCAACTACTTCTGGCTGGTGTACGACGTGGCCGCTACGGCTGCCACCGGCAACCTGCTCGATGCCACGCTCTCGGCTATCACCGTGGGCGGGGTGAGCCGCACGCCGACGGTGACGGCCCCGGTTGGAGCCCGCACGGTGGTCCTCCCGGGCAAGGTGGCGGGCTCGGCCCTGCGCCTCAACGGCACCAACACCGGCTACGTGAACCTGGGCACGAACAACCCCAACCTGCTGCTGGGTAGTAGCTTCACCATGGAAGTCTGGGTGAAACCGGTTGGCGGCACCGGCACGACGACGGTCGGGATACTGGGCAACGACATTAGTGCGCGGGAGCGCTCGCCCTACATCGGCCTGTCTCCCAGTGGCAAGGTGGAAGTGGGCTACGTCAATGTGAACGGTGACCTTATCAATTTTGCTACCGCAGGTTTTAGCGGTGCTTCCGTCGTGGCTGGCCAGTGGAACCAGCTGGTGGTCACCTTCACGCCGTTCAGCTCCACGAACGGCCTCATGTCCCTCTACATTAACGGTTCGAATGTGACCGGCATCAGCGGCGGGCTCTTCCCTCTGAACGTGCCCGTTCGCTACGTGGGCCAGGCCAATCCCTCGGCCACCAGCTTCTTCAACGGCTACATTGATGAGGTAGCGCTCTGGAACCGGCCGCTGAGCCAGGATGAAATCCGCCTGCGCCGGCACCTGGTACTGAGCGGTGGCGAAAGCGACCTCACCTCGTACCTGCAATTCAACGAAGCCAACGGCAACGCCCTCGACCCCATCAGTGGAGCCTCGGGCACGTTCACGGGCACGGGCATTTCGCGCGTGGCCAGCACGGTTCCTGTCAGCACCGGCGTCAGCGCCCTGCAGTCGGTGAGCGGCTCCGGCAACTTCGGCTTTGGCAGCACGGGCGTGGCCATCAACTTCACCGGCAGCGGCAGCTATACCGTGGGCGTGGCCCGCCTCGACGGGCGGCCCCAGGGCACGCAGCCCAGCGGCTTAGTTCGTTACTACGGTGAGGCCTACTGGATTATCAACAAGTACCAATCCGGCACGTTTTCCAACGCGGCCGTGACGTATTCGCTCCGCCCCACCACCCTGAGCGCGGCCGACGCGGCCAGCCCAACCACGACGCTGCGCCTGCTCAAGAGCGACAGCAAGAGCGACGGGGTGTTCGATGCGCCCATCGCGGCCAGCCTGGCGCAGAACACGGTTACGTTCAACGTGACGTCCTTTAGCCAGACGTTAATAGGCACGCTCGGCAACTCGCCGCTGCCGGTGGAGCTGGTCAGCTTCACGGCCGAGCGCCAGAGCGACACCGGCCTGTTGCGCTGGGCTACGGCTTCGGAGAAAAACAGCGCCTACTTCGCGGTGGAAAGTAGCCTCAATGGCCACGACTTTCGGGAACTGAGCCAGGTGCAGGCGCAAGGCACCAGTAGCCAGGCCCACGATTACCAGTTCGTGGATGCGCAGCTGACCCGCTACGGCGTCAAGATGGTGTACTACCGGCTGCGCCAAGTCGACCAGGATGGCACCGTGGCGTACTCGCCCGTGCGCACCCTGGCCCTAGGCAGCCTGGCTGGCCTGTCGCTGATGCCTAACCCCACCACCACCGGAGCCACGCTCACGGGTCCCGCGCCCGGTATACTGGTAACGGTGTATGACGCGCTGGGCCGCTCCGTGACATCGGCCACGGCAGATGCCAGTGGCACCGCCGCGCTGGTGCTGCCAGCCGGGCAGTCGGCGGGGGTGTACCTGGTGCGCGCCGGCAGCTAGGTGATACGTCTGGTGGTGGAGTAAGACACCGATGCCGCTTTCGCAACTACTGAAGCCGTCGTCCAGCCTTGGGCGGCGGCGGTTTGTAGGTGGGGCGAGACCTATTGGCGGACAAATCCCTGCCATGTACTTTGAGTCGCCATTGACACGAGAAGCCCCCGTCACGCTTGTCAGGGTTCTTCTGCCAGTCGAATACTGTTGGCGAATTCCTTATCAAGCTCTTGCTGCAAGCCTTAATCGCTCGAAAGCGGCCTGACGAGTCTGGGCTAACGGTGGAGAGCATCCTTCTCCGCAATCTCGGCCGCGACCTGCACAGCCTAGCTCTGGGCCACGGCGCGCAGGTCTTCCAACTGCCGCTGGTAGTCTTGCTCCTTTTTGGAGACGCGCACAAAAATCATGGCCTGTTGCATTGCGCAAAGCCATTCCCACTGTATCAAAGAAACCACTTGGTTTTCTTGATACAACTTTCAGGACTTCGTGTACGCGAAGAAGTAGTCATAGACGCCCTGCGAATACAGAAAATCAGGATTACCCTTTAGTTGATACACTTTGGCCAGTTTCTGGTTGACCAGGTCCTTATCGAATTGCTCCAGCCGAAAGGTCCAGAACCAGGTCGGCACGTCGCCTTCCCGAATATCCTCGCCGGCGAGCAACCGGTCCAGGGATTCGTAGCGCCAGCGGAACTGGTCGGGCGTGCGCTGGTCATAGCCGCTAGGACCGCCGATTTCTTCCGGGGGCTGGCCCGGCGGCCACTCAGGACACCAGCATTGTGGGGGATGCCGTCGCAGGCAGTACTTTCCCGACCCGCACCTGGTGCTGCCAGTAGTTGCCCAAGTCGTAGGTATAGGTGAACTTGTAGCTGACGCGCCAAGGGAAATCGCCGAGATGGACTCGCCAGGCATCGTCGGCATACCACGTGCCGCCCGCATAACCAATACCGTAGTCCTTGCCCCAGAAATGGAAGCTGTGTAGGTGCCAGTTCTCCCAGCCCATCACCACCTGAAAGACGTGATGCAACTCGGCAAGGGTGGTGTCGCCTCGCACCAGCATGCGCCGACTTATTTGCGGGCTCATGCAAAATAAATGAATCTTGAGCTGGTAGCCCACCAGCGTCAGCGCTAGCCGCCCCGCCTGCGGGTCCACCCAATCCAAGCTTCGGTAAGCTGGTGCTGGTTAACGCGGCGGACAATCTGCTCACCGACGCCGCCAAGTCCAAAAAACGCGTTGAGCCGCCACTTGCCAGGCGGGCAGTGCCTGTTCAACTACCGAAGGGGGATGCGCTTTTGCCGCGCGTAATACCCGCTCGGACTGACGCCTAGCAAACGGCACTGCTCGCGCAAGGGCCAGCCGGGAGCATGCAAGGCAATAAACGTGAAGCATTCCATCGGCACGTCGGTTGCGAAAACATGGTCAGCGATTTTTTAAAATGTCGCGCTCCATCTCCGCATGGGCCAGTTGAGCTCGTAGCTGCTTATTTTCCTGCTCCAGGGCTTCGCTGCTCGCCGGGCGAGCGGCTTGGGCGCGGGCTGCCCGCACCCACTTACCCAACACGGCTTCGCTCATGCCCAATGCTTGCGCGACGCGCGTGGCCGCCTGCCCGTCCTGCGTCACGCGGCGAGCTGGCTCGGTCCGAAAGGCTGCATCATACTTGGTTCGGTGCCGTTTAGCGGCTGGTTTTTCTGCCTCCATGACAAGGGAAAGTTACTTTCGCCCTGTCCACTTTTACCCGACCACCTCAGGGCTATTCCTTAATTAAATTCTGCAAACCAGTCACTTACTATCTAGGCTGACCAGCTAAGGTCTGGGCTGAGACGGCTTGGACACTACTCAGCAGGAGCACCAGCAAAGCCAAGGAAGTTACCCCGCGAGAAAAGTAATTAAAATGGCTTTTGTGGCAGCAACTACCATTGGGGGAAAGAGTAATTAGGAGGTTGCTTTCGCACTGCTAAGTGCATTTGTAGTGGGATAGCATAACTCACAGCATGACTAGCTTATTGCTTATCATCACTCTGCCCGCAAACTCAGCACGGGGTTGCGGCGGGCGGCTCGCCAGGCTTGCACACTTACCGTGAGCCAGGCAATGAGTAGGGCCCCCATGCCGGCGGCGGCGAAGTACCACCACTGCCACGCCACACGGTAAGCAAAGCCTTCCAACCACCGCTGTAGGAGCAGGTAGCTCAGGGGCAGCGCCAGCACGATGGCTACGACAACCAGCCTGGTTAGGCTGCTGGTCAACATCCACACAATACCCAGCTCGCTCGCGCCTAAGGCCTTGCGGATGCCAATTTCCTTGCGCCGCCGCTCGGCGGTGAAGGCTGCTAGTCCCAACAGGCCCAAGGCAGAAATGAGGATGGCCAGCCCGGCAAAGTAGCGGGCGAGCACCGCCACCCGCCGCTCGGCTACGTACTGGGCCTGGTAGTCAGTATCCAGAAACGTATAGTCGAGCGTAAAGCCAGGGTTGTAGGCGGCGTACAGTTGCTGAAGCCGCGCAATCGTGGCCTGCTCCGCGTTGGGCTGGAGCTTCACTAGCACCGTGTTAATTTGGGGGTCGAGCTTGAGGAGCAGGGGTTTGATTTTTTCGTGCAAGGACTCGTAGTGGAAGTCGCGGACCACGCCCACGATGCGGGCGCCGTCGAGCCGTTGGCCCACGGGGTCCGGCATCCCCAGGCCAGCCACCAGGGCCTGGTTGACGATGATGGCCGCGCTGTCGGCGCGGAACTGCGGCGCAAAGCTGCGGCCGGCTACCAAGCGCATGCCCATTGTTTCCAGTAGGTCGTAGTTGACTAGCATCGTCCCTACGGGTAGGCGCTTACCCTGCCAGCTCATCTCCTCCACGTGGCGCCCCCCCAGGAAGCCGCCCAAGACGCTGGACGCCTGCACGACGCCGGGCAATTTCTTCACCTCGCTCAGAAAAGCCGCCTGCTGGCGCGCCGCCTTGCCGCCCGTATCAAAGCGGAGCACGTGTGCTTTATCGTAGCCTAGCGGCTGGCGCTGCACAAACGCCAGCTGCGCGTTGACCACCACCACGGCCACGATGAACAGCACCGAGAGCGTGAACTGCAGCACGACCAGGCCCTGCCGCGTCCACACATCGCCGGCCCGGGTCGGCAGCTTGCCTTTCAGCACGGCTGCCGGCTGGAAACCCGACAGGTAGAACGCGGGGTAACTGCCCGCTAGCAGCCCCGTACCCAGCGCCAGGGCCAGGCCGGCCCCCACCAGCGGCCACTCCCACCGCAAGGCCAGCGGCTTGCCCGTCAGCTCGCTGAACTGCGGGAGCACGAGCTGTACCAGCCCCACGGCCACCACCAAGGCCAGCAAGGCCATCACTACGGATTCCGTCAGGTACTGCCCCATCAGCGCGGCGCGGCTCGCCCCCAGGGCCTTGCGAATGCCCACTTCCTTTACCCGCCGCGAGGCCTTGGCGGTGAACAGGTTCATGAAATTGATGCTGGCAATCACCAGAATGAGTGCGGCAATCAGGGCAAACAGCCGCACGTAGGCAATGCGCCCCCCGGTGGCGACCCCGTTTTCGTAGGTGCCGTGCAGGTACGCCGCCGCAAACGGCCGCACGAACAGCGTGCGCCCTTGGGCCTGGGCCTGCGCGCTTTTGGTTTTCAACAAGCCCGCCAGCTTGGCTTGAAACTGCGCGGGGTCGGCCCCCTCCTTCAAGGCTAGGTAGGTGGTAAAGGGGCCGTCGTCGTCCCACTTGATGGTCTCGCTCATCTGCATCCGGTCCTTGAATGAGGCAAACGGCAGCACGAAGTCAAACTGCTCGGATGAGTTGCGGGGCACCCCGGCAAACACCCCGGCTACCAGGCTGGTTTGCGTGCTATCGGCGGCCAGTTGCCATTTCACGGCTTTGCCTAGGCTGTTCTGCGGCGACCCAAAGAGCTTGGTAGCCAGGGACGCGGAGAGGACGATGGCGTGTTTATCCCGTAGCACCGTGGCGGGGGTGCCCACCAGCAGGGGGTAGGAAAACAGCTGGAAGAAGGCCGGGTCCGCGTATTTGGGGACGGCGGTGAGCTGCTGGCCGCCCGCCGCCAGCGTGAATGGAGGGAAAAACGGGACCGGCGTGGTGGTAGCCACGAATTCAATCTCTGGCATTTCCCGCCGCAGGGCGTCGGCCAGCAGCGGCATGGTGCCGGTTTGGGTCTCGATGCCGGCGGCCGTGCGGCGGTTTTCCAGCACTTGGTAGAGCCGGCCGTCCAGGGCGTGGTAGCGGTCGAAGCTGCGCTCGTCGCTTATCCACAAGTAGATGAGCAGCGCGCAGGCCAGGCCGGTCGAGAGGCCAATCAGGTTGATGAAGAACGTGCTTTTGAATCGATTAAAGTTGCGGTAGAGCAGCAGCAGGGGGTAGGGAAGCATGAGCCGAAGGGGGAGGAATCAGTTAGAATTGGCTGCGGCTGTTTTCCAGCACCACCTGCCCGTCGAGCAGCCGGATGACGCGCCGGGCGTAGCGGGCGTCGTGCTCGGAGTGCGTGACCATGAGCACGGTGGTGCCCCCTTCGTTCAGCTCGGTTAGCAGGCCCAGTACATCGTGGCCGCTGGCCGAGTCGAGGTTGCCGGTGGGCTCGTCGGCCAGCAGCAGCGGCGGGGCGTTCACCACGGCGCGGGCCACGGCCACGCGCTGCTGCTGCCCACCCGAGAGTTGCAGCGGAAAGTGGTTGCGCCGGTGCAGCAGCTGCATTTTCTCCAACACCTGTTTCACCCGCTGCCGCCGCTCGGCGGCCCCCACACCGAGGTAGCGCAGGGGCAGTTCCACGTTCTCAAACACCGTCAACTCATCAATTAGGTTAAAGCTCTGAAACACGAAGCCCAGGCTGCGCTTGCGCAGCTCGGCCCGCTGGCGCTCCGGGTAGCGGCTGGTCTCGGTGCCCAGCAATTGCAGGCTGCCGCCATCGGGCTCATCGAGCAGGCCCAGCAGGTTGAGCAGCGTCGATTTGCCGCAGCCCGAGGGGCCCATGATGGCTACAAACTCCCCCTGCTCCACCGTCAATGATACGTGGTTCAGCGCCTTGGTTTGCACCTCCTCGGTGCGGTACACCTTCTCCAGGTTTTCGGTCTTAATCATGAGTTCCATGCTTTACTAGTCAATTTTAGGTACCTAGGGACGGTCTTTATCTAGTACCAACTCCTGCTGGTCAGCGTAGCCTTCGTAGCTGGAAGTCACGACCTGGTCGCCGGGTTGAAGGCCCGCCAGCACTTCATAATAATCGGGGTTCTGCCGCCCCAGCTGGATGGCTACCCGTTGGGCCCGGGTGCCGTCGGCCGCCAGCCTGAACGCCCAGTTGCCCACGGTTTGCTGGTAAAAGCCGCCTTTGGGCAGCAGCACTGCCGGGGCCTTCGCGCTCAGCGCCAGCCGGATGGCCAAGGTCTGGCCCCGCCGCAGGCCTGGTGGCGGCGCGCCGGTAAAGGCCAGGTCGATTTGCAGGCCTTTGGCCACTTGGGTGAAGATTTTGGTCACGCGCAGGGGATAGGCTTGGCCATCCACCACCACTTCGCCCACCTGACCGGCCGCGATGCGGGCAATGTAAAACTCGTCCACCGCGGCGTGCAGTTTCACGCCCGCCAGCGCGTCAATCTGCCCCAGGCGCTGACCCCGGGTTTTGGCCTCGCCCACTTCCGCCGCCAGCGAACTGAGCCGCCCGCCGACCGGGGCCCGTAGCAGCAGGTCGTCCATCTTGCGCCGCATCAGGGCCAGGTTGCTGGTCATGCGCTGCACTGATTCCTGCATGGTGCCCAGCTGCTGCTGCATGGCTATTGAGTCCTGGCGCAGAGTCTGCTGCGTCAGTTGCCGCCGGCGCAGCTGGTAGCGGTAGGCGTTCTGGCTCTGCAAGTAGTCCTGCCGCGCAATCACCTTTTGGTCGTACAGCACCTGGTTGGTTTCGAATACCCGCCGGGCCTCGGCCAGCTGGAAGTCGATGTCCGCCAGCTGGTTTTGGCGCAGAATGCGATTTTGCAGCAGCTGGTTACGGGTATTGCGCAGGTTGTTCATCAGGTCATACACGGCCGTTTCGCGGTTCACCATTTCCAGCTGCAGGTCGGGGTTAGCTAACCGCAGCAAAGGCTGGCCCGCTGTCAAGGTCGTACCTTCTTCCACCAGCACTTGCTGCACCGTGCCGGCCTCCACTGCGTCCAGGTACACGGTGTGCAGTGGCTGCACTACCCCATCGATGGCCGTGAATTCCTGAAAGTTGCCCCGCGTGACGGGGCTGATGGTCAGCCGGCTAGCCGCGACGTGCAGCCGCTGACCCGGCCTAGGCCAGTAGAGGCCCGCCGCGCCCATGACCGCCAGCACCAGGGCCCCCAACCACCACCAGCGGGTAACAAACGACCACTTTTTCTTCGGTATCAGGACATCCATTCGATTCGGCGCAGGCACTAGCCGCAAAAAGCTATGAACCAAAGGTGCCAAGAACGATGCCTTTGTCACAAAGCATTGCTAGTCAATATCCTGGTTCTAGAACCTAGTAGCCAGCGGTTGCCAAGCGTCCGGTTTTGATACACTTGACCGTACGGTTCTGATACAGTCTGAAGCGGTTGCTGGGCTAGGAATGGCTTGGGTGACTGAAAGACAGTATTTTCCGAGGCCTGCACGGTTTATGTGGCCTGAATTGGTGTGGGCACCTGCCAGCCCCGACTTTTATGTTTTACCTAGCCGCTTCTTCATGAATCTTAAACAGGCCCGCATTCTGGTGGTGGACGACGAGCCCGACGTGCTGTTCGCCCTCAAGCTGCTGCTCAAAACCGAGGTGCGGGAAGTCGTGACGGAGAAAAATCCGGAGTTGCTGCTTTCCTTACTCCGCCAGCAGCACTTCGACGCCGTGCTGCTCGACATGAACTACCGCAGTGGCCAGGCGACCGGCAACGAGGGCTTCTACTGGCTGGGCCGCATCCTGGAGCACGACCCTAGCACGGCCGTTGTCCTCATTACGGCCTATGGCGATGTGCGCACGGCGGTCCGCGCCCTGAAAGCTGGCGCCACCGACTTCCTGCTCAAGCCCTGGCACAACGAACAGCTGCTTCAAACGCTGGCCGCCGCCCTCCAACCTAAACCCAGCAGCAAAAGCGGGGGCAGTCCGAAAAAACTAGCCGGGCCGGCCACTGCTCTATTCGGCGAGTCAGCCGCCATGCAGGAAGTACGCGCTATTATTGAAAAGGTCGCCCCAACCGAGGCTAACGTGCTGCTACTCGGGGAGAACGGCACGGGCAAAGAATTGGTCGCCAAATCCCTGCACGAGCAGTCGCGCCGCGCCGCCCAGCCCTTCGTGGCCGCCGACGTAGCCGCGCTCAGTGAGGGGTTGTTTGAAAGCGAGCTGTTCGGTCACACCAAGGGCGCGTTCACGGATGCCCAAACCAGCCGCGTGGGCCGGTTCGAGGCGGCTACCGGCGGGACCTTGTTTCTGGATGAGATTGGTAACATTAGCCTGCCGCAGCAAGCCAAGCTGCTCACGGCCCTGCAAAACCGCCAAGTGGTACCCGTAGGAAGCAACGCCCCCGTACCGGTGGATATCCGGCTGTTGTCGGCCACCAACGCCCCGTTGCACGCCTTGATAGCCCGCGGGTCCTTTCGCCAGGACTTGATGTACCGCCTCAATACGGTCGAAATTATGCTGCCGCCCCTACGTGAGCGGGACGACGACGTGCAGCTACTGGCCCAGCACTTCGCGCAGGTGTACGCCGCCCGCAATAGGCAACCCGTGCCCGAATTCAGTGCCGCTGCCCTGCGCAAGCTCCGGGAGCACCCCTGGCCCGGCAACGTGCGGGAACTGCAACACGCTGTGGAGCGGGCCGTTATCCTAGGGGCGGGCCCCGTGCTGCTCCCGGCCGATTTCTCGTTTCGGAACCCCGAATCGGCCGCGGCTTCCGCGGCAGCAACGCCAGCGGCGACCGTGGCTGAACATCCATTGCCGTTGCTGGAAGTAGAAAAAAACACCATCCAGCAGGCCATTGAGCGCCACCAAGGAAACCTCACCAAAGCGGCCAAGGAACTAGGCCTCACTCGCACCGCCCTTTACCGTCGGCTCGACAAGCATGATATTTAATAGCCTGGATGCTCGCCTGCTCGGGCGGTTGGTACTGCTGGTGGCCGTGTTAGGCGGGGGCGGGTACGCCACGCTGCACCACTCCTACGGGCTAGCCCTAGGGGCACTTGTGGTGCTGCTAATCTTGGTTCTGGACCTAGCCCGCTATTTGACGCGCGGCCAGCAGGCGCTAGCCGACTTTACCCTGGCTTTGAAGTACCGCGACTTTTCGCGGCAGTACCCGACACAGTCCGTCCCGGCGCCGTTGCGGCCCTTACACGAGGCCTTCAACCAAGTCAACGCCACGTTTCGGGAGCTGCGCGCCGAGCAGGAAAGCCAGTTCCAGTACCTGCAAACCATCCTGGCGCTGCTCGATACGGGTATCGTGTCCTACGACGCAGCGGGCACCGTGGCCTGGGTGAACGAGGCGTTTAAAAAGACGCTGCACCTCCCTTACCTGAAAAACATCCGGGCGCTGCAATCCCGGCAGCCGGTCCTCTACGAAGCCATTTGCCGGGCGGTTCCCGGCCAGCCCGCGGTGGTAAAGCTAACGGTGGGCCTTCAAACGGTGCAGCTGCTCGTGTCAGCCACGCAGTTTAAGCTACGAGGTGAAGCGTTTACCCTCCTCGCCTTCAAGAACGTGAGCCAGGCCCTGGCGGATACCGAAACGGCCGCCTGGCAGCAACTGCTCCGAGTGATGACGCACGAAATCATGAACTCGGTCGCCCCCATCGCTTCGCTGGCCGATTCGTTGGGCCGCCATGTGCAGAGCGCCCGACAGGAGGAGGCTTCAGATGAGTTGCTCGACGACGTGGGGACCGGCATTCGCATCATCCAGCAGCGCAGTGAAGGGCTGCTACGCTTCGCCCAAGTGTACCGCGACTTTAGCACCCTGGCCTCGCCGCAGCGCACGACTCTTTATGTGCAGCAATTGCTTCAGGCCACCCGGCAGCTATTGGCGGAACAACTAGCTGCACAAGGCATAGAGGTCACCCTTAGCGTCCGGCCTGCGCACCTCACCCTGCACGCCGATGGCCACCTGCTGGAGCAAGTGCTCATCAATCTGGTGCTCAATGCTACGCAGGCGCTCGCGCAAATCCCCACTCCCCGCCTTAGCCTGCTGGCTTGGTCCGATGAACAGGAACGGGTGATTATCGAGGTGAAAGACAACGGCAACGGTATTCCGGCCGACGTGCTAGACAGCATTTTTATTCCCTTTTTCACCACCCACCCCAACGGCTCTGGCATTGGATTGAGCCTAGCCAAGCAAATCATGCAGTTGCACCAGGGCAGCATTCAGGTCCATTCTGTGGCCGGAGCAGGCAGTGCGTTTCAGCTGTGGTTTCCCCCTTCAGTTACCTTCTAAAGTAAGGGTATAATACTGAGGTGGTCGAGTAAAAACAGGCAGCGAGAAGACTAAGCAGCTATTCAAGTCAGCAGGTTTGCTGGATGCAGCAAAAGCGTTATAGCTCAGACCTAACTGAAGGTCAGTGGCAGCGCATTATCCCACTCTTTGTGGTGTAGCGTACCAGCAAGTGACCACTGCGAGCGATTGTGAACGGCATTTTCTACGTGCTTACGCATGGCTGGGTCTGGCGGGACGTGCCCGCTGACCTGAGTGACCGTGTATTCCTAGCTTTTACGAAGTGGAGTGCCGATGGCACGTGGGAGCGCGGGAGCGGCGGCCTAAATAGTGCAAAAAAACGCCCGGCCTACCGCCGTTATCCTTGACAGGCAACGTGTGAAAAATACGGCGACCAGCACGGCTCGCGTGGGCTACGACGCGGGCAAGCGTAGCAAGGGCCGCAAACGCTTTTTTCTGGTAGATGCGCTGGGTAAGTTGCTGGCTAGCGGCGTGGTGGCCGCTAGTTGTCATGCTGAAACTACCGCCGCCAAGGTCTGGCACGCGCGGGCCGTGGGCAACGAACTGCTCGACCAGGAGCAACTCGTCTTTGTGGCTGGCGGCTTTGGTCGGCGCTTCCGCCAACACCTTGCTCAGCGCGGTATGCAGGCCCAGCTACCCACCGGCGTCCTGGCGCAAAAAGGCCGCTTTTTCACTCACGCCAAACGCTGGGTAGTCGAGCGCAGCATCGCCTGGGCCGGCAATAATCGGCGCCTAGCCAAAGGCTACGAACGCAAAACAACCCACGCCAATGCCTGGCTCTACATGGCTAGTATTCGCCGCCTAGCTCGCTTAACTTCAACAGCTTCTTAGCTTCCGCTGACCATGCCCGACAACAGCAATCTGAGCGGCCCGCCGCTGACCGCCGCAAAAAGTATACGCCCGCCCTTAAAAACCGAGTGCTTGTGTACGCTTTCCCAAAACGGCAGCCAGTAGTGCGTAGAGAAAGCCGTAATTTTCACTACTTGACGACTGAGACATGAAAAAGGGACGATTCAGCGAGGCCCGGCTTGTGGTCATTCTGCAACAGTTAAGCTAGCGGCCAGACCGTCGCCCAGCTTGTGCGCGAGCATGGCCTGAAGCGAAGCGACATTCTACGCGTGGAAAAGCAAGTGTGCTGGGGCTAGTGTGGCCGAGCTAACCCGGCTCAAACACTTGAAAGAATAGAATTGCAAGCTCGAGCAGCTATTCGCCGACCTGAGTCTAGAGAATCAAGCTATCAAGAAGCTACTGCGAAAAAAGCAGCTAGCCCTGCGGCGTGGCGCCAGGCAGCGCAGGGCTTAGTGCGTAAAGGCTGGAGCCAGCGGCGGGCGTGTGCCCTGGTGGAGCTGGTGCGCGACAGCTATAACCCCGTGGCCCAGAGGCGCAATGACGAACCCGTGCAGCAGGCCCTGCAGGCATTAAGTGGGCGGCACCCAGGCTGGGGATTCTGGAAACTGCACCACCGCTTGCGCAAAAAGGGTTGGCAATCAACCCTAAACGCACCCTGCGTACTTACCGGGCACTGGCGCTAAACCTGCCTCGGCGCCTGAAAAAGCGCGTGCCAGCCCGCGTAAAGCAGCCCCTAGCGGTGCCCACGACAGTCAACCTATGTTGGTCGCTCGACTTTACCAGCGACGTATTGACGGATGGTCGTCGGTTTCGGACCCTGAACGTACTCGACGCCTACAACCGCCACCTGCTCGGCGTGAAAATTGACTTCTCTTTGCCCGCCAGTCGCGTCGTACAGGTACTGACGCGCTTGGTCGAGTGTCATGGCTGCCCTGCACAGCTGCGCACGGATAACGGGCCCGGGTTCATCAGCGCCCGGTTGAGCGAGTGGCGTGAGCAGCCAGGCATTGCCCTACACTGGGTTCAGCTCGGCAAGCCAACACAAAACGCTTACAGCTAAAGCTTTAATGGTTCGTTTTGCCGCAAACTACTCGACGCCCACTTGTTTCGCTCATTGGCCCACGTGCGCCGGCTGGTAGACGAGTAGATGCTTGACTACAACACCCAAGGGACCCATCAGGCCTTGAGCTTTATGACTCCACTCGAATCTAAGCAAGCGGCTTAGCCTCTGTCTACTACCGGCTTATCGAATAGGGAAGCGCACAAATACTACCTAAGTAACCCTTATAATACAGCATCCTACCTGACTGGGCTAGAAGCAAAGGGGCTAAATAGCCCGTGCTACTCACCGGTACTAACATAACGCTGGGCGGATAAACGCTAAGTCACAGCGACCAGCCTAGCCAAAAAAGTGCTTTCTCTCATTTAGGCGGTTACTTTGTAGCTCATTCTTGTGGGCTTTTTGATGATTCGGCTTTCTTCCCCCTTCTTTTCCGGCAGCAACGATATTAAGGTGTTACTTCCTGCGCTGCTACGGCGTCGGCAAGCCGAGCTAGTCGGAAAAGACGTGCTGGACGTGCCGGCCGGCAATGGCGATACTGCGCACTTGCTGTTGGAGTTGGGGGCAAACGTTATTGCATCGGACCTGTATCCGGAATTTTTTCGCTATCCGGCCATCCCCTGCATCCAGGCCAATCTCAATGGCAAGCTCCCTTTTGCGGATGCCAGCTTCGACCTCGTTATCTGTCAGGAGGGTATTGAACACATGCCCAACCAACTGCATTTGTTTCAGGAACTGAATCGAGTACTACGCCCGGGGGGAAAAGCCATTATCACGACGCCCAACTACTCCAACCTACGTACGCGTCTGAGCTATCTGTTGCTGGAGAGTGAGGCCTACAAGCTGATGGCCCCGAATGAGGTTGACTCCATCTGGGCTTCCGAGAAAGCACGCACGATTGAAGACGTGTACCTGGGCCATATATTTTTTGCCAACCTTACCAAACAGCGCGTACTGGCCGCGCTCTCGGGCATGCGCATCATCGAAGTGCACCCGAGTAGGGTAAACTACACCTCTCTTTTCCTGCTGCCCTTCTATTATCCCTGGATGCGGCTATTTGGGTGGCAGGCGCGTCGCCGGGGGCTTAGACGCGGGCAGCCTTCACCACGTCGGCCAGAGGTGTATGCCGAATTAGCCCAGCTCAATCAAAACCTAACGGTGCTCACTGGCGGGCACTTAATCGTAGAATATGAAAAGCGCTCGGAGACAGCTGAGGCGGTGGCGGAACTGACGGGCAAGCTGGTACTCGATACCGCCCGAACGTAAGCAAAGCTGGGGTGGTTTAGCTTAGTAAAACGGAGAGTGCGAGCACTCAGTTATCACTGATAGTCTGCTCTTTGTCAAGCGTATCTATTTTCCTGCGCAACCGCTTATTCTTGCTGTCTAGAATACCTCAACCTTTCCAATCTCGCAGCGCAGTAGGTGTACCACCTTCACCAGCTGGTGGGTAGTCTACTAGGCCTGGGTCTGGCGGCCCTCGCTAATTGTGCCCTGCCCCAGCCTTCCGCCGTTACCGCAGAATGGCTGGTGGCCAATCAAACGTCCGACACGCTTTGGGTGATGGCTCGCTTTGCGCGCAACTCGGTGCCGCGGGCTGACATACCCGCCCTTCGGTAGCTGCTGGCTGCCAATTCAGCTGACCAGCCCGGTAGAGGTTTCTTCGCTGCTAAAGCTTGATTCCGCTGCGCTTCGATAAAGCGATAGCGGCTCACTGGCTGTCGGTCACCGAGAGCCTGCGCCTATAGCAGGCAATTGGCAATGGCTTTTTTAAAATGTCGAGCTCCCATGCCCGGCGTCGATTCGTGGCCCGCAGTTGGCGCAGTTCAGCGGCGGTGGCCGGGTCTAATTCTACACCCCGCGCGGCGGCCACCGACGTGAGGCCTTCTTTTTGCCACTTACAGAGTAGCTTGACATTGATGTTTAAAGCGCAGGCAGTGGCTTACGTCGAGTGGCATTCAGCGGCTAGCCGTAGGGCCTCGGCTCGCAAGGCGGCATCATAATGCCGGCGCTTAGTAGGTCGAGGACTGTCTTTTATGACGTGCGAGAGATAAGACCCAATTCTGCCCAGAATTACCCGACCACTTCACAACCCCAGCAGGCATACCACCTCAATTTGAAGTGTATAGTATTGTTGATTTCCCATCGCATTCCTGACTACGAAACCTGTGCGCTAACGCATGTGCTGCTCGCAGTGCAAAATGTCGACCTATTTTCTGCCCGCCACCTTCACCGAGCCGTTGCACATATCGCCTTCCGGGATGCCCGTGAGCCACAGCCGGAGCTGCTTGGTGCGGGCTTTGGTCAGCTCTTTCATGCCATTGGAATAGCACACGGGAAAGAAGCTGCCGTATTCGAGCAGCGAGTTGGCGGCGGGGTAACGGGCCTTCATTTCGGCGTCGCGAAACTGTATCCAGCGTTGCTGGGCGGCTTTCAGGCTTTGCAGGAAGGCCGTTTGCGTGCGGTATTCTTTGAGAATTTGCTGGTACGTGCGATTTAGCTCCAGGTCGGCTTTGCGATAGGCCGCATCGGCTTGCTGGTTCATCTGACCCTGCGACTGGCCAAAGCTGCTCACACTCAAGAGGCAGCACGCGAGTAGCAATAGAATAGTTTTCATACTGGTACTTGGTTTGAAGAGTTTGGTACGGATGCGGCCGCTTAGGTAGCGCGGACTTTCAGTCCGCCAGACGCTACCGTAGGCACTTGCGGACGGAAAGCCCGCGCTACAGCTGCTTGCTTAGCAGCAGCCCGCTGTACGAATACCCATTCACGTTTATGCCTTGCAGCGGCGAGAACGAGATACCTTGGCGCGCAGCTACCTTGTGCAGTTGCGGCACCACGATGCCCGCCGTGGCCCCCACGGCGTAGCCCACGATATTGTCGGAGAGAAAATGCTTGCCGGCCTGAATGCGGAAGTACGCCACGGCGGCCGGCACCGCCGCCGCCGCGCCCCACACGTAGGGCTGGGCCGGCGAATCGGGGTTGAAGTCGTGAAAAACCTTGGCCGCGAAGAAGGTAGCGGCGGCCGTGTGCGCCGTGTGGCCCGCAAAAAACGAGTTGGTTTCGATGCGGCTGGTGCGTTGGTCGCCGCCCTCAGTGCCGTAGAGGAAAGGCCGGTAGCGCGGAATATTACCGATGGAGGTGGTGAAAAGCGCATCGGCGGCCAGTACCGTTTGAAGGTAGAGCACCGCCACCTGCCCGTAGTGGCTACGGATGTCCGGGCTAAGAGCCAGCAGGCCAGGGGCAATGGCCAGCGTGGGGTAGCAGAGCAAGTCGCTGGCCGTTTGGGCGCGAGCGCTGTAGTAACCAGCCGAAAATCGGTCAAAGCTGGGCACGTCTTCCTTGCGCAGGGCGGCTAGCTCGGTCGTATTCAGCCCGGTGCGCTGCATGGAGCGGTAGAGGCCAAAGCCACTCACGGCCAGCTCGCCAGCAATAATAGGCGCATCGACCGTGAAGCGCGTGTGGTAGGGCGAAGGAGCCTTTTGGGCGGTGGTGGGAATGCTGGAGAGCCCTAGGGCGCCGGCGATTAGTAGGGAGAAAAGTTGCTTCATGCGATTAAAAATGAAGCTAAAACGCAGGGCTTATAGATAGGGTTATCGCGGCCATACTTTTTCCTGCGGGAAGAGCAGCGCCTGGTAGTACGCCACAAATTCGCGTAGCAACGAGTAGGCATCGCGCAATTCAAAATAGACTGGGCTAGCACCGCTCACCTCCGCAAAACCAGCTTGCCGAAACAATAATTTAATGCGGCTGATATGGTAGAATTGCGACACAACCAGCACCCGCCGAAAGTGCAGCACCGACTGTAGCCGCGCCGTGTTGCGCACGGTCTGCTGCGTGTTGTGGCCAGCGTTATCCACGATAATCGCGCTGTCGGGCACGCCCTGGGCGCGCAGGTAATCCCGCATTTTGGCACCCTCCCGAAAGCCTTCTTTGCCCAGCCCGCCGCTAACCAGCAGGCGCGGCACGCGGCCATTGCGGTAGAGCGCCAGCCCACACGACAAACGCTGGACGAGCCGCTCAGACAGTGTTCCATCCTCATTGACTTTGTTGCCGAGAATGACCGCGATATCAGCGCGCTGCTGGCTGTCATAAAGCCCATCCAGCGTGATGAGCAGCGTATGCACCAACACCCAAGCCGCCAAGCACCCTAGAATATATTTCGCTTGCTTGAGCCAAAAAGCACGACGAGACATTGTTGGTAGCAGCTAGCTATAAAAGCTAAAAAGGTAACGTACAGCCGAGTAAATAACGATTCCAAAACCTCTTTAATACTTGCGTTGCAGGGCATCAAACCCCAGTAGCTCCTCCCCTGCCAGCGCCGCCGACACGGCCCGGTATACAGGCTCCAAGTCGAGGCGCGACATACCTAGGACGCGCACCAGCAGTACATTTTCGCGCGCTTGGGTCACGGCCACTACGTAGGGCTGGCCAGCCAGGCTGGCGTGCAAGTCGGTTTGGCCGGGCGGTGGCAGTTGGCGCAAAGCGTCGGCTATGCGCTGAAAACGTGCGCCAGCGGGCGGCCCCACCAGGTAGAGCGACAAGGCGGTGTGGTACGGCCCAAACGTGGCCTGCGAGGTAGCCAGATGCTCGTTGGGCCGCAGGGCGAAGCGGTCGAGCAGCGTGAGGCGCCCGGCCATACTCACGCGCAGCTCGGTAGCGAAGGTGGTGAAGGCGAATTTCTCGCCTAGGTCGGTGCGGCCGGCGTGCCACCAGTCGGCCAGTAGCAACGTGGCGCTGGGGGCTAGGTGCCAGTGCTGGGCTTGGTGGTAGCGGCTGTCGGCCTGGGGCACCAGTGGGTCGGGCAGCACCACAGCCAGGGCGTTTTCGGCTAGATAGCCTTCGGTGCGCTGCGCGGCTTGGCGGCCATCTATCGACTTGAAGATGCGGGTGTTGGCCTGGGTACTGAGCAGCAGGCGGCTACTCTCCTCGCAGCGCACGCGCAGCCGGATGCTGTCGCCGGCTACCAGGCCGCCGCCGTAGCTGGCCAGCACGGCGTGGCAGGCGGGGCCGGCCGGGGCGGCGGGATTGATGATTTTGAGCGGCTGCACGCTGCGGCTGGCCACTAGGCGCGACTGCTGCCGCACCTGCGCCACCGTGAGCGCGCTCCACAAATGGGCGTCGTCGGGCATTGGGCGGCAAGTTAGAACGGTTCTGTAGCTTGGACTTTGTAGTCCGAGCGCTCGCGCAGCGAGCATCCCGCGTAAACAAACGTATGCCAGCGTAGATGCGAGCTACGCTCGCGCTCGGACTACAAAGTCCGAGCTACACCCGCCAACCCCGCGGCCCGAATACCAGTTATACGCCCACCTATTTTAACTATCAAATGGAAAACCTAACCGGAAAAACCGCCCTCGTCACGGGCGCAGGCAAAGGCATCGGCAAAGCCGTAGCCGTGGCCCTAGCTAAAGAAGGCGTAAATGTGGGCCTTTTGGCCCGCTCCACCAGCCAGCTCGAAGAAGTGGCCGCAGAGTTGCGCGCCCTTGGCGTGAAAGCTGCCGTAGCCTCGGCCGATGTGGCCGACGAAGCCGCCGTAATCGCCGCCGTGGCGCAGCTCAAAGCTGAGCTTGGGCCGGTTGATATCCTCATCAACAACGCCGGAATCGGCACCTTTGCCAAGTTTCTGGACATGCCTTCGGCCGAGTGGGAGCACATTATCCGCGTCAACCTAATGGGCGTGTACTACGTGACCCGCGCCGTGCTGCCCGACATGCTGGCCAAGCAAAGCGGCGATATTATCAACGTTTCTTCGACCTCGGGGCTGCGGGCTTCGGCTGGCAGCAGCGCCTATAGCGCCTCCAAATTTGCCCTCATGGGCCTCACCGAAGCCCTGATGCAGGAGGTACGCAAGAGCAATATCCGCGTGTCGGCCCTCACACCGAGCACGGTGGCTACCGAGCTGGCCATCAGCAACAACCTCACCGACGGCAATCCCGATAAGGTGATGCAGCCCGAAGATTTGGCCGAGTTCATGATTGCGCAGCTGAAGCTAAACCGCCGCATCTTCATCAAGGAAGCGGGCATGTGGTCGACTAATCCATAGGCGCGCGTTAACCCCACCCCCCGGCCCCCTCCCCTCCGGGAGAGGGGGAGCCAGCCGTTAGATGACGTGAGCTAATGTGAGCTATCGTTAGGCTCCCCCTCTCCCGGAGGGGAGGGGGCCGGGGGGTGGGGTCTTACGTTAGGGCAGTATTACCCCGTGTGCAATTCCCCCGCAATTGGCATCAGAAGGATTCCATCCTTCCCGCCACGTATGCCGCGACTGCTACTTCTCCTGATTTTCTGTGGGTTTCTCACCAACGCCCAGGCGCAGCAGCGGCTGGATAAGGCCCGGCAGCGCAGCTATCTCACCAAGGTTTTTCGCCTGACAGAGGCGCAGACGCGGCTGCTGTACGAGCAGGGCCTAAAAGCCGCCCAACCTGACTTTTTCGCGGTGCCCGTCGATTCATTTCCGACCGACAGCCTGCGGCCCCGGCCGCTGCCGCTGGGCTACTACCTGGTGGCCCGCACCGAGGGCGCGCAGCTCGTGTACTGGCTGCGCACCGAAACCGACCGCACCGTGGCCGTGCTCGACAACCAAGTAGACCTGGCTTTGGTGGTGCGCGACTCGCTGGGCCAGCCCCGGCCCGATGCCCAGGTGGCCGTAGGCCGCCGCCCGGTGCCCTACGATGCCGCCACCCACACCTACCGCCGCGCCAAGGCTGGCGAGGCGGGCCTAGCCGCCGTGACCTACGGCGGGCGCACCACGTTTCATGCCCTGGAGCGCACGTTTCCGGGCCAGCGGTCAACGCAGCATTTTACTTGGCGCAGGTTTCTACAAAGAGCGTTCTATGGCTTTCCATTGAAGTATGTAATACGGCCCACGCGGCGGCTGGTGTACGACGTGGGCCACGCCCGCTACGCCAATACGGGTCCAATAGGGCTGGTGCGCTCGGTATTTAATGAAGAGGTGCGTGACCAGCGCCAAGAGCACCGCAGCCAGCGCTGGACGGGCTATTTGGTGCTCAGCCAGCCGCGCTACCGGCCCACCGACGACACGCTGCGCCTGAAAGCCAGAATACTACGCCGCGACAACGGCCGCCTCTACCGCAAGCCGCTCACGCTGTGGCTGGCGAGCGGCGCGACGCGCAAGCGCCTGGCTACGCTGCAACCGGTGCGGCCCGGCAACTACGAATACGTGCTGCCGCTGTCTGATACACTGGGGTTGCGCCCCGATATGGAAGGCCGGGTTTACTTGGAAAACGGCAAGGGCCACACCGTCGCGCAGGCCGAATTTCAATTTGAAGACTACGAACTCGACAACGCCCACTACACGCTGCGCGTGGCCGAGAGCGAACAGCGCCACGGCCAGCCACAGGCGGTATTTGTGCGCGGCACTGATGCCAACGCCCTCAACCTGCTTGATGCGCGGGTGCGGCTGGCCGTGGTGCCCACGCAGCCGCCCGGCCAGCTGCCCAAGCGGCAGCTGTTCCTCCCCGATACGCTCTGGACGCACGCCCAAACCCTAGACCCGCTGGGCGAAACGCGCATCAACCTGCCCGACCGCATTTTTCCAGATGTGGACTTTGGCTACGAGGTAGTAGCTACGTTTCTGACCGCCGACAACGAGCGCCACGAAGAGGGAGCGGCCTTGAGCTACCACCGCGATTTTGGCCAGCTGACCTTAGCCCTTAGCCAGGATTCCGTGCGCCTGGGCTACGACTCGCTGAGCCGGGCGCGGCCCCACCGCGCCACCTTGCGCATCCGGCGCGGCGGCGAGCTGCCCACGCTAACGCGCGCTGTGCGCTTACCGCTGGTTTTGCCACTCGATTTTCAGGCCACGGCATACGAGCTGACCGATGCCGCCGACCGCTCGGCTTCGCTCGCATTAACTAGCGCAAATGCTGACCTGACGCTGGGCTCCGACCGCACCGCCGATTCGGTGGTGCTGGCCGTGCGCAATCCGCACCGGGTGCCGTTCTGGTACTTCGTATACCGGGGCAACGAGCTGAAATACCGCGGCTACGCCACCGACTACAACGCCAGCTTGCTCGATAAAACCCTGGCTACCTGGCACGTATCGCTGCATTACCACTGGGGCGGGCGCCTGCAAGCCGCCGAATACACGGTGGCCGCGCCCCAGCGCCAGCTAGTGGTGGCCACCGACCAGCCCGCCGTGGCCTACCCCGGCCAAAAAATCAAGCTCAATTTCACCGTCACCGACGAGCGCGGGCGGCCCGTACCCGATGCCGACCTCACGGCCTACGCTTACACCAGCAAGTTTGAGGCGAGCGCCGCGCCCGCGTTGCCCAGCTTCAACCGGCCGGTGCTGGGGCGGCAGTCGCAGCGGCGCTTCCGGCTGGCGGGCCGGTTTGAGGAGGGGCAGACGAACCAGCGCCTACTGCCGTGGCGCGAGTGGCACACCCGCCTGGGGCTCGATTCGCTACGCTTTTACCAATTCTTATACCCCGAAAGTGGGGCGTTTTATGAATACCGCCCCGCGCCCGGCGGGCTCACCCAAATTGCGCCGTTTGTTGTGGATTCGGGCCGGGTGCAAGCGCCCATAGCGGTGTACGTGGATGGGCAGCCAGTTTACATCCACGCTATAAACCAGTTCGACGCCTACACGATGGTGGCCGACAGCGGGCACCACACGCTCATCATCCGCACGCGCACCCACCTCATCACGCTCGATGACGTGTACCTGCGCCCGCTACACAAGCTCACGCTCAGCCTCGACCTCAACCACCCGTGCACCGAGCTGCGGGTAGAAAAACGCAAACCAGACCTCGACGACGCCGAGCAGCAACAGCTCAGCCGCTCGCTGGTGCTGCTCGATACCGAGAATAACCCCAGTTTCGCCACTCTGCGCCAGGGGCCACGCCTGCGCGTGCCGCGTGCGCAGGGCTACCAACTCAACTACCAGAGTGGCTACCGCAGCTACGGCGGCGGCTCCGGCCGCCTCCAACTGGCGGGGCCATTTCGCCCCGATTCGGTGCTGCTGCGCCGGGCCGACGGCCTACGCAGTAAGTTTCTATTTGAGCCGCTGTACGCCTACACCGTGCGCCCGCAGTTCCTGAAAATGACCTGCGCCGAGCCCGCCAACTTTGGTAAGCTCGATGGGGCGGGCCTGCCCACACCGCTGCCGCTGGCGGGCTTCGCCCTCACCGAGGCCGACGTGCGGGCCAATTTCCTGCCGTACGTGCCGGCTGCTCCGCTGCCTATTTACACCCTCAATTCGCTCTTTACTGAGCCCACCAAAACGCCCCTCGGCCAGGGCCGCCTGGAGCTGCGCCTGCCGCCCCGCCCCGACACCGCCCGCCACCAGCTGCCCACACCACGCTACATCCTACTTACCCGGCACGGCCAGCCAAAGTACGTGCGCCTCGACCGCTGGCAACTGCTGCACGCGCTGGCTACCGGCCGCTACCAAGTGGCCGTGCTGCTCAGCGACAGCACCTGCCTAGTGCCCGCTGAGCCAGTCGTTATTCAGGCTAATGGCCAGACGTACTTGCAACTGCAATGGAGCGACCAGCGGGCGGGCGGCAAGCTCAGCCGCCGCATCGGGCGGCTGGTGCGGGCGCGTTCGCTGCCCACGGCGCAGGCCATAACGCCTTTGTCTCCATTGCCGCCACCCAGCATCGCCCCGCTTCTACCCGGCGAAGGCCGGCTGGTGCGCGGGCAGGTGGTGGATGCGACTAATGAAGAGGGCCTGCCAGGCGTTACAATTTTGATTAAAGGCACTACCATCGGTGTTTCTACTGCTATGGATGGCAGCTTTACGCTGCGCGTGCCCTGGGGGAAAATACGGCTAACAGTCTCTTACATCGGCTATACTACGCAAGAGGCAGAGCTTGAACACACCAGTGAAGTCTACTTAAAAATGCGGGCTGACGCGAAGCATCTTGATGAGGTAATAGTAGTGGGCTACGGCACAGTGTCAGGCAATGCAATAAGCGGCAACGTCTTATCCTCTGCGCTGCAAGGCCGGGTGGCCGGCGTGCAGATTACCACGGCGGACGATATCAATAAAGTCATTCGCATCCGAGGCCTTAGCACAACAACTGGTAGTAACTCACCCCTGCTGGTCGTGGACGGGCAGATTTTTACCGGTAAGCTCACCGACATTACGCCCACCGATATTGCCGACCTCAGTGTGCTAAAAGGGGCCGGTGCTACCGCCATTTATGGCAGTCGGGCCGCCAATGGGGTTATCATCATCAAAACCAAAGTTGGCGCGGGGCAGATACCCGGCACCCTACTGGCCGCTACGGATGCCCGCCCCACGCTACCCGACGTGCCCACTGGCGACCCGCGCCTGGCGCTGCGCCGCCACTTCCGCGACTACGCCTGGTGGCGGCCCACCCTACTCACCGATGCCCAGGGCCAGGCGCACACCGAAGTTGTGTTGCCCGACGACGTGACCAGCTGGGACACCTTCGTGCTGGGCTCCGATGAGCACCGGCGCACGGGCAGCACCACCGGCCAGCTGCGCGCCTACAAAGGCCTGCTGGCCGAGCTGGCTGGGCCACGCTTTTTGGTAGCCGGCGACCAGACGCAGGTGCTGGGCAAGGTCCTGAACTACCGGCCCGACACGGCGCAGGTTACGACTACCTTTAAGGTAGGTGCGCAAGTCATTCGCACCCAGGCGCACCGCGTTAGCAGCTCCGCTATTGACACGCTCACGGTGACCGCGCCCACCGCCGGGGCAGATTCGGTGCAAGTCACTTACGGGCTGCAAGCGGCGGGTGGCTACGCCGATGGCGAGCAGCGCAACATCGTGGTGGTGCCGGCCGGCACCCGTGAGCGCGTGGGCACCTACGCCGTGGTCACGGCCGCCGACACCACCCTGACCTTGCCGCTCGACCCGAAGTTGGGCGAGGTAACCGTGCGCCTCGAAAGCGACGCGCTGCCCACGCTGCTTTCCGAGATTCAGCACCTGCACGCATACGCCTACCTCTGCAACGAACAAATGGCCTCCAAGCTGCTGGCGCTGCTGCTGGAACGCCGCATTTGCACCGTCCAAAATGTGCCGTTCAAAGGTGATAAGGCCATTAATTCTTTGGTGCGCAAGCTCCAGGAAAGCCAGCGCAAGGCCGAAGGTATGTGGGGCACCTGGGCTACTACCGCGCCCAGCTACTGGGTGTCGGCCCACGTGCTGGAAGCGCTGCTCGGGGCCAAAAAAGCGGGCTACCGCGTCGAGTTGAACCGGCCCGGTTTGCAGGCTTATTTGCTGCGCGAATTGGATGAGCGCCTCAGCATCCCGACCGTGGTGCCCACCGTGGCCGAGCGTCGGCGCGGCTTCGTGCCCCGTCCCACGCCCACCGAAACCGACGACCAGTTGCGGCTCCTGCGCCTGCTGCACCAACTCGGCGCCCCCACCGACTACCGCACCTATCTCGACCGCATCGACCGCGCCCAGCCCGGCCGCCGCGCCCTCGACCGCTACCTGGCCAGCGCCGAATTGCGCCAGCAGCTGGGCCTTCCCTACCAGCTCGACAGCCTGCGGCGCTACCGCCTGCGCACCGAATTGGGCGGCGTGTTTTACGCCGACACGGCGGGCAGCAACACCTACTACCGCTACCTCTTGACCGACCGCGTAGCTACTACCCTACTGGCCTACCGCGTGCTACGCGCCCAGGGCGGCCACGACGCCGAGCTGGTGCGGCTGCGCACGTTTTTGCTGGGCCTACGGGGCGGCGGCTACTGGGGCAGCACCTACGAGGCAGCCAACATCATGGCCACCATCGGCCCCGATTTGCTGGTGCCGGGCGGCCAGGGCGTGATGGCGCAGGTGCGGCTGAGTGGCGCGCCCGCCGCCCGCGAGGCGGGCGCCATCACCAAATTTCCCTTCGCCCTAAAGCTGCCTGCCCCCGCTGGCCCGCTCTTGCTACACAAAACCGGCGGCCTGCCCATGTACGCCACCGCCTACCAAACCCGCTGGAACCCCGCGCCCGAGCCCGCTGCCAAGCCCTTCACCGTGGCTACTACCTTGGGTGGCCAAACCGGTAGCCGCGTGCGCCTGCGCGCCGGCCAGCCCGCCGAGCTAGTCGTGACCGTGGACGTAAAAGCTGAAGCCCGCTACGTGCTGCTCGAAGTGCCGATTCCGGCCGGCTGCTCCTACGGCCCCGCGCCCACGCCCAATTCGCTCGAAGTACACCGCGAAAACCTGCGCCACCAAACCGGTATTTTCGTCGATTACCTGCCCATCGGCAAGCACACGTTCCGAGTGGCGTTGCAGCCGCGCTACCGCGGGCAGTACACCCTCGACCCCGCCCGCGCCGAGCTGGTGTACTTCCCCACCAAGTATGGGCGCACGGGCAGCAAGCAAGTCAAAATTCAATAACTACTAAGCTCAACCCTATTGCCCTAAAACTTAAACAGCAGATAATATCGCCAGGGGTCGTTAAACGGGCAAAAGACCCGTTCACCGGCCGTTTTGGATTATTCACCTAAAAACCCAGGAGGCCAAAAAACGCCCGGATAGTTTTGCGTCAGCTAAGTGCAATTCACCACAAGTTGGTGGGTTTAAAAAAGCTCCGTTATGCTATCTGCCATGCGTTATTCGTCTGTTTCTACGCCCGCTCCCGTTACCGCCGCACCCCTGCGCTGCCTCGTGGTCGATGGCGATGCGGCGGCGGCCGCCGCCCTGGCGGCGTGCGTGCAGCAGACGCCTTCGCTGGCGCTGGCCGGCAGCTACACCCGCCCGGCGCAGGCGCTGGCGCACCTGCGCACGCAGCCCGTCGATGTCCTCTTTTTGCCCATCGAGCTGCCGCTGCTGGCCGGCCTCAAGCTGCTGCAGCGCAACGGCCCGGCCGTGGTACTCACCTCCACCTACCCCGACTATAGCTTGCAGAGCTACGATGCCTACGGCGTGGTAGACTACCTACGCAAGCCTTTTTGCCCGGCCCGCTTCCGGCAAATAGCGGCTCGGCTGCATGCCCAGCGCCTGGCTGCCGCCCCGCTGCCGACCAGCAGCCCGCTCTCGCAGCCCCAAACCGACAGCCTATACTTCTGGGCCAACCAGCAGCTGGTACAAATTCGCACGGCCGACCTGCTGTATGCCGAGGACCTAGGCGGCTGCACCCGCCTCCAAACCCTGCACCAGGAATTGGTACTCGAAACTCCATTTGCCAAGCTCGCCGACCAGCTGCCCGAGCCCCAGTTTCTGCGCGTAAACCCGACTTGCACCGTGGCCCTACGCCACGCCACCGCCGTGGCCGGCAACGCCCTGGCCGTGGCCGGCCGGCGCATTGCCGTGGGCACCGCCCTGCAAGATGAAGTGCTGGCGCGCGTGTTCCAAACCAGCGTATGGAGCGCTTAGAGCAGCGCTGGCTTTTAGTCCGCAGCCTCGACCCAACAGCCAGGACGCTCCTCCTAAGGCAAGCCAAAACCCGCCCCAATAGGCGGGTTTTGGCTTATTTAAGGCGCAGCAACAGGCACTTTTTATTGGGTTAAAAACCGGCCCAGGCGGTACTATTTTACCACCAGGCTGCACTATTTCGCGGCGGCAGCCAGTGGGTTGGGTTTGGCAGAAACCAGCCCGCTTTTCTTACGTTTGAGGGATACCTATTCAGTTGTCCACCTTATTCTGCCATGAAGAAATCCTTACTCGGCCTGGCCGCCCTCGCCGCGCTGGCCGCCTGCCGCGAGTCAAATACCAGCGTCAAAAGCGCCCCGTCGGCCGAGCCCATCGCGGCCACCAAAACGCTGTGCTTCGATACCACCTTTACGAAGCCCGAACAGCAGCCCCGCGCCTACTCTTACACCACCGACATCGTGGTAGGCACTGGCAAAACGGTAACCGTGCCCGTCCAAATCGACTGGACTACCGTTTCGGAAGGCGGCTGCCCGCAGGTGGCATCGCTGCGCGTGTACCAGCTCGGCGTGGCCGACCTGCGCACCAACGTTATCGTGAAAGCCATGCGCGACTCGGTTTGTAAGCCCGGCCCCCTGCCCAATAGCCCCAACCGGGCGGCCACCGGCGCCGTCTACGTCAACCTAACCTGCCAGGCCAAGGCCGTGCGGGCGTTCAGCAGCTTCCGCTTCACGCTCAATGGCCTTGGCTACCACGATACCCTGGAGCAAAACCTGACTACCGCCAACGCCACCGCCCGGTAGCGGCCAGGTCTTGTTTTGCTGCGAAAGTCCCGGCCACTAGCCGGGACTTTTTTTTGTTGGCACGGGGCTATCCCCAGCCGCAACTCAGCCGTAAGCATAGCCATGGCGCAGCTTTTAGGGCTCGCCCGTTTTATTCGCTTACGCTTATGAGAAGTCGCTTCGCGCGTTTTTTCTATCAGAATGGCTTGCTGCTGGTTACGTTTGGGCTCATCGTGAGCGCGCTGGTTGGCCAGGTGCTCACGGGCTGGCACGACAACAACGACGACCTGCGCCAGATGGGCCTAGCCGCCCTCACCCTACCCGACTACCTGCACTCGGGCCACCTGCTCGAAGCCACTTTTGAGAACTGGGAAAGCGAGTTTTTGCAGATGGGCGTCTACGTGGTGCTCACTGTTTGGCTGCGCCAAAAAGGCTCGCCCGAATCGAAAAAGCTCGACGAGCCGGAAGACGTAGACCAGCAGCCCGACCCGCAAAAGCCCGGCGCGCCCTGGCCGGTGCGCCAAGGCGGCGCGTGGCTGCACCTCTACCAGCACTCGCTGAGTCTGGCGCTGTTTGGGCTCTTTTTGGGGGCCTTCTACCTGCATGCCCGTGGCGGCACTATCGTCTATAATATCGAGCAGGCGCACGAAGGCAACGCCCTGGTATCGACCTGGGGCTACATGCACACCGCTCGTTTCTGGTTCGAGTCGTTTCAGAACTGGCAGAGCGAGTTCGTATCTATTTTCGCGCTGGTGGGCCTCTCCATTTTCCTGCGCCAGCAGTCCTCGCCGCAGTCCAAGCCCGTCGATGCCCCCACGTCCGAAACCGGCAAATAGAGCTGGCGCATTGGTTCTACGCGGGTCATTAAACGGAAGAACAAAATGCGGCTAACCAGCACTTTACAAACACTTTGCTTGTACTTGACTACTTGCGGATATATTCGTAGTCTTGCAGAATAGCCCGCAGGTCGTGCAAGCGCCGCCGCACTGGCTGTAGCACTTCTTCGGGCACCGGCACGGCCGGGCCGTAGCGGGCCGCCAGGTAGCGCACCAGCGCCCCCAGGCCATGCACCTCGTCGCGGGCCTCGCGCTGCGTGGCCTGCCAGCGGCCCTGGCCCAGCGCTGGCAGGTGGTGGCAGTAGTGGCGCACCACGATGGCGCGGCTCACGATGGCGGCCAGCTCCTCCAGTAGCTGCTGCTCGTCGGGGCTAAACTCGCGTGGCTGCGGCCCCACCAGGCAGAGCGTACCAATAATGTGCTGGTCGGGCATGCGCAGCGGGGCCCCGGCGTAGAACCGGGCCTGCTGGGCCAGGCAATTCGCAATCGCGGCCGCGTCGAGCGGCGTCCGCGGGGCGGCGGCCAAGTCGTGGTACACCACCACCCGCCCCTGCCTGACTACCTGCGCGCACAGCAACTCGGCGCGTGGGTTGGGCGGAATCGGGGGAAAGCCGTAGGTGGCTTTGTAGTGCACCCGCTCGGCATCGACGAGGCTCACGTAGGCAATCGGCAGCCGAAATAGCGCCCCCGCCAGCCCCACCAGCTCATCAAACAAGTCTTCCCGCAACGAGTGCAGAATCTCGTACTGGTGCAGCGACCTCAGACGTTCGGCCTCGTTGGCCGGCAGCAGCATTGCAGGAGTAGCCACCATAAGAAGACAAATTAAAACTTATTATAATACCATTTTTAAGCCACCAGCTGCTCTAAGCTACTCAAATATAGAACACGTTACCTAACGCCGGCATGAGCCCTGGCACACCGCTTGCAAAACTAGGCTAAGCACCCTCTGGATAGCGTTCAGTTTTTGCGGCCGGCAACTAAATAAGCGGCAGCCGAGGCGCCGCCACCCGCAGCTTTAGAACGCAGCTATTCAAAGCTCCTCAAATAAATAAATTTGCACTTTATCCTATTACTAAACTAGTTTTGCAGGGTAAACAAGTACTTATAGAGCAGCTATTTTATGAATTATCTAAGTTATAAAGACGCTTTTTCGGCATTAGTGCAAGAAAACGACGGGGTACTACCAGATTTGTACGAAACGGTTAATTTTACCATCTTTTGCCACCCTGCTGATGCACCGCCCATCGCCACTGTGGCCGATGTAGTAGGCTACGCCATCGTCGAAGCGAGCGACGAATTTCGGGTGGCCGCCTTCATGCGGCAGCCGGCTTGCCTGGTACCCATAGCTGATAGGTTCGCGGGCCCGTACCTCGGGTTTGAGCACATACTGGAGCAGGCAACTACCTGCTTTAACTAAGCCAAACCCAAGGATAAAGTACTATTTTTCAATCATGAATTCGCTATATCATTCAGCTAGCTGGTGCTTGGCTGTAGTAGTCGAGTAGCGTAATAGTTGCTAGAAACAAAGGCACAAAGCCCCAGCGGGGCGGCCCATACTGTTTGCATGGGCCGCCCCGCTGGGGCTTTGTGTTCAAAAAATACCTGCTCACTACTAACGGGGGTTGCACTACGGTTACTCCATATCGTGAGGTCGGTAGTGTACGGTGGTAGTGCCTAATTACTTTGCAGCTACCGGGTAGGCACAAGCTGCTTGTGCTTCCGGCACGCGGCAGCCCGCACAAGGCAGAGCCAGGAGGTAGCGTATTGCTGGTAGGTTGCGGAGCTTCTGTTTACTACCGAACTTTCAGGAAAATTTTCTGTTTAGTGAGTAAGTACTCACGCATTTTTTCTTCCATTCCTTAACTATGCACTTGCACCGTGCATCCCGCTCATGGCTCATATCCTGCATGCCTTAGCTCAGCATTGGCACCTGAGCGCCTCGCAATACTGGCAGTTGCGTCTGCTTTGCTCCGTGTCGTTGGTGCCGTTTTTGGGAGTGTTATATCTAGTGCTTTTCGACCGTCGCAGTGCGCGGGGCAGGCTGCGGGCCACTCTGGTGAAGCGGCAGATAAAAGTTATGACCCAGCACCCGGCGCCTTTACGCCCGACCGTGAGCCCAGCTTAGCGCGCCTATACTAACGTAGCCTGCGACTAGAAGAAATGAAAATTAAGGTCGAGTAAGGATGCATAGTCTTGCCCAAACTCGTCGAGCCGGGGTTAAAGAAGCCGAATACGGCTTGGCGAAACGGCCCTCTGGTGCGGTATAAGCATGAGTTGATACTCTTCTGCCGCAAAAACTTCCACAGCCACTCTATCAGCTTCAGATTAGGCGAGTAGGGTGGCAGAAACACTTGTACCAGCAGCTTGCCCTGCAGACACCCAGCCAATTCCCAGTTGCGGCAATAACGGGTGTTGTCGCACACCACATAAAGTAGCCCCCCTTGGGGCGGAGCGTTAATAGCTTTTCGTACAAGGTCTTGGTGCTTTGGGCATTTACGCAGTTGGTTTCGTGCAGGTGCACCTGCGTGGGGCAGTGAGCATTAACCGCTGTGTTCAGGCTCACCCGCTCCCGCCTACTAACGGTGGGCCGCAGCTGCCCTATGCGGGTCCACACCCGCGTCGAGCGCGTAATATGAGTTGAGTGGACCGCGTCAGCAAAATAGCCCACGGCCTGCTCGACCTCGACTTGGGTCAGCAACTGGCGCAACTACTCGGCCAGGAAAGCAGCCTGCCGCACAGGGTCGGCCTCGCAGGGCACGGGCGTCGTGAGCTTGTAGCAAAAGCCCAGTCGGTGCAACAGGTGCGTCAGGCCGGAAACCGAGTAGTCTACGCCCCAGTGGCTCAGTAGCTCAACGGCTCGCACATCGGTGTAGAGCATCTGCTCGGCCTCTCGGCTCAGGGCGGGCGGCCCGGCCGAGGGCAGCGGCACCAGTAGCCAGGGGTCTCTTACAGCAGGTACTTTTCTAAGCTCAGCCGCTGTGTGGACCGTTCGCAACGCCCATTATTCATTCATTCTTTCGCTGCGCCAGCTGTCGCCCCTGCAACTGCATTTGCACACCGGCACTAGCCATTTGCTAGTGGAAGAAACCGAGGAAATTGCCACTGCCTGAACGCCCACCAGGGCTCACGCTCAACGCTATAAAATACTATTCATTAATACATTGAACCTTTACTGAACAGACCATTACGGGTTAGCTATTGCCAATATTAAAGGATTGACTGAGTGGTATTGCGCCGTTTTGGGCTATTCGCACTGATTTGAATACCACAACGAGGCCACCGGTAAAGTAGTCTGGATGCTGCGGGCGCCGGACAATTCGCTGCTCGAAATCATGCCCCGCGACGACACCCTGCGCCTCGAGTGCATCACCTGAACGCTTGGCTGGTCGCACCTAGCCCTGCACATTACCGACATGGACCAGGCTATACGCCATCTCGGCCAGCACTGGGTCGGCGAGCCCACTACGCCCATTGGTGGCCGCGTTCGCAACTTCTAACGACCCCAAAGGCAACATGCTGCAACTCCTGGAGCGCGGCCCCCTCCCCACTTGAATACTCCCACTCCTATTGTCTTTTCCAAATTAGCACCCTTCTCTTCACCATCAACCAACCTTTCGCTCTCGAACCCACGGCCACCACGCCGCCATCGCCCGGCGAAGTGCAGTTGCAAGTCGCCTACTACGGCGTGTGCGGCACCAACATGCCCCTCTACCACAGCGCCATGCCGCACTGCCTATCGCTGCCGCAAGTCATTGGCCACGAAGTCTCGGCTGAAATTGCCGCACTGGGCGCGGGTGTAAGCGGCTGGAAAGTGGGCGGCCGCGTAACGGTACGCCCCGTGCAGCCCGGCGCCGAAGCCCCGTCCGACAAAGGCCAGCACCACATCGGAAGAACCTCAGATTCATCGTCATTGCCACCCTAACGGCATGATTACTTGTCTACTGGACACGTTGTTCAGCTACCCTGAACCTAATGCAAGACCTGTATTAGCTTCATAAATTTTCAATGATAGGGATTATTAAAAACGAGCACTTTATATAAAAAATGCCTACTACTTTTACTATATCACCTACCAGAAACCTTCTTTAATTTACTGATATACAGTAAAAAAGCCTCACTTTTCAGTGAGGCTTTTAGTGATTCCGCTGGGATTCGAACCCAGGACCCGTACATTAAAAGTGTACTGCTCTACCAGCTGAGCTACAGAATCGGTACTTTTGTGTCTTGAGTAGCAAAAACCGCAGTGCGTTACCGTTTTTGTGGCTGCAAAAGTACGGCGACTTTTTCAACCTGACAACCTCACGGCAAAAAAACCTTTTCTTTTTGCGTACGCTATCTATCCTTACCTGGCTTATTATTCTACCCAGTTGGGCATCGGCTACCGAAAAAAAACCTAATTTTTTCTCAGTATTCGCACCTACTGCCCCCAACCAAGCTCAGAGTGCCGATTCACTTTTTGAGCAAGGGCGATACGAGGCAGCCATTCCGCTCTACCGGACGCAGGTATGGCAGCAGCGGCAGGCATCTGCGCGCCTGCTAATGCGCCTAGCCTATGCCGAGCACCAGCAGGCGCACTACGCCGCCGAGCTCCTATACCTGAATATGGCCTTGGCGCGGCAGCCGCGCCTCAGCACCTGGCGGCAGCTGGCGGCGCTGGCCCAGCGGCAACGGCTGGTGGGCTACCCAACCACTTGGCAGCAGGAGGTACGCGTGCAGGTACTGCGCTACTACTACCCCGTGCTACAAGGATTGCTCACCGTGGCCGTGCTGGTGGCGGTGGGGCTGCTACTGCGGCGGGGGCGCACTGGCCGGGGCACCTGGCTAGCCTACGGCTTCTATTTGCTTGCTACGGGGGCTTATCTCTACTGGCTACGGCCAGTGCCCACTGGCATCGTAGCGAGGCCCGGCGTAGCCCTAATGGCGGGCCCAGGGGCCGGCGCGGCCTGGCTCAGCACCGCCGCTCCCGGTGACCGCCTGCCCGTACTGGGCCACCAGGATATCTGGCTACGCGTACGCTGGCAAGAGCGTACCGCCTATGTCCGGGCTACCGATGCGCTCGTAATAGAATAAAAAAGCATAAATCGTAACTACCAAAGACTCTGCCTTGCCAAGTACTGATTGGTAGCAACACTAGCGTAAGCGAAGTAAGAACCTGTAACCACTAGCTTACGCTGGCGAAATAGAGTGGCCTATGTAAGGGAAGTTGCGGCTACATAGGTACGGCCCAGCAAATAGGTGGCACCTATTTGCTGGGCCGAGTCACGAATGGTACGCATCTGATGTGCGCAAAGCCGCTTCTCAGTTAGGTTAGCACGCCTACGTAACTCTTAATGAAGCCCCAAGCCGGGTATACAAGCCTTCTCTCACACGTAAAAGAAAGACGGGTAATAAAGCAAAGGTGTTCGCTCTACAGGGCAATTCACATAATGCGTGAGCATGAGATGGTGACTACTTAACCCGCGAGTACCACCAGTTACCTCACTTAGGTCAGCGTGCGCTCCCTATTGGGGCGGAGCTACTTGTCATTGAATGCGACAAGCGGCAGAAGACCCGCCCTCAAACTTATGCATTAATTCGTGTTGATTGCCAAAAGAGCTTCGCAAAGAACAGTTGAATCAAAATGGCAAGTTAGCGCTGATTACTAGCAACCTATACCATGGAAACGAGTAGTGAAGCAGGCGATAAGTAGCGAAATAATCTCGTTCGAGATACAGGCTAAGGAGCGGTATCTTGTAGGGATATACGATTAATTTGAGCCTTCCACAAATCTTGGCTCAGGTCGCTGATTTTTATTTAAGGTGTAGACCTTTGAGACAACGATTAGAAATCGCCTTCCTCTTTACGGAAGTTAGCCAGCACTAGCTTGTCGGTCAGGTTAGGTAGCCATTTGTTCAAAAATACCGTGAGCTTTCCTTGGCCCGTGAGCACTAGTGTGCGGCGGCGGTGCACTACGGCGTTGCGCAGGTGATGAGCTACCTCTTCGCTACTCATCATCCTACCCTCATCGCGGGGAGTACCGTTTTGGGCGTGGCCATCGGCCATAAGAGCAGCATGGCGAATATTAGACGCCGTGAAGCCCGGTGCAGCGGTGAGCACATTTACACCTTGAGGCAGTAGTTCGGTACGTAGCGCTTCCAAAAAGCCATTCATGGCAAACTTGGAAGCCGAATATCCAGTTCGCCCCGGCAGCCCCCGAAAGCCAGCGATACTACTTATTCCCACGATAGTACCCTTTGTTTCGAGTAAATAAGGCAGTGCTGCCTTTGTGGTATAAACGGTGCCAAAAAAGTTGATTTGCATGAGTTGCTCTATCACCTTCACATCAACGTCGATAAATTTGGCCCGCATGCTTAAGCCAGCGTTGTTGATAAGTACGTCGAGGCGGCCAAAAGCAGCTATTGTGTTTGCTACTGCTTGCGTAGCGGCAGTCATATCACCAACATCAGCTTGTACAGTGCGATGCTCAATGCCCATGGCGGCTAACTCAATGGCAGCAGCTGCTAATTTGGCCTTGTCACGCCCCGTAATAACCACCTTAGCTCCGGCTTGACCGAACTCTAAAGCACAAGCCCGGCCAATGCCAGAAGTTCCCCCCGTAATAAGTACAACAGTATTTTTCATTCGCAGTAAAAATAAATACCAACCATAACTAAGCACCTACACTTCACCAATCAAAGTGTGACTTACCAACTAAAGATAACTTATTCTTTGTTGTGTTATAAATTATTTATCTCAAAACATTTACTTAGTTGTGGTGCTTATAAAGTGAAGGTCAAGAAATGGCTTTTAACCATCTGTCCAGATAATACTTGTGACAGAAAGTATTTGTGAGATGGTCTAGCTCAAACAGACAGTGGCAAGTTTTATCTTCCACTGCTTATACCTGACAAAACCCTTCCGAGCGGCTCGCCGCTGACTCGCAAGAAATACACGCCAGCTTTTAGAGCCGAGTGCGTGCGCCAGGTGGCCGCTGGGACCCGGCAAACCGACGTGGCCCGCGCCCAAGGTCTCTCCCCCGCCTTGCTCGGCCGCTGGCAGCGTCAGGCATTAGCTGAGGCCGTGCCGAGCAGCGCTGAGCGCGACGAGATTAAGCGCTTGCGCGCCGAGCTCAAACGCGTAGAACAGGAGCGCGACATTTTAAAAAAATCGTGACCAGTGCCTGCTTTTAACGCAGACTCTCCCAGGCGCCTCAGTCATGAGCCGTTACCAATTGATTGAGCAGCTAGCGGCTACCGAGCCGGTACAGATGTTCTGCCGCGTGCTACACGTTAGCCCCCGCCGGCTACTATCAGTGGCTGGGCCGGGCCGCGCGGCCCACGCTCAGTTGGGAGCCTGCGGCCAGCGCCGCCTTTTCTCGCCATGCCCAGCGCTACGGCACTCGCCGCCTGCGGGCAGAATTACGCCCGGAAGGATACGCTATCGGGCGCTCAGTACCCGACCGCAATGCCCGCGCACCACCGTAGCCAACCCCGAAGCGGTCGTGGCCGAAAACCTGCTGCTTAACCAGCCCGCGCCCACGGCCCCAAATCAGGTGTGGGTCAGGGATATCACCTACCTGCCGCTAGTCGGCGGGCGCTGGTGCTACCTGGCCGCCTGGCGCGATACCTGCTCGCGGCGAGTAGTCGGCTGGCACCTCGCCCAGCAGATGCCCATCGAACTGGTAATCACGGCCCTGGAGCAGGCGCTGACGCTGCGCCAGCCAGCTCCTAACCTGATAATCCACGCCGACCGCGGCAGCCAATACACCAGCTCAGCTTGCCGGGCACGCATCGAAAAAGCCCAGGCACTGGCCAGCTATAGCCGTCCGGGTAACCCCTACGATAACGCCCAGGCCGAGGCGGGCTGGAGCACCCTGAAAACGGAATTGCTCCCGTACGGCGGCGCGTTTGCTAGCCTCGAAGAGGCCCGTTTAGAGGTTGCCTACTATCTCGACACCTACTTCAATCTCGACCGGCGCCATCCCGCGCTGGGCTACCGCTCGCCCCACCAATTTGAACGCGACTGCCTAACCAGTACATCTTAGTGCACTGTCCGTTTTTACTGGACCACCTCAGTATCTGCCGTACCGGGTGCCAATGGCGCAACCTGCCCGCCTGTTTTCCACCCTAGCCCGCGGTCTATTACTACTTCGCTAGGTGGCGGGCAGATGGCACGTTTGAGCGCCTGAGCCAAGCTAGTAACCAGGCGGATCGACTGGTGCAGGGGCGTTTGCCCACGCCTTCGCTGGTACTAGTCGAGGCCACGCTGCTGGCCCCGCGCCTAGGCCAGCAGCGTGGCCTCGACGCGCACAAACGCGTCAACGGCCGTAAGCGTCAGGTGCTCTGCGACACCGGTGGGCGTAGTTGGCGCGTGGTCGTACACGCGGCCAATGGCCACGACAGCCGCTGGGCACAGCCGCTGCTACCGGTGCGCAATCAGCTTCGCCCAGCCTGGGCCAGTCGTTTGCGGAGCGTGTTGATTGACAAGGCCTATCAGGGGCGTTTTGCGCGATAGGTACAGGCGCTGGGCTGGCAGCATCAAGTGGCTAGTCGCCCGCCAACCGCTGGGCGCGGCTTTGTACCCGTGGCCCAGCGCTGGGTTGTGGAACGCACCTTTGCCCGGCTCAACTGCTTCCGCCGCGTGGTCATGGACTGTTAGCGCCAGCCGGCGAGCCATGCGGCTTGGTCATTCATCGCCAACTTAACCATGTCCCTCCGCCGAGCTATTCCTAATTCCCAAACACGTTCTTAGCAGGGAAAGGCTGAAGCCAGCGCCGGGCGTGTGCCTTGGTGGGACTCGCACGTGGCAGCTATCATTTGGTGGCGCAGGGGTGCCATGACGAGCCCGTGCAACAGGCACTGCGGACGTCAAGTGGGCGGCATCCGGGCTGGGGGTTCTGGAAGCTGCACCACCGCTTGCGCAAGGATGGATTGGTAATCAACCCTAAACGCACGTTACGCATCTATCGAGCACTGGCGCTAAACCTACCTCGGCGCCCGAAAAAGCGCGTGCCCGCCCGCGTGAAGCAGCCCTTGGCGGTACCTAAGGCCACTAATGTGTGCTGGTCGCTTGACTTTACGAGCGACATGTTGACCGTTGAGCGACGCTTTCGGACGCTGAATGTGCTCGATGGTTACAATCGCTAGCTGCTGGGCGTGGAAATTGACTTCTCTTTGCCCGCCAGTGGCGTCGTGCAAGTGCTGACGCGCTTAGTAGAGTGCTATGGCCACCCCGCGCAGCTACGTACCGACAACGGCCCTTAATTTAGCAGCGTCAAAATTAAGCGAGTGGTATAAGCATCAGAACATTATCCTGCACTGGATTCAAACCGGCAAGCCGACGCAGAATGCGTACATCGAACGCGTCAACGGCTCATTTCTTCGCGAACTGCTCGACACCCACCTGTCGCGCTCACTGGCCCATGTGAGCCAGTTGGTGGACGAGTGGCGGCACGACTATAACACCTAGCCTTGAAATTTATGACCCTGTCGAATTTAAACAAGCGGCTTACTCTACCTACTACTGGTTTATCGAACCAGGAAGCCTACATAAAAAAATTTATAGCTCAAACTACTTATTAAAGTATTTTTTTTTAGGCTAGATTCATTACAAACGCAAGAGTCCCCTGTCTATGACGCTGGTAAAAGCGGGGTAAGACAGGGGACTCACTGATAAAGTTGGCGGCGACCGACTCTCCCACCGGTGAAGGCAGTACCATAGGCGCACCGGGGCTTAACGACTCTGTTCGGAATGGGAAGAG
>Ga0265780_10000297_pt1 | contig 77692 bp, 71 predicted proteins | sample P1T30metagenome_FD_192432 | JGI IMG/M metagenome (GOLD analysis project Ga0265780, IMG submission 192432) | Plant litter microbial communities from East Loma Ridge, Irvine, California - P1 T30 | ecosystem: Environmental > Terrestrial > Plant litter > Unclassified | place: USA: California...
AGCAGATCCAGGTGGCGGAGGTGGAACTGGTGGCCGTGCTCGGCCACGGCAAGGCGAATTTCGACGAAATCCTGAACATGAAGATCGGCGACGTGATCCCGATCCAGGTGCCGGAAACCATCGAGGCGACCGTCGACAATGTCCCGGTGATGGAAGTCAATTATGGCGTCCTCAATGGCCATTACGCCCTCAAGGTCGAAAAGCTGATGGCCAACAGCGAAACCTTCAACAAGTAACAGCGCAGAACGCAGGAGAACGACATGTCCGACAACCAAGACGACCAGAGCGACTTCGACGAAGACGATCCCTGGGGTGCCGCGATCGCCGAGCAGGCCGCCGCCGAAGCCGCCGCGCTGACTACCCAGCAGCAGACGGCCAGCGCCGCCGTGTTCCAGGATTTCTCGAACAAGGGGCCGCGCCCCGATACCCCGAACGACATCGACTTCATCCTCGACATCCCGGTCCAGCTGACGGTGGAACTGGGCCGCACCAAGATCGCCATCAAGAACCTGCTGCAGCTGGCGCAGGGCTCGGTGGTCGAGCTGGACGGCCTGGCCGGCGAGCCGATGGACGTGCTGGTCAACGGCTGCCTGATCGCCCAGGGCGAGGTGGTGGTCGTGAACGACAAGTTCGGTATCCGCCTCACCGATATCATCACGCCTTCCGAGCGTATCCGCAAACTGAATAAATGACGACCACCGCGCGCCTGCTTGCCCTTCTTTCCATGACGCTGGCGCTGGGCGCCTGTGCGGTCCAGCAGGCGGGTGCGGCGGGCAGCCGGCAGGCGGCGCTGGAAGGCGGCGCGGCGCCGGCGCATGCGTCACCCGCTGCCGCAGCGCCCGCGGCGCCGGTCGCAGCACCCGCGCAGCAGGCCGACACACCGGCGCCGGCACCAACGGCCGCCGCGCAAGCCGCATCGCCATCCGCATCACAGTCTCCTGCCGCGCGTGCGCCCGGCGGTCGCGCCGCCGCTCCCGCCGCGCCCCTGAGCAGCACCCCGGTGCAGGAAACGCCGGCCACTGCGGCCGGTAACGGCGCCCCTGCCGCCGCGCCTTCCCCCACCCCGGCCGCACCCGCGATCGCACCGCCCGCCGGCGCCGTCACCATGCCGTCCGCGCCGCCCACCGGCAGCCTGCTGCAAACCCTGTTCGCCCTGGTCGTGGTACTGGCCGTACTGGCCGCGCTGGCCTGGTTCCTCAAGCGTTACGGCCCCAAGGCCGGCATTGGCGGCGGCGCCAACCTGCGCGTCGTCGGCTCGCTCAACCTGGGCGGGCGCGAACGCCTGCTGGTGGTCGAAGTCGGCAACCAGTGGATCGTGGTCGGCGCCTCGCCCGGCCGCGTGAACGCGCTGGCGACCATGCCGAAGCAGGAAGGGATAGAATCGGGTGCGGCCCTGGCCGCCCACGGGCCGGCCGCGAACAGCTTCGCCGACTGGCTGAAGCAGACAATCGACAAGCGCAAATGAACAGATGAACCAATGAGCAAACGAACACGCCTGCTCGCGGCGGCCTTCCTGGCCGTGTCGCCGCTGGTAGCCGCCGCAGCACTAGCAGCGCCGAGCATCCCCGCCTTCACCACCAGCGCCGCAGCGGGCGGCGGCACCGCCTACTCGCTGCCGGTCCAGACGCTGATCCTGATGACGGCGCTGACCTTCATCCCGGCCGCCCTCCTGATGATGACCGGCTTCACCCGCATCATCATCGTGCTGTCGCTGCTGCGCCAGGCGCTCGGCACCCAGACCGCGCCGCCGAACCAGGTGATGGTCGGCCTGGCGCTGTTCCTGACGCTGTTCGTGATGGGGCCTACCTTCGACCGCATCTATACCGAAGCCTATTTGCCGCTGCAGGAAAACCGGATCCAGATGGAAGAGGCGATGAACAAGGGCGCCGCGCCGCTGAAAGCCTTCATGCTGAAGCAGACGCGCCAGTCCGACCTCGCCCTGTTCGTGAAGATCTCGCGCACGCCCGCGCTGCAGGGACCGGACGACGTGCCGCTGCGCGTGCTGGTCCCGGCCTTCATCACCAGCGAACTGAAGACCGCCTTCCAGATCGGCTTCGCCATCTTCATCCCCTTCCTCATCATCGACATGGTGGTGGCCTCGGTGCTGATGTCGATGGGTATGATGATGATGTCCCCGGCGGTGATTTCGCTGCCCTTCAAGCTGATGCTGTTCGTGCTGGTCGACGGCTGGCAGCTGTTGCTGGGCTCACTGTCCCAGAGCTTTTACTAGAGGAGCGCCATGACACCGGAAAGCGTCATCGCGATGGGCCGCACGGCCATGGAAGTCACCCTGATGGTGGCGGCGCCGCTGCTGCTGGTGGCCCTGATCGTGGGCCTGATCATCAGCATCTTCCAGGCCGCGACCCAGATCAACGAGCAGACCCTCTCCTTCATCCCGAAGCTGGTCGCCGTGTTCGTGACCCTGGTGCTGGCCGGGCCGTGGATGATCACCATCATGACCGATTACATGCGGACCATTTTCACGGGTATCCCGCAGATGATCGGATAAGCCTCTCGTGCTGTCCTTCAAATGATCAGTTTCACCACGACCGAACTGTATGCCTGGATCGGGGGCCTGTTATGGCCCCTGACGCGCATCCTCGGCCTGGTCGCGGCGGCGCCGGTGTTCGGCAACACCGGCGTGCCGATGCTGATCAAGACCACGCTCGGCGTGACCCTGGCTGCCGTCGTCGCGCCTACCCTGCCGGCGGTGCCGATCGTCGACCCGACCTCCTGGGCCGGGATCCTGATCCTGGGCCAGGAACTGCTGATCGGCGTGGCCATGGGCTTTGCCATGCGCCTGGTGTTCGCCGCCATCGAATTCGCCGGCGAGGTGTCGAGTTCGACCATGGGCTTCAGCTTCGCCAGTTTCTTCGACCCTTCCTCGGCCGGCCGCTCGTCGGCCATCAGCCAGTTCCTGGCCCTGGTCGCGACCATGGCCTTCCTCGCGATGAACGCCCACCTGGTGCTGGTCGAGGCGCTGGTCGAGAGCTTCTTCACCCTGCCGATTTCCACCACCCCGATGTCCCTGGGCGCGCCGCTGGAAATGGTGCGCTGGGGCAGCCGCATCTTTTCGGCCGGCCTGCAACTGGCGATGCCGATCATCGCCGCCCTCCTCGTCACCAACATCGCCCTCGCCATCCTGACCCGTGCGGCGCCGCAGCTGAACGTGTTCGGCATCGGCTTTCCGATCACGCTGGGGGCGGGCTTCCTGGTGATCAGCCTGACCCTGCCTTATCTGGGAATGCCTTTGCAGAACCTGTTCAATCAGGGGATCGAGGCGGGGCGGCGGATTCCTCGGGTGGGGGCGCAACGGCCGGGGCAAGCGACGGGACCTGCTGCGCCGGCGGTGCCGGTACCCATGCCCGCATTGCGCTGACGCGGTCTCATTCGCCCGGCCGCAGCACCTCGCCCCTGCCTTCGCCGGGGGCGACGTGCTACAGCCCCAGGTAATGCCTTACGCCGCTATGAGCGAACAACAAAGTTTGCCACAAGCTCTCCTACGATGCGGGCGGATTCGGGCATGCCGCCCATGCAAATAATGTTTGCCAACAGAGCTCGGCGAACGGTCTTGTATCGGTCGCATGCAACAATAAAGTTTGACACAGGTTGCAGGCGATGTTGGTGTGCGACAGTCCGCTATCGACCCAAATCGGACCTGTCAGCGGCTTTCGCCGCCCTTCGGTTTTCGATGCGCTATCGTGAATATGATTCTGCCGATAACGTACCCCGCGAGCACGGTCGGTAAGATAACTAACAGCGCGAACGGGACCATGAAGAACACTCCGAAACCGACTTCCGGCGAACTCAAGATTCCCTCAGCGGTCCAGCCTACGACAGTCACGATCACTCCACCCAAGAACGAGGCGAGGTATGCCTGACGAAACCAGCCAGCATATACGCAGATAAGGCAAGCAGCTATCAGGCCAACCTTGCTATGCAAGAAGGGGCCGAGTGCATATGCTGAGTATGCCGCTGCTCCATGGACAAAGGAGTTATTGAGATTATGGAAGAGTTTCATCTGACTCCACATATTTACCGCTTGGCTGGCAAAAGACCGCTCTTAGCCGGGTCCTGCCGTCCAGTGTACGGCAACTTCCGACCCGAAGCGGACGTCAGCTAAGGTCGTTACGCACTATCGCCAAGGGTTCAATATGTGGACTGACTTCGACCCAACATCAACTTTAAGGTACCAATCCGGCCATCCGTTGCGAGTATGCCCCGGCTCAAAGGAGACGACTGGGCAGTTCCCGTGTATCGCATGCTCTGCGAAGGTATAAAAGGCACTGAACTCTGGCGGTAGAACTGAAAACGCCGGTATCCCGTCAGGGGTAAAAACCCGTAGTGACTCGCCGTCGTCGTCAAACTCTGCGATGTAGCCGTTCTTCAGCGTGGTACGCATTTTGGCACTCAAAAAGGTAATAGTGACTGTCAGACGTCCGCTTGTGGCCGATAGCGGACTGTCGGAACGGCTCAGTGTACTCGGCTGTTGCCTGCTGAGCAACTAGAGGGTTTTGTTAGGCGCTCTTTATTTCAGCACCATGATCGTACTGACTAGCGAGGACGCCTTCGCTGAAGGCTTCTACCCTGTTTTTGCCCAGTGCCATCGCCCAAAAATTTGTGGAAATATATTAGCGAGATAACCATTTACTGAAACTTTTCCTTCCGTATCCACGACAATTACAACTTCCCAATCATCGGGTTCAAAATAGCCGTCCTTGGCATAGGAAAATCTTTTCGGCCCCATGTCGAATGCGACTGCAGCCCCGACCTCCCGTTTGGGATCGACATACACAGTTGTGGTCTCTCCCGCAGGGATCAAAGCAACTTGTCGCTGGAAGTTAGAGCCGGACACTGTAACATTCCGAAGCGCTTGACCGGAATGATTGGTAATGTAAATCGGGATGTCGTATGAGCATCCATACAACCATACCGCCGCAGGAACCGCGATCGCTATGTATCTTTTGAACTTCATTCACAACTCGCCTGTTCGCTTACATTGATGGGTAAGCCACTTAATGGAACTTTCGTTAATAAGCGCTCAAGCAGAACGCCCGCTATCGACCCGAAGCGGACTATTCCCTCAACTCGATTCGGTTGCTCCAAACACAGCAGTATGCAAGGGCCAATCCGACGAGCTATCGTCAATCAGCGTCGTCAAATAGCCACAATACAGCATGTTTTTCTTTTCTGAATCATTTTGCGCTATTCTGTGACATCTGTTACGTCATAGGGTGATTAACATGAAATCTTTCCAACTTGTTCGGGATGTCCCACAAGCTATAGTCAACGTCGGACAATTTACCGGAGCGATGCTTCAAGCAGCTTTTCGAAAAGAATACACACCGCTGTCAGAAATACTGACAGCTACTCAGTCGTGGTATGCCTACGAGAACGAAAACGAGGCCGTGCCCCCTGGACGTTTCGATTTTGCGCCCAGTAAGTACGCGGGCTACCGAGAAATGTCACCAGAGGACTACCTGGCGAATAATGGACAGGAGGGCTGCTTAAACGGCAGGGACACAGAGAACGCCTTGCGACCACTTTCTAAGCTGCTTATGCCCGACGATCCGCGCTATACCGCAGCCCACGCCGCCTTGACGGAATTCTGCGCAATGTTCGGTAAGGTTCCGAATGCCAGGGCACGCATTTCAATGCTCGACCTGGGACGCGAAGAGAGGCTTGAAAGGGAGGCAATACAGGTCAAGGCTGTGTTGCTCCTAATCTCAACATTAAGTGAAGAAGGCCAAGCTCAGGTTAAACGTGCTGCGTTCTCCTAATGTCCGTCAGCTTGTAAACACGTAGATCAAACGCATTAGGTGAACGCTCGCTCCGGCCTAGAGCGAACGTTCTTCCGAACGCACTGTCGCACCTGTCGTTCATGTCTTTTCCCTCGGTTGCTGACCTACTTGGACGGCAACAATCGACCCGAAGCGGCCCTTGAGGAGCTATCCTCGTGCTTTACCGCCACAGGCCGAGTCGAGCCCATCCTTAGACTTTTCGCAGAAAGACGCTTCTCCTCCGCACGCAACCTTCTTGCCATCCTTGGATTTCTCACAAAAAGGCGCCATTCCTCCGCAAGCTACGGTTTCGCCAGAGCCGGACTTTGCACAGAATTGCGCCAGTCCACCACACGCGACGTTGCTATGGTCTTTGGATTCCAAGCAGAAAGGTGCCGATTTGCCACAAGTTACCGAACGACCATCATCGCTTTGTATGCAGTGATTAAGATCGTTACGAATGCTTGACACCTTTTGCGACGCTGGTTCCGAACGCTGGATAGCGCAACCACTAAGCGCAAAGGCTGCAATGAAAAGAGATGCGGTAACAGCAAATCGAGCGTGGTTCATTTTTCATCCTTGACAGTAGTGGAACTAGGAAGGTACTACGGAATATCGTAGAAAAGTTACACACTTTGTCACTTGGCCAATGTCTGCTCCTGGCCGATATCGGCCGTTTAGCGAGCATAGCAGGTTGCCAAGCCGAAAAAATCACGGAGTGTCACGGTCGGCCGGACTCGACCCGTTGCAGACGGAGCGCAGCCGCCGTACTGCGTTGTTCCATCCGATCATTCAGGAATCCAGAGTTTTCGCGGGATAGCTCGAGCGTAAATAAAAAACAAGCCGAGAAGGCAAAAAAAGGCCTTCCGATACATGCTGTCTTCCGGATAGACGAAATTCAACATCCCACACAATAAGATCAAACTTACGATTAACAGTGCGCCCGTGTAAGCAAGTCGTCGCGCTTTACGTTCGATCATCAACCTCTCCTAGTAGCACTTCGCTGGCTCAACATTCACTGTATCGATAGGTCCGCTTCTAGCCGAACCCGACCATTCAACCCAGCATAGCAGATTGCCAAGGCGAAAAACTCGCGAAGTGTCACGACAGGCAGCTCCCGATCCAAAGCGGCCGTTCTAGCTCAGCAGATTATGCTCTGGCATGCTGACGAAGGGACCTTTCTGACTCGGAACGCCGGGCGATCCCAACTGTCGACATTACAAATACCAGAAACAGGGCTTGCGCAACAAATGAAGCAACGTCGAAGCCGTATCTCATTCCAACCCAAGCATTGATCACGACATCGCACACTATGATCGCGGTCGCCAGGCCCAGTCCGAGCATGGGCTTGGTCATCAATAAGATGACAGCGAGTGCGTCAACAAAAGTCAGTGCAGTCCAGAAAACGCATACAAACACAGGCAACCCACCGTAATTCCAATCCAAGCCGTGTGCGGCAACGATCCTCGCGTGATTAAACGACGCACCAGCAAGACAAATCGCATAGATAAGGCGTATCAAGAATGACGGATTTCGCACTGTCTTCACAAGTAGTTCCTCATTTTTTTCGGGACACGACTGGCCGCTCTTGGCAGACAGCAGACTATCACGGCTGCCCTTACCGACACAAAGCAGACCTCTTCAGTCGCACGAAATCCATCGTTGGATTGCGCGCAACTTCAAGATCAGATCACGCCTTGTTATCCAGCTCAGGGATACCGCTGCTACGGTCTGCATATGCAGCTTGGAAACTGGGGCGCTGCTGCCAGCGCTGCCAGTATGCGTCCAGGAACTCGAATCGCTCATCCAGCGGCGTAGCATTCACCGGGAACTTCGAGAACGCGATCGCGGTTGCCAGTGTGATGTCGGCGAAGGTAGGCTCATCTCCCCCCAGCAGCCATTTGCGACCGTCCGAAAGATGTTTGTCGACGAGTGCAGCATGGGCCAACGCTTCTTTGCGGCAGTGTTCGCCCCAAGCTTCGTTCTTCGTCAGTTCGAGTTTGAAGCCGAGACCGGTATGCAGAACATGGAAGGCCGTGACGATGCGATACAGGATGTGAACCCAGATCCGGTTATCCCACATGTTGTCCAGGCCCTGTTCCAGCGGCGTGTCGCCCATGATCTTGCGCCCGGGGTAGGACTGGTCCAGGTAACGGACGACAGCTGCCGTTTCGGAAATGTAGCTACCGTCAGCGAGCTCGAGGGTTGGTGTTTCACCCCAAGTGTTCATTTTCAAGTGACGCCAACCACGCTGCTCACCGACTGGCGTCATGTCGTAAATCGTCTCCTGGAACTGATCAGCGATTCCCTTTTCATGCATGAACAGGCGCAGGCGTTGCGGGTTGGGGAAAGCCGACGGCGAAGTGAAAACGTTCAGTTTGCTAGGCATTTTGGAAGTCCTTTAAGTATGTCGAGGTATGGGAAAAACCGTGTACTGCTTGAGTAGCGTGGCCTTGTCGTTTTGTTCCTGAAGCAGTAGACGTACTTTAATGCGTTGTCCTTTGTCGATAAACCATGTGATAATCATTTCATTTATTACATAATGTAAATAATATGGCAGCGGGCAACCCACTTCAGCTTGGCAGCATTGAACAGTTCTGTAGGGCGGCGGAGACCGGTAGCTTTACCAGTGCAGCTGAGCTTCTCGGTTTAACACCGGCCGCAGTCAGTAGGTCGATCAGTCGGCTCGAGCAGCGTCTCGGAGTGCGTCTTTTCTTGAGGACTACCCGGGCCGTCAAGCTAACAGCTGAAGGCGAGCTCTATTGGAAAGAATGTCAGCTAGCACTTGAGCAAATCGCCGAGGCTGAGCGTGCGATCACAGGCGCGCAAACCGTCCCGAGTGGGCCGCTACGCGTTAGCGTCAGTGCTGCCTACGGAACGTTTCGGTTGCTGCCTTTAATGCCTACGTTTACTGAGCTTTATCCGCAGGTCGATATTGAGATCAGTATCTCGGACAAAATAATTGACTTCGTCGAAGAAGGCTTTGACGTGGCGATCAGGCTCGGCATTCCGCAAGATTCACGTCTTGTCGCGTTCAAGCTTGAGGACGCTATGCTGGGGGTTTTTGGTACGCCAACATACCTTGCAAAAAAAGGTGAACCACGCGGTATCGATGATCTTAGTGGGCACGACTGCATCCAGTACATATCGCCGAATACAGGGCGCCCGCTGCAGTGGCTGTTCACCGATGAACAAGGTAGCTTCATTGAGAAACCGATAACGAGCCGGATGCGTGTACTTAACGATGCGTTAGGGGCTGTCGCTTGGGTTAATGCCGGAGGAGGACTTTATCAAACCTACCGCTTTGCAGTGGGCGACGCCTTGAGGCGTGGTGAACTTGTAGAGGTCCTTCAAGAGTATGGCGGCCGCTCCCGCCCGTTTTCGATCCTCTACCCCCAGAATCGTCACCTGTCGGCGCGAGTGCGCGCATTTGTAGAGTTCTTGCGCTCTGCAGTGAAATCTTAGTTTGTAATCCATGCGCGGCATGTCTCGAAATTCACCAGAGCCTTTATGGCAGGATTACGTCGATTTCGACGAGCGCGCTGCCTTTCGCCGCATAGCCGAGCTTGGCTGCAGCCACGTACGATAGATCAATGATCCTGTCAGAGAGAAACGGACCGCGGTCGTTCACGCGAACGACCAGCGTTCGACCGTTCTCGACGTTGGTCACCCTGACATAAGAGGGGATCGGAAGGATCGGATGCGCAGCCGTGAGTTTCATCGCGTCGTAGAGTTCACCACTTGCTGTCGGCAATCCTTGGTAACGGGTTCCGTACCAGCTTGCCACGCCACGCGCATGGTAAAGCGCTAACTTGTTCATCGGCCGGTAGCTATTTCCCATAGCAACATAGGGCTTGAGCGTACCGGAGACAAGCCGCTCTACCCTAGGTACTGGCTCCTTGACGGCATCAATCTGCGCCTGCGTTACGCCTTTTGGTGGACCATCGTTGAGGTAATAGCGCCCGCCAGCTTTCGTTGGCTGAACTTTTGGTGTCGAGCAGGCTACAAGAGACAGCGCTAACGCAGCTATCAGCCCTGGTCTTGAACAGATAAGTAAAATGTTTCTCATCGTTGCTTTCCACACGTTTCTCATCGCGCCCGATGCCATGCAGCCTTGTCACCATGTCGGGTGAATTGCCTCAACATTTACTGGTAAACACCTGCGAGGCTCAAGGCCGAGCTATGCTCCTGGTTACGTATGAGCACTGCCCGCCAAAACCGATGACAACCCGCTCTTGGCCGCTTGCAGAAAATCAAACAAGTTAGCGGCGGCGAGCCGCTCGTGACTGTTGTGGCAGACTTTGTTGTTTTGTGGCGCACTTTATTAGCGCGCCACAGGCGCCGTGCAGCGCTTACTCAAGACAGGTAATTAAACAGCGACAAACTCGACATCGTCTTGAACGACAGCTGCGCCGCCTGCAAGGTACTCTGCTGCTGCGAATACAGCGAGATCGCCGACACCATGTCCAGGTCCTGCAGGCCGGACAGCGTGCTCTGGTACTGGACATTCAGGTCGGAGCCGGTGCTGTCGAGGGAATCGAGTTCCTTCATGCGGGCGCCGACCGAGGCTTGCACGGTGAGCACGTTGTCGAGTGCGTTCTTCATGTTCGAGCTGGCGGTGGCCAGGCCGTTGGCCAGGTTGGCCTTGCCGGTGGAGCCGTTGTCCGGCATGCGCAGGGTCTTGATCAGGTCCGTCACCGTGGTGAACACCGATTGCTTCTGGCTCGGTTTCACCGAAAAGCTGTCGTTGTTGGCCGGCACGCCTTTGACGTCCATCGAGATGCCATCGAAGCTGATCGAGGCGCCGGCCGTGTAGGGCTGGTCCTTGAGCACGTCCGCCGCCGGCGAGACCGAGTTGTCGATCACCGAGTAAGTCGTCACGGCCGGGTCGCCGCTCACCGCGAAGTTGATCGCGTAATCGTGGCCGGTCACCTTGCCCGGGTCGGTCACCGAACCCGGCGAGACGATGCCGGCGCCGGTGTTGTTCGCGCCCGACTGAGTCTGGAAGGTACCGTTGCCGGTGCTGATGGCGTCGAAGATGGCGCTGCCGCTTTCGCTGATCGGCATCTTGCGCGTGGAGCCTACCTGCAGCGTGCGCTGGCCCTGGTCGCCCTGGTAGGTGGCGCCGGTCGGGGTCTGGGTGTAAGGCTGGGTGGTGGTCGCATAGCCCGAAAACAGGTAGCCGCCGGTGCCGTTCTGGGTGTTGGCCAGGCCCAGCAGGTCGCCCAGGCGCCCTTCCAGCTCGGTGGCCAGGGCTTCGCGGTCGCTCTGCGAATAGCCGCCGTTGCCGGCGGTGACAATGAGCGACTGGATGTCCGTGATCTGGCCGCTGACGTCGCTGAGCGACTTGTCGACCAGCGACAGCGAGGCATTGGCGTTGCTGCGGTTGGTCCCGAACTGGGTGTTCATCGACTGCGACTGGGTCAGCTCGAGGGCGCGCGCCGAGGCGATCGGATCGTCCGCCGCGGTGAGCATGCGCTTGTTGGTCGAGAGCTGCATCTGGGTCTTGGCCATCTGGCTCTGCAGCGTGTTGAGCTGGGTGGTGCCGGCTTCGTAGATCGAGGCGGTGCTGATGCGCATGGACATGATTCGTTATCCTTGTTTATTGACCAATCTGCAGCAAGGTGCTGAAGATGGTATCGGCGATCTGCATCACCTTGCCGGAAGCCTGGTAAGCCTGCTGGTACTTGAGCAGGTTGGCCGCTTCCTCGTCCAGGTTGACGCCCGAGACGTTGCTGGCGGCGCTCGAGGCCTGGTCCAGCTGGGCCTTGGCGGCGGTGCCGTTCACCTGCACCTCGCGCGTCTTGTTGCCGATGGCGCTGACCATGTTGGCGTAGGCCGACTGGAAGGTGGCCTTGCCGCCGTCGAGGATGGTCTTCGATTGCAGGTCGCCCAGCAGGCCGGCGTTGCGGGTGTCGCCGGTGGCGCTGCTGGGGGCGATCTTGAAGGTGTCGCCATTGCCCGGCGCGCCGTTCAGGGTGAAGCTGATGCCGCCCGAGGTATAGCTGGCGCCGTCCGCGAATGGCACGTCGCTGCCGGCCGTGTAAGAGGTGGTCACACCCTTCACAGTCATCTTGATGTCTTGCCCGGCCGGGAAACCGGACAAATTGCCGCTGTCCTTGTTGTAGGTTAGCGTCACCGGACCGGTCAGGGGCGAAGCCAGGTAGTTCTTGTCGACCGTGCCGGCGCTGATCTTGCCGCTGCCGGTGTTGGTCAGCGGGACGCTGGTCGCGATCGGCGCCGCGGCAGCGATCTGCGACTGGTCGGTCAGGGCCAGCTTGAAGTTGGCGGCGCCGTTGACGGTCGGGCGCACCATGAAGTTGTCGCCGGCGGCGGCATTGCCCGTAATCGCAAAGTCGACACCGTCGATGGTCTGCGGCTTGGTCTGCGGATACGGGTTGATGACGGTTTTCTGCTTGTCCGACAGGCGCGTCACGTTGTAATTGGTGCCGTCGAATTCGACCTTGTAGTCGCTGGTGGTCAGCTTGGTGGCATCGCTGACGGTGGCCGTGATCGCGGTGGTGCTGGTGATGTTGTTGTTGACGTTCTTGGTCACCTCGCCCGGCCCCACCGTGAAGAAGTCGCCGCCCGGATTGCCGTTGGCGTCGACGCCCAGGTGGTGCTGGTCGTTGAAGGTGGCGGCCAGCGCGATGGCGACGCGGCCGAGGGCATTCTGGGCGGTGTCGAGCGACTCGGTGCGGAAGGCCAGCACGCCGCCCAGCGCGCCGCCGGTCAGCGAATTGTCGGCCAGCGGCGTGACCTTGTTGCCGGTGACGTAGCCGACGGTGACGCGGGTCTGGTCGGTCGGCGAATTGGTCACCGCCAGCTGGAAGGCTTGCGTGCCCACCACCAGCGGCTGGCCGCTGCCGATCGAGACGGTCAGGCTGTTGTTCTCGCCCGGCATGACGGTGGCCTTGATCTGCTTGTTCAAGTCCATGATCAGCTGGTCGCGCTTGTCGAGCAGGTCGTTCGGCAGGTTCAGGCCGTCGGGCGAAGACATCTTGCCGATCTGGTCGTTCAGCTCGGCGATCTGGCTGGCGTAGGTGTTGATTGCAGTGACGCTGCTGGTCACCTCGGAGTTCACGCCGCTGCGGATCTGCTCCAGGCGGCTGTTCATCGACTGGAAGGTCGAGGCCAGGGTGTCGGCCGAAGTCAGCAGCGAACCGCGCGAAGGCACGCCGCCCAGGTCGCCGGTCAGGTTCTGCACCGAGGCAAAGAAATCCTGCAGCGAGGGCGTCAGGCCGGAGGTGCTGTCGGCCAGCAGGTTGTCGATCTGGGTGACCTGGGCTTCATAGGAGTCGAGGCCGCTGGCGGACGCCTGGGCGGTGCGCACCTGGGCGTTCAGGAACTCGTCCGAATAACGCTTGACCTGGGCGATCTGGGTACCGGTACCGATGTAGCCATTGCTGCCCCCCATCGGGATCGACGTTTCCTGCACCACCACCTGGCGGCTGTAGCCGGCCACGTTGGCGTTGGTGATGTTGTGGCCGGCGGTCGAAAGCGCTGCCTGGGCGGCGAACAAGCCGGTTTTGCCGATGCTGAGGAGGGACATGATCTCTGAATCCTATCTTTACGTCATTGACGGCAGAATCCGCCAAAACTTTACGTTCACGCCAGCGAATGCTTGATGATGCGCGAGAGCTTGACCGCGTACTGGGGGTCGGTCGCGTAGCCGGCGCGCTGCAGGCCGTGGGCGAAGGCGCTCGCATCGCCGCCATGGGCCAGCACTTTTTCGTAGCGCGGGTTATTGCTGATCATCTTGGCGTAATCCTTGAAGGCGTCCGCATGGCTGTCGTAGGCGCGGAATTTCTCGACCTTCTGGTGCGGCTTGCCGTTCACGTACTCGGTTGTGACCGCGGTGGCAACCTTGCCTTTCCAGCCAGGGCCGGCCTTGATGCCGAACAGGTTGTTGCTGGAGCTGCCGTCGTTGTTGCGGATGACGCGCTTGCCCCAGCCGGTTTCCAGCGCGGCCTGGCCCATCATGAACTTGGCGGGCACGCCGGTCACGGATTCGGCTTCCTCGGCGGCGCCGGCCATCTTGTCCTGGAAGGCGCGCACGTGGGCCGGCTTGCCGGCACCCGTGCTGCTGGCGGCGCTGCTCGCACCGGCGCTGCTGGACGCGCTCGTGACCGGACGGTCGGTCGACATCGTGTCGGCCGAGCGGCGCGAACGCAGCGCTTCCAGGCCGCTCATGACGTCGCCGCTGGCGTTGCCTGCAGTGCCAGCGCCCGTGCCGGCTTGCGCGCCGCCGATGGCCAGCGCCTGCTTGTCCATTTGCTGCGCCAGTTCCTGGCCCTGCGCCTGGGCCCCCAGCTGGCGCACCAGCACGTCGGCCAGGCCGATGCCGCGCTTGGCCAGCTTCTGGCTCATCTGCTGGTCGAGCATCGAGGTGAAGGTCTTGGTCTCCTGGCTGTCCATCGGACCGTCCTGGGGCGTGGCTTCGCGCATGCTCTTCATCATCATGTTGATGAACATGGATTCGAACTGCGTCGCCGCGCCTTTCAGCGCTTCGGGCGAACCGGTCTTGGCCGACTGTTTGAGGTCGCCGAGGCCCTGGGTATCGAGCGCGAACTTGCTGGACAGGTCTTGAGTGGCACCGAGCATGGAGAGCGTATCCTTCTTGACTAAATTAGATGATCTCGAGTTCGGCGCGCAGCGAGCCTGCCGCCTTGAGTGCCTGCAGGATCGCCAGCAGGTCTTGCGGGGTCGCGCCGATCGCGTTCATGGCTTTCACCACTTCGGCCAGCGAGGCGCCGCCGTTCAGCATGATGACCTTGCCGGCATCCTTCTTCACCGACACCGACGGGTTCTGGGTGACGGCGGTGGCGCCGCGCGAACCGGCCGGCGGTTGGCTGACTTGCGTATCGGCGCCGATCGACACCGACAGATTGCCGTGCGAGATGGCGCAGGTTTCCAGGGTCACCGCGCGGTTCATCACGATCGAACCGGTACGCGCGTTCATGATGACCTTCGCGGCGGCTTCGGACGGCTTGACGTCCATGTTTTCCAGGATGCCCAGGAAAGCCACGCGCTGGTCGCTCGACGAGGGCACGCGCACGCGGATCACGCGGCCATCCAGCGCGGTGGCGACGCCCGGACCGAACTTGTCGTTGACCGCTTCAACCACGCGGCTGGCGGTGGAAAAGTCGGTGCTGTTCAATTCCAGCTTGATCTGGCTGTCGGCGCCCAGGTTCGAGGCGACCGCGCGTTCCACCGTGGCGCCCGCCGAGATGCGGCCGACCGACAGCTGGTTCACCTGGGTCGACGCGCCGCCGCCCGATGCGCCGGCACCGCCCACAAGCACGTTACCCTGGGCCATCGCATACACCTGGCCGTCGGCGCCGTGCAGCGGCGTCATGATCAGGGTGCCGCCGCGCAGGCTCTTGGCGTTACCCATCGACGACACCGTGATGTCCAGGGTCTGGCCCGGCTGGGCAAAGGCCGGCAGCGAAGTGGTGACCATCACGGCCGCCACGTTCTTCAGCTGCAGCTGGGTGCCCTGCGGCAGGACGATGCCCTTTTGCTGCAGCATCGCGGCGATCGACTGCACCGTGAACGGGGTCTGGGTGGTCTGGTCGCCGGTGCCGTCGAGGCCGACCACGATACCGTAGCCGGACAACTGGTTTTGACGGACGCCGCCGATGCTGGCCAGGTCTTTCAGGCGTTCGGCGTGGGCCGGAGTCGCAATGACGGGACCCAGCAGGGCGGCGAGGACGGCGATCAGTTTCAGGTTCAGGCGCATGGTATTTAACAATTCGGGGTCAGAGCACAAAAATCGGTCGTTCTTCGGTTGCTGTCATTCGGGATTGGCGCGGATCAGGCAAGAATCTTGTGCTCTGACCCCGAATGATCAGAAGGGCAGCATCGACTGGAAGAAGCGCGACATCATCGAGGTCACCTCGGCCTTGTCGATCTGGCTGTTGGTGCGGTACTCGACACGCGCATCGGCCACCAGGGTCGATTGCACGATGTTGCCCGACTGAATGCTGTCCGGATTCACCATGCCAGAGAAGCGGATGAACTCGATGCCCTTGTTCATCGCGATCTGCTTTTCGCCGACCACCACCAGGTTGCCGTTCGAGAGCACTTCCGACACGGTCACGCCGATCGTGCCGGTAAAGGCATTCGACGCGGTCTGGGTGTCGCCATCGGCGTACTTGGTCGCGCCGCTGGTGCCGACCGTGCTGCCGATCTTGCTCTGGAACGGTCCCGGCACGCCGAAGCTGGCGCTGCCCGTCTTGTTGCCGGTGCTGGCGCCGCTCTTGTTGGCGGCGGTCTTCTCGACGATGTTGACCGTCAGGATGTCGCCGATGTGGCGCGCGCGGCGGTCTTCGAACATCGGGCGGAAGGTGTTGGTGTTGTAGATCGCGCCTTCGCTCGGGGTGCCGGCGTCGGCCAGCATTGGGCGCACCGAGGTGGCTTGCTTGACGATCGAAGTCGGGGTGGCGGCGCAGCCGGCCAGCAGTACCAACGTCGCCCCTGCGAAGGCAGGGGTCCAATTTCGCTTGAACATATTCATCACAGTTGCGCCAGTTTCTGCAGCATTTGATCGGAAGTCGTAATCGCCTTGCTGTTGATCTCGTAGGCGCGCTGGGTCTCGATCATGTTGACCATTTCCTCGACCACATTCACGTTCGAGGTCTCGACGAAGCCCTGCATGATGTAGCCGCTGCCATTGGTGCCCGGCACGTTGGCCTGGGCGGTGCCCGAGGCGCTGGTTTCGGTGTACAGGTTCTCGCCGCGCGACTCGAGGCCGGCCGGGTTGATGAAGTTCGACACTTGCAGCGAACCGATCTGGGTGGTGGCGGTGGTGCCCGGGGTGGTCACGGACACGGTGCCGTCGCGGCCGACGGTGATCGACACCGCATTGTTCGGCACGGTGATCGGCGGCTGGATGACGTAGCCGCTGGAAGTGACCAGCTGGCCGTTGTTATCGGTCTGGAAGGAACCGTCGCGGGTGTAGGCCTGGGTGCCGTCCGGCAGCAGCACCGAGAAGAAGCCGTCGCCATTGATCATGACGTCCTTGGCGTTGCCGGTCTGCTGGGGGTTGCCCTGGGTGTGGATGCGCTCGGTGGCGACGGTGCGCACACCGGTACCGATCTGCAGGCCGGACGGCAGCTGCGTCTGCTGGGAAGACTGGGCGCCGGGCTGGCGCACGTTTTGGTACAGCAAGTCCTCGAACACCGCACGCGACTTCTTGAAGCCGTTGGTGCTGACGTTGGCGAGGTTGTTGCTGATGACGTCGAGGTTGGTCTGCTGGGCTTCGAGGCCTGTCTTGGCGATATGCAGCGAACGGATCATGGTGTTCTCCTAATGGTAACGAGAACGCCCCGTCACCCACCATGAAATTATGTCCCAGGAGCAATCAACTCAAAGCGAGGATCTGGGCAGCTTTCGCCGCGTTATTCTCGGCATTCTTCAACAGGCTCATTTGTGTCTCGAAAGAACGTGCCAAAGAGATCATGTTCACCATCGAGTCCACCGCCGACACGTTGGAGCCTTCCAGCGCGCCGCCGACCAGCCCCACCGCCGGGTCGGCCGGGGCGCCGGTGCCGTCCTTGAGGCGGAACATGCCGTCGTCGCCGCGCACCAGGTCGGCATCCTTCGGATTCACCAGCTTGATGCGGCCGAGCACGGTCGAGGTGGCCGGCACGGTCGTGGTCGACATCGCCGAAATGCTGCCGTCGCTGCCCACCGACACTTTGGAATCCGGCGGAATCGTGATCGGACCGTTTTCGCCGGCGACGGTCATGCCATTCGACGTCTGCAGGATGCCGTTGGCGCTGACTTCGAGCGCACCGTTGCGCGTGTACGACTCGGTGCCGTCCGCCATCTGCAGCGCGATCCAGCCCTTGCCTTTCACGGCGACGTCGAGATCGCGCCCGGTGGCCTGCAGCGCGCCGGCCGAGAAATCGCTGCCGACCGTGTTGTCGACCACGAAGGCGCGCGTCGGCAAGCCTTCGCTCTGGACCGGCACCGCCCGGAAACTGTCGAGCTGGGCACGGAAGCCCGTGGTGCTGATGTTGGCCAGGTTGTTCGACGTGGTGGCCTGCTGCTCCATGATGTGCTTGGTGCCGCTGGCGACTGTGTAGATTAAGCGATCCATTTAATTTCCTAAATTCGGGGTCAGAGCACAATGTTGCGAAAATTCGGGGTCAGAGCACTTTGGCAATACATATATTTTAAGCAATCTTTTAACAAGTAGCCCCAGACAGTACACAAGCAACGCCGCCCTATTTTTCAAAAAGGCGAACCGGAAGGATGTGCTCTGACCCCAAACTTCCAGCAAATTGTGCTCTGACCCCGAATTGTTATTAGCGCAGGTTGACCAGCGTCTGCAGCACCGAATCCTGGGTCTTGATGGTCTGCGCATTCGCCTGGTACACGCGCTGCGCGGTGATCATGTTGACCAGTTCCGCGGTCAGGTCGACGTTCGAGGTTTCCGTGGCCGAGGATTGCAGCACGCCCATGCTGCCGCTGTTGGGGGCGCCGACCACCGGGTTGCCCGAGGCCGAGGACTCGGCCCAGGAGTTGTTGCCCAGCGGCTCGAGGCCGTTCGGGTTGGTGAAGTTGGCCAGCACGATCTGGCCCAGCGGCTTGGTCTGGCCGTTGCTGTACTGGCCCAGCAGGATGCCATCCGCGCCCGCCGAGAAGCGCTGCAGGTGGCCGGCGGTGTAGCCGTCCTGGGTGGTTTTCTTTTCGCTGGTGTCGGCGCCGTACTGGGTGGTGCCGGCAAAGCCGAGCTTGATCGACAGGGTGTCCTTGGCGCCGGTTTCCGGATAGATCGGGAAATTGATGCTCAGCGGCAGGGTCTGCGGTGCCATCAGCGAGGCCGACAGCGCGCCGTTGGTGTCGAATTTCAGGGTGCCGACCGGGACCGAAGGCACCTTGACGGCGGCGGCGATGTCGGCGTCCACCTGTTCAGGCGTGTAGCCGGGCGTGTTGCCGGCGCTGGTGGCGGCGGTACGGATCGCGGCGATGGTCTGGGCATCGGCCCCGGCGGCGGTGGCGGCGGCGACCACCGCGTCGGCGGCCTTGCCGGCATAGCTGGCCAGTGCGGTGTTGACGGCGTTGGGGTCGGCCGGCACGGCCTTGGTGGCGGCGGTCCAGTCGGCGCGCGCGGTGACCGCGGCGGGATCGCTCATGCTGGCGCCGGCGGCGGCGGCGTTGGTGTTTTCGGTGCCGTCGCTGCCGACGTACACGTCCCAGTTGCCGGAACCGGTCTTCACGTAAAACATCGACATCACGTGCGCGTTGCCGAGCGAGTCATAGACGTCGATCGGGGTCTGCTTGTTGTAGGTCTCCGGGTCGCTGGCGTCGAACGGGTACTTGACCGGCGTGCTTTCGCGCGAATCGAGGTTGATCGAGGTGTCGACCTTGGTGGTGGCCACCGGCTTCATGTCGGCGGTGTTGATCTGCATGGGCTGCGGGGTGCCGGCCAGGATCTGGCCGCTGCTGCCGACGCCATAGCCGGTCAGGTTGGCGCCCTGCGGGGTCACGACGTAGCCGTTCTTGTCGAGCGAAAACTGGCCGTTGCGGGTGTACTGCACCAGGCCCGAGGTTTCGGTGCGGAAGAAACCGGCGCCGTTGATGGCGATGTCGAGCGGGTTGTTCGAGGTTTCGATATTGCCCTGGGTGAACTGCTGGGCGATACCAGCCACGGCCACGCCGATACCGGCCTGGTTGCCGCCGGCGCCGTTCAGCGAACGTGCGTAGACGTCGGCGAACTGGGTGGTCGAACCCTTGAAGCCGACCGTGCTCGAGTTGGCGATGTTGTTACCGATGACGTCCAGCGATTTCGCCGCGCCGTTCAAGCCGCTCAGGCCCTGTTGGAAAGACATGCTTTACTCCTAAGTATTCGTGAAAATAAGACGATTAAGATGCAAGCGTGCCGCTTACAGGACTTGCTTGATGTCGGCCAGGGTGACCGCGCCCTTCGAGGGTAGGTTCAGCTTGACGCCATCGGCGCCGCCGGTGGTAACGCTGGCCACGCTGTCGAATTGCAGGCTCTTGGCATCGGTCAGCGCCTGGCCGCCGGCAGTGGCCGTGACCGTGAATTTGTAGCTGCCGTCGGCCAGCGTCACCGGCTTGCCGTTGGCGTCGACGTTCGAGGCATCCGGCACGCCGTCCCAGGCCAGCGGAAGCACGCCGGCTTTCTGCGCGCCCAGGTCCATGGTCTGCACGGTGTTGCCCTTGCTGTCGGTGATCGTCACCTGCACGGCGTCGGCGTCGGTGCCCAGTTCCACCCCGAGGATAGCCTTGCTGCCCGACAGGGTCACGTTGCCACCATCGACCAGCACGCCATGGCCGATCAGGTTGGTCGCCGAGATCGATTCCGAGCTCTGATAGCTGGCTTTCAGCGATTCCAGGGTGTCGTTCAGCTTGTTCACGCCGGTGACGGTCTGCAGCTGGGCCAGCTGGCTGGTCATCTGCGAGTTGTCCATCGGGTTCAGCGGATCCTGGTTCTGCAGCTGGGTCACCAGCAGGGTCATGAACTTGTCGGTGTCGGCCTTGACGCTGTCGGTCGAGGTCGCCGTCTGCGGGTTCATGGTCGCCATCAGGTCGTTGATGGTGGCGGGGGAGCCGGTGGTGGAATTTACGGTAGCCATGGAGTGGAGGAGAAGTTAAAGGGGTTACTGGCCGATGGTCAGGGTCTTGAGCAGCATGGTCTTGGCCGCGTTCATGGTTTCGACGTTGTTCTGGTAGGAACGCGAAGCCGACAGCATGTTGACCATTTCATCGACCACGTTCACGTTGGGCATCGAGACATAGCCCTTGTCGTCGGCCAGCGGATTCTTGGGGTCGTACATCTGCTTCAGCGGCGACGGGTCCTCGACCACTTCGCGCACCTTCACGGCGGTAGCGCCGCCCTGGATCGGCACGGCTTCGAACACGACCTGCTTGGCGCGGTAGGCTTCGCCGCTGGCGCTGGTGGCACTGTCGGCGTTGGCGAGGTTGCTGGCGGTGGTGTTCAGGCGCTGCGACTGGGCGCTCATGGCCGAGCCGGCGACGTTGAATACATTAAATAGAGACATGCTTACTGACCTCCCTGGATGGCCGCCATCAGTTCGCGGATCTGGTGATTGATCATGGAAATGCCGGCTTCGTAGCGCAAGCCGTTGTCGGCGAACTGGCTGCGTTCGGTATCCATCTCGACGGTGTTGCCGTCCACCGCGCCCTGGCTCACCGTGCGGTACAGCACCGGGGTGCCGTCGGGCAGGGTCTTGCCGTCGGCGGCCACGCCCGGGCTGCCGATGTGGCCGCCATTGGTGGTCGCCAGCGCACCGCCGCTGCCGCTGCCGCGCGCCAGGGCACCCTGCAGGGCGCTGGAAAAATCGATGTCGCGCGCCTTGTAATTAGGCGTATCCGCGTTGGCGATGTTCGACGCCAGCAATTCCTGGCGCTGCGCACGCAGGCTCAGCGCCGTTTCATTGAAACGCAGGTAGTCGTCGAGTTTGCCGATCATATGTGGCTCCTTTGCTTACCGCAGAGCAATTTTCGTTAGGACAGGATGGATCATACGGGGACGGCGTCTCTTCCAATCGGGCAATAAAGGGGCCCAAAACCGGGCTATTCGATGTTTCACTACGGAATCAACAGGCCTAAGATGGCAGCGTTGAAGAAATCCACATCACCCCGGGTCCCATGAAACGCATACTTATCAGTGCTGTCCTGCTGCTGGCGTCGCAGCTGAGTTCCTCGCTGGCGTCCGCACAAGGTCAACAACCGGCCGGCGTGCCGGCCGCGGGCCGCCAGAACGTGGCGCAGCTGCGCACCGTGGTCGAGCAATTCCTGCAGAACGAGACCGCCGGCCTGCCGGGCGAAGTCAGCGTCAAGGTCGGCAGCATCGACCCGCGCACCGCCCTGGCGGCCTGCCCCGCCCCACAAGCCTTCCTGCAGCCGGGCGCGCGCGCCTGGGGCAAGACCACGGTGGGCGTGCGCTGCACGGCGCCGTCCAGCTGGACCCTGTTCGTGCAAGCCCAGGTCAGCGTCAGGGCGGAGTACGTGGCCGCGGCGCTGCCGCTGGCCCAGGGCCAGGCCATCGAACAAAGCCAGCTGGTGCTGGTGAAAGGCGACGTCGCCGCCATGCCGAACGGTATCGTCACCGACATGGCGCAGGCGATCGGGCGCACTCCGACCGTGTCGCTGGCGGCCGGCACCCCGCTGCGCCAGGACAGCCTGCGCAGCAAGCCGGTGGTGCAGCAGGGCCAGCCGGTGCGGCTGGTGTCGAATGGCAGCGGCTTTTCGGTGTCGGGCGAAGGCAAGGCGGTCGCCAACGCCGGCGAAGGCCAGATGGTGCAGGTGCGCACGGCCTCGGGTTCGGTGATCAGCGGGACGGCGAAGGCCGGCGGGATGGTGGAAGTGGGGTTTTAATTAATATTTAGCGCGCCTGATAAAGCCTTCAGGGCAAGGCGCATCGTCGAAGGCAGTAGCTTAGTACGGCGAGACGATGCAAGGCCGCCATGAAGGCTTTATCAGGCGCGCGCCTAAAGTATTCGGCAATACGTCCGATAACCACAGCAGATCCCGGACTTTCGGCTCCGACCTGAAAAGGAACCTGCTGTGAAAATCAACGACACACTCAAAGGCAACGCAGGCATTCCGGCCGCCACCACCCCGGCCGTGAATCCAAAAACGAGCGACGCCGCGGCCGCAGCCGCGAGCGCGACCACCCCTGCCGCCACCGACACCGTGCGCCTGTCCTCGCAAGGGCAAGCGCTGGCGGCGACCGGCAGTGCAAACCAGGTATTCGACAGCAAGAAGGTCGAACGTATCAAGGCGGCCATCGCGGATGGCCAATTTCAAGTGAATTCGGAGAAGGTGGCGGACGGCTTGCTGGAAACGGTACGCGGCCTGCTGCACTCCCGGCAATAGAAGAGAACCCAATGGCCATGGCATCCCCCGGCGCAACCCTGCGCGAAGAACAGCAACTGATCGCTTCCATCGTGGAAGTGATGAAACAAGAGCAGCAGCTCCTGGTCAGTGCGGATGCCGATGGCCTCGCAACACTCACGCCCGAAAAGCTGAAGCTGGCCCAGCAGGTCGGCACGCTGTCGCAACAGCGCCACAGGGCCCTCGCCGCCGCCGGCTTCCCGGCCGGTGAAGCCGGCATGGAACCCTGGCTCGCGGCCGGCGGCAACGGCGTCCGTGGCGACTGGGACCGCCTGCTGGACCTGACCCGCCAGGCCAAGGAACTGAACCGCGTCAACGGCATGCTGCTCAACAAGCAGCTGGCGAATACCACCGGCGTGCTGAATGCCCTGCGCGGCAGCAGCGGTGGCGGTACCGGTGGCGTGTATGGTGCCAGCGGGCAGACGCTGGCGACCGGGCCTTCGCGGCGTTTCGTGGTCGGCTGAACCGCATTTTTCGCCGCGATTCTCATTCTGGTTGAACGCGTGGACGGCAGAGCCGTCCACCCTACGCATTCGGTCAGCATTGTAGGGTGGACGGGTTCCCCGTCCACGTGTCCAAACAGCCTCTGCTCCGCCAAATGAAATATTATTTCACTCAGGCAGCAGCAGTGAAAGATTCTTTCATCATGTCTTCCAGCTGCTCCGGCCACACCGGCGGGCTGAAGTAATATCCCTGGATCTCGTCGCAGCCGTTGTCGCGCAAGAACGCCAGCTGGTCCGCCGTTTCCACACCCTCCGCCACCGCCTCCAGGTTCAGCCCGTGCGCCAGCCCGATGATGGCGCGCGTGATCGCCGCCCCGTTCGGGTCCTCGACCACGTCCTTGACGAAGGACCGGTCGATCTTCAGCACGTCGATCGGGAAGCGCTTCAGGTAGCTCAGCGACGAGTAACCGGTGCCGAAGTCGTCGATCGACAACGCGACTCCAAGCGCCTTCAGCGAGCGCAGCACCTCGGCCGCTTCCTCGGTGTCGCGCATCACCGTGCCTTCCGTGATCTCGAGTTCCAGCGCGGCCGGGTGCAGGCCGGTTTCTTCCAGCACCATGCGTACCCGCTGCGCCAGGCCGGCCTGCTGGAACTGGCGTGCCGACAAATTGACCGAGACCCGGCCCGGGTTCATGCCGGCGGCGCGCCAGCCGGCGGCGCGGGTGCAGGCTTCGCGCAGCACCCACATATCGAGCTCTTCGATCAGGCCGGTCTCCTCGGCCAGCGGAATGAAACGCGCCGGCGGCACCAGTCCCAGGGTCGGATGGCGCCAGCGCACCAGCGCCTCGATCCCGACCATGCGCGTGGCGCCGCCGTTTTCCCTTCCAGCGCCTCGCTCCAGGCTGATGCGCGGCTGGTACTGCAGCGTCAGCTGGCCGCGCGTCATCGCATGGCGCAGCAGCGCCTCGAGTTCCACCCGCTCGCGGATCGCGCGCGCCATCTCGGCCGTGTGGAAGCGCAAGCGTCCCGGACCGTCGATGCGGGCACCGCCCATCGCCAGCTGGGCCGACTGCAGCAAGGCCGACGACGACGCGTCGGCATCGGCTTCCGAAGGCGGCAGCAGCGCGATGCCGACGCTGGCCGACAGGAAGATCTGCTGCCCGCCCAGCACGAAGGGTTCACGCATGCAGCCGAGCAGGCTCTCGCCCAGCGCCAGCGCGGCCTCGCGCCCGGACTGTTTCTGCACCACGATGAATTCGTTGCCGCCCTGGCGCGCCAGGGTGTCGCCGCCGCACAGGATCCTGGACAGTCGCGCCACGCATTCGCGCAGCACCTCGTCGCCGCCGGACCAGCCGAAGCTGCTGTTGACCTTGCGGAAGGCATTCAGGTCGAACACCAGCACCGCCAGCGTGCGCCCGTCCTGGCGCGCCGCCAGCGCCGCCTCGTCCAGGGTTTCCAGGATGCGGCGCCGGTTCGGCAGCCCGGTCAGGGCATCGCTGGTCAGCTGCTCGACCAGTGCGCGCTCCAGGCTGCGGAACTTTTTCTCGCTCGCCCGCAGCGAACGCTCCGAACGCAGCAGGCGCAGGAAAGGCGCCTGCACCGCCGCGACATGGACCGCGCCGTAGAGGAAGAGATAAGCCGTCAGTTTATAGACGTGGCCGGCCATGCTGAGCACGTCGTCGGGGCGGCCGTAGAGCAGGAAGGCGAAGCCACTCAAGCCCGTCGCCGTGGCGGCCAGCGCCAGGTAGCGGTCGGTGCGCAGGCAGGTGCGGCGGGCACGCGCCGCCAGCAGCAGCGCGGCAGCCGCGCCGAAGACGATGATGGCCAGTTCGCAGGCCGCCTTGAACGCGGTCGCGCCCCGCCCCGGCACGCGCGTCTGCGGCAGCAGATGCGGCGCATCGAGTACCAGCCAGAAGCCGGCCGCGGTCAGGACCAGCGCACAGAGCAGCGCCAGCGCATGCGCGCGCCGGCCAACCATGCGTTCGCGCGGCGCCAGCGCGGCCGCGAACAGGGCCAGCGCGCCCACCATGCGCGACAGCAGCGAAAAGGCGATCCCGCCGGCCATCGCTTCCGGTCCGTTCAGGCCCGGCATGCCGCGCACCAGCATCAGGTGGCCGACGTCGAACAGGCCGATCGCCAGCGCCGCCGGGGCCAGCAGCGCCACCCGCACCGGGACTTCGCGGCCGATGCCGTGCCAGCCGGTGGAAAAGGCCAGCATCGTGACCACCACCGAGGATATCTCGAGCGCGGTGTGCACCAGCACGTACCAGCGCGGATCCCAGGGCAGCAGCGCAGCGCCGCCCAGCACCAGCCAGGCCATGCAGGCGGCCAGCAGTGCCGCCAGCGCGGCCAGCAGGCGCGGATGCAGCGGCACTGGAATGCGCGAACGCGGCCTCATGCCGCCATTCCTTCGCACTGCTTGCGCAGCATGGGTTCAAGCTCGGACGCGGCCAGCGGCCGGCTGAACCGGTAGCCCTGCATCTGGTGACAGCCATGGGCGCCGAGGAAGGCTTCCTGGCTGCCGGTCTCGACGCCTTCGGCGATCACTTCCAGCTTCATCGACCGGGCCAGCGCGATCACGGCCTTTACCACCGCGGTGTTGTCCAGCTGCCCGTCGCCGTCGCCGTGGCTGTCGATGTCGCCCACGAAGGAGCGGTCGATCTTGAGGCTGTGGATCGGGAAGCGCTTGAGGATGGCCAGGCTCGAATAACCGGTGCCGAAATCGTCGATCGACAATTGCACGCCCATCGCGGCCAGGCGCGCCATGGTCTCGGCGGCGGCGGCCGGATTTTCCATCAGCGCGCTCTCGGTGATCTCGAGCGTGAGGCAGGACGGGTCGCAGCCCGCTTCCCGCAGCAGGCGCCCGACCTTGGCCGCCACGTCCTGCTGGCGGAACTGGCGTACCGACATGTTCACACTGATGCGGGGAGGCGCCAGGCCGCGGCGCGTCAGCGCGGCGTGCTGGCGGAGCGCCGTTTTTAACACCCATTCGCCAAGGGGCACGATCAGGCCGGTCTCCTCGGCCAGCGGGATGAAATCGGCCGGTTCCATCAACTCCCCGCCCTGCTGCCAGCGCAACAAGGCTTCCAGGCCGACGACGCGGCCGCTGGCGGTGTCCACCTGCGGCAGGTAATGCAGCACGAATTCCTCGTTCAGCAGGCCGCGCTGCAGCCCGGTCTCGAGGCGCAAATGGGCCTGGGCGTGCATGCCCATGTCGGCCGCATAGAAGTGGTAGTGATTGCCGCCGACCGCCTTGGCACGGTACATCGCGCTGTCGGCCGCCTTCAGCAGCGCCGCGCTGTCCTCGCCGTCGCGCGGGTACATGGCGATGCCGATGCTCCCGGTCGGGAACACTTCCTGGCCGCACAGGACCAGCGGCTGGAACAGGCGGTCGAGCACCTTCTGCGCCACCAGTGCCGCGTCCTCGGGCCCGCCCAGGTCGTCCAGCACCACCACGAATTCGTCGCCGCCCTGGCGCGCGACGGTATCGCTTTCGCGCAGGCTGGACCCGAGGCGGCGCGCGATCTCGATGATCAGCTGGTCGCCGGCCTCGTGCCCGAGGCTGTCGTTGATGTGCTTGAAGCGGTCGAGGTCGATGAACATCACGCCCACTTGCCGCCTGGCGCGTTGGGCCTTGGCCACGGCCTGGCCCAGGCGGTCCTGCAGCAGCGTGCGGTTGGGCAGGCCGGTCAGCGCGTCGTGGTTGGCCATGCGCTGCAGCGCTTCCTCGGCCAGCTTGCGGCGCGAGATGTCTTCCACGGCCAGGATCAGGCGCAGCTGGCCGGAGGCTGCCTCGCGCATCGACGAAGCGCTCAGCGCCACCCAGACCACGCGGCCATCCTTGCGCACGTAGCGCGTCTCGCGCTGGAAGTCGCCAATCTCGCCGGCGGCCAGGCTGGCCATGATGGCACGGTCGTCGAGCAGGTCGCCGGCGTGCGTCACCTGGTGGAAGAAGCGCTGCAGCAGTTCGATCTCGCTGTAGCCGACGATGTCCGACAGCTTGCGGTTCACGCGCAGGAAGCGCCCTTCGCGCGACAGCAGCGCGATCCCGATCGCGGCCTGGTTGAAGGTCAGGCGGAAGAAGGCTTCGCTTTCCTGCAGGCGCTGGCGCGCCTGGTGGCGGAAGGTCACGTCCTGGCCGATCAGCAGCAGCAAGTCGCCGCCGGCCTGGCGCGTGCGGCGGATGTTGAATTCGAACCAGCGCACGGTGCCCGCGGGGCCGTCGAGCGCGACCGGGATGCCGTCCTGGGGCTCGCCGCTGGCCAGCGTGGCGGCCAGGCGCAGCGCCAGCTCGGTGCTCGGGACTAGGGTTTCCAGCGCCGGACGCGCGGCGATGGCCTCGCTGCCCACCCCCAGCATGTCGCTCATGGTGCGGTTGATCGAGAGCACGCGGCGTTCGGCGTCGACCACGATCAGGCCGGCCGGCATGCCGCCGATCACCTGCTCCAGGTAGTTCTGGTATTCCATGACCGTGTCGGCCATCGTGTTGACCACTGCTGCGCTGATGCCGCCGGCGAGCACGCGGCCGCCGTCTATGTCATTGTTCAAGATCGTAACCATGTTGTCGCGGCGCCGTGGCAGCCTGAGTGAGCGGGAAGACGAATCCTGAAGTGGGGCCCGCGGCAACGGTGGCGCCTGCAGTGCAAGCCAGGCGCGATGCTCATGGTAACTAGGAATTCTTATGCGAAAGATTTGTTGGCTATCAGCACGTTTCAATTCTATCCATTAATTGCAATCGCATCTAGCAAACCTTGCAACCAAGAGTCGAAGTGTTGCATCGATGCCTCATCGTCAATACCTGTCCCCGGTTGAATGTTGCGCATGTGCAATGCTCACCTGTCCATAAGGCCTTACAACTGGACTTCCGTCATTTCAGCAGGAGATCCTCATGGACCTGAAACAAAGCGCCGCGGCAGCGGCAATCGCATGGGCGCTAGGCGCGGCATCGGCCGCGCAGGCGGCGGGCGGGGTCAGCGTCAGCGTCACGCCCGAACGCCCGACGCTAGGCAAGAGCGATGCGGTAACCGTGACCGTCACCGTGACCAACAGTTCGTCGGCCACCGCCTGGCTGCTCAAGTGGCAGACGCCCTTCGAGGCCGTGGAAGCGCCGCTGTTCGAAGTCACGCGCGATGGCCAGCCGGTGCACTACCTGGGACGCCAGGTCAAGCGCGCGGCGCCGACCGCCGCCGACTACATCGCGCTGCCGCCCGGCGCCTCGCGCAGCGTGCGGGTCGAGCTGTCGGCGCTGTATGCGATGGGTGTGACCGGCGCCTACAGCATCCGCTACCGCGAAGGGGTGCTGCAGCTGTTCGGCAAGCCGGGCACGCAAGCCTCGCTGGCCCAGGGGCTGGCCGAACCGGCGCCCGAGGGCGCGGCGGTGTGGATCGACGGCCGCCTGCCGCGCGGCCTGGTCGAGAAGGCCCCGGCCCCGGAAGGCGGCCCCGGCCTGAGCTTCAGCCAGTGCTCGAACCCGCAGCAGCAGACCGTCGCCGGCGCAGTACAGGCGGCCCAGGCGATGGCGACCGAAGGCGAAATCTATATGCAGCAAAAGACGCTGGGCCCGCGCTACACCACCTGGTTCGGTCCGATCGAGACGGCACGCGCGATGACGGTGGCGCGCCACTTCCTGGCGATCAAGGATGCCTTTGCGACCAAGCCGGTGAGCGTGGATTGCGGCTGCCAGGAAGATTATTACGCCTACGTCTACCCAAGCCAGCCTTATAAAATCTACGTCTGCAACGCCTTCTGGAGCGCGCCCCCGATCGGCACCGATTCCAGGGGCGGCACCCTGGTGCATGAGATGAGCCACTTCACGCTAGTGGCCGGGACCGACGACTGGGCCTACGGACAGGAAGCGGCGGCGGCGCTGGCAGTGAGCAATCCGTCACGGGCGATCGACAATGCCGATTCGCATGAGTATTTCAGTGAGAATACGCCGCAGCAAAATCTGCGATAAGGTTTGAGACCCTAGGGCCCCGTATGCTCGAAGGTGACGGCGCCGGTCTCCAGCGAACTGGTCGCCTCCAGCTGCTTCACATCCCCCAGCGCTTCCCCCACGTAGCGGATCTGGTAGCTGTGCCGCCCCGGCTTGAAGGCGTAGAAGGGCGTGATGTCGATGGTGTGCGCATGCGCCGAGTGCGGCGCCAGCTCCATGAAGTCGGCGGCCGTCAGCGGGCCGCGCTTGACCCAGGGACCGATGTATTCGACTTCTTCCCCGCCCGGCAAAGCGCGCAGTTCGAACAGGCGCCCGGTCAGCCCCTCGGCGGACGCGATCGAGCGCGGCAGCCAGGCGCGGCGCTCGCCGCGGTTCTCGATGCGGAAGGTCACCAGCACTTTCTCGTGCGCCGCCTCGGTGCTCAGGCTCGCGTGGACATTCATTGTTTCTCCTTGGATCGCTTCGGCCGCGCGCGATGCATGACTGCACGCGGCACAAAATACGGTGCCGAGTACGGTACTCAACACGGTGGCGACCGCCGCCGCGCGCATCCTGGCTGGTGTTTGCATCGCCGTCTCCTGTCGGGTTGACCCGATTGTGCAACGAGATGCGCCGCAGCGGGCGCACGCCAGGCAAGGGTATCCGCGTGCGCCGGGCTTATTCGGCGCCTGTTCCCGCGAGGATGGTCACCGCCACGCGCCGGTTGCGCGCCCGCCCCAGCGGATCGTCGTTCGACGCGATCGGCTGGTTGGCGCCCCGCCCCACCGCCGCCAGGCGGCGCTCGGCGACGCCCTTGTCGATGAACAGGCGCACCACGGTGCTGGCGCGCACGGCGGATAGTTCCCAGTTGGAGGGAAAGGCGGGATTCTCGATCGGGGTGGTGTCGGTGTGGCCCTCGACCTCGATCGCGTGCGGATCGTCCTTCAGCAACTGGGCCACGGTCTGCAGGGTCGCGCGCGCGGTGCCGGTGAGGCCGGCGTCGCCTTCCATGAACAGGATGCTGGCGTTGATGTCGATCGTGACGCCGCGCGCGTTGCGCGTCACGCGCACCTTGCCATCCCTGACCAGCGGTGCCAGCACGCTGTCCAGCTTGCGCGCCAGCAGGTCCAGGCGCTCGCGGTCGCGCTTGGCGGCTTCAAGACGTTTATGGGCGATGATGTTCGACAGCGGCAGCACGCCAAGCTCGACCTGGGTGTTGACGCGGTTGGCCGCACTGCGCCCGCCGAAGGCATCGCCCAGGGCTTCCGACAGCATGGTGTACTTGCCGACGTTGACCACCGAGATCGCGTACATCACGACGAAGAAGGCGAACAGCAGCGTGATGAAATCGGCGTAGGAAATCAGCCAGCGCTCGTGGTTCTCGTCGTCTTCCTGGTAGCGTTTGCGGCGCGGCATCCGGTCAGCCCTGGTGCTCGGCCAGCAGGCAGGCCACGCGCTCCTCGATCACGCGCGTGAAGTCGCCGGTGGCGATGTCGTGGAAGACGTCGGTGAGGATCTCGTACTCGGCCACGCGCTCGGTGACGATGCCCTTGATCTTGTTCCCGACCGGGTAGAAGAACAGATTGGCCAGGCCCACGCCGTAGATCGTGGAAACGAAGGCAACCGCGATGCCGGCGCCCAAGCGCGCCGGGTCGCTCAGGTTTTCCATCACGTGGATCAGGCCCAGCACCGCGCCCAGGATGCCGACCGTGGGCGCATAGCCGGCCGCCGATTCCCAGATGCGCGCGGCTTGCCGTTCGCGGAATTCGTAATTGTTGAGCTCGGTGTACATCAGGCTGCGCAGCTTGTCGGGCTGGATGCCGTCGACCACCAGGCGCAAGCCCTTCTGGATGAAGGGTTCGGCCGTGGCCATGTACTGCTCCAGCGACAGCAGCCCGTCGCGCCGCGCCGACAGGCTCCACGAATGAATATCGCGCGCCAGCCGCGGACGGCGGTCCGGCGGCGGCAGGAACACCCAGCGCAGCATGCGTACGCCGCGGGCAAAAGCCCTGCGCTTGGTTTGCAGCAGGACCGCGCCGAAGGTGCCGACCACCACGATCGCAAACGCGGCCGGCTGCAGCAGCGACGACATCCGGCCGCCGTCGAGCGCATGGCCGACGAAGATGCCGGCCAGCGCCAGCGCCAGGCCGAGCAGACTGGTCAGGTCCAAGCCAGCTCCTTCAGATACGCACGCAGGCGCGCCACGGCCTGGGTATGCAGCTGCGAGACGCGCGATTCCGACACGCCCATCACGGCGCCGATCTCTTTCAGGTTCAGCTCTTCCTCGTAGTACAGGCCCATCAGCATCTTTTCGCGCGGCGGCAAGTTGTCGATGGCGTCGATGACGGCCTGGCGGAAGTCGGTCTCGAGCAGCGCGCGCAGCGGATCCTCGTCGTCGACGGCGTAGCGGTCGAGGAAGCTGTCGCTGCCCTCGTCGCCGTCGCCGCTGTGGAAGTCTTCGTAATACAGCAACTGGTGGCCGCCCGAATCGCCCAGCATGTCCTGGTAGTCTTCCAGCGACAGCTTCATCGACTGCGCCACTTCCGACTCGGTGGGCGGACGGCCCAGCTTTTGCTGCAGGCTGTTCATCGCGGCCTCGACCTTGCGCATGTTCTGGCGCGTCGAACGCGGCATCCAGTCGTTGCTGCGCAGCTCGTCCAGCATGGCGCCGCGGATGCGCAGCACCGCATAGGTCTCGAACTGGGCGCCGTGGTTTTCCTCATAGCGGTTGATCGCATCCAGCAGGCCGATCATGCCGGCCTGGATCAGGTCATCGACCTCGACGGACGGCGGCAACTTGGCCTTCATCTGGTGGGCGAGACGCTTCACCATCGGCATGTGCGCCGTCAGCAAAGTGTTCTTGTCCGCTGTGCCTTTAACCGTGTACATGGTTCCGCTGATTGATTAAGTCCATGCCGCTCATGCGGCCCTGCCCTGCATCCCCGCATTCATCCGCGCATCGGCGAAGCGTCCCGCCAGGCGGCGGAAAGCGACCGAGGCACCGGCCAGCGGGAATGCGTCGACCACGGCGCGGCCCAGGCGCGCCGCACGGTGCAGGTACTCGTCGGCCGGCACCGAACCCATCGAGCTCAGGCTGACTGCCAGGTAACGAGTTGCCGCGGATGACATATTATCGTATACCACTTTCGCCTCGGCTTCGGTGGCGCCAGTGACCAGGATCCCGAAGGGACGCCGGCCCAGCTGCTGCGACAGGCGCTTGACCAGTGCGTAGGCATTGGTGATCGAGGTGGCGCTGGTCGAGACCTGCACCACGATCTCGGACGAGGCCATCACCGGCACCGGGAATGCGTCGTCGGGCGAAAACTCGCCGTCGACGATGACGATGCTGCCGGCCGATTGCTTGACCAATACGTCGAAGGTATTGGCGAGGCGGCGGGCGTCGTCGCCGGTGCGCGCCGCGCCACCCATGCTCACCACCGAGAATCCCTGCGGCACCTGGTGGATCACCTGGTTCAGCGCACATTCCTGGCGCGCCACCTGCAGCAGGCTGGCACCGTGGTCGACACCGAGGCGGCGCGCCACGCCGTAGTCGCGCTGGCAGGCATCCACGATCATCACATCGTTGCCGGACTGGGCCAGCGAGGCGCCCAGGTTGACCAGCATGGCGCCCTTGTCGTCTTCGGGCGTGGCGGAAAGGAAAGTCACGATGCGCGGCTTGGCGCCGGCCAGCATCCGGCGCAGGCCTTCGGCCTGGTCAAAGTCGAAACTAGCCAACATACACCTCACGCAGCGCACGGTCGTTGTTCAGGTTACCCAGGCCGGACATCAGCGGCGCCAGCTCGGCATCCATCAGTTGCGAAGCGGCGTCGCGCTTGTTGCGGAAGCAGCGATCAACTAGCAGCGCGCGGTCGGCCAGGTGCAGGTCTTCCGGCACGCGCTGGCCGTTCGAGATGTAGTGCAGGTTCAGCTTGTTGCGGATGATCACGTCCAGCACGTTGCCGATCGATGCGGCTTCGTCCATCTTGGTCATGATGCAGCCGGCCAGGCCGCTGCCCTGGTAGGCACGCACCACTTCGTTCAGGGTTTCGTTGGTCGCGGTCGCGTTCAGGCACAACAGGCGCTGTACGTTGGCGCCGCTTTCGGTCAGCATGGCCACCTGCTCGGTCACCATCTGGTCGCGCTGCGACATGCCGATGGTATCGATCAGCACGGTGTGCTTGTTCTTCAGTTCTTTCAGGGCAATGCGCAGGTCGGCTTCGTCCTTCACCGAGTGCACCATCACGCCCAGGATCTTGCCGTAGATGCGCAGCTGCTCATGGCCGCCGATACGATAGGCATCGGTGGTGATCAGGGCCAGCTTGTCGGCGCCGTGGCGCATCACGCAGCGCGCGGCCAGCTTGGCGGTGGTGGTGGTCTTGCCGACGCCGGTCGGGCCGACCAGCGCGAACACGCCGCCGCGGTCGAGGATCGCATCTTCGTTGGCCATGGTGGTCAGGTTGCGTGCCAGCACGGCCTTGATCCAGCGCATCGCCGCAGCCGCATCCTTACCGGCCGGCATCTTGTCGACCAGGTAGCGCGACAGGCTGGCCGAAAAACCGGCGCCCAGCATCTCGCGCAGCACCATGGCCTTGTTCGGCTCGCGCTGCTGGGTGCTGCCCCAGGACAGTTCCGACAGCTGCGACTCCATCATGCCGCGCATGGCGCGCAGCTCGTTCATCATGCCGTTCATTTCGGCGGCGGCGGCGTTACTGGCGGATTCTTTCGCTTCGGCGACGGCGGCGGCCATCATGGCGCTCATCGCGGCCATGTCGATGGCCGGGGCTTCGGGGATCGCAGAACGGGACACGACGCGGCGCTCGGCGTAGGTATGCGCGGCCGGTTCTTCCTGGAATGCGGCTGCTGCCGGCGCCGCCTGGACCGGTCGCGCTGCCTGAGCGACACGGGCCGGACGCGCGGCACGGGCGGCCATCGCGTCGTCGAACTGGCGCTCAACGGGAGCGCGCAGGGCGGGCTCGGCCGGCGTATCGATCTGCAGCTGCGGACGCGGCGCGTCCATGCCCGACGCGGCGGATGGCGACGCCAGCGAGGCGACGTCGTCGTTGTCCAGCGCCAGGATCTCGACCACGCCATCGACAGCGCGGTTCGACAAGATGACCGCGTCCGGTCCAAGGGCCTCGCGCACTTTACGCAGGGCTTCCCGGGAAGTCGGGGCAGTAAATTTCTTCACGTTCATCTTGATGTTCTCCGCGTGGCAGGCAGGTGTGTCAGTAGGCTATCGGCTCGATGAGCAATTGCTCATCACGAATAGGATTATTGACGATGCCAGCAGGAAACGATCTGGGGAAAAGGATGGGTAAAACCGGTCATTTCCCTGCCGTCGCACTTGAATACAGTGCAGCCGGCATCATTAATTCAGTGTGCGTGAAGAAAACGGGGATGTCTTCGGTGACACGCAGGAGCAACAAGACGTGCGCCAAGTAAATGAACAGTTGTGCACAATGTATCTAAATTGTAATTTCAACAATTGCTGTCGTTTATGTGCGTCAACTGTTTGAACTTCCATAGCTGCTTCAATTAAATTGTGTTTAATTGTAACAAACGTCTACAGAGCTCATGTTAGACTCCATGTAGACAGGAATATCTTACATGGTCATCTCGAAAGGCCAGAATATGAAACCCAGACTGCCGAAGCCTCAGCCCGCGACACCAGGTGTTGAAGCCATTCTCGTTCAATGGAGCGGGATGCTGGACCGTAGTATTCCTGCCCTGAGAACCGCATTCATCCTGGCCGGCCTGCTTGCAGCGGCCATGCGCAGCGGTCCCAGCGCCGACTTCCTCTTCGTCACCGGCTTGCTGTTCCAGCTCTCGATCTGGTTCGAGCATTGGCTGATAGCAAAACGGACCCGCTGAGGGTCCGTTTTTTCTTCTGCACCGCGCCGCACTCGACGACGCGAATCAGCTGTTCACTTATGGCTGGGTTTCAGCCTGCGCCGTCATTGCGGTATCCAGCTTGGCGGCCGACATCCAACGGCCACGCACCAGGCGGCCATAAACAGCAACGTAGATCGCCACTTGCACGGCGACGATGGCGAGACTGACCGAGACCGAACTGCCGATCGCTGCACTGACGCCCACGCAGGCAGCCACGCCCGGAGCGATTACGCAGGTGACCGCCGCGTTGCGCTTCCATGGATGACGCGGGTCCTTGGCCACGTGCTTGAAGACGAGGCGGCGGTACACCAGGGTGTGCAGGTGCAATGCATCCGGCGCACCCGGGCTCACGCCCTGGATCACTTTGCGGCGATAAATACTGAACAGCACTTCGATCACCGGGTAGGCACAAATTGCCAGCACCTGCCATGCATTGACGTCAGGATTGCGCACCAGCAGCAGCACGGCCATCTCGGATACCCAGAAACCGAGGAAATAAGCACCGCCATCGCCCAGGAACAATTTGCCACGCGGGTAATTAAGCGCCATAAAGCCGAGGGCGGCACCGATGCCGAGGGCGCCCAGGATCGTGACAAACATATCGCCATTCTGCAATGCCACTGCAGCCAGGCCGGCTGCCATGATGACGATGGTGCTGGACGACAAGCCATTGAAACCATCGATAATATTGATCGCGTTCGAACCGCCGGCAACCACGACCGCAGTGACCAGGATGGCGAACGGTGTAAACGCCAGCAGCGTGTCGACGCCCCAGAGATCGAGGTCGGTAACAGTCGCGCCCAGCGAGGCGCTGGCAATCATGGCGCTCAGTGCGGTGGCCACCAGGCGCATACGGACCGAAACGCGCTTGGTCATGTCTTCGATGAGGCCAGCCACAAATGCGGGCGCACTTGCAAGCAGCAGCAGAAGGACATCGCTGGCATACGGCTCGCCCAGGAAATCAGGATTCAGCTTGCGGTACGCAAAGAAACCAATCACCAGCCCGGCAACAACGGCAACGCCGCCAATGCGCGGCACCGCGGTCGTATGCACTTTTTGCACGCCAGACAGGTCATGGTCATGCGACAAGCCGCCATGCCATTTCTGGGAGAGGACGATCAGCAAACTGATGATGCCACTTGCGGCCAAGGCAGCCAATCCAAGCTGGAAGAACTGAATTTCTGGCATTACTTAATTTCCTTTGCGCGTGAAGGCCGCGTCGACAGCGTAGAGCTGATGATACTGAAGTGCATCATTGAGGTTTCCTGGCCCGGGTATTCGGGGCCAGTCGACGCCTCGCGAACGAATTTGTGTCCTGTTTTTAGGACAACATTAGAAATGTTAGCACAGATCAATATCCAAATTAACTTTGAACGCCAAGCGAACTCAGCCTGTTGTGAAGCAACAACCGCCGAGGCCGCTAATACTATCGAATACTAACGAACAAGGGCGCCCGCGACGCCCTTGGTTGCTCTTTATATACAGTTCCCACACATTTTCACACACACGTTCTCGTGAGCAATGTGGCCTGTTCGGACTTAGGCGATACCCACCAGGCTGGTCACGCGGATCGTCTTGGATTCCGGCACTTCCGCATGCGACAGCACCTTCAGCTGCGGTAGCGCACGGCGCAGGAAACGCGACAGCAGCGTCCGCAGGGGACCGGGCACCAGCAGCACCGGGATCAGTCCCATCGCTTCCTGCTGCTGGGTCGCATTCGCCGCTTGCTGGACGATGGTGTCGGCCAGGCCCGGCTCGATGCCAGTACCGTCGCCGCCGGCGTTCAGGGCTTGCACCAGCAGGCGCTCCAGGCGGTTGTCCAGGGTCATCACCGACAATTCGTTGGTGCCCGGGAACAGCTGCTGCACGATGGCGCGGCCCAGTGCGACGCGTACCAGTGCGGTCAGGTCGTTCGGATCGCCCACGCCGGCATTCTCCGAAAGAGTTTCGATGATGGTGCGCATGTCGCGGATATGCACGCCTTCGGTCAGCAGGTTCTGCAGCACTTTCTGCAGGGTCGACAGCGACACAACCTTCGGCACCAGGTCTTCCACCAGCTTTGGCGCATCCTTGGCCAAGTGGTCCAGCAGCGCCTGCACTTCCATGCGGCCGAGCAAGTCCGACGCGTGGGTCGTGATCAGGTGGTTCAGGTGGGTGGCGATCACGGTACCGGCATCGACCACCGTGTAACCCATGCTCTGCGCATCGTCCTTCAGGCCGGCATCGATCCAGATCGCCGGCAGGCCGAAGGCCGGATCGGTGGTCACCAGGCCCGGCAGCGTGCCGCTGGCCATGCCAGGGTTGATCGCCAGGAACTGGCCGTTCATCGCCTCGCCGCTGCCCACTTCCACGCCCTTCAGGGTGATGCGGTAGGTGGTCGGCTTCAGTTCCAGGTTGTCGCGGATGTGCACCGGCGGCGCCAGGAAACCGACTTCCTGGGCGAACTTCTTGCGGATACCCTTGATGCGCTTGAGCAGTTCGCCGTTCTGGCCCTTGTCGACCAGCGGAATCAGGCGGTAACCGACTTCCAGGCCCAGGGTGTCGACCGGCATCACGTCCTGCCAGCTCGCCTCTTCCTGCTCGGCCGGCGCGGCTGGGGCGGCGCCACCCGCCGCGCCACCGGCTGCACCGGTACCGCCAGCAGTACCGGCCGCACCGGCTTCCTGCGCCGGCGCATTCTTGTTGCGCTTTTCGATCATGTAGCCGACGCCCATCAGCGCGCTGCCCAGCAGCAGGAACACCAGGTTCGGCATGCCCGGGATCATGCCCATGCCGCCGATGATGCCACCGGTGATGTACATCACCATCGGCTTGCCGAACAGCTGGCCGACCACCTGGTCGCCGACGTCCTGGTCGCTGGCCACGCGCGAGACCACCATACCGGCCGCGATCGAGATGATCAGCGACGGCAGCTGCGCCACCAGGCCGTCACCGATAGCCAGCAGCGTGTAGTTCTTGACGGCGTCGCCGAAGGACATGTCGTGCTGGACCATGCCGACGATCAGGCCGCCGATGATGTTGATGACGGTGACCAGGATACCGGCGACGGCATCGCCATGGACGTACTTCGAAGCACCGTCCATCGAACCATAGAACTCCGCTTCCATCCCGACTTCCGAGCGGCGCGCCTTGGCTTCCTGCTCGCCGATCAGGCCGGCGTTCAGGTCGGCGTCGATCGCCATCTGCTTGCCGGGCATCGCGTCCAGGGCGAAGCGTGCGCCGACCTCGGCGATACGGCCCGCACCCTTGGTGACCACGGTGAAGTTGATGATGGTAAGGATGATGAAGACCACCAGGCCGACGGTATAGTTGCCGCCGATTAGGAAGTGACCGAAAGCCTCGATCACCTTGCCGGCGGAAGCGCCACCGGTATGGCCCTCGGTCAGCACGACACGGGTCGAGGCGACGTTCAGCGCCAGGCGCAGCATGGTGGTGACAAGCAGCACGGCCGGGAAGGCCATGAAGTCGAGTGGCTTGACCGTGTACAGCGCGGTCAGCAGCACGATCACGGACAGCGCGATATTGAAGCTGAAGAACAGGTCGAGTGCGAAAGCCGGCAAGGGCAGGATCATCATTGCCAGCAGCAGGATGATCAGGATCGGCGCCGCCAGCGCGTTGCCGCGCCCTGCGAGTCCGCTCAACCAGCCTGGCAGTTTGAAACCGTTCATTCGTACCCCGTCAGTCAATGATGTTGTTGGCGTGGGCAAAGAAGCTTACCCAGAAACAACATTATTACTGATGCCCAATGGAAACCATTGGACGAGGAGACGGGAAAAACCGGCTTATTTCACGCGCCCGTCATTGCCGCGCGGCCGGCGGCGCCGTGCCGGCCTGTTGCGACGCCGAATTGAGCGGATCCATTTCCGGCGGCACCGGCAGTTTGTTCGGGCGGTCCGGATACTGGTCACTGGTGCCCGTGGTGTAGGCGCGCAGCTGGTAGACATAGGCCAGCACCTCGGCCACCGCCGAGTACAACTGCTCCGGGATCTCGTCGTCGATGTCGGTGTGCTTGTACAGCGCACGCGCCAGTGCCGGCGCTTCCAGCAGGGCCACCTTGTTTTCCTTGGCGATCTCGCGAATCTTGGCCGCGACCTCGTCGGTACCCTTGGCCACCACGCGCGGCGCACCGCGCTGCCCTTCCCCGTATTTCAGCGCCACTGCAAAGTGGGTCGGGTTGGTCACGACCACATCGGCGGTCGGCACGTTGGACATCATGCGCTTGCGCGCCATCTCGCGCTGCAGCTGACGGATCTTGCCCTTGATCTGAGGATTACCGTCGGATTCCTTGGATTCCTGGATGACTTCCTGGCGCGTCATCTTCAGTTTGTTGGAATAATGCCACAGCTGATACGGTCCATCCAGGATCGCGATCGCACCCAGCGCCCCGACCATGGTGAGAAACGCCTTGGCCAGGATGCTGGCCATGTGCGGCACGGCCGTGCCGAAGGGCTCGGCCACTAGCCCGATCACGGCATCCTTCTGGCTGACCACGACATACCAGGCGACGGCGCCCACCAGCAGGGTCTTGGCGATCGCCTTCAACAGCTCCACCAAGGCGTGTGTCGACACCATATTGCTCAAGCCGTTGATCGGATTGAGCTTGCCGAAGCGCGGCATGAAGGACTTGGCGCTGAAATTCCAGCCGCCGATCAGCATCGGCGAGGCCAGCATGACCAGGATGACCGCCCCGGCCAGCGGCAGGCAGGCCAGCAGCACGCCCGTGATGTCGCTGGTGATGCGCTCGATCAGCACGGCCGGGTTGTAGATCTGTTCGCGGTCGAGCGAGAGGCCGCGCTCGAGCACGGCGGCCAGCTTGGCGACCAGGCTGTCGCCCAGCATCCACATACCGGCGCCGGCCGTCATCAGGACCGTGAAGGTACCGATCTCGCGCGATCGCGGGATGTCGCCTTCCTTGCGCGCATTATCGAGACGCCGCTGTGAGGCTGGTTCGGTTTTTTCTGCGTTGCTGGCTTCGGCCATCCTGGGCTCCTGGTCCGGCCATGAGGCCGGTTTTCGTTCAGGCTGCGATTATTCCAGATTTTGCAGCCATGCCATCGGTGGAAATGACGCGAAAAAGCGGCGCTGTCTGCCGCGGTGCGGCATCAGGGTGATTTGCCTGCCCGGCAATTCGTGCTGAAGACGAGATACGGCACCTTGTCGCGTTCAAAAATGCCGCCTGCTGCGGAGGCCGATGGCGGTTGATGATCTCCCGCCACATACACCAGGGTGCAAGCCTTGTCTTTTCGCTGTTGCAATCGTTCGATCAAGTTCGAGATTGCATAGCGGGTCAGGATCTGGGTGCGGTGCGCGACCGGGACATCGTTGAAATAGCGGCCATGCACGTGCAGAGATGCGGCATCGAGAGGCTCATGACTCGACAAGGTAAGCATATAAAGAAACGCCGGATCGCGGGCGGCATCCAGTTTGTCCATGCCATAAGCAATCAGATCCTTGTCGCAAGTCGCGGCGAATGGCCCCGGGCATTGGGGCAGCACCGGCAAATCTTCCGCAAAGGTCTGATTTTCGAATCCGAAGCGGTGCCAGAACACGCTTTCGGCATAAAAGGTCTTGTTGTAGCCATAGACGCCGAATACATCGTATCCTTTTTCCTTCAGATATTGTGGTGCACATTTCAGGTTATGCATGTCGTCGATCAGGCTATTCGACGGCTGGATATAGCGAGCGCACAACTCGCGGATTTCTCCGCTCAGGGTCGCGCCGCGATAAGTCGTGAATCCCTGTTCGAGCACGTGAAACCCTTGCGCGGCAATTTCGCCGGCCATGTCGTTCAGCCCGGCTACCTGTTCGCCCCAGGATTCGACCACCATCAGGATGACTGCGGGTGCCAGCCCCGGTGCATGTCTGACGTAGGAATCGAAGGTGCGCTCGGGCGTTTCACGCACCGCATGCGCGGCCCCGGCCTTGGCCCCGACAAAGATCAACTGGATATTGGTCAGGACTTGCGATTTGAAATGCTGCTTGAAGAAATCGACGCAGCCATTCTCTCCTCCAGGCAAGCCCTTCATTAAAAGCAGGATCACGCTGGCGCGAATGAACCATTTGTTTGCCGCTTCGAGCGAATGGGAATCATCCCTCCACAGCATGAACCAGACCAGTGCTCCACTCGAAATGGCAAGTATTATCCAGATGAGCCGGGGCGCAAAAGGCAGTGCTTCGCGCAGATAAAACAGATACGTGGCTGGACTGACATTCCAGACCATAAGCATCACGACTGCGAATGCAAGAACCCAGATGCCGCGAAAAACGGGAACGAGCTTCGCGGGAATCCGTTTTTCAATTGTCGGAAAAACGAATGGATCGATGCAGAGAATGAGATTGTGGAGAATTGCACTCCAAAGCAAGGTAGGAATCAAAAGCCATAAAACTGATACCACCCTGAAACGCACGGAGATAAACATGCGCGGCACTTTAACATGTATGCATGCCATGCAAAACGGATTGATACTAAAATGCAACAGATATTGTCATTCGCGATAAAAATTTTCCTGATGACATATTTGCAAGCATGTCAGAACATCAATCCTTGTTACGAGCTTTATACCGTGACGCGGGCGTCGTGTCGCAAATTTGCAACAAGCCTGGCAGCCAGTGGAAAATTGTTTTTGCGTGATCCAGGCATTCACGGTGGCGGGCCTGCCGGTGTAACGACAGCCGCGCTAATTCCAGCGCACGACATCGCGTGGCGACGCGCGGGCACGCTAAAGGTTCCGCACCGGTTTATGGCGGGAGCGCTGGAATGTCAGGTTATGGAACGAAATTGTGGCGTTGCGTCGACGAATGCAGGATGCGCACGTGACAAACCGTGACATTCCTCAAAAATATTTACTGTACACTAACGTGTTGCGGACAAGTGAAAAAGTCATCACACTTGCCGCCGGGAGTTGCCGGTTCGGCAGGCCTAAAGTGAGTTGCAGCAATATTTAATTGTTATAATAGTTTGGCATGCGAATATTGCTGCAGAAGTCCCTTCAATTGAAACAAAGGATCTCAACATGAAAAAAATTCTCGTCACTGGCGCAATCCTGAGCCTGCTGTCGGCATCGGTGTTCGCACAAGAAGCTGCTCCGGCGTCTGCTCAAACCGGCACCGCTGCTGCTGGTACCGCTGACGCGGCTGCCGCTGGCACCTCGTCGGGTGGTTTCCTGGGCGGTACCGCCTTCGCTGGCCTGTCGACCGGCGCCGCTGTTGCTATCGGCGTTGCTGTTGCTGCTGTTGCCGTCGCCGCTTCGGACGACGACGATTCGGCTACCAGCCACTCGACTACCACCCACCACTAATCATCGATGGAGTGCTCGCGCACTCCATGGTTGATATGTGTTGTAAGAAATCGGCCGCTACGCGGCCGATTTTTTTTAGTGCCTCCGTACCGGTCAGTACGTACCTTTCCAGGCGATACTGATTTCCTTCGGCCCCGGGCTGATCGCAAAACCGGAACGGGTATTGTCGCGCTGCGCTTGCCACAACCACCCACCGATCGCGGTACCCAGCAGACCACCGGCAACGACATCCGACACCCAATGCTGGCGGCCGGCGGCACGGCCCAGCGAACTGACGGCGGCGACGCCATACAGCCAGGGCATGTCGTATTCCTGAGCGAATGGCGTGACGGCGGCAAACGCCACCGTGCTGTGGTTCGAAGGGAAGGATGCATCGGAGCGCTTCGACGTACGCGCCCACTGTCCCAGCTCTTCGTTCGGCCGCGCACGCGCGAAGGCGTGCTTCGCCGCCATCGACAAGGCAGCCGCCCCGGCGATGGATTGCAGCGAGATCAAGCCCATGTTCTGCATCCGGGCATCGCCGAACGCCACCGCCGCACCGGCACCGCCTGCCAGCACCACCGGCATGGCCTTGCCCACATTGTCCCAGGCGCGCACGACACCCGAACTCTGGTGTTTCTTCATGAAACGATCCACCGGCTTGTCCAGCAAGGCGCCGGCCAGGATGGCGCCGCCGGCGATCGCCGTGCCTTCAGCCCACTGCGGCAGCGTCGGCGTGGTCGATACCGATTGCTCGACGCGCATGCGGAATGCCGGCCACGGATTGGTTAGCGGGCGGACCGGAGGATTCACATCGGGCAAATTGCGTTCATCCTTGCGCTCGGCAAAATTACCCATACCGTCGAAGGTGGTCATGTCACGCCGCGGCCGCTCCACCATGTCGTACAAGTCGCCTGGCGTCGCCACCATCTGGCCGACGTCACGCGTCCATGGCGCCAGCGCGACGTTTGCGCTGGCCTGCGAATCCTGCGGCAGCATGATGTTCAGCGGCACCGACAGGAAGACGCCCTTGTCGTGGTAAGGATCGGTCGGGGTACCCGGATTCGTGATGTCCTTGCCATTCGTCTTGGTGTACCAGATACCCAATTCCATGCCGGAGCGGAAACGGCGCTTGAATTCGAAACGTACGCCTTCGTCACGTGCCAGGAAGCGGCCGGCCCGTGCGGTCGCGGTCACGTCATATGGCAGTTTGTAGTGCAGCGCGCCGATCGCGGTGACGGTCCGGTAATCGAGGGTATCGAACCAGCCCTTGTAACCGCGCTGCTGCAGCGCGTCCACACTCACGTCCGCAGCCCAGCGGCTGTCCTTCGGCAGGTACAGCGCCTGGCCGCCCACGCCAAGATACATTTCCTCGTAAACACCGCCGGATGCGCGCAGGTAAATGCGCTCGGCCGGCATGTAGTATTTGTTGACCAGCAGGCGATTCAGCTTGAACCGGTTGCCGCGCTTGTATTCGGCGACATCGGTGCGCACGTGCGGCAACAGGCTGTTCGATTTCTGCGTGACGCCGGACACGTTTTCCAGTGCCGTCAGCTTGAAGTCGCTGTCCAGGTACAGGCCTTCGGCGAGGCGGCGGTCGTAATTGATCGCACCCCACAATTCGTAGCGCAAGGCGCCGCTCGGATCGTTGAAGAAGAACGAGGTTTTCGGCACGATCCGGAAGCGATTCGCTTCGCGGTCTTCCGACCTGACCTGGACCATCTCGCCGTCGCGTCCGACCTGCACGCCAAGCGCGCCATCGTCCTTGATGCCGCTGTAGAGTTCCTGGTCTTCGCGCGCGCGGTCCTCGGGTCCGGCATAGCGCACCAACACCGTCGGACGGAAGGCTTCACGGTCCACCAGGCCGGTCAGATAATCGCTGAGACGGCGCAGATCGTGGAATTCGTAGGTGACGACAGGCTGTTCCAGCCTGGTATAGGTGATCTGCAGGTCGCGCGTGCCTTCGGGCGCGAAGGCGATCACCGTCCGGGCGGCACGGCCAACGGCACGCCCCGTGTTGGAGATCCGGCTGTTGGTCAGCGCGATCTTGAGCTGAGCGCCGTCCATTTCGACACGAACGTTCTTGAAATCTTGCTTGACCAGCGCCTGGACCAATGCGGCCGCATGGCCGGGATTGTCGCGCCATTCCGCCACCGTGCTGCGCGGCGGGGCATCCTTCGCCTGGTAGGGCGCCGGCTCGAGCAACTTCGGGATGAATTCGCGCTCGGAAAATGGAATGCTAACATAGGCGTTGGCGCTGAAATGATCGCGATGGCGTGCCACCTGCGCGCCCAGCCATCCCCAGCGATACTCGAGACCAACCGCGGGACCTTTTTCACGGCTGCCCGCAGCCGTGTCCGCTGCCCGGAAATCGCGCTTGTAGTCATTCGCGTCGTATTCGGCGACCAGAGCCCATCGCGGTGCAGACAGTGGCACCCAGCGCACGCCCGCGAACAAGCCGTCCGGCCGGCCGCTGCCATAACCGATACTTGCTTCCATGTTGCGCATGCTGCCGAAGGTCTTGGTCGCAACGATGTAATTACCCTTGAACAGCTCGGTACCAAACAAGTCCGTCTTGCCGACCGCGACATTCGGCAGCCACTTGCTTTCTTCCCAGAGGCGTACTTTGGCGTCGAAAACCTTGTCCTTGTAGCGGCCGTATTGGCTCCCGTATTCGCCGGCCTCGTTGGTGAAGCCCGGAATACCGCTGATGGACACATAACGTCCGGTTACCTGCAGGAAGGGCAACAAGGTCGATGTCGCCCAGAAACTCCCGTAAGGACGGTCATAACTGTAGCCCGTGCTGAACGTACCGTCCGGCTCGACCCAGGCACTGGGCATGTTGATATAACCGGACTGACCCTGGGTCGTCGGTGTGGTGGCGAGAGCATTGGCGGCGCCCAGCATGAGCCAGCCATAGCATGAATATTTAAAGGAACTCTTGAGCACTGTTAATACCAAAAATGTCTGGCGCGCAGATATGCCTGCAAGACGATCAGCAAGGCGATTGAAAAGAACACCCGCCAAAGGGAATACATGGCGGGCAGGAATGGAGTGAACGGTCAGTCAAACAGTTCTGCCGAGGGGAGACCCCGGGCCGCCGCATCCTTGGCAGCCAGTTGCGGCACGAAATCAATCGGCCAGTCGATACCGATATCGGGATCGTTCCACATGAGGCTGCGCTCATGCTCGGCGAACCAGTAGTCCGTGGTCTTGTAAAGAAATTCCGCTGTGTCGGTGAGCACGACGAAACCATGCGCAAAACCGGGCGGTACCCACATCTGTTTGTTGTTCTCGGCGCTCAGGGTCTGGCCGACCCATTGGCCAAAGGTCGGCGATGAACGGCGCAGGTCGACGGCGACATCGAATACCGAGCCCTGCACCACGCGCACGAGTTTGCCCTGCGCATGCTGAATCTGATAGTGCAAGCCGCGCAGGACACCCTTGACCGACTTGCTATGGTTATCCTGCACAAAATTCACGTCCAGGCCGGTTGCCTGCGAAAAATCGCGGACGTTGAAACTTTCGAAAAAGAATCCACGGGCATCGCTAAACACCTTGGGCGTCAGCACCAGCACCTCCGGGATGCCGGTGGGAGTCACGTCATACGGCATTCTCAAGCCCTCATTTCAAAAGATTCAACAGGTAACGGCCGTAGCCGTTCTTGGACAAAGGGGCGGCCAGCTTTTGCAAGGCGGCGGCATCGATCCAGTCCTGGCGATAGGCGATTTCTTCAGGACACGCAACCTGCAAGCCTTGGCGCTTCTGCAGGGTGGCAATGAAGCTCGCAGCTTCGAGCAGGCTGTCGTGCGTGCCCGTGTCCAGCCACGCATAGCCGCGGCCCATGATTTCCACGTTCAATTTGCCGCTAGCCAGATAGGATTTATTGATGTCAGTGATTTCCAGCTCGCCCCGGGCGGACGGCTTGATATCCGCCGCAATGGCGCAGACATCGCTGTCGTAGAAATAAAGACCCGTCACGGCATAGTTCGATTTTGGCGACCCGGGCTTTTCTTCAATGCTGAGCGCCTGCTGGTTGGCATCGAATTCGACGACACCATAGCGTTCCGGATCCTGCACGTGGTACGCAAACACGGTGGCGGCATCGGTGCGCTCGTTCGCGCTGTGCAGTTGCTTGACCAGATCGTGGCCGTAAAAAATATTATCGCCCAGTACCAACGCGCTCAGATCAGTGCCGACGAAGTCCTTGCCGATGATGAAAGCCTGGGCCAGGCCATCCGGACTTGGCTGAACGGCATACTGGATATTCATGCCCCATTGGCTGCCGTCGCCCAATAACTCGCTGAAACGCGGCGTATCGGACGGCGTACTGATAATGAGCACGTCGCGAATCCCGCTCAGCATGAGTGTACTGAGCGGGTAATAAATCATCGGCTTGTCGTACACCGGCATGAGTTGCTTGCTGACCGCCTGCGTGACCGGATAAAGCCGGGTGCCCGAACCTCCAGCCAGGATAATGCCTTTGCGTTGATTATTGGCCATTTTCATTCAGGATAATTGTTGCAGGACCTGGCGCACACCTTCTTGCCAATGCGGCAGATGGAGTCCGAAGGTGGTGCGAAAGCGCGAGGTATCGAGTCGCGAATTGGCCGGACGTTTTGCCGGCGTCGGGTAATCGGCCGTTGTCAGGGGCAGCACCGTATCCGGCGTGGCTTTCAAAGGCCGCCCTGCCGCCAGCGCCTCGCCGATGACGAAGCGCGCATAGTCGCACCAGTTGGTTTCGCCGGCGGCAACGACGTGGTAGGTACCATATGGGAAGCCCTCCTCGCCAGTGCGCTGGTGTTGCCGGACCAGGTGGGCGGTGAGGTCGGCCAGCAATGCGGCCGATGTGGGTGCACCGAACTGGTCGGCGACCACGCTCAGGCGATCGCGTTCCGCAGCCAAGCGCAGCATGGTCTTGGCAAAGTTGCCGCCGTGCGCGCCCACTACCCAACTGGTGCGCAGGATCAGGTGGCGTGGGTTGGCTTTGGCCAAGGCAATTTCGCCACCGAGCTTGCTGCGGCCATACACACTTTGCGGATCGGGCGTGTCGTCCTCGGAATATGCGCCTTCCTTGCTGCCGTCGAACACATAATCGGTGGAGTAATGGATGACCAGGGCGCTCAGTCTGGCCGCCTCCTCGCCGATCACCTGTGGCGCCCGCGCATTCACGGCGAACGCGGTGTCGGTATCGGATTCCGCCTTATCGACCGCAGTATAGGCGGCCGGGTTCACGATGATGTCGGGCGCGAGGGCGCGCAGGCGCTGCCTAATCGCGTCCGGGTCCGCCAGATTGCATTCGGACTGGTCGATTGCCACTACCTGGCCCAGCGGCGACAACGCGCGCTGGAGCTCGAAGCCAACCTGACCATGCTTGCCTGTGACGAGGATTTTCAATTCAGGCTCCGTATTGGCGGCCAAGCCAGTCACGGTATGCACCGCTGGTCACGTTGTTCACCCAGGCCTGGTTTTCGAGATACCACTGGACCGTCTTTCGGATACCGGTTTCGAAGGTCTCCGCCGGTTTCCAGCCGAGTTCCCGTTCGAGCTTCGAGGCATCGATCGCATAGCGCCGGTCGTGGCCCGGACGGTCGGTCACGAACATGATCTGGGTCTTGTAGGATTGGCGGTCGGGACGCGGGCTGAGTTCATCCAGGATATCGCACAAGGTATGCACGACATCGAGGTTGGCTTTTTCGTTCCAGCCGCCGACGTTGTACACCTCGCCTACCCTGCCGGCGTCCATGACGCGGCGGATCGCCGAGCAATGATCCTTGACGTACAGCCAATCGCGTATTTGCTGTCCGTCGCCGTAGATCGGCAAGGGCTTTCCGGCAAGCGCGTTATGGATACACAGGGGAATAAGCTTCTCGGGAAAGTGATAAGGGCCGTAATTATTCGAGCAATTAGTCGTCAGGACCTGCAGACCATAGGTATGGTGATAGGCGCGCACCAGATGGTCGCTGGCCGCCTTACTGGCGGAATACGGGCTGTTCGGCTCATAGCGATTGGTTTCGCGGAAGGCCGGATCGTTTTTGCCGAGCGAACCATAGACTTCATCGGTCGACACGTGCAGGAAACGGAAAGCGGCCTTCTCCGCATCCGGCAATCCGCCCCAATAGTCGCGCACCGCTTCCAGCAAGTGGAAGGTGCCGACAATATTGGTTTGAATAAAATCTTCCGGACCATGAATACTGCGGTCGACGTGGCTTTCGGCGGCAAAATTCACCACGGCGCGCGGCTTGTGCTCTTTCAGCAGTTGCCGGATCAAGGCGACATCGCCGATATCCCCCCGGACGAAAACGTGCTGCGGATTGTCTTTCAGACGCGCAAGATTCTCCAGGTTGCCGGCGTAGGTCAGCTTGTCGAGACTGACGACAGCTTCATCGGACACATCGAACCAGTCGAGCACGAAATTACTGCCGATAAAGCCGGCACTACCAGTTGTCAAGATCATGTGGATTCCCCAAGTCGCTGCGAACAAGCTCCTCGGTGCACCCAGAGCCTTGACGGTCAATCAAAGCGCACCAGCCCGTACAAGAGTGCAATTTTAATATAAATGCTGCGTTTTCTAATGGAAATTACGGTAAGTATGGTGGCGCCTCTTCCCCTACCTGCCATCAGGCCGCGGATGGCATGCCGCCGCCGCCATCGAATCGCGCCATACTAACCGACTTTGGTCCCTCGACGACCTTGCACGGCCTTCTCCGATGCAGACGCTTCAGACACTGATACGCTCATCGGCGTGCGTGCGCATGCCATATTCGCCGCCCAGGAACTCGAAGTACTTCGCAATCACGAGTTTTTCGTCGAATCTGGATTGCACGTAGTTGCGCGATTCCATGCCCAGGACGGCACGTTGGGCATCGCTCAACTCGAGCATGTCGATCATTTTCCGGCTCAGGTCCTTGCCATCCCTGGCTTTGCACAGGAAGCCGTTCCGGCCATCGACGACCACCTCGCGGCAGCCCGGGACGTCGGTCGCGATCAGGGGTTTGCTCATGGCCGCCGCCTCCATGAGGGTGCGTGGCACCCCTTCACGGTATGAAGGCAGCACCACGCAATCCGCTCCGGCGATCACCGAGCGCACATCGGTCAATGTGCCTAGATATTCGACGACCCCGGCGTCGTGCCAAGCGGCGACCTGTTCACGCGTTGCCGCGCTCGGATTGTCGACACCGACGGCGCCCAGCAGTTGAAAGCGCGCGTTCGGATACTTTTTTCTGACCGCCTGAGCTGCTTCGACGTATTCGGCTATCCCCTTATCCCACAGCATCCGGGCAATCAGGAGAAAGCGAAACTGATCGTCTTGCGCATCCTTTTTCAGCGGCGCGAAAAATTCGGTATCGATACCTTCGCCGTCGAGAATACGCGTCTTGCCATGGTCGACGAGCTTGTATTCCAAAAAGACGCGCTGGTCGTCCTGGTTCAGGAACCATACCTGGACTGGAAACTTCAATGCGACCTTGTATAACCTGCGCGCTACACGGGCAATGATATTGTCATTGATGAAGGTGTAGCCGAGGCCGGTAATGACGGCGAGCGAGCGCACACCAGCCAGGCGCGCGGCGATCGAACCGTAGATATTCGGTTTGATGGTGTAGTTGATCAGCAGGTCGGGCTTGAGCTGGCGCAGCGCGCGGAGGTAGCGCCCGATCAGCAGCAGATCGGTGACGGGATTGACGCCCTGGGACGCCATCTCGAAATCGATGACTTCGCACCCGAGCGCCTTCAACTTGGCAGAACTTGCGTCGCTCGGCGCCAGGATGGTCACTTTCGCTCCGGCGCCGATCAGGCCGGACACCAGCCCGCGCCGGAAATTATAGATATTCCAGGCCTGGTTGGCTGAAACTACAACGTGGAGAGAACTCATCATGTATCGAATATAGGCAGGCACGCGCGAACCGCAGCGGGCCTAGCCGGCCTGTCAAAGATGTGTCTTCAGAAAATCGAGAATGTGTGCGGCAGCCCGGCCATCGCCAAAAGGATTCGAGGCTTTCGCCATCTTCATGTATTCGGTGTGATCGTCGAGCAGGGCCGCGCAGTGCATGGCGATCGAGCTGGAATCGTTGCCGACCAGTTTCACGGTGCCCGCATGCACGGCTTCCGGCCGCTCGGTGGTATCGCGCATGACCAGTACCGGCTTCGCCAATGCGGGCCCCTCCTCCTGTATCCCACCGGAGTCGGTGAGGATGAAGTAGCTGTTGACCATCATATGGACAAAAGGAACGTAGTCGAGCGGACTGATGAGATAGACGTTCGACAGGCCGTTCAGAATGGAACGCACCGGTGCCTGGACGTTGGGATTCAGATGGACCGGATAGATCAGGTCCACGTCCGGATATTGCGCAGCGACCTGCTTGATCGCTTCGCAGATGCGCAGCATCCCGTCACCGAAATTTTCCCTGCGATGTCCGGTGATCAGGATCCGCTTGCGGTCCCTGATCACGATGCCCGGATAACCCGCCTTGACGATCGTCCGCAGCGCATCGTCTCGCAGCTGCGCCGACGCTTCCAATTTCCCGGCCACGTTCAGGAGCGCATCGATGACGGTGTTTCCGGTCACGTGGATGCGGCTGGCCTCGCGTTTCTCGGCCAGGAGATTTTCCCGGCTCTGCTCGGTCGGTGCGAAATAGAAGTCTGCGATGCAGTCCGTGAGCTGCCGGTTCGCCTCTTCCGGCCATGGGCTCTGCAAATTCCAGGTACGCAGCCCCGCCTCGACGTGCCCGATCTTGATTTTCTTGTAGAAGGCGGCCAGCGAAGCCGCGAAACAGCTCGTCGTATCGCCGTGCACCAGGATCAGGTCGGGCTGGTAGTCCTCGAGCACGCCGCGCAGGCCGATGAGGGTCCTGGAGGTGATATCGAATAAATCCTGGCCTTGCGACATCAAGTCGAGATCGTATTCCGGGCGAATATCGAACAGCGCAAGCACCTGGTCCAGCATCTGGCGATGCTGACCTGTGACGCACACCGCGGAATCGAAGGCTTCATTCGATTTCAAGGCAAGCACGATGGGCGCCATTTTGATGGCTTCCGGCCGCGTCCCGAATACGGATAAGATACGTTTTTTTCTCATTTCACCACTTGATTCCAATAAGCCGCCGACGGCGGCACGATTCACTGTTTCTTTTTTCCGTCAATTGCAGGGACACCGGCCAGGCCATGGGCATACAAGGCCTGCCATTGACGCACGATGGTGTCGATATCGAAAAGCTGCACGATGCGGCTGCGCTGCAGCGCGCCGAGCGCCATGCGCTGGCCGCTATCCATGCCGATGTGGCTTTCGATGGCTGCGGCCAGGGCGTCCACCGAATCGGACGGCACTTTTGTACCGGCGTCGCCGACAACCTCGGCGCAGCCCCCCACGTCGGTCGTTATCACCGGACAGCTGGACGCCATGGCCTCGGCCAATACCAGGCCGAAACCTTCGATTCGTGAAGTGAGGACAAAAAGATCCGCAGCCTTGTACCAGTCGGCGGGATTCCTCTGGCTACCGCAAAACCGGACCCGTGCCGCGATGCCCAGCTCGCCGGCGATCTTCTCCAGATGCGCGCGCTCCGGCCCGTCGCCAACCAGCAAAAGCCGCACACGCGGATGGCGCCGCGCCACGACGGCGAAGGCATTCAGCAGCAGCGACTGGTGTTTTTCCGGGACATGTCGTCCCACATTCAACAGGACAAATTCGTCGGCTTCGATGGCCTGTTGCTGACGCATCAGCCGGCGGCTCTCCGCATCGGCTTGATACAGCTTCGTATCGACGAAATTGTAAACGCATGTTGATTTTCGGCGGGAAAAAAATCGGCCGTTCAAATAGCGATCGAGCGCGCCCTGCGAGACATTGGTGTTAATGTCCGACAAAAAATCGGTCAGCCGATATACCAGCATGCGGGCGCCACCGCCCTCGTTATTGCTATGGGCAGTGGAAATCAGACGCGCCCCCCGGAACAAGGGCTTGGCCAGCCTGGCGATCACATTTGCATGAAACATGTGGGCATGCACGACATCCCAGCGGCTGCGGCGCGCAAGAGACCAGCACAGCCGATAGGCTTTCAGGAAGCCCCGGATATCCTTTGTCATCCGTACCAAGTGCACCTGGATGCGCTTGTCGAGGGTCTGTGCGTGGGCATTGATTGCCCCCAGGGCGACGATTTCCACCTCATGTCCGCAAGCGAGCATCTTGTTGGCGAGGTTGACCAGCAGGACCTCGGCGCCGCCCAAGTCCAACTCGGTGATAATGTACAGGATTCTCATTGGAACAACCACATCTGATAGGGGCGCAGCAGATCTTCGCTGATGTTATTTATGTGAATGTACATGGCGCCTGCGCACACCACGATCATCATCCCCTTGCCATACAAATCGCGCAGATAGTTCGGCGCTGCGATCACCGCCGTGAACAGCAGCAGCTGCATGCGCAACAGGATGCTCAGGTCAGAAAAGACCATGCCGGCAACGAAAGACGAAAACAGCGCATAAAACACGAACTGGCGGCCGCGGTCTTCCCGACCCTTCATCAGGACGGCGACCGCGAGCACCAGGCCGAGGAAAATACTCATCATCCCAGCGCGCGAATCGTCGGCAAGGTCCAGGTAGCGCAATACCTGTTCGGGGAGGTTGAACAGTGCCACTAGTATCCTGGTCGTGATTTTCGCGAAACTGGCAGCGACCGCGGCAAGGCTGATGAAAGCGATGCCGATGTAGCTCCGGTGTAGCTGGCAATACGAGAACAGCACCGGCAGTACCGTGATGACCGCGGAATTGTGGAGACTGACGGCGCCGAAAAATATCAGCAGCGCCAGGCGCCGGCGGTCCTGCATGAACCAGAAATACAGAGCCCATAGCGAAAGGATGGACGCGGCGCAGAAGCGGATTTGCGTGAAGTCGCGGAAATAATAGAACAGGAAATAATACAGCAACAGGCCGAGAACAGGCCGGATCGTCAGGCGCGCGAGCAGTGTGCCCAGCAAGGCGCCACTGAGGAGATTGAGCAGCAGTTGCGCCGCCGGATAGGTAAACCCCAGGTTGTACAACGACTTCAGGTAAAAGAGGTAGCCGGGTTCTTGCGACGTATTGCGCTGCTCGTCCAGTAAGGCTTTGAAATCCGAATTGGACACGTAATCGAAGACGTAGTTGTAGGTCGGCGAATCATTGTCGATGCCGATCGCACGCAAGCCTGCAAACGCGCCCAGGGCGACGGCAAGCGTGGTGGCCATGACAATACGGGTGCGCAGTGGAATATATGACTCCAGCAACGCAAGCAAGACCAGGATGGGGAGAAACGCGTAATAGGCGAGCATCAGTTTTCTTCAAGAAGAGTCACCCACATGTCACCGATACGTGGCAAGGTAAATTTGTTGGCGGTGGTGCGCGCCCTGGCTTGCATGCGCAGGTAAGCAGCATCGCTCATCGACAGCGCTTCGACGAGGGCAGCGCCCAGGGCGGCGGTATCTTCCGGCGGGCATAACAGGCCATTCGACCCGGGCTCGATGATCTCCGCCGGGCCGGTGTCGCAATCGAAGGCGATGATCGGCAAACCCCAGGACGACGCTTCGAGCAAGACCATCGGAAAGCCTTCGAACCGAGATGAGAGGCAAAACCACTTGGCCTGGCGATAATAGTCGGCGATGGTCGAGGTGGGGCCATGGATGATCACGCTGCCGCCCAGCTTGAATTCTTCGACCATGGCGGTGAGTTTCGCCCTGTCCTCGCCGTCCCCGACGATCCAGAGCTGACAATCGCCAAGCTGTGTCGACGCCTGGCGCCAGGACTCGAGCAAGAGATCGAAGCCCTTCTGGTAAGTCAAGCGCCCCACGGCCAGCACAACGTTTTTCCGCGGACCCTCGGCCTCGCTGACGGAAAACGGAATGGCGTTCGGGATCGTCGCTATCTTGCCGCGTACGCCAAACTTCTGGCGCCATAACTGGTTGTCTCGCTCGGTCAGGACGATAATACGATCGGCGAATTTGGCCGCGAGATACCGGGCGACACGCCGCGGAAAGAACCCGAGGTCCACCTTCGCATTGAAATGTTCCCAGTTGATCTGCATGGTCCGCAGACCGACGCAGGCGGGCAAGGCGTACAGCGACTGGCTGGACTCGACACTGACAAGCACGTCGACGGCGTTTGCCCTCACAAACGCGCGCAGCGAGCGTACTGCCTGCAAGAAGTTCTTTGCGAACGAGATCTTTTCCGGAAACAGCGACAGCGAGGCGACCCCTTTTTCGAGCGCGAAAAACGGACGGCTGCCGCCCCACAGGTTCAAGATGCTGACGCGATAACCACGTGCCTGCATTTCATTGGCGACCAATGTGAGAGAACGCTCGGTGCCCCCGCCAAAGTCGATATTCCCGGCAAAAAAACAGATGTGTTTCATTTTAAAAAAGACGTTATCAGCTGTACCGGGGCGATGGCGGCGAGGTAAAGAAGCGCATCGTTTTGCAGGCCGGCGCGGCTGAAAAGACCGACGTTTTCGGCCGCCCTCACCTGCGCCAGCCGGACAATGGTTTTCGCAAACAGGACAGGGTTCCTGAGCCAGTTGGAGCACGGCACAGCATTCAGCAGCACTGTCCTGGAGATCAAATGCCCCTTGGCGTGGGCATACAGGCTGGATTTGCTCAAACGTAGATGCGTGTGGTCGTCCAGGAAAACCCGCACCGGCGCCGTCGTATACAGGAAGCGATAACCTGCCGCCGAAATCGTCGCATAAAACCAGATTTCCGGAATGAATTTCGTCCCACTGGACACCGGATAAGGGTACTTCCGGACCGCGTCTGTCTTCAGGATATCGATCCGCTCGCCATGCGCGGTGGGGCGCGCAAACTCGTCGAACCATGACGCTAGCTGCCCGTCTTCGAAGAAGTTATCCGCATCGTTCTTGCCATCCGACGTACGCACCGCACAAGCGCGAACACCGATGATGGCAGGATCGTTTTCAAGCATGGGTTTGAAGCGAAGGAATTGGCGCAGGCCGCCCGGGAAAATCTGGTCGTCCGAATCCAGCCCGATGAAATAATCGCCTTTTGCCATGCTGCACGCGACATTCCAGGCCGCCTGCTTTCCGGCGTTTTCCTGCTTGTGATAACGGATTGGAAACGCAGATTCGGCCTGCATGGCGGCGACGATCGCCGTGGTATCGTCGGTGGATCCATCGTCGACGATCAGCCACTCGAACTCGATGTCCTGCTTCGCCAGGCTGTCGAAACAGGCGCGAAGAAGATGGCCGCGGTTATAGCTCGGGGTAAATACGGTCAAAAGCATCTGTTACCTTCGTCAACCTTGTGCAAATTGCGCCATTTTCGCGGCCAGGTCGCTCACATACTTTTCGGTCGAATAATACGATGCGAATACGGCGCGATACGGCGCGAGAAGCGCCGCGGCGTCAATGTCCTGCCCTTCGTTTTCCATCACGCGCTCAATCACTTTTTCGTCTTCCGGATGATCGGCCTTGATGCTGTATGGAAGATGGCCAAGCCTCACCTCGAAATCGCGAATTGCCGACGTGTAGACAGGAATGATTCCGCAGGCGAGGTAGGTATTCATTTTCGTCGGCGTCGCCACGTTGTTGATCGGATGATCGGCACGCAGCAGGAAACCATATTTGTATTTTTGCAGTTCCTGATCGAGCTCGGCCAGCGCTACATAGGATACCTTCCCATTCCGGATACCGAATTCGTCGAGCATCTTCGCCGCCAGCTCCTGCTGTGACGACAGGATGGTCAGGCTCGCCGTGGGAAGCCGGTCCTGGATTTTCCTGAACAGGGCAAGCATCTGCTCGATGCACTGCCAGCGGTCGAGCCCTCCCGCATACACGAAGCTCGGGTGCGCATATTTTCCCGGATAGGCAAACGTGGACGGCGACAGCGGCTTGTTGAAACAGGGAATCACTTCGTAGCCGGCCGGTTCAACGCCGTATTTGCTGCGATAGTGCGCATGCATGGCTTCGGACACGAACAGGCAGAAGCGCGACCGCTTGAGTGCGATCCGCTCGAAGAATTCCCAGGCCAACTTGTAGACCCGATTCGGCAAGCGCTTGCCCTGCCATAGCATGGCTTCTTCCGGCACGATGCCCTGGAACCAAGTGATGACCTTCGCATGCTTGTTGCGTCGTAAAACCATCCACGTGGCTTTGGCATGCAAGGTAATCACCCATTCCGCCTCGAGCACGGCTTGCAAGGTGGTGACGCGCACGGCACGAAGCCCCGCCTTCAGCACCGACTGCTCAAGCAAATCGACGTAAAAAGTGGTGGCGTCGTTCAGGGGGTTATCAAGCCAGATATTTACCGTTTTCATTTATTTAAGCAGGATCAGGATCAGGATCGTCTGGCGTCGCGATTAATAAAGAACAAACTCAAACCACAGCTGACGATGAACAGCATGATGAATGCGATCGCCTTGAAAGTAGTCGGCAACAGGTATTCACTGAGCCGATACAACAGCACCAGCACCAAGTGGCATGAAACCGCCTTGGCAGTCACGCCCAGCGTCGAGCCGAAAGGAATCCTCGCGTAGGCCTGCATGAGAAAGCCGGTGACGCCGTAGCTGATTCCCCAACTGGCGGCAATCGCAAGCACGCCAAATTTCGGGAAGAAAATCCAGTTGATGGCGATGTTCAGCAGCTGGGTCAGCAATCCCAGCTTGGCGTAATGCGCAATCCGTCCGCGGGCGATCAGGGTCTGGCTGCCGACGGCATAGATCGCGACGCCGATCAATCCCCACCCAAGGACGCCCAGCAGGCGCGCAATGACTTGCTGATCGGCGTCCGTCACCGATGCGGAATTGGAAAAGAAAATCGTGATCAGGCTGGCGCCGCCGAGATTGAAGACGGCGGTCACCGGCAGCAGGATCAGAATGAATGCGTTCAAATGGCGCAGCGCCGCCCGGACGAAGGCATCGTCGTCTTTTGAAATGACCACCTTGGCCAGCGTGGGACTGATCAGCGACGCCGCGGTCGCGGTGATCACCCCGTATGGTACATCGATGAATTTACGTGCGTAATCGTAAATGGAAATCGCGCCGGTCCCGGCCAGCACTAGCAGGTTTTTCTCGACGATCAGCGCCACCTGACCAGCGCCAAATGCGAAGTACAAGGGCAAGGCGGGTGCCACGAAGCGCCAAGCATAGGCGAGGTCGACTTTGAAGGTAAGGAAGATCGTGCCGCAGGAACGCTTGAGCAGCAAGCCCAGCAATAACACCTGGACGGCGGAACTGCCGAGGGTCGACCACAGCAAGGCGTCGGCCCCCAGCTGCCGCACCAGGAGCAGCAAGATGAGTACGTTCAGTGCGGCCGTGCCGATCCCGATGAATTCCGGTGCGACGTATTTGTTTTCGCTGTTCAGGACCGACGACCAAGCATTGGTCGCCTGGGTCAGCAGGACATACAGCGCGCCCCACCGGAGAAACCGTCCGGTTTCGCTGAAGAGTGCGGGATTGGCGTCGGCGCCGATCGCGGCGGCGAACAACGCCGGTCCCGCGATCACGACGAAAATCGCCAGCAAGGCGATCAGGAGGGAAAAGCTGATGTAGGACGAGATAGCCCGGTCAGCTTCTTCTTTCGACAATTCGCCGCGCAGGTGAATGACCTTGGCGCGGAAGATCTCGAGCGTAGGGTTGAACAGGAAAACCGACAGGATGCCGATCACCGACAAAGCCAGGATCCATGCGTCGCGCTCCATCGACACACCGATGAATTTTGCCGTGATGATCAGCGAGGCGATCGATGTACCTGCGCGCAGTACGCGCAGCAGCACGAGTCGGATAAAAGGCATGTGATTTCGGTGCGACCGGGCTTCGCTCCATGCCCTTGCACCCGGCACGAAGCAACCGGCCGGATGCTTTCAATGTTTTTTGACGTTATTAATTCAGACCTGTGTTGTTGATCACGCGACAAGACCCCGACCTGCCGGGCAGGACCATGCTGCATCTAGCACCGATCCTCCCGTCCTGTTTTACGACCTGCGAATCCGCAGGTGACGGCGCAACTCATTCCAGCGCGAAGCGATCAGTGGCGAACTCTCGCTTTTCCTTTTCGCTTCCATCAAGAGTGCCCAGAGTATGGATGCCGCCAGCGTCACCGCGCCCGTCACCAGGACGATGATCGCCCGCCTCGGCTTGAATTTATGTTCCGGCTCGACGGCCGGATCGAGCACCTGAACAATCGACGGATCCTTGGCTTCATCCAGGCGCGCGACTTCGTACTGCTTGGCCAGCAGTTCATACAGCATCTGGTAATACTTCACGTCCCGCAAAAGCTGGATGTTATTGGAACCGGCCTGGCGGCTGTCCGCGCTGGCCGGGGCCTGGTCTTCCGCCTTGCGGCCGTTTTCGAGCCGGGAAAGCTCGGCGCGCAAACTGTTCAATTCTTCTTCAGCGCGGCGGTAATCGGGATTGCTCGGTGTCAGGAATGCCCGCATTGAACTCAACTGGATTTCTTTTGCGGAGATCTGCGCACGCACCCGTCCGGTGGTTTCGATGACGGCCAGGCTGGCGGCATCGACATTCACCACGCCGGAAGCGTCGAGTTGCCCCCTCAAGCGGACTTCGGCCTTGGCCAAGTTGTTCTTGGCGGTTTCGAGCTGCTGTTCGAAGAACAGGCGCCGCTGCGAAGCTTCGGTGACGGCCAGGACTTTCGAAAGTCTCAGCAGTTCCGAGAAATAGGCATTCGCCAGGTTCGCGGCACGCTTAGGATCCAGATCCTCGACATCGATCGAAATCAATCCGTCTTTTCCAGCGGCAATCGTCGTATTACCTTCCAGCGTCTTTCGCGTCGCATCGAGCGAAGTGGCTTCGTATGCCTTGGCAAGCTGAAAGTTGCTGACCAGACGATCCGCAATCGTTCGGCTCTTGAGCATCCCGATATAAAGATCGTTACTGTTTTTCATACCTGGCAGGCTGGCGCCGCCGCCGATCTGCGACAGCAATGCCATGGCACTCGACTGTTGCTGCTGCGGCGGCACCAGCTTAGTGGTGGCCTTGTACACATTCGGCAAGGAATAGCTCAAAGCGCCCGCTGCAATACTGGCAACCAGCGGCACCCCGATGATCCATTTCTTGTATTTCGCCAGGACAATCAGAAGGTCGAGCAAGTTTTTCTCGTCCGACGTCTTGTCCATGCTGCTGGTAGTGCTGTTTTCTTGAGTCATACTCATCTACGTCCAACCACAGTATTCTGATCAGCTTCTTTTGCGAAGCTATCAATCTTCACGCAGCGTCTTGATCGCTGCCGCACCTAAACCGAAGTTCGCGAGGATTTGGGTCCATTCGCGCGCACCCTGGGTGAAGCGGCTCCAGGCGGTCGTCTTGTCGACCTTTTCCGGCACGACGATAGTGTCGCCCGGCATCACTGCGAGACCGCCGATATTGCCGAAGAACCAGCCTTGCGATTCGGCAGAGACCACGGTGCCGTCCACGCGCAAGACGAAGGTATTGTCGATGTCGGCATCGAAGGTGGTACCGGCCAGTTTCAGGTAATCCTTGACGCGGCTGTTCGGACGCCACAATGGCGAAGCTTCGACGTTGACCGAACCGAACACATGGACGAAGGCGGGCTTGGACGGCACCACCAGGCGGTCGCCGTTCTGCAGCGAGAGCTGGGGCAGGCGGGCAAACGAGCGCTCGTTCGGGTCCAGCCCGAAAGCGATACGGCCGCTCGACTGCAGCTTGCGGAAGCGGGTGATGCGTTCTTCGGCGCTGCGGCGCTCGGTTTCGAACTGCGCAGTAGCCGCCGCGGCCTCGGCGGGGGACATGGCACGCAGGTTGGCCATCTGGGCCGATTGTGCGCTGCGGATCTGGTTTTCCAGGCGGTCCGCGGCACGCTGCACATTGGCCTGCTGCTCCTTACGCACTTCTTCGCGATAGAAGCCGGTGCCGAACAAATAAGCGTTGGCCGTCGGGCCACCGGCCTTGGCCATCAGCGTCTGCAGGTTGTCGCCGGCGGTCATCTGATACACGCCCGGCACATTCACTTCGCCTTCGATGCGGACAAATACCTGACGCTTGTCCATCGGGACCGCGACATCCTGCTGGGAGAAGATCGTCACTGTATCGCCCGGCTGCAGCTGGACGTTGTCCATACCGTTCGGGTTTACGAAGACATTACCCAGGTTGAACGGAATCAGCTTGACAGTGAGGTCGCTACGATTGACGCGTTCGACAACAGCATAATCCCAGTTGATCTGGTCGATTAGGCTGCCAATGCTGGCAGCAATGGATTCCGCCTCGACGTTGGTCGCGCGGTCATCCCTGCCCGTTGCCGTATTCAGGCTGTTACGAGACAAGGTCGACTGGACACCGGCGTTGAGGCCATTGTTGAAATTGCCGTCAGGACCGAAATTGTTAATGTTGGTATTGGCATTGTTATTGTCGTTGCCATTGACACTATTAACGCCATTATTAAGGTTATTATTACTGTAATTAATATTGCCGTTAGTATTATTGTTGTAGGTGTTATTGCGGTAATTGTTCGCGTTGAAATTACCGCGCTCGCGGTCAACGTCCGTAATCACGTTATTCTGGCGGCGCGTCGATTTCCGACTGATCAAGTACTCGCGACTGGGAATCAGGTCGCTCACGCGCATGCCGTCCTTGAATGGCGCACGTACCGGCTGGTCGACGTTGCCGCGCAAAACGACGGCGTTGGCGAAGGATGGCGTGATCGACGTGATGTTCAGTACGTCGCCGTTTTTCAGCGTGTGTTTCAGCCCTTCTCCATCCAGGGCAAACTCCTCGACGCTGCGCGGACGGTTGCGCGCCGGGTCGATACGCTCAAGGAAGGCGCGGCGCGGATCGGCCACCACCGGGAGGCCGCCGGCCACGTCCAGCAGCGATTCGATGGTGTCGCCGGGCGTCCTCAGCTCGAACACGGCAGGCGAATTGACTTTGCCGGTCAGCGCGACAAAGCCGCCTGCGGGCGGAATGTAAATGGTGTCGCCGTCCTGCAGCTTGATGTCGCCGGACTTGTCACCCTTTGCGATGAATGCATACAGATCCAGCTCCGCGGCGACCTTGCCACCGCGCTTGACTTGCACGCGGCGCATGCTGCCGTTGGGGTTCGGGCCGCCGCTGGCAAACAACGCCGTGACCAGGGTAGACAGGCTCGAGATGGTGTAGGTGCCCGGACGATTGGCCTGGCCGACCACGTACACGGTCATCGCACGCAACTTGCCGAAGGTGACGTTGACGGTCACCCCCTTGTACAGGCGGGCAACCGCGGCGCGCACGACCTCTTGCGCCTCGCCGGCCTTGACGCCCGACAGGGTCACGCTGCCGATAGTCGGGATCGAGATCGTACCGTTGCGATCGATGGTGGCGCGGTAATCGATGTCGATCGTTCCCCAGCCGCGGATCATCAGTTCATCACCCGGCCCCAGCGCATACTCAGAAGGCAGCGGCGCATTCGATACCGGCGTGAAGGTCGACAGCGTGTTGACAAAGAACTCCGACCCGAAAATCGGCAACATCTTCCCGGTGTTATCGGCGACGAATTTCTGGAATTCGCTCGATTCCTTTTCAGGCTCGAAGCCGCGATTGTTCAACTGGCGGCCGTTCAAGCCACGGCCATTCAGTTCACCGTTCTGCATCCCCGCCATGCCGCGGCGCGCCTGGTTACCCGGCAGATTCCCCATGCCGTTACGGTCCAGCGCATCCTGTTCGAGGTCCTGGCTGTTGGTAATGCTCAGCCGACGCGGCTGACTCTGCAACAGAGAGGGATCGCCCATGCCCTGCGTGGCCGACGACGTCGACGACATGGTCTGATTGAACAGGTCCGCCCGGCTGGTGATCATATCCTGGGCAGATGCTGCAATGGACGTGGCAGCCAGGGCTACGGCCGTAAGATTCTTGTTGAACTTGAACATGTGTTAAGGAAAATGAGGCGAAGATGCTTGTAGAGTAACTTGGCATTTTACCCGACAGCAATGCGATGTGGAACCAGTTTATTAAACGTGTGGCAACACACTATCTTCTTGGCATGGCGCTTTCAACATATAAGCCACATTCATCTCGATACACCAGATTTCCCTTCGGAAAATCTCAACAAAAATGTCTTTTTATGTTCTCAATATTGTCTTCACATGTACCGACAAGGTGGGTTCAATGAGAATAGGAACAATCAGCGGTTTAATCGAATCATTTCTGGAACATAAAGTTTCCACCGCAATATTTTATGCCTTGCAGCCAGGCACTGCTCAAACCGTATCGCCAACTTTGGTTTGCACATATTGACGGCAAGCCTTCCGAAACCACCCAATCTTCTCCTCCGCCACCGACGCATACCGCAAGGGCGCCATGCTCCAACTACCCCAGGGCACCAGCTGACAAACCGCATGATCCTCAGCAAACACCTTCCGGTTCACCTGCGCAGTCGAACTCAACAGCGGCGCCACGATCTTCCCCGCCTGCTCGCTAGCAGCATGCGCAGCCAGCAGCCGGCTACTGAAATGCGTGAGCTCGTCGCTGCGTGACGAAGGGAAGAAATGCTGTAGCGAGTACGAATACCCATAGGTCGACGAAATCATCGTGAACGGGAACAGGTACACGCTCATGTAACCCTCGTACCCATAGTCGATCGCAAACTGCTTCTTCAGCATGCGCAGCTGCTTGTTCACGCGGGCGTTGCCGACCGGCGCCCTCCAGATCGAATTCTGCCCATGGTATTCGTTGACGCCCGCCTCCAGCTGCAGTGTCCCCAGGGTGTCGGGATGCACCATGCCGATATGGTAAGGCTCGAGCGCATTCTCGACCGCGACGGCCCAGTAGGACTGCCAATCGTGGCTGTTGAAATCCAGGCGCCCTGAAATATTGAAGGAGATATTCTCCAGCACCTCAGCGGTACCGGCTAGCTGCTCGTACAGCGCCTGGCGCGGGTTCACGCCGACGAACAGAAAATCGCCGCACCAGTCGACCCGGTACTTGTTGAGTTGCGCAGTATGGATATCGCAGCCGCTAAACGACTCGACCAGAGGAATCACCATGCGGCCATGGCGATATGCCCAGCCGTGATACGCGCAGGTCGCAGGCTGGTTACCCTCGATACCGGAAAACATGCGCGCGCCACGATGCGGGCACAGGTTATCGAAGGCCACCAGGTCGCCGTCGTCGTTGAAGACCACCAGGTCGCCGAGGACTGTCTGCAGGCGGAGGTAATCGCCGTTCCGCGGCAATTCGTTCCGGTGGCAGATCAGGTGCCAGTGGTCCCGGAATACGTCGACATCGAAATTCATTTCAAAGCTTTTTCGCGGGTGTCGTGTACATCACGGCGCCGGGCGCCACCTTGCGCATGACCGTCGCGCCGGCACCGATGCGGGCACCCTCCCCGATCGATACCTTCGGCAGTACGCGGGCGCCGCTGCCGAAGAAGCAGCCCTCGCCTACCTTCACGTAGCCGGTCAGGTCGACGTGGGCGCTGAGGGTGGTGCACGCGCCGATCTCGACGTCGTGGCCGATGCTGCTCATCGTATTCAGCGCAACGAAGTCGCCGATGACGGCATCCGCGGACACCACGACCTGCGGGCATACCACTACACCAACGCCGAGTCGAGCAGTACGTGCGATGACTGAGGAAGGATGAATCACCTGCGCGAATTGCGCGCCGCGCGCGAGCAGGTCGTCGGCGATGCGCCGCTTGGCGGCCGGGTCGCCGATCGCCATCACCAGGCGGTCGCCTTCGCGCGGCTGATAGGACTCGATCGTGCCCAAGTAGTCGAGGTCGTAATCGAAGCCGTCGAGTGCAGCAGCGCTGGCATCGAGAAAAGCGGAAATCGCAGGCGCGCCCTTAAGCGCCGCGGCGTGTTCGGCCCAGTTGACCAGTTCGCGGGCAAAGGCGCCGGCGCCCACCAGCACCAGGCGTTGCGTGTTCACTTGCACAGATAACCTCCATCCACCCCCATCGTCGTCCCGGTCACCCAGCGCCCGGCAGCGCCCAGCAGGAACAGCCCTGCGTTGGCGATGTCCGCCGGCTCGCCGAAGCCGAGCAAATGACGCTTCTCGTACGCATCCATTGCCTCAAGCCCGCTGCCCTTGGCCAGGCGTTCGTGCATCGCGGTCTGCACGGCGCCGGCGGCGATCGCATTCACGCGGATGCGGCGTGGCGCCAGTTCCACGGCCAACGAACGGACCAGGCCATCGATGCCGGCCTTGGCCGCCGAATAGGCCGTCATGCCGGCCTGTCCGGAAGCCCCGGCAACGGACGACATGAACACGATGGACCCGCCATCGATCATCGCGCCCTTCTGCGCCAGCGCGCGCGCAATCCCGAAAGCTGCGAACAGCGAACTGCCCAGCACCTCGTCGAGCTGGGCCTGTTTGGTCAGGCGCACCGGGCGGATCAATTCGATGCCGGCGGCGTGGAACACGCCATCCAAGGGGCCATGCTCGGCGACCAGCGCCTTGACCCAGTCGGCGGTGCTATCGGCATCGGTCAACACACTCGAAGCAGCAACGTGGCCGCTACCGGCCAGCCCGCTCAACACATGCTGCAAGCGTTCGCCATCACGTCCTGCGCCAATCACGCGGCCGCCGCATGCCGCAATGGCCGACGCCGTGGCTTGACCGAGTCCGGAAGACGCGCCGGTTATCAGGAAGCTGCGCCCGGCCAGATAATCGTCCTTGAACATCATCGTTCGATGGTCTCCGCAACCGCCAGCGGGCCCACCGACAGCGAGGCCGATGCCCAGGAATAACCGACGCCGAAACCGATCAGGCCAAGCCGGCAGCGGCGCTGCGTCAGCTGGTCGGCGACATCGGTGGTCATCAGAAGCGGGATCGAGGCGCAGCTGGTATTCCCGAAGCGGTCGATATTGAAAGGCGTCTGCTCCGCCGGCAGCTTGGCCTTCTTGGCCAGGTGCTTCAGCATGAACAGATTCGCCTGGTGGAACAGGAAGTAATCGTGCTCTTCAATCGCTACCCCGGCAAACGCCGCGGTGCGCTCGACCAATGGCGGCACCGAACGCAGCGTGAAATTGAAGATCTGGCCGCCGTCCATGTAGAGGCAGGCCGGGTCCTTGTCGGCCAGGCGCGGATCCTCGCTCAGCGAATGATCCCTGAAGCCGCCTTGCGGCACGATCAGGTTGGTCGCGCCGCGGCCGTCGGAACCGAGGATGAAGTGGGCCTGGTCTTCGGCGCTGCTGTCGTGCGAGGCGTCGATCGCGGTCATGGTGCCGGCATCGCCGAACAAGAGCGCGGTGGCGCGGTCGGCCGGGTCGACGATCTTGCTGATGGTGTCGCCCACCGCCAGCAGCACGCGCCGCGCGGCGCCGGTCTGCACCATGGTCATGCCCAGCCACAGGGCGTACGGGTAGCCGGAGCAGCCGAGATTGATGTCGAAGGCGATGCAGTTGGTGGAGATGCCGAGGTCGGCCTGGAGCGCGCAGGCGGTTGCCGGCAGGCGGAAATCCGGCGTCTGCGAGACGAAGATCAGGGCGTCGACGCTGTCGGCTTCCCAGCCCAGCCTGGCGAGCAGGTGCTGGCCGGCGTGGCGGCACAGGTCGCGCGTGGTGGTCGCTTCGTCGGCCCAGCGCCGCGTCTGGACGCCGATCATCTTGATCACGTCGGCGACCTTGTCCGCGCCGAAGCGCTCGCTGAAATGGTCGTTGCTCAGCTGCCTGGACGGCACGCACGACACCACGCCCGCGATGCGGGCGCCGCCGACGCGTACTTCCCGGCCGATCGGCATGCTCATGCTTACTCCTTGCCGGCCCTGGCCACCAGGGCTTCGATATCGCCGACGGTCTTGCACGCGGCCAGGCCTTCGCCGTCGAGGGTCACGTTGAAGCAGTCGTCGACCAGGGCAATGGTCGAGACGATGGCCAGCGAATCCCAGTCGGCCGTGGTGGCGGCGGTGAGCTCGAATGCCGGGGTGATGGCGCTTGGTTCGACTTCGAAAATCTCGGCCATGCCTTCGTAAAACTTCGTCATTTCTTTTCCTTCAAAATCAAGATCTATACATCGATGAGACAGGCGGCCCAGGAGTATCCCACGCCGAATCCGATCAGCATCAGTTTTTTTTGCGTGTCGAAACAGCCCTGCTCGCGCATCGCGGCAAGCGTCAGGGGAATGGTGGACGAGACGGTATTGCCGCAGTCTTCCACATGGATCGGGCATTGTGCGTCGCTTACCTTGAGCTTCTTGCGCAGCGCTTCCAGCATGAAGCGGTTGGCCTGGTGCAGGACGAAATAATCGATCGCGTCCTTGTCGGTGTGCGCCTTGTCCAGCAGCGCCGCCGCGGCGCGCGGCACCGCGTTCAGCGAAAAGCTCATGATGCTGGCGCCGGCCATGTACAGGTTGTCGCGCGAGCGGACGTTGCCGGAATCGTCGGTGTGCTCGATGGCGGTCTCGCCGGAGCGCGGCATGCGGGCGGCGCCGGTTTCGACGATCAGGTTGCGGGCGCCGCTGCCGTCGGTGCCGAACACGAAGGGGCCGATCGGCGCCCGCTCGGCTTCGCAGGCCACCACCGCGGTGGCGGCGGCGGCGTCGCCGAACAGGGTGCGCACGCTCTTGTCGAGCGGGTGGATGTATTTCGAATAGGTGTCGGCGGTCAGCACCAGCACGCACTTCGCGGAACCGCTTTCGACCAGGCCCTTGGCCAGCGACAGGCAGTAGACGAAGCCCGAGCAGCCGAGGTTGACGTCGAGCGCGCCGGCGCCCGTGGCGATGCCGAGGCGGTCCTGCAACAGGCAGGCGGTGGTCGGCAGGATGTAGTCGGGCGCCTGGGTGCACAGGATGATGAAATCGACGTCGCCGGCGGAGACCGTGCCGCGGGCGAACAGGGCGCGCGCCGCGGCACAGGCCAAATCGCCCGCGGTCTCGTCGTCGGCGGCAACATGGCGCGTGCGGATGCCGGTCTTCTCGAAGATCTTGTCGGCGCTCCAGCCCGGGTAGAGCGCGGCCAGATGCTCGTTGTCCAGCACGGCCGGCGGCAGGTGGCCGGCGATGTCCGCAATCCTGGCGTACGGCATGTCAGGCCCTCTTCAGGACCGGCAGCGCAGCGCAGCGCAGGACGTCGATGACCTTTTGCTGCTCGTCTTCGGACAGGTTCGGGTAGATCGGCAGGCACAGGATTTCGCGTGACGCCCCGGTGGCCACCGGGAGCCGGGCCGGATCCGACGAAGGCATGCCGCGGTACATCGGGAATTCCGAGATCAGCGGATAGAAATAGCGGCGCGCGTGCACGCCATTGTCGCGCAGCGCCTGGTAGAGCGCGTCGCGGCTCAGCGGGTACCCGGGTTTCACCAGCACCGGGAAATAGGAGTAGTTGGCCCATTCCTGGCCCCAGTCGTGCAGGCAGACGATGCCGTCGATGTCCTGGAGCTGGCGGGTATAGCGTTCGCCGATGCGGCGGCGCGCGTCGATCGCGGCATCCACGGACTTCAGTTGCAGCAAGCCGAAGGCGGCGTTGATTTCGCTCATCTTGCCATTGATGCCGGGGGCGACCACGGTGGTTTCGTCGACGAAGCCGAAGTTCTTCAGGCGGTCGATGCGCACCTTGGTCTTGGCGTCCGGGCAGACGATGGCGCCGCCTTCGAAGGTATTGAACACCTTGGTGGCGTGGAAGCTCAGCACCGACAGGTCGCCGTGCTTCAGGATGCTGCTGCCGTTCTGGCGCACGCCGAAGGAGTGGGCGGCGTCGTAGATCACCTTCAGGTTGTAGTTGTCGGCGATACGCTGGATGGCGTCGACGTCGCAGGGCTGGCCGTAGCAGTGCACCGGCATGATCGCGGTGGTCTGCGGCGTGATCGCTTCTTCGATGCGGCGCGGATCGAGGTTCAGGGTGGCCGGATCGATATCGACGAACACCGGCTTGATGCCGTTCCATAGCAGCGAGTGCGAGGTGGCGACGAAGGAGTATGGCGTGGTGATCACCTCGCCCGTGACGCGCAGCGCTTGCAGGGCGGTCAGCAGCGCCAGCGTGCCGTTGCTGAACAGACTGATGTGCTCGACGCCAAGGTGACGGCAGAGTGCCTGCTCGAACTGCTGGTGAAAGGGTCCGCCGTTGGTCAGGACCTTGTTTTCCCAGATCTGCTCGAGGTAAGGAATGAATTCCTGTAAGTCGGGCAAGTGCGGCTGTGTCACGTAGATCGGCTTGTCACTCATCGTTCTTTCTCCGGCTTCATCAAGTCGCACCGCTTGATATTGCCCTAAAGCATCTCATAAAGGTCCGATGATACTGCACCTTGCACGGCTTCTTGAGATTTCCTGGCAGAACATTTCGTTTGCAATACCTGACTGTTGCAGGCATCGGACGACCGGCGCGCATCCTTGGCCTGACTTGTCAGTTGTCTATTGGCACTGCGACATCTTCCTGTATCTAGGTCCTAAGAATATTTCCTGTTCCCAATAACGAGGGATTCACGATGTTTGCCAAAACTGCAGGCCCGTCCTTGCTCGCCATCTTCTTGATGGCGTGTCCGCCCCTGCTGGCGCACGCGGCCGACGATCTGGCGCAAGCCCGGCGCGACGCCGAAGCCCGCGCCGCCATCGCCGAGGCCAGGCGCGCCGCCCTCCTTGCCAGCCTGCCATCCGCCACCTCGGCAGCACTCGCCGGCAGCGTCGAGCTCAAGCAATTCAACGCCGCCGGCCTGGTCAAGGCCTTCGACCTGGCGCGCCAGCTGGCCGGCGAGGTATGTACCGCCCTGCCCGTCGATCGCAAGACCGTCGTCTACGAACCCGCGGCGGCCCAGGGCGTGCTGGCCGCGCGCCTGGTGCAGGACGCGCTTGCGCGCCTTGCCGAAGACCTCGGCCGCCGCAACAAGGAGCTGCAGGGCATCATCGACACCCATACGCCACAGGGAAGCCAGCTCGGCAGCCTGGTCCTGGGCGCACTGACCGTGATTCCCGCCACGCTGACGGCCGCCGCGGATGTGACGGCCCTGTTCCGCTCCGACGTCGGCGTGGCCGGCACCGGCTATGGCGAGGGTGCGCGCAGCCTGTTCGTGAGCGCGCTCGGCCAGCACTGTCCGGGCAAGCTGGCGGGCCTCGGCAGCGGCTACCTGGGCGAACTCGACGGCAAGCAGTACGACACCCTGCTGGGCAAGGTGCGCGGCCTCGGCGCCCAGCGCGGCGAGCTGGCGAACCGGATCGCCATCGTGCAGAAGTTGGCGGACGCGGCCAAGGGCGACGACAAGAGGGAACTGGCGGCGCTGGCGGCGGGCGCGGCGGTGCTGCTGAAAACGGTCGACGCCTTTATCGATTCGCTGGCGGCCGGCGAGGTCGGCGAGCGCAGCCCGCTGTTCAATACGGCGCGTTATCTCGCCTATGCGACGCGCACCCGCGACACGCTGGTGCTCGATTTTGACCTGCGCCTGGAAGGCATGACGATCGTCAAGGAGAGCCTGTTCACGGGCCAGCGCCTGCGCCTGTCCGGGGTGGCTTTCCTGTGGTACCGGCTGCATGCGCCGGATGGGACCCTGCTGGCGGCGGATACGGTGCGCCGCATGACGGCGCCGGTGGAGGTGGATTTGCGCGGCGAAGCCGCGGACGGGGAATTTTGGCGATCACCGTAGGTGGGCACTCCGCGCCCACCTACGCCTGCTTCACCGCCTGCTCGATCGCCCCGAAAATCGATTTCCCCGCTTCGTCCAGCATCTCGATCCGGATCGTGTCGCCAAAGCGCATGAACTGCGTCACGGCTTCGCCGTGCTCGATGATTTCCAGGCAGCGCTGCTCGGCGATGCAGGAGTAGCCCTTCGAAGCATCCCGGTTCGATACCGTTCCCGAGCCGACGATGCTGCCGGCACGCACATTGCGGGTCTTGCACAGGTGGGCGATCAACTGTGGGAAATTGAAGGCCATGTCGGCGCCGGCGTCGGGCTGGCCGACGGGGCGACCGTTCCAGGCCGAACGCAGGGGCAGGTGAACCTTGCCGCCGCGCCAGGCGTCGCCCAGCTCGTCCGGGGTCACGGCCAGCGGCGAGAAGCTGGTGGCCGGCTTGGATTGCAGGAAGCCGAAGCCTTTCGCCAGCTCGGGTGGGATCAGATTGCGCAGCGAGACGTCGTTGGCCAGCATCAGCAGGCGGATCTGGCCGTGGGCCGCGTCGGGCGTGGCCCCCATCGGCAGGTCGCCGGTGATGACGGCCACTTCGGACTCGAAATCGATGCCCCACTCTTCATGGGCGAGCACGATGTCGTCGAGCGGACCGAGGAAATCGTCGCTGCCGCCCTGGTACATCAGGGGCTCGTCCTGGAAGGACGGCGGCATGTCGGCGCCGCGTGCCTTGCGCACCAGTTCCACGTGGTTCAGGTAAGCCGAGCCGTCGGCCCACTGGAAGGCGCGTGGCAGCGGTGCCATGCAGCGTGCGGGGTCGAAATCGAAGGGGCGGCGCGCGCGGCCGGCGTTCAGCTCGGCGTACAGGGCGTCCAGTTGCGGGGCGATGAAGGCCCAGTCGTCCAGCGCCGCCTGCAGGGTGGGGGCGATGCCGTCGGCGATGTGGGCGGTCTTGAGGTCGCGTGCGACGACGGCCAGCTGGCCGTCGCGCGATCCGTCGTTGAGGGTGGCGAGTTTCATGGCGCCATTGTAGCGCCCTGCCCTGACGCCTGGAGCCTATCCCGGTAGATGGGGGGAAGCTAATGCCGATGCATGGCGAGCGTGGGCAAGGCGTGAGGACGCAGCATGGTTAGCCATGCAAGGACGAGCAACGCAGCACACGTTTGCCAGGCGCGGCAGGAGCGACTCCCATCTACCGGGATAGGCTCCTAGAAGGTGCCGAGCACGCCCAGGCCGACCACGTTCTGGTAGTAGTTGTAGTCGATCATGCTCTGGCCGTAGCCCGAGAAGTATTGGGCATAGCCCTTGATGTGGCCAGCCAGCGGGAAGGCCCAGCTGAGCTGTACCGCGCCTTTCTCGGTCGAGAAATTGCGGCGGATCAGTGCCGAGTAATCGTGGCCATTGTTGCGGTAGGTGACGTTCAGGTCGCCGCGGCCCATGTAGTCGACGATGTCCGGATTGTTGTCGTCCTGGGCGGATTCGTTGAAACGCTTCCAGACGCGGCCCACCACCGTCCAGCCGCCACGCTCCAGTCCGACCTGGGCATAGCTACGGTTCCAGCTGCGCGACAGCGAACCCGCCTGTCCGTTCGATTGGTGAACCAGGCCAAGGTTAAAGAAGCTGGCATGCATGCCGAGTATATTGAAGTTCAGCGGTGTCACCGCCATGACTTCGGGCTGGTAGTTGGTTTCGCGGAAGGGGCTGGACGCCTCATGGTTACCCGCCTGCCAGAAACTGTTCTGGGTATAGCCGAACCAGATGTCGATCGGTTTCTTGAACGCGTCTTCGACCAGCTTCATCTTGAAGCTGAGCTGGAACACCAGTTCCGAATGCGACAGATCGGTCGCCAGGTCTTCCAGGTTCTGGAATGGACGGTAGGGTGCGCTGTTCGGATGCGCCGTCCGGGTTGCCATCAGGTAGTTCACCTGGTGCGGACGGAAATTGAAGACACCGCGCTTGTGCGCCTGGTCCAGTTCCCAGTGATCGGCCAGGCTGAAGCCGCGCGTCTTCTCGGGCGACAGATCCATTGCTGCCTCGACCGACGGATCGGTCTGCGCCACCGACGAGGTGGCGGTCGGGATCGGCGTTTGCCCCGGGGCGCCGGCGACGGTGGCGGGCACCGGGTTGGCGGAAGCGGTGGCTGCCGTGCTTGCCGTTGCGGTCGGCATGACGCCGGACTGAACGGGAGCTGGCGCCGCGCCGGCGAGCCGGTCGTAGCAGGCCAGGCGCTGGACGGCATCGGTCACGCGGGCGCAACTGGACAAGCCGGCATCGGCTTGCTGGGCCAGCGCGGGGTTCAATACCAGGAGCGGCAGGAGGGGAAGAAGTCGGTAAGGGTTCGCAGGCATATCGTCATCGTGATTGAGCAAGCTCTTGTCTAATTAAGTGATAGATTGACAAGAGGAGATCACGAGTGTCGCGGAAATCCGCATAACGCGTCGCACGCCAGTATCCAGGACGGATACCGGCCATGATCGGCGCATGCACATCGCATCCGCTGCACCTTGAAGGCGCCTGAAATGGCTTCAGGCGCGCGAACGAAGACGACCAGTTAATCCGGCACCAGCAGGTCCAGCTGGGCCTGTTCCAGGAAGCACCATTCGCCTTCCGCCAGGCCGAGCGCTTCCAGCGTCAGTCCGCCGATCTGCGAGCGGTGCAGCGCCGAGCAATGGTTGCCGGCCGCGGCCAGCATGCGCTTCACCTGGTGGTACTTGCCCTGCTCAAGCACGATTTCCAGTTGGTGCTCGCCGCGCTGCACGCAGGAGAGGGCTTTCAAAGGCGCCGGTTCGTCGTGCAGCTGCACGCCGGACAGCAATTGTTCGACCAGTGCCGGCGTCACCGGGTCCTGGGTCCTTGCCTGGTAGACCTTCGAGATATGGCGCTTGGGCGAGGACTGGGCGTGATTGAACGGACCGTCGTCCGAAATCAGCAGCAGTCCGGTGGTGTCATGGTCGAGCCGGCCCACCGGCTGCACGTCGCGCCAGGTGAATTGTTCCGGCAGCAGGGTCAGCACACCGGGGCGGTGGCTCGGCTTGCGCGAGCATTCGAAATTGGCCGGCTTGTTCAGCGCAATATAGACGTGCTCGCGGTAGACCCACTCTTCGTCGAACACGGTCAGCACCAGGCCATCGGTATCGACCAGGGTCTTGAAGTTGTCGACGATCTCGCCATTGACCTGGACGTCGCCGTCTTCGATCAGTGCACGGCAGTACTTGCGCGTGCCAAAGCCTTGCGATTGCAGCACGCGGTCAAGGGATAATTTACTCATGGGCGAGACTGTAACAGAACGAACACAAGCGGAAAAGCCAAGGAACTCGGGCTCCTGAACTGACAACAAGAACTCATTTGAGCAACATCAAATGTGTTCAGAATCCCATTGATACACTGAATTCGCGTTAGGAATTGGACTACAGTCCCTGCGTGTAAGACTACGAAACCCAGGAATGTAGGACAGAACGCCGTCAGAAAATTAACCGAAGATGAGGACATAGTGCAGATCGAAAAATACCAAGCTTGCAGCAACTCACTTGCCACCGCAGCCACGACCTGCGGTGCGACGGTGTCCCAGGCCCATTCATCCCTGTTCCCGACCCGGCTCGCGCTGGCACGCTGGATGTACGGCGGCGAGGTACCCCACGTTTACGCCTGCACCCGCCACATCGGACGCGCCGCATGGTACGACCAGGCGCAGCAGGACTTCCAGGCCTGGATCGACGCCGGCGGCTTTCATCGCCCCGAACTCGTCCATACTGATAGCGCTATCGAAGAGGACGCCGCGCACGGGCGCCGCCACAGCGATCCACCACGCAGCGAGGTCTGGCGTGCAGATGTCGAATGCCGCAACGTCCGCAGTGGCAACACCCGTCCTGAATAAAAACGACGGCTTGCGCCGTCGTTTTTTCCCCTGAGGGATTCCAGCTTTGAGGAATGAAGATCTCTCGAAACCGCATAATGCGGGTGGCAGCAGCGTCGAAGGGGCAAAACAGCACTTGACGACGGGTTGACTGTGTTGCCGACGTTGGCGAACGTGCTACATCTTTACTATAGCCTGCCACGCATAAGTTTCAAGGAAAATTGAAACAGATCAGCGGAAAGCTGGCACTTTTATCAACGCAAGCTCGGCACCGCCCCGTGGTAGATCGATTTCACCGCGCCTGCCCCGACCGATGCGCCGAATTTCTTCAGCACGCGTTCCGGCAAGCCCTCGTGGGCCGTGTAGTCGATGATGTCTTCGGCCTTGACGACGTCGCGCGCCACCGTATCGACCGTGCCGAAGCCATCGGCCAGCCCCATCTCGACGGCCTTGGCGCCGGTCCAGTACAGGCCGGAGAAGATCTCCGGATTTTCCTTCAGGCGCTTGCCGCGGCCGGCACGCACGACGGCGATGAATTGCTCGTGGATTTCGTTGAGCATGGTCAGCGCGTGCTGCTTCTGCTTGTCCGACTGCGGGCTGAACGGATCCAGGAAACCCTTGTTCTCGCCCGCGGTCAGCAGGCGGCGTTCCACGCCCAGCTTGTCCATCAGGCCGGTGAAGCCAAAACCATCCATCAATACGCCGACCGAGCCCACGATGCTGGCCTTGTTGACGAAGATCTTGTCGCCGGCGGCGGCAATGTAATAGCCGCCCGAGGCGCAGATCTCGTCGACGACCACATACAGCGGCTTGTTCGGATAGCCGCGCTTGAGGCGCTGGATCTCGTCGACGATGATGCCGGCCTGGACCGGACTGCCGCCGGGGCTGTTGATGCGCAGTACCACCGCGGCCGAACCCTGGTCCGAGAACGCCTTGTTCAGCGAGGGGATCACGGTATCCGCGGCGCCGCTGCCTTCGTCGTCGATGGCGCCGTCGATCTCGATCAGGGCGGTGTGACGGCCCAGCGATTCGATGTCGGATGTACCGAAGTTGAAGTCGAAATAAGCCCAGATCGAGAAAAATGCCAGCAGCAGGAAGGACAACTTGAAGAAGATGCCCCAACGCCGCGCGGCCCGCTGTTCCCTGACCGTGGCGAACACGAGACGCTCGAGGGTGTCGCGTTCCCAGTTGTTGAAGGCCGCGGGTGGACGCGCTTCGTTCGGATTGTCGTTACGGGTTTGATCGCTCATAAATACCTGGTTTGAATGTCCCCACTTCCATCATGCCTGGACGGCGGGCGGACGAATGGCCTGGTCCGGCTGCCAGTACACCTTGTCCTCGACTTCGCTGACGGCGATGGCACGCAGCTTGCCGCCGCGGCAAGGGCCCCCGGCGCAGGCGCCGGTGTCCGGGGCGTAGATGGCGCCGTGGGTCGAGCACATCAGGTGCAGCTTGCTCGATTCGAAAAATTCACCCTTGAACCAGTCCAGCTCGACCGGGGCATGGGCGCAGCGGTTCAGGTAGGCGTAGACCTTGCCACCGTAACGCACGGCAAAGCCGGTGGCGTCCATGCCGAAGGCCCGCACCGGAAAGCGCACGCCTGCCCCGCCGTCGAGCAGGGCGCCCGATGCGCAGACGAACAGGGCGTCGTCCATGCTCATGCGTTCTCGACCAGCCAGGCGTGCAGCTCGGGGACGTTCTTTGCCGTAAAGACCGGGTGGCAAGCCTGCAGTTGCTGCATCGGATGCGCGCCGTATTCGACCGCGATGCCGTATGCACCGGCACTATTGGCCATAAGCAAGTCGTGTGTCGTGTCGCCGATCATAACGGTACGCCGCATGTCCTGGCCGAGTTCCCTTGTCAATTCTTGCAACATTGCCGGATGGGGCTTTGAAAATGTCTCGTCGGCACAACGGGTGGCATCGAACATCGACAGCAGGCCGGTGGCGTTCAATGCGCGGTTGAGGCCGACGCGGCTCTTGCCGGTGGCCACTGCCAGGAAATAACCCTGCTGCGACAACTCCTCCAGCATCGGCCGTACGCCCTTGAACAGCACCAGTTCGTGGTCTTTTGTCAGGAAATGGTAGCGATAGCGCTCGGCCATGCGCGGATACAGGGCCGGATCGATGTTCGGCATGGCCGCCTGCATCGCTTCCGACAAGCCCAGGCCGATCACGTGCGCAGCCGCCATGTCGCTGGGCACGGGCAAGCCCAGGTCCTTGGCCGCTGCCTGTATACATTTGACGATGGCAGCAGTGCTGTCCATCAGCGTGCCGTCCCAGTCGAAGACAATCAGGTCAAATCGATTTCTTGCCATGTTATTCGGCGCCACCTGGGCGCCGGCTCCTCGTATCGCCTGCTCAGCGTTTATTGTTTTCAGTAATAGGTTTGCCCAAGCTTACCAAGAAACGATCGCATTCCGCCGGCAAGGGTGCTTTCAGGGTCATCGGCTTGCCCGTTTCCGGATGCTGGAAGGTGATCTGGTAAGCGTGCAGGAACATCCTGCGCAAGGCGCCGCGCGCCTCCGTTGCCTTCTGAAGCTGCTTGTTCAAGGCAAAATCGCCGTATTTCTCGTCTCCTGCAATGGGGAAACCGCTCGAGGCCAGGTGCACGCGGATCTGGTGCGTGCGCCCCGTCTTGAGCTCGGCTTCGAGCAGGGCGAAATCCTGCCACTTGCGCAGCAGGTTGAAGACGGTATGCGATTCCTGGCCGCCCGCCTGCACCACCACGCGGCGCTCGCCGTCCGGCGTCGTGTATTTATGCAGTGGCAATTTCACGTGCTGACGCGGATTCTGCCAGTCGCCCACGGCAAGGGTCAGGTAGCGTTTATCGGTTTTGCCATCGCGCATCTGCTCATGCAAATTGGTGAGCGCTGAACGCTTCTTTGCAAGCAACAACAGCCCCGAGGTCTCGCGGTCGAGACGGTGCACCAGTTCCAGGAACTTGGCATCCGGCCGCGCCGCGCGCAATTGTTCGATGACGCCATAGGACACGCCCGAGCCGCCATGCACGGCGACGCCGGCCGGCTTGTCGATCACGAGCAGGTAATTGTCTTCGTGCACGATGTGGAATTCGGCACCCGGCACCGGGGCCGATCCCGCGGCTTTTTCGGCGAGACGGATCGGCGGGATGCGCACCAGGTCGCCCTGTTGCAGGCGGTACAACTGGTCGATGCGGCCCTTGTTGACGCGTACTTCGCCGGAGCGCAGGATGCGGTAAATATGGCTTTTTGGCACACCCTTGCACACACGTAGCAGGTAGTTATCGATACGCTGGCCGGCTTCTTCCTCGGCGATCGTGACGAACTGTGCAGCGATGGCGGGGCGATTGTCTGTCTGTGATGAAGGGGGAACAACATCGTTTTGCAAGGTCATTCGCTTTGTCTTCCCAGAAATTCTCTCTAAGTCCTTCATTTTGAATATATAATCGACAGGCGGCGGTCAAACCTCTGCAGGTGTAAGAATTAAAACGATATTTTACACAGGGGCGTCTCCATCGGCCCCGCAAAAGATGCAAATTCGATGGAAACGTAACGTGTACGCACCTTCCTGTGCCAACCAGGGTTGCACCGCAGTTGTAATCGGGCAGCGCACAGGATTGCAGGATAGGATTGTTTGGACTTTAAGGATAAGTACCGGAAAGCCCGCTGTAGACCATGGTCCAATGGTAGGCTCGCCGGGTAATGGCGTCGATAACGCTTGCTGTTTTCCACGCCGGATTTGTTAGCAGCCGCATTCGCAGGATTCTGGACGCCAAGGCTGGTTGATCGCCTGGCGCGAACCCACGGATACTACGCCGCCGACGGTCCGGCCCTTGTCGCACTGCCTGAAGCCCCCTTGTGCCGCCCCATCGGGCCGCCCGGGGCTTGCAGGACAGCTATGCGCGCGGCAATGACGTTCGATGCCATTTGCGCCCTGTGGCCGGCCATGCCGTGTCACGCTTCGGGCATACACCGCCAACACTCCGCTCCCCGCGTACATCCCTGTACATGAGAACGGCCCACGGGTCGCGGAGTCTATAAAAATGAAACGAATGTTGTTTAACGCTACGCAGCAAGAAGAGTTGCGCGTAGCGATTGTCGACGGCCAAAAACTGATCGACATCGATATCGAGACCGCTGGTCGCGAGCAACGCAAGTCGAATATCTACAAGGGTGTCATCACCCGCAT
>Ga0265780_10000298_pt1 | contig 77672 bp, 76 predicted proteins | sample P1T30metagenome_FD_192432 | JGI IMG/M metagenome (GOLD analysis project Ga0265780, IMG submission 192432) | Plant litter microbial communities from East Loma Ridge, Irvine, California - P1 T30 | ecosystem: Environmental > Terrestrial > Plant litter > Unclassified | place: USA: California...
CAGTGATCGTCGTTAGCAAACTAAAGGACATGCACATGACCATTTTTGACAACTACGCAGCCCGTTATGAGCGTACCCGGGAAGAAGAATATTCCCTGTCGGAGTACCTTGCCCTGTGCAAGAAAGACCCGCTGACCTATGCCAGCGCGCCCGAGCGCATGCTCGCGGCGATCGGCGAGCCGCGGCTGGTCGATACCCGGCTCGATCCGCGCCTGTCGCGCATCTTCGCCAACAAGGTCATCAAGATCTATCCCGCCTTCCAGGAATTCTACGGGACGGAGGAAGTCATCGAGCAGGTCGTCTCCTACTTCCGCCATGCGGCGCAAGGGCTGGAAGAACGCAAGCAGATCCTGTATCTGCTGGGTCCGGTCGGCGGCGGCAAGTCCTCGATCGCGGAAAAACTGAAACACCTGATGGAACAAGTGCCCTTCTATGCGATCAAGGGTTCGCCCGTCAACGAATCGCCGCTGGGCCTGTTCAACGAAGAAGAAGACGGCGTCATCCTCGAGGAGGACTACGGCATTCCACGCCGCTACCTGCGCTCGATTCCCAGCCCCTGGGCCGTGAAACGCCTGCATGAATTCGGCGGCGACATCAACAAGTTCCGCGTTGTGAAGCGCTATCCGTCGATCCTGAAGCAGGTCGCCATTTCCAAGACCGAACCGGGCGACGAAAACAACCAGGATATTTCTTCCCTGGTCGGCAAGGTCGATATCCGCAAGCTCGAGGATTATTCGCAGGACGATCCGGATGCCTACAGCTATTCCGGCGGGCTGTGCCTGGCCAACCAGGGCCTGATGGAATTCGTCGAGATGTTCAAGGCGCCGATCAAGGTCCTGCACCCTCTGCTCACCGCCACCCAGGAAGGCAACTACAAGGGTACCGAGGGCTTCGGTGCGATTCCCTTCGAAGGCATTATCCTGGCGCACTCGAACGAATCGGAATGGAAAAGCTTCCGCAACAACCGCAACAACGAGGCTTTCCTCGACCGTATCTATATCGTGAAGGTGCCCTACTGCCTGCGCGTGTCGGACGAGATCAAGATCTACGATAAGCTGATCCGCAATTCCTCGCTCGAGCGTGCGCCTTGCGCGCCGGGGACGCTGCGCATGATGGCGCAGTTCGCGATCCTGTCGCGCCTGAAGGATCCCGAGAATTCCAGCGTGTACTCGAAGATGCTGGTCTACGACGGCGAGAATTTGAAGGACACCGATCCCAAGGCGAAATCCCTGCATGAGTATGTGGATTACGCCGGCGTGGACGAGGGCATGAACGGGCTGTCGACGCGCTTCGCCTTCAAGATCCTGTCGAAAGTGTTCAACTTCGACAATACCGAAGTGGCGGCCAATCCCGTGCATTTGCTGTACGTGCTGGAGCAGCAAATTGAGCGCGAGCAATTCCCGCCGGAGCAGGAACAGCGCTACCACTCGTATATCAAGGAACACCTGGCCCAGCGCTATGTCGACTTCATCGGCAAGGAAATCCAGACCGCCTACCTGGAAAGCTATTCCGAATACGGCCAGAACATTTTTGACCGCTACGTGACCTTTGCCGACTTCTGGATCCAGGACCAGGAATTCCGCGACCCGGACACCGGCGAAAGTTTCGACCGCGAATCGCTGAACGCGGAACTGGAAAAGATCGAAAAGCCGGCCGGCATTTCGAACCCGAAGGATTTCCGCAACGAAATCGTCAACTTCGGCTTGCGCGCCCGCGCCACCAACGGCGGCAAGAACCCGGCCTGGACCAGCTACGAGAAATTCCGCACCGTCATCGAGAAAAAAATGTTCTCGAATACGGAGGAACTTTTGCCGGTTATTTCGTTCAATGCCAAGGCCAGCGCCGAAGACGCCACCAAGCACGCCGACTTCGTGGCGCGCATGGTGGAAAAAGGCTATACGGCCAAGCAGGTGCGCCTGCTGTGCGAATGGTATCTGCGCGTGCGCAAGTCCTCGTAGACAAGACCAGGGCGTGCGCCTGCCTCTGGCGGCGCCCTGTGCAGGAGGGTCGCCCTGTGCATTTTTGACGACCCTGCCAGCCGTGCGCACCCCGCATGCGCACGGGGAGGATTAATATGAAGGGGAACCGCGGGGGACCGCGCGGATGTCCAGGCAGCCGCCGGCCGCCCCGACTTTCAGCAGGAGGCATGTTTTGACTTACCTCATCGACCGACGCTTGCAGGGCAAGAACAAGTCCGCCGTCAACCGCGAACGCTTCCTGCGCCGCTACAAGGCGCAAATCAAGGATGCGGTCGGGCGCGCCATCAAGGGCCGCTCGATCACCGATATCGAGAACGGCGAAAAGGTCTCGATCCCGGTCAAGGACGTCAACGAACCCCACTTCGGCCATGCCCACGGCGGCGTGTGGGAAACCGTTAATCCCGGCAACACCGAATACCAGAAAGGCGACCAGTTCAACCGCCCGCGCAGCGGCGGCGGCGGGTCCGGGCGTGGACGCGCCGGCAACAGCGAGCAAACGGCCGAGGACGATTTCATTTTCGAACTCTCGCGCGAAGAGTTCATGAACTATTTCTTCGAGGATCTTGAGCTGCCGAACATGGTCAAGACCCAATTGACCCAGACCATAGACTTCAAGACCCAGCGCGCCGGCTACAACGTGTCCGGCACGCCCTCGAACATCCACGTGCTGCGCTCGCTGCGCGGCGCCCTTGGCCGGCGCATCGCCGTCGGCGGCCCGAGCCGGCGCGAGCTCGAGCGCGCCAAACAAGAACTGCAGGACCTGCACGAGCAGGAAGTGCCGGAGGACGATCCGCGCGTGGTCGAACTGCGGCGCCAGATCCACCACTACCACACCCGCATCAACGCGATTCCCTTCATCGACCCCTTCGACCTACGCTACAGCAACCGCATCAAGGTGCCGAAGCCCAGCACCCAGGCCGTGATGTTCTGCATCATGGACGTCTCGGGCTCGATGGACGAAACGCGCAAGGACACGGCCAAGCGCTTCTTCATCCTGCTCTATTTATTCCTGAAGCGCGTCTATGAACGGATCGATGTCGTCTTCATCCGCCACCACACGGCCGCGGCCGAAGTCGACGAGGACGAATTCTTCCACTCGCGCGAATCCGGCGGCACCGTGGTGTCCTCGGCCCTGCACCTGCTGCACAAGGTGATCGGCGAACGCTATGCGACGTCCGACTGGAATACCTATGTGGCGCAAGCCTCGGACGGCGACAACTGGGACAACGATTCCGTGCTGTGCAAGCAGTTGCTGAGCAACGGCATCATGCCCAAGGTCCAGTACTACACCTATGTCGAGATCACCGATGGCCCGCCCCAGAATTTGTGGGAGCAATATACCGAGGTGGCGGCCCACCATGCGAATTTCGCCATGCAGAAGATCGTGACGCCGGCCGATATCTATCCGGTGTTCCGCGAGCTGTTCAAGAAACAGCCGAAATGAGCACTACTATATAGAAGGCACGCATATGCCAGACGACCGCACCCCGAATCCACGCGCCCTGCCCGAGCAGTCGGAGTGGACCTTCGACCTGATCGAGCAGGCGCACGAGGAAATCCGCCGCGTCGCGCAGCAGTTCGGCCTCGACACCTACCCGAACCAGCTCGAGATCATTACCGCCGAGCAGATGATGGATGCCTATACCTCGGTCGGTATGCCGGTGTCGTACAACCACTGGTCCTTCGGCAAGCACTTCCTGACGACGGAAAAGAGCTATAAGCGCGGCCAGATGGGCCTGGCCTACGAGATCGTCATCAACTCGGACCCTTGCATCGCCTACCTGATGGAGGAAAACAGCTTGACCATGCAGGCGCTGGTGATCGCCCATGCCGCCTATGGCCACAATTCCTTCTTCAAGGGGAACTACCTGTTCCGCACCTGGACCGACGCCGAGGCGATTGTCGACTACATGGTGTTTGCCAAGAACTACATTGCCGAATGCGAGCAGCGCTACGGCATCGACGCGGTGGAAGACCTGCTCGATTCCTGCCACGCTATCCAGAACTACGGCGTCGACCGCTATAAACGGCCCGCCAAGCTGTCGGTGGCGCAGGAGGCGGCGCGCCAGAAGGAGCGCGAGGAGTATGCGCAATCCCAGGTGAACGCCCTCTGGCGCACCGTGCCGCGGCGCGAGGAAGAAGAACGGAACGCCCCGCCGCCGCGCTTTCCACTCGAGCCCGAGGAAAACCTGCTGTACTTCATCGAGAAATATGCGCCGCTGCTCGAACCCTGGCAGCGCGAACTGGTCCGCATCACGCGCAAGATCTCGCAGTATTTCTATCCACAGCGCCAGACCCAGGTGATGAACGAAGGCTGGGCCACCTTCTGGCACTACACGATTTTGCAGGAACTCCATAAAGAAGGGATCGTCGGCGACGGCTTCATGCTCGAGTTCCTGCAAAGCCATACCAACGTGGTCTACCAGCCGGCGGCCACCAGTCCTTACTATTCGGGCATCAACCCCTACGCCCTGGGTTTCGCGATGATGAGCGACATCCGGCGCATCTGCGAGCATCCGACCGATGAAGACCGCAGCTGGTTCCCGGACATTGCCGGCAGCGACTGGCGCAAGACCCTGGATTTTGCGATGCGCAACTTCAAGGACGAAAGCTTCATCGCCCAGTACCTGTCGCCGAAGCTGATCCGCGACTTCCATTTCTTCGCCGTCCTCGACGACGACCGCAGCGACAAGCTGACCATTTCCGCCATCCACGACGAAGCCGGCTACCGCTACGTACGCCAGCAGCTGGCCGAGCAATACAATATCGGCAACCGCGAGCCGAACATCCAGGTCTGGCAAGTGAACACGCGCGACGACCGCGCCCTGACCCTGCGCCATACCCAGTTCCAGCGCCGTCCCTTGAACGGCCAGGCCCAGGAAGTGCTGAAGCACGTGGCGCGGCTTTGGGGTTTCGACGTGCGCCTGGAAACCGTGGACACGGCCGGCCACGTGGTCAGCTTCCTCGACTGCCGGCGCGAGAAGCGCAACCGCTGATCCGGCGGGATTAACGCATCCGAGCGGCAGGTATCAGGCTCGATACTTGCCTCTCAGGCAACTCTCCTACTGAGCCGTATCAAAAAGTTGTATCGACATTCCCAACCCGCCTGTCCATACCCCGCGCACCATACTGCTGTGTTACATAACGCACGCCCCAATTTGGTGAAACTGGCTATAGTTTGCAGAAAGCTCAGCATTGCACTATATGATATTTGCTAGGAGGCAAAATCGGCGTGCATAATTCGGCCAAAGTGCTGGTCTTTCCACATGTTCTACAGTTGGTACGGAAACAATACGACATATTGTAATTTTTGCTATTGTTTCAGTGCGCTTTTTTGCACAGCGAGAGTGCGGCCGGATGAGCTGTATAGCCTGTTTTTACAGGCATTTACGTGCGTTTCAGGGCCTCAAAAATACCTGTGCAAAAAAGAATTCGTAGGTATAATTCGCCGATGTCCCGGATGCGGCCTTGTCTTTTCGTCGTGTTTTGTGGGTTTAGTAGCAACAAAAAGAGTTGGTATTGGAGAAAGCAGGCATGAATTTTTCACATGATAAGGAACCGGGGAAGAATCTCACTGGTATCACCATTGTGGTCCTGTTGCACGTCTTGGTCGGCTGGGGGATCATTAATGGTCTCGGTACGAAAGTGATCACGAAGGTGCAGGAGGCAGTGGAGACCAAGCTGATTGAAGAGGTGAAACCGCCTCCGCCACCGGAAACCCCGCCGCCACCGCCACCGCCGGAAATGAAGGCACCGCCGCCGCCATTCATTCCGCCGGTCGAGGTCCAGGTGCAGCAACCGCCGCCGCCGCAAAACACCATTGTAGCCGCGACGAATACGCCGCCACCGACGACCAATCTGGCGCCACCGGCACCACCCGCTCCGCCAGCTGCGCCTCCAGGCCCGGCACCGGCACCGGTCAGCACCCCGGCAGTCGCAGACTTCAGCACCTGCGCCAAGCCAGAGTATCCGAAGTCGGCAGCACGTAACGAAGAAGAAGGTACGACGACGCTTTCGTTCCTGATCGGTGTGGATGGCCGCGCATTGGACTCCAAGGTCACGAAATCGAGTGGTTCGCGTGATCTGGACAGGGCCGCTCAGGCTGCCATCGGCAAGTGCCGCTTCAAACCGGCCGTCGTCAACGGTTCGCCTCAGCAGGCATGGGCTCCAGTTCAGTACGTCTGGTCGCTGGACCAATAAACCGAGACAGCTCACCGTCTCACATTATGATTTTCGTTGTCATCTGATCAGCGAACTGTCTATTTTATATTTCTGGAGGAAGCATGTTTAAGAATACCCGTTTGTCCGCTGTTCTGGCGGCTGTCCTGTTCTCGGTTACGGCGGCATCGGCCCTGGTCTCCGCACCAGCCTTCGCTGACGCACCGGCCGCAGGCGCAGAAGCCCCGGCGGCAACCGCTCCGGCAGGCGACGCAGCAGCCGCTCCGGCCGCTGACGCAGCCGCCGCTCCTGCAGGCGACGCAGCCGCTCCGGCCGCCGCTGCTGGCGAAAAAGAAGAAGTCCACAACCCGTACGGCTTCCAGGCCATGTGGGAAGAAGGCGACTTCGTCAACAAGGGCACCATCATCATCCTGTCGCTGATGTCGATGGGTTCGTGGTACATCATCATCACCAAGCTGATCGACCAGTCGAAGATCATGCGCCAGTCGAAAGAAGTGTCGCAGAAGTTCTGGAAAGCCAACTCGATCGCTGCCGGTTCGGCCGCGCTGAAAGAAGGTTCGCCATTCCGCTTCATCGCTGAAACCGGCACCAAGGCAACCCAGCACCACGACGGCGCCCTGCTCGAGCAGATCGACCTGTCGACCTGGGTCACCATGCAAGTCCAGCGCGCCGTTGACCGCGTCCAGTCGCGTCTGCAAGATGGCCTGTCGTTCCTGGCAACCGTCGGTTCGACCTCGCCGTTCATCGGCCTGTTCGGTACCGTCTGGGGCATCTACAACGCACTGACCAACATCGGTATGTCGGGTAACGCGTCGATCGACAAGGTTGCAGGTCCAGTCGGTGAAGCACTGATCATGACCGCCTTCGGCCTGTTCGTTGCCGTTCCTGCCGTCCTGGGTTACAACTGGCTGGTCCGCCGCAACAAGTCGGCCATGGAAGATGTCCGTTCGTTCAGCGCCGACGTGCACTCGGTCCTGGTGTCGGGCGCCATGTCGACCTCGGAAGCCGCACGTGCTGCCGCATCGGCCAAGAAGATCGGCTAATTCCGGTCCGTCTAACAAGATTGGATAAATTATGTCAATGAGTGTCGGCTCCGATTCCGGAGATGATGATGCCGTGATGTCAGAAATCAACACGACGCCGCTCGTCGACATCATGTTGGTTCTTCTGATCATCTTCTTGATCACCAGCCCGGTGGTCCTGCAGCTGCAAAAGGTGAGTCTGCCGGTGGAAGCAAACCAGGTCACCAAGACCGCGCCGGAAGACATCAACATCACCGTCAACAAAGACGGCGAAATGTTCTGGAACCAGACCCGCATCGCGAACACGGACGAGCTGTTCAAGTTCTTCGCGGAGCAGTCGGTGAAAGTGCCGCAACCTGCAGTGAAGGTGCGTGGCGACCAGACCACTCGATACGAATCGATTGGCCGGGTCATCTACACGGCACAGCGTGCTGGGGTGCAAAAGGTCGGTTTCATCATCGAACCACCTGACAAGGGCGGCTGATAAGCCACCTGCGAACCGGGCCCAGGCCCGGTTCGCGTCCGCCTCCAACATTTGAAAAGGAAACACCATGGGTATGAACGTAGGTTCAGGCTCCGCCAAAGGAGCTGATCCGGAACCGATGATGGAAATGAACATGACCCCCTTGATCGACGTTCTGTTGGTCTTGATTATCATGTTGATTATCACGATTCCGAAGCAAAACCACTCGGTCAATCTGAACATGCCGGTCGGCACCCCGCCGCCGCAGACGGAAGAGCCCCGGGTCGTCACGATCGACGTTGACTTCGACGGTACCGTTCTCTGGGACGGCCAGGCAATCACGGATCGTGCGACCCTGGAAGCCAAGATGAATGAAGTGGCAGCCCAGCCCAACCAGCCGGAAGTGCATCTGCGTCCGAACAAGCTGGTCGAGTACAAGGTTGTTGCCGGTGTCATGGCTACCGCCCAGCGTCTCGGCGTCACCAAGATCGGCATGGTCGGTAACGAGCAGTTCCAGTAATCGCACCAGGTTTGACCAACACGGCAGGGTTTCCCTGCCGTGTCCATTTTCAAAGAGGATTTTCGACACATGAGCTCATTCCGTCTCGCACACCTCGGCCTCGCACTGGCCGCCCTCGGCTTCACCGCAGCAACCCCGGTCATCGGCCTGGCACCCGCTCATGCAGCGGAAGCCGTACGCGCCGCCATCGGCCAGCCGCTGCAGGCAGCCCAGGCGCTGATGAAACAGGGCAAGCACAAGGACGCCCTGGCAAAACTGCGTGAAGCGGACAAGGTGTCCAACAAGACCGCCAACGAAAGCTTCCTGATCGAGCGCGTACGCGCCTCGGCGGCGTCGTCGGCCGGCGACTACGACACCGCTGCCAAGTCCTTCGAAGCCCTGATCGCCTCCGGCAAGCTGTCGGCCAGCGAACGCGGCCAGTTCTCGGAAGGCCTGATCGGCATCTACATGCGCGGCGGCGACCTGAACAAGGCCAACGAAGCCATCCAGCGCCAGCTGAAAGACCGCGACGATCCAAAACTGCGCGCCTACCTGCTGCAAAACTATTACAAACAGGGCAATGTCGCCGCCCTGGAAACCGAGCTGCGCGCCGCCGAGAAGTCGGGACGCATGAACGAAGACATGCTCGGCATGCTGGCCAACATCCAGCTGAAAAAGAACGACAAGGTCGGCTACGTCAACACCATCGAGAAGCTGGCCGCCAGCTATCCGAAGGCCCAGTACTGGAACGACCTGCTGAACCGGGTCCAGGGCAAACCTGGCTTCTCGGGCCGCCTGGCAGTCGACATCTACCGCCTGAAACTGGCCAACAACCTGCTCAAGAAACCGAGCGAGTTCATGGAAATGGCCCAGCTCGTGCTGCAAGCCAAGGCCCCGGCCGAAGCCCTGAAGATCATCGACAAGGGCTACAAGAGCGGCGCCCTGGGCACCGGTCCTGACGCAGCCCGTCACCAGCGCCTGAAGGACCTGGCCGAGAAAACCCTGGCCGACCAGAACAAGGGCGTCGCCGCCCTGGAAGCCGAGTACACGGCGGCCAAGGACAACGACAACCTGGTGAGCCTCGGCTACAGCATGGTGCAGTCGGGCCAGGCCGACAAGGGCCTGAAACTGATGGAAAACGCCATCAAGGCAGGCGGCCTGAAGTACCCAGACGAAGCCAAGCTGCGCCTCGGCGAAGCCTACGCCGCCGCCGGCAAGAAACAGCAAGCCATCAGCACCCTGAAAACCGTGGCAGGCAAGGACGGCACCGCCGACCTGGCACGCTACTGGATCATGGCGATCAACAAGCCGCTGGCTTGATGCCTGTTCGTCGTTGATACGTAACAGCGCCGCCCTTCGGGGCGGCGTTTTTTTTGGCGGGTCAGATCGAACACGACACGAAACCGCCGGCATCGGTTGATGTGTCGGCGTCAACCGTACGGTCAGGGTCGACGCAGGCAAGACGTACACGGATAACCGGAGCCCTCATTCATCCCTCCCCGCCCTCTTCCGCTATGCAACAAGCCGATACCGTATAATCAGACATTTCACCCGGATTGACGGGTGAGCACGGCACTCTGGAACCAATGAAGGTATTTCGCGGACTTCCCAATGACCAGGCGCGCGCACCCTGCGCCCTCACAATCGGCAACTTCGACGGTGTCCACCGCGGACACCAGGCGTTGCTGGCGCGCGTGCGGGCGGCGGCTGACAGCCTTGGACTGGAAGCGGCCGTGATGACCTTCGAGCCGCATCCGCGCGAGTACTTCGCGCGCCGCGCCAACGACCTCAGCCGCGCCCCGGCGCGCATCGCCAACCTGCGCGACAAGCTCGAAGACCTGGAACACGCCGGCATCGACCGCGTCATCGTCGAGCACTTCAACGAGCACTTCGCCGCCATGTCGCCGCAGGAATTCACCGAGCGCGTGCTGGTCGAGGGCCTGCACGTGAAATGGCTGATGGTCGGCGACGACTTCTGCTACGGCGCCAAGCGCGCCGGGAATGTCGCCATGCTGGTCGAAGCGGGCAAGCGCCATGGTTTCCATGTCGAGACCCTGCCGACCGTGCGCGAAGGCGCGCAGCGCATCTCGTCCTCGGCCGTGCGCGCGGCGCTGGCCGCCGGCGACATGCACGCCACCGGCGACCTGCTCGGCCACCCGTACTCGATGTCGGGCCACGTGATCCACGGCGCAAAGCTCGGCCGCACGCTCGGCTTCCCGACCCTGAACCTGCGCGTGATGCACCGCCCCGCCCTGCAAGGCATTTTCGTCGTGCAAGTGCATGGCCTGGGCGAGCAGCCGCTGCCGGCCGTGGCCAGCCTGGGCGTGCGCCCGACCGTGGAAGACGCCGGCCGCATGCTGCTGGAAGTGCACATCTTCGACTACGCCCAGTCCTGCTACGGCAAGCTGGTGCGCGTGGAATTTTTGCACAAGCTGCGCGACGAAGAAAAATACGTCGACCTGCCGACTCTCACCGCCGCCATCGACCGCGACGCCGAACAGGCGCGCGCCTGGTTCGCGCGACGTGATGCCGCAGGCCAGCGCCAAGGCGGCAGCGAAGCGGCCCGCGCCGGCGCCCTGACCGCTACCGACCGAATTTGACGCGCACGCTCTTGCCTTGCGCGGCGCGCCACCAGCAGCGGTCACCGCAGCAGCGGCGCAGCCAATACGAATACTCCTCCTGAAAAAAGCATATGTCCGAAAACAACAAACCCGTCCAGCGTCCAGCCCAGGCCGCGCCCGCCCAAAAGGGTGGCAAAAAGCCTGAGAGCAAATACCCGGTCAACATGACCGACACCCCCTTCCCGATGCGCGGCGACCTCGCCAAGCGCGAACCGGGCTGGGTGCAGCAATGGCAAGAGAAGAAGCTCTATCACCGCATCCGCAAGGCGGCGGCTGGCCGACCGAAGTTCATCCTGCACGACGGCCCACCGTATGCAAACGGCGACATCCACCTCGGCCACGCTGTAAACAAGATCCTGAAGGACATGGTCGTCAAGTCGCGCACGATGGCCGGCTTCGACGCGCCCTATGTGCCCGGCTGGGACTGCCACGGCATGCCGATCGAGATCCAGATCGAAAAACTGTACGGCAAGAACCTGCCGACCGCCGAAGTCCTGCAGAAGGCACGCGCCTACGCGCTTGAGCAGATCGACCGCCAGCGCGCCGGTTTCATCCGCCTGGGCGTGCTCGGCGAATGGGAAAATCCCTACATGACCATGGCCTACGGTAACGAGGCCGACGAGCTGCGCGCCCTCGGCAAGCTGCTCGACAAGGGCTACGTGTATCGCGGCCTGAAGCCGGTCAACTGGTGTTTCGACTGCGGCTCGGCCCTGGCCGAAGCGGAAGTCGAGTACCAGAACAAGCGCGACCCGGCGATCGACGTCGGTTTCCCGTTTGCCGAACCGGAGAAGCTGGCCGCCGCCTTCGGCCTGCCGCAACTGCCGACGAACAATGGCTTCATCGTGATCTGGACCACCACCCCGTGGACCATCCCGTCGAACCAGGCGCTGAACGTGCACCCGGAAGTCACCTACGCGCTGGTCCAGGCGGAACGTGAAGGCCAGGCGCTGCTGCTGATCCTGGCGCAAGATCTGGTCGCCGCCAACCTGGAACGCTACAAGCTCGACGGCACGGTCATCGCCACGACCGTCGGCGCCAAGCTGGAAGGCATCCGCTTCAAGCACCCGCTGCACGCACAGGACGCCTTCTACGACCGCACATCGCCGGTCTACCTGGCCGATTACGTCACGACCGACAGCGGCACCGGCGTGGTCCACTCGGCTCCGGCCTACGGCCAGGAAGACTTTGTCTCGTGCAAAGCGCATGGCATGAAGGACGACGAGATCCTGACCCCGGTGATGGGCGATGGCCGCTTCGCCTCCAGCCTGCCGCTGTTCGCCGGCATGACCATCTGGGAAGCCAGCAAGCCCATCTGCGACGCCCTGCGCGCCGCCGGCGCCCTGTTCGAACTCAAGATGTTCGACCACAGCTACATGCACTGCTGGCGCCACAAGAGCCCGATCATCTACCGCGCCACCAACCAGTGGTTCGCCGGCATGGACATCACGCCGAAAGACGGCGGCGCCACCCTGCGCGAAACCGCGCTGGCCGGCATCGAGCAAACGCAGTTCTTCCCGGACTGGGGCCAGGCGCGCCTGCACGGCATGATCGAGAACCGTCCGGACTGGACCCTGTCGCGCCAGCGCCAGTGGGGCGTGCCGATGGCCTTCTTCATCCACAAGGAAACCGGCGCCCTGCACCCGCGCACCCCGGAACTGCTGGAACAGGTCGCCAAGCTGATCGAACAGAACGGCATCGAGGCCTGGCAGGCGCTGGATGCGCGCACGCTGCTGGGCGACGAGGCCGACACCTACGAGAAGAACAAGGACACGCTGGACGTCTGGTTCGACTCCGGCGCCACCCACCAGACCGTGCTGCGCGGCTCGCACAAGGAACAGTCCGCCTTCCCGGCCGATTTGTACCTGGAAGGCTCGGACCAGCACCGCGGCTGGTTCCACTCCTCGCTGCTGACCTCGTCGATGCTGAACGGCGTGCCGCCGTATAAAGCCTTGCTGACCCACGGCTTCACGGTCGACGAACACGGCAAGAAGATGAGCAAGTCGCTGGGCAACACGCTGGCGCCGCAAAAGATCTCGGATACGCTCGGCGCCGACATCCTGCGCCTGTGGGTGGCCTCGACCGACTACACCGGCGAGCTGTCGATCAGCGAAGAAATCCTGAAGCGCGTGACGGAATCCTACCGCCGCATCCGCAACACCCTGCGCTTCCTGCTGGCGAATACCTCGGACTTCGACCCGGCGCTGAACGCCGTGCCGGTGGCCGAGCTGTTCGAGATCGACCGCTATGCGATCGCTTCGATGGCCCAGCTGCAGGGCGATATCGCCGCGCACTTCGATCGCTACGAATTCCACCCGGTGGTGTCGCGCCTGCAGAACTACTGCTCGGAAGACCTGGGCGGCTTCTACCTCGATATCCTGAAGGACCGCCTGTACACGACCGGCGTGGATTCGGTCGCGCGCCGCTCGGCCCAGACCGCGCTGTGGCACATCGCCCACTCGCTCTTGCGCGTGATGGCGCCGATCCTGTCGTTCACGGCCGAGGAAGCCTGGGGCGTGTTTGCCGGCCAGCAAACCTTTGCCGACAGCGACGAGACCATCTTCACGCAGACCCTGTGGACCTTCCCGGAACAGGCCGATGCCGAAGTCCTGTTGGCCAAGTACGCCCAGCTGCGCGCCGTGCGTACCGATGTGACGAAGCAGCTGGAAGAAGTGCGCGCCTCGGGCGCCATCGGCTCCTCGCTGCAGGCCGAGCTGACGATCAAGGCCGCCGGCGAAAAGCACGACCTGCTGGCCAGCCTCGACGACGACCTGAAGTTCGTCTTCATCACCTCGCAGGCGACCGTGGAGCAGGCGGCGAACGAAGCGGACGAGTCGGTGCAGGTGACGCCGTCGGAAGCGCCGAAATGCGAACGCTGCTGGCACTACCGGCGCGACGTCGGCGTCGATCACGCGCATTCCGGCCTGTGCGGCCGCTGCGTGGCCAACCTGTTCGGCAGCGGCGAACCGCGCCGTTTCGCGTAAGGCTGTACCAGGCAACCGCCATGCCGTGAACCGGCATGGCGGTTTTTCACATCCGATCCGTTAATCTTTGGCAAACAAGCCTATGGCAACCAAGAAAAAACCAGGCATTTCCACGATCCACAAATCCAGCGCCGGCATGACCCCATGGCTGGGCATCGCCTTCCTCGTCGTGCTGGTCGACCAGCTGACCAAGATCACGGTCTCGAAACTGTTCGTCTATGGCGAAACCCTGCCCGTGACAAGCTTCTTCAACCTGGTGCTGGTGTATAACCCGGGCGCGGCCTTCTCCTTCCTGGGCGACCAGGGCGGCTGGCAGCGCTGGTTCTTCACCGCGATCGCGATCGGCGCGATCGGCTTCATCCTGTACCTGCTCAAGCGCAACGCCGGCCAGCGCCTGTTCTGCTGGTCGCTGGCCCTGATCCTGGGCGGCGCCGTGGGCAACGTGATCGACCGCGTCGCCTATGGCCACGTGATCGACTTCCTGGATTTCTACTGGAAAGGCTGGGGCCACTTCCCGGCCTTTAACGTGGCCGACATCGGCATCTCGATCGGCGCCGTGCTGTTCATCCTGGACGAACTGCGCCGCGTGAATAAAAACTGAACCAACGACTGAAGGAGGCTGACATGAGCATGGACTTGCAGGGCAAGAAAATCGTCCTCGGCCTGTCCGGGGGCGTGGCCTGCTACAAGGCGGCCGAACTGTGCCGCGCGCTGGTCAAGCAAGGCGCCAAGGTGCAGGTCGTGATGACCGAGGCGGCCACCCACTTCATCGGCGCCGTCACCATGCAGGCGCTGTCGGGCAACACGGTCTGGACCGACCAGTGGGACCCGCGCATGCCGAACAACATGGCGCACATCGACCTCACGCGCGGCGCCGACGCCGTGCTGGTTGCTCCCTGCTCGGCCGACTTCATCCGCAAACTGGCCCACGGCGCCTGCGACGACCTGCTCTCCACCCTGTGCCTGGCCCGCCCGCACGGCGTGCCGCTGCTGGTGGCGCCGGCGATGAACGTCGAGATGTGGCAGAACCCGGCTACACAACGGAATAGCGCGACCTTGCTGGGCGACGGCGTCTGCATCTTCGGCCCGGCCGCCGGCGAACAGGCCTGCGGCGAAGTCGGCCTCGGCCGCATGCTGGAACCGGAGCAATTGCTTGAGGAACTGGTCGCCTCGTTCCAGCAAAAAGTCCTGGCCGGCAAGCGCGTCTTGATCACGGCCGGGCCGACCTTCGAGGCCATCGATCCGGTGCGCGGCATCACCAACCTTTCCTCGGGCAAGATGGGCTATGCGATTGCCCGCGCGGCGCGCGAAGCCGGCGCCGAGGTGACCCTGGTGTCGGGCCCGACGGCCCTGGCCACCCCGCACGGCGTGCGCCGCATCGACGTGCTGTCGGCCGCGCAGATGCACGACGCGGTGATGGCGGGCGTGGAAGGCCAGCATGTGTTCATCGGCGTGGCGGCCGTGGCCGACTGGCGCGTGGTGAATGCCAGCGAACAGAAACTGAAAAAACAGGAAGGCGGCGCCCCGCCCCAGCTGGAGTTCGCCCAGAACCCGGACATCCTGGCGGCAGTGGCGGCGACCACCTCGCTCTCGGGCTGGCCCTACTGCGTCGGCTTTGCCGCGGAGTCGGAAAACCTGGTCGAATACGGCGCCGCCAAGCGCGAGCGCAAAGGCATCCCCCTGCTGGTCGGGAATATCGGCCACCACACCTTCGGGCAGGACGAGAATTCCATCATCCTGTTCGACGACAGCGGCCACACCGTGCTGCCGCGCGCCGGCAAGCTGACGCTGGCGCGCCAACTGATTTCCGAAATCGGCAAGCGCCTCGAACAGCGCTCCCTGCTGACCTGAACCAACCATCAAGCAACATCAATGAAAACCATCGACGTCAAGATCCTCGACCCGCGCATGCGGGAACTGCTGCCGGCCTACGCCACCCCCGGCAGCGCCGGCCTCGACCTGCGCGCCTGCATCGATGCGCCGCTCGTCATCGAGCCCGGCCAGACCGTGCTGGTGCCCACCGGCCTGGCAATCCATGTCGCCGATCCGGGCTATGCGGCAATCATCTTGCCGCGCAGTGGGCTCGGCCATAAGAACGGCATCGTCCTCGGCAATCTGGTAGGCTTGATCGACTCCGACTACCAGGGCCAGCTCATGGTATCGACCTGGAACCGCGGCAATGCCAGCTTTACGCTGCAGCCGCTTGACCGGCTTGCCCAGCTGGTAATCGTGCCTGTCATGCAGGTTGGCTTCAACGTGGTAGCGGAGTTCGCATCCAGCGAACGGGGCGCCGGCGGGTTCGGCAGCACCGGAAAACAATAACACGAGGAGGACCATGATCCGCATCCATCGCCTGCGCCCGGCCGCGCTGGCAATTTCCACCGCCATTTTCCTGACCGCCTGCGCCACCCAGGCTCCCGTTGGCCAGGGCGGCGGTTTCCCGAACGCCGCCACCGAGGCGCCGCAGCGCCAGCCGCTTACTCCGCAGATGGCCGCCGCGGCCGACACGCTGACCAGGATGGCGGCGCTGCAGGACCGCCTGTACCGCGTGGCGGCGCCGCTGCTGATCAACAATGCCGAGCTGTGCACCAAGCATGCGCGCAGTTTGCTCGGCTTCACGGCCAAGAACCGCCACTCCTACCCGGGCGAATACAACGAGGCCGCGCACGTGGCCTTCGGCATGGATGAACGCCTGCAGGTGACCGGCGTGCTGGCCGGCAGCGGCGCGGCCAAGGCCGGCCTGCGCCTGGGCGATGGCCTGGTGGCCGCCGGCGGCAAGCCGCTGCCAGTCGGACCGAACGCGCTGGCCGGGGCCGGCGCCGTGTTCGGCCCGATCGTCGCCTCGCAGCCGACCCTGCCGCTGACCATCGAGCGCAACGGCGCCAACCGCGACCTGAACGTGCCGGTCACGCGCGCCTGCAGCTTCGCCATCGAACTCGGGAACGCGGACAACGTCAACGCCTACGCCGACGGCGGCCGCGTGATGGTCACGCGCGGCATGATCGCCGTGGCGAAGAGCGACGACGAACTGGCCTACGTGCTGGCGCGCACGATGGCGCACAACATGCTGGGCCACCCGGCGGCGCAGCGCAACTCGGCCACCATCGACAGCGTGGTGACCAACCTCACGCGCGTCACGCCGGATTTGTCGATGCTGAACGGCTCGGCCGGCATCAAGGCCATGCCGGCCGGATCGGACGCGGCGGCAGACCGCCTGGCGATTTATTTGCTGGCGCGCGCCGGGTACAGCATCGAGGGTACTGCGGCGTTCTGGAAGCGCTTCGCGGCGGCGTATCCGGCTAGTGTGGCAAACGGGCATACGGCGAATCACCCGGGCATGGCGGCGCGTTTGGCGGCGATCGATGCGGCGGTGGCGGATGTGAAGGCGAAGCGGGCGGCGAAAAGGGCGATCGCGCCTTGATGTGCAGGGCCGCGTGTCCGCAATGGGGACGTGGCCAGAATGTCATCCGGCGGCGTCTCCAGAGGCAAACCCGCGCCTGCGCGCTCCCCGCCGACATCCCCTCCGCTTTTTTTGTATGATTGTCATCCATACCCCACAAGCGCCCGCCCCCTGAACCATGGATAGCCTCGACCTCGACGTACTGAAAACCGCCGCCAGCTGGATCGCCGCGGGCCACCGCTGCGAACTGGTCACGGTGATCAAGACCTGGGGCTCGAGCCCGCGGCCGATCGGCGCCACCCTCGCCGTGCGCGACGATGGCCGGGTGATCGGCTCGGTCTCCGGCGGCTGCATCGAGGACGACCTGATCGGGAACGTGCGCGCCAAGGGCATCTCGGCCGACGCCCTGCCGCACATCGTCAGCTACGGCATCAGCGCCGACGACGCCCACCGCTTCGGCCTGCCCTGCGGCGGCACCATCGAGCTGGCGATCGAACCCTTGAGCGCCGCCAGCGGCATCGGCGAACTGCTGCACCGGCTCGAAGACGGCGAACTGCTGGAACGCCGCATCGACCTCAACAGCGGGGTGGTGACGCTGAGCCCAGCCGCGCCGAACGCCGTGCTGCGCGTCGAGCACGAAGCCCTGGTCACCGTGCACGGCCCGCGCTGGCGCCTGTTCATCATCGGGGCCGGCCCCTTGTCGCGCTTCCTGGCGCAAGTGGCCAGCGGCATGGACTACCGCGTGATCGTCTGCGACCCGCGCGAGGAATACCGGGCCGACTGGAACCTGCCCGGCATCGAGCTGGTCCATGCCATGCCCGACGACCTCGTCATCGAATCGCGCCTCGACGCGCGCTGCGCCGTGGTGGCGCTGACCCACGACCCCAAGCTCGACGACCTGGCACTGATGGAGGCGCTGAAATCCGACGCCTTCTATGTGGGCGCCATCGGTTCGCGCCTGAACAATGCGCGCCGCCGCGAGCGCCTGAAACTGTTCGACCTCGACGACGAACAGCTCGACCGCCTGCACGGCCCGATCGGCCTGTATATCGGCAGCAAAACCCCGGCCGAGATCGCCATCGCCATCCTCGCCGAAATGACCGCCATCAAGAACGGCGTGCCGCAGGCAATGCTGGTGCCGCACGCGGCCGCGCCGCAGCCGGCCACGAGCGAGATCTGCGCACTCTGAGCAGCTGGCAGCGCGACACACGCCCCGCACTCGGCCGCAAGAAAGAGGATGCGCAGTCCGGCGCCGCGCGGCAGAATACAGGTTTGCCGCGAATAACAACATGACCACGTCAAATTTCCTGCGGCTCTTGCTGCTGGCCGCCATCTGGGGCGGCTCTTTCCTCTTCCTGCGCATCAGCGCACCCGTGCTCGGGCCGGCCGTGCTGATCGAATACCGGGTGCTGTTCGCGGCCCTGTTCCTGGCCCTGGTCGGCCTGGTCCTGCGCAAGCGCCTCCACATCCGCGCCAACTGGCGGCATTACCTGATGCTGGGCTTTTTCAATTCGGCCCTGCCCTTCCTGCTGTTCGCCTGGGGCGCGCGTACCCTCAGCGCCTCGGTGCTGTCGGTGCTGAACGCCACCGCGCCGATGTGGGGCGCCCTGCTCGGCGCGCTCTGGGGACGTAGCGCCATCACAGCGCGCACCGGTCTCGGCCTGGTGCTGGGCACGGCCGGCGTGGCCTTGTTGGTCGGCTTCGACGATGTGTCGACGCGGCCGGGCGCCGCGCTGGCGGTGGCTGCCGCACTGGCAGCGGCGCTGTGCTACGGCATCGCGAGTTTGTATGCGAAGTCGGCGAAGAGCGTCGACCCCTTCGCGAATGCGCATGGGACGATGTGGGCGGCGACCTTGTTCGTGTTGCCGGCGCTCCCTTTCTTTCCAGCGCAGGCCACGCCGACGCCCGGCGTGTGGGCCGCGGTGCTGGCGCTCGGCGTGGTGTGCAGCGGCATCGCTTACCTGATCTATTTCAAGCTGATCGAGGATGTCGGCCCCACCTCGGCGCTGACGGTGACCTTCCTGAATCCGGTGTTCGGGATCCTGTGGGGCGCCTTGTTCCTGGGCGAAATGGTGGGCTGGCATACGCTGGCAGGCTCGGCCATTGTGCTGGTGGGGACCGCGCTGGTGACCGGCTTCGTGCCGCGCTTCAGGCGTGCCGCGCCGGCGGGCGTGGGCAAGTAATGGGCGGGCAGGCCTTGTCCTTGAGGCTGCCGCCGCAGTACCGGGTGGACGAGGTGCTGGCCTTTCATGCGCGCGATGCCGAAGGCGTGGCCGAACACGTCAGCGGCAAGACGCTGCGCAAGGCGGTGCTGCTGGGCGGCGCGCCGCTGCTGTTCGCGGTCGACTTCATGGATGGCGAGGCGCGCTGCCGTGTCGAGGCTGACGGCCCGCTCGATGCGGCCACGTGGGCACAGGCCGACGAGGCGCTGCGCAGCATGCTGGCCTTGCGCATCGATCCGGCGCCGTTTGCGGATTTCGTGCGCGACGATGCCGTCTTCGGTCCCCTGGTCGCGCGCCTGCCGGGCTTGCGCATCGTGCAGTCGGCCACGGTGTTCGAGGCGCTGACCTGGGCCATCATCGGGCAGCAGATCAATTTGCCGTTTGCCATCAGCCTGCGCCGCAGTTTCATCCAGCAGGCGGGGCGGGTGCATAGCAGCGGGCTGTGGTGTTATCCGGAAGCGGCGGACGTCGCCCGGCTGGAGCTCGACACGCTGACCAGCCGCAAGTTCTCGCGGGCCAAGGCGGAGACGCTGCTGCGCGTGGCGAGGATGGCGGCGCAGGGGGAGCTGGATTTGCGGCTGAATGAGGATCCGGCGCGGAACGCGGCGCAGCTGCTGGCGGTCAAGGGGATTGGGCCGTGGACGGTGAATTACACGCTGCTGCGTGGGTATGGCTATGCGGATTGTTCGCTGGAGGGGGATGTGGCGGTGCGCAGTGCGATTGGACGGTTGTTGGGGATGGGGGAGAAGCCGACGATTGCGCAGGCGCAGGCGTGGCTGGCGGGGTATGCGCCGCATCGGACGATGGCGGCGGCGTATTTGTGGGCGAGTTTGTAGGGGGCATGGTTTCGCCGATCGGCTGCGCGTGGCCGTTTGCAGAGCGTGTCGTTATCCAGGTGGTGAGACCGCGTGGGCCCAGGTGCCTGGCGCGGCCCGGCCCACCCTGCAAAAGCAGCGACATCAACCCTAGCCATGTCGGATAGAACGGTGGGGACGAGTCCCCACCCTACGCGGACGCGTACGCGCCCTCAACACCAGCGCGGCAGGCCGTCGAGGTGCTGGGCGCCTTCGCCGGAGAAACGGATCAGTTCGGACAGGGGCACCGTGGCCAGGTTGTCGCGGCCATAATGGCCGCCGAGCGCGCTGGGGATCTTGAGGCAGTAGGTGCGGTCTTCGGTGAGGGGGCCGAGCGTGGATTCGGCCAGGTCGACCAGTTCCGGCATGTACCAGTCGTTCAGGAAATCCTGGTTATAGGACAGGGCGTCGAGAGCGGCGCGGTCTTCGGCGACCGGTTCGCAGCACAGGTCTTGCGGGCGCAGGCGCCAGTAGCTGCCGTCGGCGTCGCGGATGATCAGGTTGCCGAAGGCGTTAACGCCCACCACCTCGACGGCGGTCAGCCCCACCCAGCCCCAGGCCTCGTTAATGTTGTCAACAGTAATCATGGTCGAACCCATCCTCTGCTCCAGATCAGCATGGCATCCTGGCGCGCCGTGCCAACGCACAGCCGAGCCAGTCTCTCGTTCGACCATGCCGGACTCGGCAAGTGCCACCAAACCGCAGCGCCTTTGATCCAGATCGATCCTGACGGGCCGCCAATGGAAAAAGCCGCTGTTTCCTTTGCAAGAAACAGCGGCTTTTTGAATTTGGTTGCGGGGACAGGATTTGAACCTGTGACCTTCGGGTTATGAGCCCGACGAGCTGCCAGACTGCTCCACCCCGCGTCTGATGAAATGAATTATACGCGGCTCCGGCCGTTTAGGCAAACCTAATCCGATGCCGATGTGCAATTGCCGCACATATCGCATCGGCCGCTGCGGTGCTGCCCTCCCTGGCGGGCGGCGCTCGCGGCACAGCCGGGGCCATTCGGTGTAAAGTAGGCGCACGTTCATTTTCGCCACTATCTATGAAATTCTGTTCCGAGTGCGCCCACCCGGTCGCGCTGGCCATCCCCGAAGGCGACAACCGGCCGCGCCATGTGTGCACGCATTGCGGCACGATTCATTACCAGAATCCGAAGAACGTGATCGGCACGATTCCCGTCTGGGAGCACGACGGACAGCTGCAGGTCCTGCTGTGCCGGCGCGCCATCGAGCCGCGCCACGGCTACTGGACGCTGCCGGCCGGTTTCATGGAAAACGGCGAAACCACCGGCGAAGCGGCCGCGCGCGAAACCGAGGAGGAAGCCGGCGCCAACATCGAACTCGGTCCCCTGTTCGCCCTGCTGAACGTGGCCCACGTGCACCAGGTCCACATGTTTTATCTGGCGCGCCTGGTCGACCTCGATTTCCATCCGGGCGAGGAAAGCCTCGACGTGCAGCTGTTCACCGAAGCCGGGATTCCATGGGACGAGCTGGCCTTCCCGACGATCCGCAAGACGCTGGAACTGTTCTTTGCCGACCGCGTCAAAATGCGCGAGGGCGGCAAGGACGCCGGCTACGGGGTCCACACCCACGACATCGTCCGCCCGATGATTGCCCCACACGAACCAGACTGAAGGCGAGGCCGCATGATTCCCTGGCTCGAGGCACATACGCCGTTTCCCGACGTGTCCGAGGCGCTCACCATCGATGCGCCCGGCCTGCTCGCGGCCGGCGCCGACCTGTCTCCCCAGCGCTTGCTGCAAGCCTACCGCAACGGCATCTTCCCCTGGTTTTCCGAGGGCCAGCCCATCCTCTGGTGGAGCACCGACCCGCGCATGGTGCTCTACACCGACCACTTCAAGGCCAGCGACAGCCTGAAGAAGACCCTGCGCCGCGTCGAGCGCAGCCGCACGGGCGGCGGCCCCTGGCAGGTGCGCTTCGACAGCAGCTTCGAAGCCGTGATGCGCGCCTGCGCCGCGCCGCGCAAGGACGGCCCCGGCACCTGGATTTCCGAAGACATCATCGCCGGCTACGGCGGCCTGCACCGCATGGGCTACGCGCACTCGGCCGAAGTCTGGCTCGACGGCGAACTGGTCGGCGGCGCCTATGGCGTGTGCATCGGCCGCATGTTCTATGGCGAATCGATGTTCGCGCGCGCCACCGACGCCTCGAAGGTGGCGCTGGCCTACCTGGTCGCCTTCTTGCGCGCGCACGGCGTGCGCATGGTCGACTGCCAGCAGGAGACCGGCCACCTGGCCTCGCTGGGCGCGGCGCCGATCGCGCGCAGCGCCTTCCTGCAGCACCTGCGCTCGGCCATCCGCGAGCCGGCGATCGAATGCTGGGAAGTGGCGCCGCCATTGTGAGTACGGGCGCACGGTTGACACTTAAGCGTGCGCGCCCTGCGTTTCGTTAAAATAGGTTCATCACGCCGTCCCGAGGTTCTTGCATGACGCACCTAAACGACCTGCCCTTCTCCACGCTGCAGTTCTACACGACCGCACCCTATCCGTGCAGCTACCTCGACGCGCGCCAGGCGCGTTCGCAAGTGGCCACGCCTTCGCACCTGATCAATGCCGACGTGTATTCCGAGCTCGTGAAGAATGGCTTTCGCCGCAGCGGCATCTTCACCTACCGCCCCTACTGCGACGGCTGCCAGGCCTGCATCCCGGTGCGCGTGCGCTGCGCCGAGTTCGCCCCCAGCCGCACCCAGCGCCGCGCCTGGAAGCGCCATGGCGACCTGAAGGCCATGGTCGCGAACCTGGCTTTCTCGGACGAGCACTACGCGCTCTACCTGCGCTACCAGACCACGCGCCATGTCGGCGGCGGCATGGACCAGGACAGCCGCGACCAGTACGCCCAGTTCCTGCTGCAAAGCCGGGTCAACACGCGGCTGGTCGAATTCCGCGAGCCCGACGGCACGCTGCGCATGGTGTCGATCATCGACGTGCTGTCGGACGGGCTGTCCTCGGTGTACACCTTCTTCGACCCCGACGTCGAGGGCGCCTCCTTCGGCACCTACAACGTCATGTGGCAGGTCGGCCAGGCGCGCGAGCTGGGGCTGCCCTATGTCTACCTCGGCTACTGGATCGAGCAAAGTCCGAAGATGGCCTATAAGACGAATTTCCGGCCGCTGGAAGCGCGCATCGGCGGGAAATGGGGCATTCTCGAGCGCTGATCGCCGAGGCAGAGGCGCGATGCTTGTCGTTACAACACGCTCGCACGGTACAATGCTTGCGATCCTTTCTACGAGCGTTCCATGTCCGACAAACTCCTGTACACCCTCGCCCGTCCCCTGCTGTTCACGCTGCCAGCCGAAACCGCCCACAACCTGACCCTGCCGGCCCTGCGCCGCGCCGCCGAGCGCGGCATGACGGGGATGTTCAAGAAACCTGCGCCCGATCCGCGCACCGTCATGGGGATCACCTTCCCGAACCCGGTCGGCCTGGCCGCCGGCCTGGACAAGGATGGCGCCTACATCGACGGCCTTGCTGCCTTGGGCTTCGGCTCGATCGAGATCGGCACCGTCACCCCGCGCGCCCAGGCCGGCAACCCGAAGCCGCGCATGTTCCGCCTGCCGGCCGCGCAAGGCATCATCAACCGCATGGGGTTCAATAACGGCGGCGTCGATGCCTTCGTGGCGAATGTCCAGGCCTCGAAGTTCCACCAGGAGAAACAGGGCGTACTCGGCCTGAACATCGGCAAGAACGCCGACACGCCGATCGAGCGCGCGGCCGAGGACTACCTGCACTGCCTGCGCAAGGTCTACCCGTACGCAAGCTATGTCACAGTGAACATCTCCTCGCCGAACACCAAGAATTTGCGCCAGCTGCAGGGCGCCTCGGAACTCGACGACCTGCTGGCCCAGCTGAAGGCCGAGCAGACCCGCCTGGCCGACGACACCGGCCGCTACGTGCCGCTGGCCCTGAAGATTGCCCCGGACATCGACGCCGACCAGATCCAGAACATCGCCGGCGCCCTCTTGCGCCACCGGATCGACGGCGTCATCGCCACCAACACCACGCTCAGCCGCAACCACGTGGTCGGCCTGCGCCACGGCCACGAGACCGGCGGCCTGTCGGGCATGCCGGTGTTCGATTTGTCGAACATCGTGGTGCGCGCGATGAAGAAGGAACTCGGCGACGCGATTCCGATCATCGGCGTCGGCGGCATTTTGTCGGGCGAGGACGCGAAAGCGAAGATGGCGGCGGGCGCCCAGCTGGTGCAGCTGTATAGCGGCCTGATCTACCGCGGCCCGGCGCTGGTGCGCGAGTGCGCGGATGCCTTGCGAGGATAAGACAATGGAACGCACACGGCTTGGACGCAGCGGCCTGCAGGTATCGAAGGTCTGCCTGGGCACCATGACCTTCGGCGAGCAGAACACGGAAGCCGAGGCCCACGCGCAGCTCGACTATGCGGTGGAACGCGGCATCAACTTCATCGACACCGCCGAGATGTACCCGGTGATGGGCCGCGCCGAAACGCAGGGTTCGACCGAGCGCTTCATCGGCAGCTGGCTGCGCAAGCGCGGCCGCCGCGACGACCTGGTCATCGCCTCCAAGATCGCCGGGCCGAATGCGAACATGGCCTGGATACGCGGCGCGGGGCACGACCTCGACGCAGCCAACGTGCGCGCGGCGGTCGAGACCAGCCTGCAGCGCCTGCAGACCGATCACATCGATCTCTACCAGGTGCACTGGCCGAGCCGGAACGTGCCGATCTTCGGATCGAACAGCTTCAATCCGAAGCGCGAGCGTTCCAGCGTGCCGATCGAGGACACGCTGGGCGCGCTGGGCGAACTGGTCAAGGCCGGCAAGATCCGCCACATCGGCGTGTCGAACGAAAGCCCATGGGGCGTGAGCGAGTGGATCAAGCAGGCGGAGATGAAGGGGCTGCCGCGCATCGCCACGGTCCAGAATCTGTACAACCTGACGGCGCGCGCTTTCGAGACCACGCTGCTGGACGAGACCTGCTTCCGCGACGAGGTGAGCCTGCTGGCCTACAGCCCGCTGGCGTTCGGGCAGCTCACGGCCAAGTACATCGACGATCCGACAGCGCATGGGCGGCTGACGATCTTCCCGCCGAACTGGAGTCCGCGCTATGTCCGGCCCGCCGTGCTGGAAGCGGCGCGCGCGTATGCGGTGCTGGCCAGGGCGAATGGATTGACGCCGGCGCAGATGGCGCTGGCCTGGTGTTATTCGCGCTGGTTCGTGGGGGCGACGATCATCGGCGCGACGAACCTGGCGCAGCTGAAGGAAAACATCGACGCGGCCGAGATCACGCTGTCGCGCGAGGTGACGGATGCGATCGATGCGATCCACGCCCGCATCACGAATCCGGGACAGTGAATAATGTAGGGTGGGCCGGGCCGCGCAAGGCGCTCCTGTGCCCACCCTACGATGCCTCGACCTCGACTTGCAAGGTCCGCTCGATATCCGAGCGCGTGAACCCCGGCGCAAAGCGTTCGATGAAGTGGTAGGCATACGCGCGCAGGTAGGCTCCGCGCCGCACGGCGAGGCGCGTCACGTTCGGCGCAAACAGGTGCGAGGACTCCACCGCCCGCAGCCCCTTGTCGCGTCCATGGTCAAAGGCCATCGAGGCGATGATGCCGACCCCCATCCCCAGCGACACATACTGCTTGATCACGTCCGAATCCATGGCCGTCAGCACGATGTCCGCCGACAGCCCGGCGGTGCGGAAGGCTTCGTCGATATGGCTGCGGCCCGTGTAGCCGATGTCGTAGGTAATCAAAGGATAGTTGGCCAGGTCTTCCAGCCGCAGCGGCGTGCTGCCAAGGAGCGGATGCCCGTCCGGCGCCACCACCACGTGGCTCCAGCGGTAGCACGGGAAGGACACCAGGCCGGGGAAGGCCGACAAGCCTTCGGTAGCGATCCCGATATCGGCCCGTCCCGACAACACGTATTCGGCGATGTGTTCCGGCGCGCTTTGCTGGAGGGCGATGCGCACGTTCGGGAAGGCGTTGCGGAAGGACTGCACCACCTGCGGCAGCGCATAGCGCGCCTGGGTGTGGGTGACGGCGATCGTCAGGGTGCCGCTGTCTTTTTCCGCGAATTCCTGGCTGGCCTGGGCCAAATTTTCCGCCTCCACCAGCAGGCGCTCGACGATTTTTAAAATGCCCTTGCCCGGCGCGGTCAGCCCGGTCAGGCGCTTGCCGTTGCGCTCGAAAATCACGACGCCGAGTTCTTCCTCGAGCTCGCGGATCTGGCGCGACACGCCCGGCTGCGAGGTGAACAGGGCATTGGCCACGTCGGTGAGATTGAAGTTGCGGCGCGCCGCTTCGCGCACCGAGCGCAGCTGCTGGAAGTTCATATGCCGCCTCCCTGGTCGACGAACACCTCGATGCGGCGCGGACGCACCACCAGGGTCTCGCCTTCCTTCAGGCCGAGGCGGCTGAAGCGCTCGTTCGGAATCACGGCTTCGATCAACTGGGCATTGTCTTCGCGTTCCAGGTCGAGCTGGGCCAGCGGGCCGATCGCATGTGCGCGGCGCAGCTTGACCACGATGCCCTCCTGCCCCGGCGTGTAGCGCTCCACGTCCAGGTCGTGCGGGCGCACGTAGCCGATGCCTTCGGCGTTGCTGATGCCGTTCAGGCTGGGCGCGTCGAACAGGGCGTCGCCGCTGGCCAGCACGCCATCGTGCACGCGGCCGTGGAACAGGTTCACGTTCCCCAGGAAGCCATACACGAAAGGCGATGCGGGCGAGTTGTACACGCTTTCCGGCGTGCCCAGTTGCTCGACGCGGCCCTTGTTCATGAGGACCACCTGGTCGGCCACTTCCAGCGCTTCTTCCTGGTCGTGGGTCACGAAAATCGAGGTCACGTGCAGCTCGTCGTGCAGGCGGCGCAGCCAGCGCCGCAGTTCCTTGCGCACCTTGGCGTCGAGCGCGCCGAAGGGCTCGTCGAGCAGCAGCACGCGCGGCTCCACGGCCAGCGCGCGCGCCAGGGCGATGCGCTGGCGCTGCCCACCCGACAGCTGCGGCGGGTAGCGGTCGGCGATCCAGTCCAGCTGCACCAGTTCGAGCAGCTTCTTGACCTTGTCGCGGATCTGCTGCTCGCTCGGGCGCTCCTTGCGCGGCTTCACGCGCAGGCCAAACGCCACGTTCTCGAACACCGTCATGTGCTTGAACAGCGCATAGTGCTGGAACACGAAGCCGACCTGGCGCTCGCGCACGTGGCGGTGCGAGGCATCCTGGCCGTCGAGCAGGACCGAGCCCGAATCCGGATGTTCGAGACCGGCGATACAGCGCAGGAGCGTGGTCTTGCCGCAGCCAGAAGGGCCGAGCAAGGCGGTCAACTGGCCGTCGGGGAACTGCAGCGAAACGTCGTCGAGCGCCGTGAACTGGCCGAACTGCTTGCGGATGTGTTGGACTTCGATCGTCATTGCGTGCGCTCCGTGGTGCCGGTGTCTGCGCTCCGGGACTGGTGCAGACGCCATTCGATAAAGGACTTGACGGCCAGCGTCACCAGCGCGAGCAGCGCCAGCAAGGATGCGATCGCAAAGGCGGCCGTGAAGTTGTATTCGTTATAGAGGATTTCCACCTGCAGCGGCATGGTGTTGGTCTCGCCGCGGATGTGGCCCGATACCACCGACACCGCGCCGAACTCGCCCATCGCGCGGGCGTTACACAGGATCACGCCGTACAGCAGGCCCCACTTGATGTTCGGGAGCGTGACACGCCAGAAGGTTTGCCAGCCCGAGGCGCCCAGCACCAGCGCGGCTTCTTCTTCCTCGGTGCCCTGCTGCTGCATCAGCGGGATCAGCTCGCGCGCCACGAACGGGAAGGTAATGAACACGGTCGCCAGCACGATGCCCGGCACCGCGAACAGGATCTTGATGTCGTGCGCGGCCAGCCACTCGCCGAACCAGCCCTGGGCGCCGAACAGCAGCACGTAGATCAAACCGGCGATGACCGGCGATACCGAGAAAGGCAGGTCGATCAGGGTGAGCAGCACGCTCTTGCCCCTGAAGTCGAACTTGGCGATGGCCCAGGACGCCGCCACGCCGAACACCAGGTTCAGGGGCACGGCGATGCCGGCCGCGATCAGGGTCAGCTTGATGGCGGAAATCGCGTCCGGGTCGAGGATGGCTTCGACGTAGGTGCCCCAGCCGCGCTTCAAGGCTTCGGTGAACACGGCCACCAGCGGCACGAACAGGAACAGGGTCAGGAAGGCGAGCGCGATCGTGATCAGCGTCCAGCGCACCCAGCGCGGTTCGAAGGCATTTGTTTGCGGGGCGCGCGCGAGACTGCGCGGCGCGGCCACGGTTGGTTTGTCCACGACGGATGTGTCGAATGCGGCGCTCATTTCTTCCCTGCCCGTTTGCGCGTCCATGCCTGGAGCAGATTGATGGTCAGGAGCAGGATGAACGAGAAGATCAGCATCACGACCGCGATCGCGGTGGCGCCGGCATAGTCGTACTGCTCCAGTTTGGTGATGATGAAGAGCGGCGTGATTTCGGACACCATCGGCAAATTGCCGGCGATGAAGATCACGGAGCCGTATTCGCCGGTGGCGCGCGCAAAGGCCAGCGCAAAGCCGGTCAGCAGCGCCGGCACGATACCCGGCAGCACCACGCGGATGAAGGTTTGCAGCGGGCTCGCGCCCAGGCTGGCGGCGGCTTCTTCGAGCTCGCGCTCGGCTTCTTCCAGCACCGGCTGCACCGTGCGCACCACGAAGGGCAAGCCGATGAAGGTCAGCGCCACCACCACGCCCAGCGGGGTGAAGGCGACCTTGATGCCGAGTTTGTCCAGGTACTGGCCGATCCAGCCGTTGGCCGAATACAGCGAGGTCAGGGTGATGCCGGCCACGGCGGTAGGCAGCGCGAACGGCAAGTCGACCAGGGCGTCGACGAAGCGCTTGCCCGGAAACCGGTAGCGCACCAGCACCCAGGCCACGATGCCGCCGAAGACGACGTTGAAGCTGGCGGCGATCAGCGAGGCGCCGAAGCTGAGCTTATAGGACGCGATCACGCGCTCGGAGGTCACGGCGCGCCAGAAGGCTTCCCAGCTCATGGTGAAGGTATTCAGGAACACGGCGGACAGCGGAATCAGCACGATCAGTGCGAGATAAAAGATCGTGAACCCGAGCGACAGCCCGAAACCGGGGATGACCCGGCCGGGGGCGCGCGTCTGTGAGGTCATAGGGGGCCTTATTACATTTTCTTCTAATAAGGCCCCATATTCTCACTAGCCCCGCATAAAACAAACGAAGCATTCTTTATTTGCATAGACCTGCAGGCTATTAGCGTGCTGAACTTGATAAGCCTGATGGTGCATATGCGGGCGCCGCGTTTGGATGTTGACCTCCGTGCGCCCACCGGGGGCGTTTCGGCACATCACTGTGGTAGCGCGTGGGCTCGAGAGCCTGGCGCGGCGCGGCCCACCCTACCGGCCGACAACGCGATTGCCGACGGACATAGACGACGCTTACTTGTTCGGCTGCGGCGTCAAACGCAAATACGGCTTCGGCGACGTGAATCCCTTCGGATATTTTTCCGCCAGCACGGCCGGGTCCTGCACGGTCAGCGGAATGATCACGTCGTCGCCATCTTTCCAGTTGCCCGGCGTGGCCACCGTGTAGCCGTCGGTCAGTTGCAGCGCGTCGATCACGCGCAGCACTTCGTCGAAGTTGCGGCCGGTGCTCATCGGGTAGGTGATGGTCAGGCGTACTTTTTTGTTCGGGTCGATGACGAACAGCGAACGCACCGTCGCGGTGGCCGATTGTTGCGGGTGGATCATGTCGTACAGCGTGGAGACCGACTTGTCGGCATCGGCGATGATCGGGAAGCCGACCACGGTTTGCTGGGTTTCTTCGATGTCCTTGATCCAGCTCTTGTGCTGTTCTGCTGCATCGACCGACAGGGCAATCGCTTTCACGTTGCGCTTGTCGAATTCCGGCTTCAGCTTGGCGGTCAGGCCCAGTTCGGTCGTGCAGACCGGGGTGAAGTCGGCCGGGTGCGAGAACAGGACGACCCAGGAATCCCCCGCCCATTCGTGGAAGCGGAGTCGGCCAATGCTGGAATCTTGCTCAAAATCGGGTGCGGTATCGCCAAGGCGTAAGCTCATGTTCATCTCCATTCAGGTCGTTGCGTGGGCGGCGCCACCATGACGCCGCGGAAGACTTCGCATCTATTGTGGAGCATTTTGCATAAGCTTGTCGAGTTATCACCCAAATCGGTTATAAAGAACTGTTCCCCAAGTCATTGCCGCCAGTAACACTGTAAGGCCGACGGCGGCGCTGCCGAAGTCCTTGGCATTTTTCGACAGCGGATGGCGCTCCAGCGAGATACGGTCGACCACGGCTTCGAAGGCCGAGTTGATGAGTTCGACAATCAAGACCAGCAGCAGCACGCCAATCAGTACCAGCCGCTCGAAGCCGGACACCGGCAGCACGAAAGCGAAGATCACGCCAAGGATGAAGACCAGTACTTCCTGGCGGAAGGCATGCTCGATGCGCCAGGCCGTGGTCAAGCCCTGGATCGAATAATTCGACGCGTTGATGATGCGACGCAAGCCGCTTTTGCTCTTGAACTCGCTGACCGGATCTTCCATTTCATTCCCAAAAGACATGCAGAACAGCCATTATGCACGTTCCGACTGATGCCGGGAATCACGCCGCGTTAGATGCCGGGCACTAGCGAATCGGTCGCTGTTTTTCGCATTATGGTATAAAGTGGAGCGATACTGCACTGCACCAACCACATCATGACAATCGACACCCTTGAACCAGCCAAGACCTCGATCCAGGTGATTGAACGCATGGTCGCGCTGCTCGACGCCCTGGCCACCTATCCCGATCCTGTCAGCCTGAAGGAATTGTCGAAGGTCTCGGGCCTGCACCCGTCCACCGCGCACCGCATCCTGAACGACATGGTGGTCACGCGCTTCGTCGACCGCGTCGAGCCTGGCACCTACCGCCTCGGCATGCGCCTGCTGGAACTGGGCAATGTGGTGAAGAGCCGCCTGTCGGTACGCGAAGCGGCGCTCGACTTCATGCGCTCGCTGCACAAGAAAACCCAGCAGACGGTGAATCTGTCGGTGCGCCAGGGCGACGAGATCGTCTACATCGACCGCGCCTTTTCCGAGCGCTCGGGCATGCAGGTGGTGCGCGCGATCGGCGGGCGCGGCCCGCTGCACCTGACCTCCACCGGCAAATTGTTCCTCTCGGTGGACGAAGCGAAAGCGATCCGCGCCTACGCCACCCGCACCGGGCTGGCGGGCCACAACAAGAATTCGATCACCGATTTGTCCAAGCTCGAACGCGAACTGGGCCTGGTACGTGCGCGCGGCTATGCGCGCGACAACGAGGAACTCGAGCTGGGCGTGCGCTGCATGGCCGCCGGCATCTACGACGACAGCGGCAAGCTGGTGGCGGGCCTGTCGATCTCGGCCCCGGCCGACCGTTTGCAGGAAGACTGGCTCGACGACCTGGTGCAGACCGCCGGCCAGATTTCGGCGACCTTGGGCTTCCGCCCCGCCTCTGCCGCCTGAGCTCTCGCTAATTAGCGTTTCTGCAGCACAGTCGCCGCCGTCACGGTTGAAAACGAGGTGTTGACGCCATTGCTCGTTGCCGGCGCGACGGCATGCACGGGCGGCACGATGCTGTGCGGGGCAAGCGCTTCGAGCCAGCGGCGCATGCGGCCGGCGTCGGCGGTACGCGACATCTTCCCTTTCGAATCCAGGAACACCATGATCACGTTGCGGCCCTGGATCATGGCCTGCATCACCAGGCAGCGCCCCGCTTCGTTGATGAAGCCGGTCTTTTGCAGGCCGATGTTCCAGTCCGGCAGCGCCACCAGGTAATTCGTGTTCGCATAGCGCATCGGCCGGCCGCTGGCCTCCACCACCCAGTTGGGGTCGGTCGAGTACTGGCGCAGCAGCGGCTTCTGGTGCGCAAAGGCCACCAGCTTGGCCAGGTCGCGCGCGCTCGACACGTTCTGGCTCGACAGCCCGCTGGAATCGACATAGCGGGTGTCGTTCATGCCCAGCTCCTTTGCCTTGGCATTCATGGCCGCGACAAAGGCGGCGGTGCCGCCGGGATAGTTCCGGCCCAGCGCGGCGGCGGCGCGGTTTTCCGAACTCATCAGGGCGATGTGCAGCAGGTTGGTACGGGTCATGCGCGCGCCGACCGGCAGGCGCGAGCTGCTGTACTTCAGGCGGTCGACGTCGGCATTCGTGATGGTCAGGGTTTCGTTCAGGTCCTGGCCGGCTTCGACCACCACCAGGCCGGTCATCAGCTTGGTGATCGAGGCGATCGGCAGGGCGACATTCGCATTCTTTTCGAACAGCACTTCGGAACTGTTCTGGTCCATCACGAAGGCGACATTCGAACGCAGCGACAGCGGATCGTCGGTCTTGTGCAGGCCGGCGATGTCGCCGGCGGTGCGCAGCGCTGCCACGGCCGGGGCCGCCTTGCGCACGCCCTGGTAGGTAACGCGGCGCTTGCCATTGACCACCTCGACGCGGCGCACCAGGCGCCCGCGCTTGTTCCCGGCCACCGCCACTTCCTTGCGCGCGCGCTGGGACTTGGCGGCGGCCTTTTTCTTGACCGGCTTTTTGGCGGCCTGCCGTTTCTTCTTCGCGGCATTGCCCTGCGAGCTGGCCTGGGCGCCTGCCCCCGCTCCTGCCGCGGAGACCGGCTCCACCACCAGGAAGAGCGAGACGAGCATCGCCAATGCAAGCTTGATCATGTGTATTCCTTTTACCTTACCGCGCTTACCGAACCGCGTGCCGAACTGATGAGTCATGGTCCAAGTGTAGTCCGCTCAGCGCCGGGCACAAGCGGAATTCACGTTTTCGTCACCATTTTGCCGCACTTCAACGGCAAATGTCGCACGCACAGCGAACAAAACCGCCTTTCAATTCAAGTATTTACGCGCGCTTAGTCTATAAAGCGCACGAAGCTTTCCAATGGTTCACGCACAGTCACCAGCGAGTTTTCGATCTTGTCGGAATCGGCCCAGCCGAGCGCCATGCCGCACACCACGGTCTCGTTCGCAGGCAATTGCAACTGTTCGGCAATGATGCGGTGGTACTGGGTGAAGGCGGCTTGCGGACAGGTATCGAGCCCGCGTCCGCGCGCCGCCACCATGATGTTCTGCAGGAACATCCCGTAGTCGAGCCAGGAGCCCTGCTCCATGACGCGGTCGATGGTAAAGATCAGGCCCACCGGGGCGTCGAAGAAATTGAAGTTGCGCGCGTGCTGGGCAGCCATGCCGGCCTTGTCCTCGCGCGTCAGGCCGAGCAGGCTGTACAGGTCCCAGCCCACCTTGCGGCGGCGGTCGATGAAGGGCGCGACCCACTCGCGCGGGTAATAGGGATATTCCTCGGTGTGCTGGCGCGACAGCTCGGGATCGGTGTGCACGGCCAGGATCGCCTCGGACAGCGCGCTGCGCGCGGCGCCGGTCAGCACGTACACCTTCCAGGGCTGGGTATTCGTGCCGGACGGGGCGCGCGCCGCCACTTCCAGGATCTGCGCCAGATCCTCGCGCGCGACCGGCTTGTCGAGGAAGGCGCGGATCGAGCGGCGCGAGGTGATGGCGGCATCGACCGCGGCTTGCTGGGGGCTGGACATCATGGATTCTCCTTCTTGACAACGAATGCGACGCCGACGACCGCCACCGCCATGCCCGCCAGCCCGAGCGGGCCGAGGGCCTCGCCGAACAGCAGCCAGGCCATGATCGCGGTCGTGGGCGGGGTCAGGTAAAGCAGGCTCGTCACTTCAGTGGCGGCACTGCGCCGGATCAGGCGAAACAGCAGGAAGATCGCGCCGATCGACAGGGCGAACACCGACCACAGCAAGGCGCCGACGAAATGCGGGGTCCACGCGACCGTCGACAGCGGCACATCGAAACCCTCGAACAGCAGCGCCAGCGGCAGCAAGGCCGCGACCGTGGCGCCGAACTGGATCACGGTCCCGGTGCGCAGGTCGAACTGGGGGCAGTAGCGCTTCTGGTACATGGTGCCGGCCGTGATCGACAGCAGGGCCAGCACGCAATACATGATCGGCAAGGCGGACAAATGAGCCAGGTCGAGCTTGGCATAGACGACCAGCCCCACCCCTGCCAGGCCCAGCGCCAGGCCCAGCCATTGGCGCGGACGCACCCGTTCGCCGATCAGCGGCGCGGCCACGGCGGTGAGGATGGGCTGCATGCCCACGATCAGGGCCGACAACCCGGCCGGCATGCCGAGCTTGATCGCGCTCCAGACGCCGCCGAGGTAACCGGCCTGCAGCAGCAGCCCGGCCACCGCCACGTGCAGGATGCGTCCATGCGGCCAGGGCGCGCGCCACAGCAGCACGATCGGCGCCAGCACCAGCAGCACGCCAAGGCAGCGCAGGATCAGGAAGGTCAGCGGCGGCGCGTAGGGCAAGCCGTACTTGGCGGCGATGAAACCGGTGCTCCACAAAAGCACGAAGAACAGCGGCAGCGGCGCCAGCCAGGACGGGGCATGCGGCACGTGAGCGGCGGTTTCGGGCATGGCGGACGATGGGCGGCGGGATGGCAGGAAAAACAAGTCTAGCATGAGTCTTCCTAGTATTTGCATAGCGGAAAAACGCCTACGCACACCGCAGCCGATGGCAGAGAAAACATTTTTATTGTTTAGAAGTATTTCAATCGATGCAAGTTCGCAACAAAGCGCGCCGTGATGGTGCGTCGCACCAAAAACGCTTGACCTGCTCGCCAAAGTGAGGAAAAATCGGCTCTGTTGCGGTGCACAATCCTTCGCTGCACCGGCCCAGCCTTTCCTGCTTTACCGGTCCGTCGTATTCCTGACTCGTATTCCTGACTCGTATTCCTGAGCAGCATTCCAAGTAGCATTCACCTTATAACGTCTTGTTTGGAGAACCCCATGTTTGCAATCCCAGAGCAGTTCTCGAATGCCACCAAAGCGAACTTCGAATCGCAATTTGCCCTGCTGTCGTCGCTCACGTCGAAGACCTTCGAAAGCATGGAAAAGCTGGTTGAACTGAACATCAACGTCGCCCGCGCCACCCTGTCGGACAGCTCGAGCTCCGCCCGTCAACTGCTGTCCGCCAAGGACCCGCAGGAATTCTTCCAGCTGTCGGCCGCCCAGGCCCAGCCGAACGCCGAAAAAGCCCTGACCTACAGCCGCCAGCTGGCCTCGATCGCCAGCGGCACCGGCGCCGAGTTCTCGAAAGCGGCCGAAAGCCAGATCGTCGAAGCCAACCGCAAGGTCATCGCCCTGGTCGACGAAGTGAGCAAGAACGCCCCTGCCGGTTCGGAAACCTTCGTCGCCGCCGTCAAGACCGCGATCAGCAACGCCAACGCCGGCTACGAGCAGTTCAGCAAGACCACCAAGCAAGCCGTGGAAGCGATCGAAAGCAACATGAACGCCGCCATCTCGCAGTACTCGAACGTGGCCGCCAAGGCGCCTGCCGCCGCTGCCAACACCGCAGCGGCTGCCGCAGCGTAAGCATCCAGCGTCAATAAAAACGGGGCCGGTTCGACAATGTCGACCGGCCCCGTTGTCGTTTACCGTTGATCTAGCGCGCTGTCGCCAATGTTGCTGGCGGCGCCCGGTACGGTCCAGGCCGCGGGCCATCAGCAGCAGGTCATATTCACCAGAGGCCTGGCTCACTCCCCCAAATATGCCGCCTGCACCCGCGGATCATGCAGCATGTCCTGCGCCGGCCCGGTCATGGTAATGATCCCCGACTCCATTACATACCCGCGGTGCGCTGCCTGCAGCGCCAGCTTGGCGTTCTGCTCGACCAGCAGGATCGTGATCCCCTGCCGCGACACGTCGCGGATCACCTCGAAGATCTTCTCGACCATGATCGGCGCCAGCCCCATCGACGGTTCGTCCAGCAGCAGCAGGGTCGGATGGCACATCAGCGCGCGCGCCATGGCCAGCATTTGCTGCTCGCCGCCCGACAAGGTGCCGGCCAGTTGCGCCGCACGCTCCTTCAGGCGCGGAAACACCGCGTACCACTTCTCGATATCCGCCTCGATCCCGGCCTTGTCACCGCGCGTGTAGGCGCCCATCAAGAGGTTCTCGTGGATCGTCATGCGCGTGAACACGCCGCGCCCTTCCGGCACCATGGCGAGTTTACGCTGCACCAGGCGGAAGGACTGGCTGCCCGTGAGCGGCTCGCCCAGGTAGGAAATCCGCCCCTCGACCTTCGAGGTCGGCAGGGTGCCGGTGATGGCTTTCAGGGTCGTGGTCTTGCCCGCGCCGTTCGCACCGATCAGGGTCACCAGCTCGCCCTTGCCCACTTCGAGGTCGACGCCCTTGACCGCCTTGATGCCGCCATAGGCCACGTGCAGGCCTTCGATTTTCAGGATACTGCCGCTCATCAGTGAGCACCTCCCAGGTAGGCCGCGATCACCGCCGGATCCTTCTGTATCTCGGACGGCAAACCTTCGGCGATGCGCTTGCCGTACTCGAGCACGGTAATCCGGTCGCACAGGCCCATCATCAGTTTCACATCGTGCTCGATCAGGAGCACGGTCTTGCCCTCGTTCTTGATCTTCACCAGCAGTTCGCGCAGGGCCAGCTTTTCGGTGGCGTTCATGCCGGCCGCCGGTTCGTCCAGCGCCAGCAACTGCGGATCGGTGGCCAGGGCGCGCGCGATTTCCAGGCGGCGCTGATCGCCGTACGACAAGAACTTTGCCGTGCGGTTCGCAAAGCGGCCGATGCCGACGAAGTCCAGCAGTTCCTGGGCCCGCGCCCGGATCGCCGCTTCTTCGGCGCGCGCCGCCTTGTGTCGGAAGATGGCGCCGAACACGCCCTGTCTTGTCCGCACGTGGCGCCCGACCATCACGTTTTCCAGCGCGCTCATTTCGCCGAACAGCCGGATGTTCTGGAAGGTACGGGCAATGCCGGCCTTGGCCACCGTGTGCGGCGCCGACGGCGAGTAGGGCTTGCCGGCCAGCTCGAACCTGCCGCTATCGGGCTGGTACAAGCCGGTGATGACGTTGAAGAAGGTGGTCTTGCCGGCGCCGTTGGGTCCGATCAGGCCGACGATCTGGCCGCGCTCGACCCGGATCGCGACGTCGGTCAGCGCCTGCAAGCCGCCGAAGCGCTTGTTCACACCCGCAATATCGAGAAGGACTTCGCTCATGCCGCGGCCTCCTCTTCGTCGCGCGCCAGGGCCGCGTTCGGGCGGTCTTCCTTGTTCGGCGATGGCCACAATCCAGCGGGCCGGACCAGCATGATCAGCACCAGGGCCAGCCCGTACAGGGCCTGGCGCAGCACCTCGGCCTCGACCAGCTTTTCGCCGAACAGCGCGATTTGCGCCGGTTCCACCACATGGCGCAGGATTTCCGGCAAGGCCGCGAGCAGCACGCCGCCCAGCACCACGCCCGGGATATGGCCGATCCCGCCCAGTACCACCATCGCCAGCACCGCGATCGACTCGGTCAGCGAGAACGATTCCGGCGACACGAAGCCCTGGAAGGCGCCGAACATGGCGCCGGCCACGCCGCCGAACGAGGCGCCCATCGAGAACGCCAGCAGTTTCACGTTGCGGGTATTGATGCCCATCGCCTTGGCCGCGATCTCGTCTTCACGGATCGCCACCCAGGCCCGCCCCAGGCGCGAATGCTGCAAGCGGCTGGTGATGAAGATGGTCGCAATGCACAGCGCCAGGAAAAGGAAGTAGTAAGCATTCACTGACGGCATGCCGTAGCCGCCGATGTACACCGTCGATTGCGAGCCAGCTTCACCGGCCAGGGAGACGCCGAAAATGCGGATCGGATCGACCATGTTGATGCCCTGCGGGCCGTTGGTGAAATTGATCGGCTCAATCAAGTTGTTCATGAAGATGCGGATGATCTCGCCGAAGCCGAGCGTCACGATGGCCAGGTAGTCGCCGCGCAGTTTCAGCGTCGGGGCGCCGAGCAAGGCGCCGAAGAAAGCCGCCACCAGCGCCGCCAGCGGCACCACCACCCACACCGACAAGTGAATGCCGTTCTGCCGGATGTCTTCGCCGAACAGGCTCACCAGCCACTCGCCCAGCGCCGGGTAGTTATACACCAGCGATTCGAGCAGGGCCGCGAACTGCGGCGAGGCGAACAGCCCGGTGAGATAGGCGCCGACCGCGAAGAAGGCGATGTAGCCGAGGTCGAGCAGGCCGGCGAAACCGACCACGATGTTCAGGCCCAGCGCCAGCATGATGTAGAGCAGCGCCAGGTCGATGATGCGCACCCAGGAATTGCCGTATTGCGAGGCAAAGAAAGGGAAGGCGATCATCAGGACCAGCAGCAGGGCCATGTTGATGCGCGCTTTTGCCGGCTGGTGCTGGAGGTCGAAGGTGATCAGGGACATCGTCGGCTCCTCAGGCGCGGTCGGCAACGCGCTCGCCCATGATCCCGGACGGGCGCACGGTGAGCACCAGGATCAGCACCACGAAGGCGAAGATGTCCTGGTAATGGCTGCCAAGCAAGCCGCCGGTGGCGTCGCCGATGTAGCCCGCGCCCAGCGCCTCGATGATGCCCAGCAGCAGGCCGCCGATCATGGCGCCGTAGATATTGCCGATCCCGCCCAGCACCGCGGCGCAAAAGGCTTTCAGGCCCGGCAGCACGCCCATGGTGAAGGAAATCGTCGCGTAGTTGGCGCCCCACATCACGCCGGCCACGGCGGCCAGCGCCGCGCCGATGGCGAAGGTGGCCACGATCACGCGGTTCGAGTCGACGCCCATGAGGCCGGCGACGCGCGGGTTTTCCGCCACGGCGCGCATCGCACGCCCCATCTTGGTGCGCTCGACCAGCAACACCAGGGCAAACATGGCGCTCGCCGCGAGGGCCAGCAGCAGCACCTGGGTTTGCGAAATCATGGCGCCGCCAATCATGATCGGCTCGGACGGCAGGACTTGCGGGAAAGGCAGCGGGTTGCGGCCCCAGAACGGCATCGCCATCACAAAGGTTTGCAGCAGGATCGAGACGCCGATGGCGGTGATCAGCGGGGCCAGGCGCGGCGCATTGCGCAGGCGGCGGTAGGCGATGCGCTCGATCAGCATGTTGACCAGCATCGCCACCGGGATCGCACCGAGGATGGCGATGGCCAGCTGCAGGTAGCCCGGCAGGCCGGGGAAATGGCTCTCCAGCGCGTGCAGGATCGACAGGCCGACCATGGCGCCGATCATCAGCACGTCGCCGTGGGCAAAGTTAATGAGGTTTAGCACCCCGTAGACCATCGTGTACCCGAGCGCGACCAGTGCGTACATGCTGCCTAGCACCAGCCCGTTGAGTATCTGCTGGACAAAAGTCTCCATCGTTTCGCTGTCTCTTTCTTGATAACAAAAACGGCACTTCGGAAATCCCGAAGTGCCGCTCTATGGCTTGACGTCGTTTTACCTGGCAAAGACCTTGCAATCTTTATGCCAGCCGGGTCAAACAGTTGCTACGACAAAAATTCCGAGCGTCGCCATCATAGCCAGCTTTTTAAAGAACGAACAATGGAAATCGTCGCAGTCACCCTTGTTATCGAACGAAAAAGCTTATGCCACTTCGGCGCGTACACCGTCCAGGCCCTTCGGCAGCGGGAAGGTCACGTGCTCTTCCACGCCTTCGAGCGCGCGCACGCTGGCTGCGCCAAGTGCCTTCAGCCGATCGATCACGGCTTGCACCAGCACTTCGGGCGCCGAGGCGCCGGCGGTGACGCCGATGCGCTTCTTGCCTTCGATCCAGCTGGGCTCGATCTTGGTGGCGTCATCGACCATGTAGGCCGGCGTGCCCATCTTTTCAGCCACTTCGCGCAGGCGGTTCGAGTTCGAGCTGTTCGGGCTGCCGACCACGACCACCACTTCGACCTGCGGCGCCATGAACTTCACGGCTTCCTGGCGGTTGGTGGTGGCGTAGCAGATGTCGCCCTTCTTCGGCTCGATGATGTTCGGGAAGCGCTGTTTCAAGGCGGCGATGATTTCCAGGGTGTCGTCGACCGACAGCGTGGTTTGCGACACGTAGGCCAGCGACTCCGGATTGGCCACCTGCAGGCGCTCGACATCATCGACGGTCTCGACCAGGTGCATGCCCTCTTCCGCCTGTCCCATGGTGCCCTCGACTTCGGGGTGGCCGTCATGGCCGATCATGATGATTTCGGCGCCCTGCTTGCGCATCTTCGATACCTCGACGTGCACCTTGGTCACCAGCGGACAGGTGGCGTCGAAAATCTTCAGGCCGCGCGCCTCGGCTTCGGCGCGCACGGCTTTCGAGACGCCGTGGGCCGAGAACACCAGGGTATTGCCGGCCGGGACATCGTCGAGTTCCTCGATGAAGATCGCGCCCTTGTTGCGCAAATCGGCCACGACATAGGCGTTGTGGACGATCTCGTGGCGCACGTAGATCGGCGCGCCGAACTGCGCCAGGGCGCGCTCGACGATTTCAATGGCGCGGTCGACGCCGGCGCAAAAGCCGCGCGGCTGGGCAAGCAGAATCTCGTTTTCCATGGCGTTTCCTTTTACAGGACCGAAAGCAGTTTCACTTCGAATTGCAGGGACTGGCCAGCCAGCGGGTGGTTGAAGTCGAACAAGGCGGCATCGCTGCCCATTTCGCGCAGCATGCCGGCAAAGCGGCCGCCGCCCGGCGCGGCGAAGTCGACCAGGTCGCCGGCTTTATAGTCGGCGTCGGGCACCGAGTTCTCGTCGAGCGTGGCCTTCGAAACCCATTGGATCAGCTCCGGGTTGCGCTCGCCGAAGGCGTCCGCCGCGCTCAGGGTGAAAGTCTTGTGCTCGCCCTCTTCCATGCCGAGCAGGCGCTCCTCCAGGAAAGGCGCCAGCTGGCCCTGGCCCAGCATCAGGGTCGCGGGATTGGTGCCGAAGGTGGTCACGATGTCGGTCCCATCGGCGCTGGAAAGACGGTAGTGCAGGGTCAGGTAAGCCGATTCGGTAACGACGGCCGGGGAAGCGTTGGACATGTTCTTGGAAGTGACGGACACGGGACAAACCGCTATTGTAAGGCAAGGGCGTCCATCCCGCCTTCGAGCGCTGCTTTTTTCGGCAGTATTGGGGGCCATGCGTTGCAATGCGGACGCGATAGGACTATCTTCTTATTCATTTCCCACGTGCAAATCTTATCGGAAGGAGCCGCTGTGTCAGACAATGCTTCAGAGTTGGAATATGTTGGTTTCTGGGCGCGGGTCGGCGCCTCGCTGATCGATACGGTGCTGATGCTCTTCATTACCATTCCCTTGCTGCTGGCGATCTATGGCGGCGCCTACTGGGAACGCGAAGCGACCTCGCTCTTCGGCGAACCAGCTGAAATCATCATTTCGTACTTGCTGCCGGCGGTGGTCATTATTTTGTTATGGATCAAAATTTCTACCACGCCAGGCAAGATGGCGCTTGGCGCCTTCATCGTCGATGCGCGTACGGGCGGCCGTCCGACGCCGGGGCAATTGGTGCTGCGCTACATCGGCTACTACCTGTCGACGATTCCCTTGTTGCTGGGCCTGATCTGGGTTGGCATCGATCCGCGCAAGCAAGGCTGGCACGACAAGATCGCCGGCACGGTGGTGGTGCGGCGCAAGGGCGGCACGACTGAACCGGTGCGTTTCGACAAGCAGCCCGGCTGAGCCGTCGGACCAGCTTCCATCTTCATTGCGCACGCTTCGTTTAGATCAGCCCTCCTCCTCGCGCGCTTGCCGATAATCCCGGATCGACCAGCGCCATCCCGGCGGGTGGCGGTTTCACGGGAGCACCATGGGGATCAATGATTGGCCGGAACAGGACCGGCCGCGCGAACGGCTGGCGCGCGAAGGCGCGGTGGCGCTGTCGAATGCCGAGCTACTGGCAATTTTCCTGCGCGTGGGCGTGCGCGGACGCAATGCCGTGGAGCTCGGCCAGCACATGCTCGACCACTTCGGATCGCTGCAGCGCCTGCTGCATGCCACGCCACAGGAGTTTTCCGAATTAAATGGCCTGGGGATGGCCAAGTACGCCCAGCTGCAGGCGGTAATGGAATTGTCGCGCCGCGCCATCGCCGAACAATTCTTCCGCCAGTCCCTGTGCTCACCCGATGTGGTGAAGAACTACCTGCGTGGCAAGTTCGGCTTGCAAGCCTACGAATCGTTTGTCGTGCTGTTCGTCGACGTCAAGAACCGCCTCATCGATGCGCAGGAAATGTTCCGCGGCACGCTGACGCATACCAGCGTGTATCCACGCGAGGTGGTGACGGCGGCGCTGCGGCGCAATGCGGCCGGGGTCATGCTGGCCCATAACCACCCGTCCGGCGAATGCCTCCCCAGCGACTCCGACTTCAGCCTGACGCAGGCCCTGGTCAAGGCGCTGGCCCTGATCGACGTGCGGGTGCTCGACCATTTCGTGGTGGCAGGCGCCCAGGTGCATTCGTTTGCCGAGCACGGCCAGTTGTAGGGCGAGTACCGCCCTGGTCTTATTTCTTGCCGCTTGTTGCGGGCGGGTTATTCCGCAGGATCGCCTCGAATTTTTGCTGGTCGAGGAACTTGGTATAACCGGTGATCGTCGCCGAGACATCGGGATTCGACATCAGTTCCATCATGGCGACTTCGCCCAGCGACTGGAACGCCGACAGCATGCCCTGGCTGCCATCGCTTTGCAGGACCGCGCGGGTCTGGGCGCTGCAATTTTCGAGCAGCAGGCGCGTGACCAGCTGCGCCATTTCCTTGTTGACCTCGACGCGCTGGGCAGGCGTGGCCGTGGTCAGGCTGGCCATATCGGGATGCGCCGACATCGCCATGTAGATCCAGCGCGCCAGGTCCTTGCGGTCCTTGCCGCTGGTGCTGTCCTTCAGGCATTCGCCGAGCTTGTTCGGAACTGGCGGTGCCGCGACTGCGGGCTGGGATGCGAGGAAGGCCAATCCGACGACGAGGCTGGAGAGAATGCGCATAAGGACTTTCTGTTCAAGAAGCGTTTAAACGTAGTATCACCTTAACATCTTGTTGAATGGAAATATAGAACGAAAAGCTGTCATACGGCTTCCCTTGTTGCAGGAAGGCTGCAAACGAAAACTGTTCGTTAACTGCGTGAAAACAAGGGGCTAGGCGCGATTTTACAATTGTTAAATTTCAGATAGCCTTAAAGACACCATTGTTTTTCGCAAGTGATTGATTTGCCTTCGGTTTTCACGCTATACTCTCGTTTTTCCGAATTCGGAAGTTTATTCTTAAGGAGTGCGCTATGGCACGTGTCTGCCAAGTTACTGGCAAGGGAGTTATGGTTGGCAACAACGTCTCCCACGCAAACAACAAAACGAAACGCCGTTTCCTGCCTAACCTGCAGAACCGTCGCATCTACGTCGAATCCGAAAACCGTTGGGTCTCGCTGCGTTTGTCGAACGCCGGCCTGCGCGTCATCGACAAGCTGGGCATCGACGCCGTTCTGGCCGACATGCGCGCTCGTGGCGAAAAAGTCTAATTAGGGAGCTATCATGGCAAAAACTGGCCGCGACAAAATCAAGCTGGAATCGACCGCAGGTACCGGTCACTTCTACACCACCACCAAGAACAAGCGCACGATGCCGGCGAAGATGGAAATCATCAAGTTCGACCCGAAAGCACGCAAGCACGTTCCTTACAAAGAAACCAAGATCAAGTAATCGATCCTGTTTCAGTAAAAAAAAGCCGCCCACGCAAGTTGGCGGCTTTTTTGTTGCCTGTAGCCGAGATCCAACAGCTGGGGTCAGACATTCGGACACAAGCTCGTGCGTAGAACGGCGGCCAGGCCCGGAAATTGGCAAGTGGACGGCCAATCGTGTGCAATCAGGTTCGCCACAGCTGAGGTCGTGTCCGAATGTCTCACCTGACCCCGCTGTTGGGACGAAAAAAAGCGGGCAATGCCCGCTTTCTTACGTCGACGCTATATTTGCTTTCAGGCTTTGCTGGCGCGCTTGCGGGCGACAACGCCGGCGCCCAGCATGGCGATGCCGAACAGGGCCAGCGAACCAGGTTCCGGCACTTCGGTCGCCAGCTTGAACTGGCCGTTGTTCGAGAACAGGAAGTATTGGCCATCCTTGTTTGCGTATTTCGTGCCCTTCTTGCAGCCATTGCCGCTGAAGCCGGAGAATTCGCAGATCAACTCGCTAACCAGGGTTTTATTCGGATTGGCAACGTTATTCGCATTCGTGAATGCGAACGACAGGATGGACTCGGTCGACAGGTCTTTCCCTTTGCCGTCGAAGAAGTAGCCTGCTTTCATGGCGCCGACGTCGGCCGAGGCCAGCACGCTGACCTGGCCATTGCCGGTTGGCTTGCCGCTTGCGTCCACCAGGCCGCCGCCGCCGGCCAGCACGTTGAACTTGGCGATCTCGGTACCGAGATTGGCGCCATAGGTCCCCGTCGTCGAGCCGTATTCGCCGCCCACCGGATTCTGGAAGATACTGATGGTGCCGCCGGTGAAGGCGAAGCCGCCGTTGAAGGTGCCCGTGCCGCTCGCCTGGAAGACCGCGCTGATGTTGCCGCCTGGGTAGGTCACCGGGAACAGCTTGGCATTGCTGTCGGCTTGCGTGATGTTGAAAACAGCGTGCTCGACGAACGAGAAGGAGCCGGCGCCGGTCGGGGTCAGCTGGATGAAGGCATTGCCGTTCACATCCAGGTATTCGTCGATCTTCTGGCCGCTGGCAAAGCCGCCGCCGGTCGGGTTGAAGACCCAGTTGTTCATCACGGCACTGTTGACGGCGGCGTTGGCATTCGCAAACGACAGGGCCAGCGCAGCGGCGCAGGTCAGCTTCTTCAGGAGGTTCATGGGCGGCTCGTTTCGGTAAAAAAGGATTTGTCTAATACCAGAACCAGAGCAATTTCCATGCCACAACTATATTTACGATAGGAATCAGTTACTTATAGGAACACCAGATATCCGGCGCTTAACACTTGTAAAGAAACTCGACAGTATGACCCCCCCCGTTTCCATAGGAAAGCGACAAAAAAAACGGCTCCCGAAGGAGCCGCTCTGGATAAAGCAGGAAGCGCTTACGCGTAGCTACGCAGGCGCAGCGAGAATTCTTGCAAGGACTTGATGCCCGACGCTTCCGCACGTGCGCACCAATCCTGCAATTGCTGCAGCAACTGGTCGCGCGTCGAATGCGAACGTTCCCAGATGGCACCCAGTTCCACGCGCATCTGGTGCATGGTTTCCAGGGCCTTGCTGTGCTTGAACAGCTCGATCAGTTGCGCCTTTTGCGACACTTCCAGCTTGCCAGGCTCGCGCTGCAGCAGCTTGCGCGAGGATTTCAGGAAACGCGACTCGAGTTCCGCCTTGTGCTTCAGGTGCTCGAACTCTTCATGGAAGGCATGCTTGACCGACTTCGCATACTTCGCCATCACGTCGTAGCGGTTGGTGATCACCGATTGCAGGGTTTCCAGGTCGGCAACGACCTTGTCCTTGGCCAGCTTCGGCTTCGGCGCCACTTTCTTCACCTTGGCCAGGCCGACGATTTCCAGGGTGCGGATATAGACCCAGCCCAGGTCGATTTCATACCACTTGCTCGACAGCTTGGCCGAGGTCGCATAGGTGTGGTGGTTGTTGTGCAGCTCTTCGCCGCCGATCAGGATGCCCCACGGGAAAATGTTGGTTGCCGCATCGTTGCAGTCGTAGTTGCGGTAGCCCCACCAGTGCCCCAGGCCATTGATGATGCCGGCCGCGGTGATCGGGATCCACATCATCTGGATCGCCCAGATGGTGATGCCGATCACGCCGAACAGCACGAAGTTAATCACCAGCAGCGCCGATACGCCGGCCCAGCTGTAAGGCGTGTAGACATGGCGCTCCATCCAGTCGTCGGGCGTGCCGTGACCATATTTGTCCAGCGTTTCCTGGTTCTTGCTTTCGGTGCGGTACAGCTCGGCGCCTTCCAGCAGCACTTTCTTGATGCCGCGGGTTTGCGGGCTGTGCGGATCTTCTTCGGTGTCGCACTTGGCGTGGTGCTTGCGGTGGATGGCGGCCCATTCCTTGGTCACCTGGCCGGTGGTCATCCACAGCCAGAAACGGAAGAAGTGGCTCGGGATCGCATGCAGTTCCAGCGCGCGGTGGGCCTGGTGGCGGTGCAGGTAGATGGTGACGCTGGCGATGGTGATGTGGGTCACGACCAGCGTGTAGATCACGACTTCCCAGGCGCTCAGGCCGACGAGGCCAGTGGACATGAATCCCAGCACCGCATGCAGGATGTTACTAAAGGTCATTACTGCTCCAAGTTAAGGTCAGACTGTACTGCGCGCCGATCTTTCTGTGAGGCAGTCGCGCGAGGCGGCGCGAGTGCGCCGGCCAGACAACCCCGCATTCTACGCACTTTCTCATGACGCACGGCACGAACAACGCATATAAATGCGCTTCTTGAGCTAACGTGCGCCATCCCGTTAATGAATATGCATCAAGGCGTGGCAGGCGGATTCTGCGGGGGAAGGCCCAGGCGGATGGCGCCGGCATGCACGAGCGCATAGATATGCCGGTTCACGGCCGAGATCACGCTGCCGCTGCCCTTCTCGGCATCGACGATCGAAAAGCCGAGCTCGAGTTCGTAGCCGTGCGCTCCGAAGGCATTCAGCTGCACCGACGGCGCCGGCTCGGCCACCACGCGCTCGACCTCGTCGGCCTGGCGCGCCAGCAGCGTCATCACTTCGTTCAGGTCGCTGTCGTAGGCCACCGTGATCTTCGTGTTCAAACGCACCGCCTTGTTGGTGGCGGACTGGTTCATGACGACGCCGGTGATCAGCATCTCGTTCGGCAGCAAGGTTTGCGTACCGTCGAGTGCCTGCAGCACCGTGTAGCGGGTATTGATGCGCGCCACACGACCGGAATATTTGTCGACGCTGATCGGGTCGCCGATCGACAAGCTGCGTTCGAACAGGATGATGAAGCCAGACACATAGTTACTGGCAATACGCTGCATGCCCAGGCCGAGGCCGACGCCGAGCGCGCCGCCGAACACCGACAACACCGTCAAGTCGAGTCCAACCAGACCCAGGCTGACCAGCACCGACACCAGGATCAACACGGCGCGGCCCATGCGCGCCAGCACCACGCGCAGCGAGCTGTGCATCGCGTCGAGGCGCATCAGGCGCTCTTCCAGCGCGGCGCCGGCCCACAGGGCCAGCATCATCAGCACGACGACGGAGCTGACTGCCTGCAGGATCGCCAGCAACGACGCACGGTTCTTGCCAAGCAGGATTTCCCGTTTTTCCAGGAAATTGATGATGTCGGGCCATTGCCCGGTGAGGTAGAGGGCAACGCCGACCCAGACCACCAGGGCCAGGACCTTCTCGAAGGTTTGCAGCGCCGTACCGAGCGGCCCGCGCCGCGCGAACACGCGCCGCAACAGGTAGAACACGATGCGGATCAAGGCCATCGACGCGAACAGCGGCAAGGCCACGGCCAGCAAGTGCACGTTCTGGTACTTGGCCAGGATGAGCTTGGCCAGCCATACGCCGGCCGTGATCAGGAGCGGCGCCAGCACGCGGCCGAAGCCTTCGACGCCGATGCGGCGGATCGCGCCGGCATTGTCGTCCTCATGCAGCCAGCTGCGCCGGATCAGGCGCGCCAGCAGCAGGCCGACCAGCACCGCGGCCACGATCGCGAGCGCCTGCCACAGGATGCGCGGATTACTGATGTCTTCGAGCAGGTCCTGCAGCAGGTCGGTCAGCGGCATGTGTTGCACAGTAGGGATTACTCCGCGTCGTCTTCGGCAGGAGCAGCCACTGCTTTCGGCGCCTTGGCGGCCATCGGCTTGCGCTCCAGCACGGCGGCGAAGAAGCCGTCGGTTTGATGCTTGTGCGGCAATAGCTTCAGGTAATCGCCCATTTCCAGGTCGATCTTTTGCTCGGCCAGGACCTTGTTCATCGGCACCAGCTCGAAGTCCGGGTGCGAGGCCAGGAATTGCTCGACGATGAAGTCGTTCTCTTCGTTCAACAGCGAGCAGGTGGCGTACACCAGGCGGCCGCCGCCCTTCAGCAGGCGCGCGGCGCCGTCCAGGATAGCGGCTTGCTTCTCCTGCATCTCGGCCACGGCGCTCTCCGGCTGGCGCCATTTGACGTCGGGATTGCGGCGCAGGGTGCCCAGGCCCGAGCACGGCGCATCGACCAGCACGCGGTCGATCTTGCCGGCCAGGCGCTTGATCTTGGCGTCGCGTTCATGCGCGATCAGCACCGGATGCACATTCGACAGGCCGCTGCGCGCCAGGCGCGGCTTCAGCTTGGACAAGCGCTTTTCCGACACGTCAAAAGCGTATAGGCGGCCAGTGTTGCGCATGGTCGCGCCCAGGGCCAGGGTCTTGCCGCCGGCGCCGGCGCAGAAATCGACCACCATCTCGCCGCGGCGCGCGGCGACAATCTGGGCCAGCACCTGGCTGCCTTCGTCCTGCACCTCGATCGCGCCATCCTTGAACAGCGGCAGGCTCTGCAGGTTAGGCTTTTTCAGGACGCGCAGGCCGAGCGGCGAATACGGGGTCGGCTCGGCCAGGATCGGCGCTTCGGCCAGCTTGGCGATCACCTCGTCGCGATTGGCCTTGATGGCGTTCACGCGCAGGTCGAGCGGCGCCGGCGTGTTCAGCACGGCCGCCAGTTGCTCGGCATCGCTTTCGCCGTATTGGGCGACCAGCTTGTCGTACAGCCACTGCGGCATGTTGGCGCGCGCCAGCGGCGGCAGCAACTTGCGGTCGATTTCCTTGATGCGGGTCAGGAAGGCAGTTTCGTCTTCCGTCAGGCCGCCGAGGGCGTCGATGCCGACGCTTTCCGACAAGCCCAGCAGGGCCAGGCGGCGCATCGATGGGGTGCCGCCGGTGCCGCCGAAATCGGTGAAAAAGGTCTTGTTGCGCAGGACGGTATAGACCGCTTCGGCGACGACACCGCGTTCGCGCGGACCGAGGCGCTGGTGGTCCTTGAAGTAACGCGACAGGGTAACGTCGGCCGGGGCCGTAAAGCGCAAGATCTCGCGCAGCACTTCTTCGGTGCTGCCGAGAATTGCTGGAGGCAATCTCATGGAATTCCTTGAATCAGGTAATAAAATCAGGCGGGCTGTGCAATGCGCACGCCGCCTTGTTCGATGCTCAGCCTGTCCTCGATGAACAGGCGAACGGCGTAGGGGTACAGCTTGTGTTCTTCCAGCAGCACGCGCGCCGCCAGGCTGGCTTCGGTGTCGCCGGGCAGCACGGGCACGCGCGCCTGGGCCACCATCGGGCCATGGTCGAGCTCGGCGGTGACGAAATGCACCGTCGCGCCATGCTCGCGCTCGCCCGCTTCCAGGGCCTTGCGGTGCGTGTCCAGCCCGGGAAAGGCCGGCAGCAGCGAAGGGTGGATGTTCAGCATGCGTCCTTCGTAGTGTGCGACGAAGGGCGCGGTCAGGATGCGCATGAAACCGGCCAGCACGACGAGATCCGGCATGTAGCGGTCGATCTCGCGCTGCAAGGCGGCGTCAAAACTGGCGCGGTCCGGAAATTCCTTGCTCGGCACTACGGCGGTCGCGATGCCATGCGCCTGGGCAAATGCCAGGCCAGCGGCATCGGGCTTGTTGCTGATCACTGCCGCCACCCGCGCTGGCCAGGCTTCGGAACGGGCCGCACGCACGACCGCTTCCATGTTGCTGCCGCGGCCGGAGATGAGGATGACGATGTTTTTCATAGCGCGCATTGTACCGTATGCGCCCGGCGTAACTGTGGTATGGCAACGCCGGTATCTGCGCCTACAAACCGGCCGGGTCGATCTCGAACGAGTAGAAAACGCGGAACGGCACCCGCTTCTCGGCCCAGAATTCGGCAGCATCGCGAAACACGTCGAGCAGGGTTTCGCGGGCTTCCTTGTCGAATTTTTGCGTATTAGGCAATTGCTCGAGGACGACGAGGAAGCCAGGCTGGGGGCCGGCGCCGTAGATCGTTTCGGTCAGCGTGGTGCGCAGGGCGTCGAAATTCTTGCTGGAGGGTTTGGGAAAGTGGAAATTCTCGCCGATACGGGCGCACACTTGCTGTTTGGTCAACGTGTTGGCGCAGTGCGCATACAGGAAATGGTGGCCCATGCGCGCCGCCTCTTCCTGCAGTTCCGGCACCCGATAGGCCCGAATGGACTGCACAAGATTGGACGGCACTCTCATCAACAAACTCATTTTTCCCTCAAGTCGACCTGGTGGTGTGGTTCGAATCGCCGGGGACTGCTCACCATGCACGCCCGGGCGGCAACGCTACTCTCCTAAATCGTTTCCACGCGCCAATAAACCCTAATTTGTGTAAGGGTAACGTTTTGTAGTTACCGAAGCAACCCGAATGTGAAATCGGCGCAAAAAATTGCTAAAATCTGCCGTTTTTCCGTCCGAATCCGCGCAATTAGACGTGTTTTGTCATTCTGGCCCCGTACCGTTGCTCTGCTGTGTGCTGTTACATTTTGTTGCCACGTAGATCGATTTTTGGGGTCAAGCAGGATTAACATACAAGCGTGGATCAAAATATTTTCCGTCAATCCCCTGCTCTCAATATCCTGCTCAGTTCCCTGAGTAACCGCACCGAACGAACGAGGTTCAGCATGAACATGAAAACCAAACTGATGATTTCCGCCCTGGGCCTGGCCACGCTGCCGCTGGCCCAGGCTGCCGATTTCGAAGACTTCGGCCGCGTGGTGCGGGTACAGCCACGCGTCGAGCAAATCCGCCAGCCGCGCCAGGAATGCCGCACCGAATACGTGCAGGTGCCGGTGCAGCAGCAGCGTAGCGCCGGCGGCTCGGTGGTCGGCGGCATTGCCGGCGCCTTGCTGGGCAGCCAGGTCGGCAGCGGCAGCGGCAAAGTCGCCGCCGCCGCCGCCGGTGCGATCGCCGGCGCCGTGGTGGGTGACCGCGTCGAGAACAACGGCCGCAACTACGACCAGGGCGTGCAGGAACAAGCCGTGCGCCAGTGCCGCAATGTCGATTCCTTTGAATCGCGCACCACCGGCTACGACGTGACCTATGAATACCACGGCCAGAACTACACGTCCTTCATGAGCCGCGACCCGGGCAACCGCATCCGCCTGCGCGTGTCGGTGGAGCCGGATCAGCAGTATTAATCAGTTTCCAAAGGGGCATCGCAAACAGCAGGTTTGGCGATGCCCCGTGTTTGCATCGGTTCGGAGAACGTTTCCTCCTTCTCCGCACCGCCTTACTATCCCGTTGCGCTTGCGCAGCGGGAACCCCTCCCCCGATAATAGGCCGATTCAACAGGTCGCCCTATGCTCATCAAACGTAAATCCATCGAACTCGCCGAATCCTCGCGCCGCCCCGCCCGCAAACCCAAATTCGCACCCGTGACCCTGTCCGAACAGGAAGGCGTGCGCTATCTGCACTTCGGCACCGAATGGGTGCAGGGCGCCATGCGCATCCGTAAGCCCGACTGGCTGGAGCTGGAATATGCGCAGCAAATGATGGCCTGGATGCTGTTCATCGAAGCGCCGCGCCGCATTGCCCAACTCGGCCTGGGCACGGCTGCGCTCACCAAATTCTGCTACCGCCAATTCCCCGACGCGCTGGTCAGCGCCGTCGAACTCAATCCGTCGGTGATCGCCATTTGCCATACCATGTTCAAGTTGCCGCCCGAGGACGAGCGCTTCAATGTGCTGGAAATGGATGCGCTGGATTTTGTCGAAGACGCGGAAAACCACGGCGCCTTCGATGTACTGCAATGCGATTTGTACGACGCCACCGCCAAGGGCCCGGTACTCGACACGCCCGAGTTCTACCGCGCCTGCAATGATTGCCTGACCCCGAATGGCATCATGACGGTGAATCTGTTCGGCGACCATCCGAGCTACAACAAGAACCTGAAGGCGATGAAATTCGCTTTCGACCGGGTGATCTGCCTGCCCGAAGTCCACGATGGCAATGTGGTCGCGCTGTGCTTCAAGACCGCGCCCCGGATCGACAGCGCCGCACTGGCCGCACGCGCGGCGCAGATCGTCGCCGGCACCAAGCTGCCGGCGAAATCCTGGGTCAAAGGGATTCAAACAAGTATCGACGCAGCACGCTGACAGGCTTGATATAAAAAGAGGGATCGATGAACGCCAACGCACCGCAAACCGCTTCCCTCCCCCGCCCGCCCCAGCGGCCGCGGCGCCTCGACTTGCAGGCGATCTTTTCGTGGCTGCTGGCCGACGGCATCGTCGAAAAGGACAAGGTCAAGGCCCATTTCTCCCAGGCCCAGGGCCTCCTGAAAAATGCGGCCGGCTCGATGCATCCGCTGACCGCCGTGGCGCAATGCAAGCTGCTGTCGAGCCAGCCGCCGCACCGTCTGCTCACGCTCGACGTTCTTACCGAATGGTGCGCGGCCAAGGTCGGCCTGCCTTTCATCCGCATCGATCCCTTGAAAATCGATTTCACGCGTGTGGCCGATGTGATGTCGGCCAGTTATGCGGCGCGTTTCAATATCCTGCCGGTCGACATGAGCGCCACCACGCTGACGGTGGCGACCGCCGATCCGTTTGCCATCGAATGGGAAAACGAAATCGCCAGGATTTCGCGCCGCCGTATCGAACTGGTGCTGGCCAATCCGCTCGATATCGCCCAATACATTTCGCAGTTCTTCAGCCTGGCCAAATCGATCCGCGATGCCAGCAAGACGAATGCCCAGGATGTCGCGCTGCGCAACAACTTCGAGCAGCTGGTCGAACTGGGCAAGGCGAATAAACAGTTCGATGCGAATGACCAGCACATCGTCAACATCGTCGACTGGCTATGGGGCTACGCCTTCGAACAACGGGCGTCGGATATCCACCTGGAGCCGAAACGCGAATTTGCCGCCGTCCGTTTTCGCATCGATGGCGTGCTGCACCAGGTGTACCAGGTACCCGCCGCCGTGATGCTGGCAATGACTGCGCGCATCAAGCTGCTGGGCCGCATGGATGTAATCGAAAAGCGCCGACCCCAGGATGGCCGCATCAAGACCCGCACCCATTCCGGCCAGGAAGTCGAGCTGCGTTTGTCGACCATGCCGACGGCGTTTGGCGAAAAGCTGGTGATGCGGATTTTCGACCCGGAAGTGGTCGTGAAGACCTTGCCCGAACTCGGTTTCCCTCCGCTCGACGCCCAGCGCTGGGATGCGCTGACCAGCCGCCCGCACGGCATCATCCTCGTGACCGGCCCGACCGGCTCGGGCAAGACCACGACCCTGTACACGACCCTGAAAGCCCTGGCCACGAACGAGGTCAACGTCTGCACGGTGGAAGACCCGATCGAGATGGTCGAGGCGGCGTTCAACCAGATGCAGGTGCAGCCGGGTATCGATCTGTCGTTCGCCGACGGCGTTCGCGCGCTGATGCGGCAAGATCCCGACATCATCATGGTCGGCGAGATCCGCGACCTGGCCACCGCCGAGATGGCAATCCAGGCCGCGCTGACCGGGCACCTGGTGCTGTCTACCCTGCACACCAACGACGCGCCCTCGGCCATCATGCGCTTGCTGGAACTGGGCGTGCCGGACTACCTGCTGGAAGCAACCATGATCGGCGTGATGGCGCAGCGCCTGGTACGCACGCTGTGTGCCGAGTGCAAGGCGCCGGATGGCGAACTCAGCGACGACGTATGGCAAAGCATCGGCGGCTCGTGGAACCTTCCGAAGCCGGAAACGGTCTATCGGCCTATAGGGTGTCCGGAATGCCGGCAGACCGGGTATCGCGGGCGTACCGGCTTGTATGAACTGCTGACGGTGTCGGAAGCATTCACGCAGCTGATCGGCGCGTCGGCCGACCTGGCGGGCTTGCGCCAGCAGAGCGTACTCGACGGCATGAAGCCGCTGCGCATTGCCGGCGCCATGAAGATCATGGAGGGTGTGACCACGGCGGAGGAAGTGCTGAAAGTGACCTCGGCCCTGTCTGGCGGGTGATGCGCGTTAGCTCTGGCGCAAATCCAAAACGCCGGCTATAATGCTGCCTCTTTCGGGTCGTTAGCTCAGCTGGTAGAGCAGCGGACTTTTAATCCGTTGGTCGCAGGTTCGAATCCCGCACGGCCTACCACGAATTTAGCAGCAGCATCGAAGGCGTCATGAGCGATCATGGCGCCTTTTTTGTTTTTCCAACATCCGTTGTTACGTAATGCCAGATTCGCTGTCCGTAACTGACCTTGGCCGAGGCGCCAGATCCACGGAGACAGCCGGACCCGGTAACGCGCCAGGCCGCCGTCGCTGCCGAGCATGGCCACTTCGCAGATTTCGCCGCCGAAGCGCTCGTGCCTGCCGTTCGCCAGGCACACCTCCAGCGCAGCCGCATTGTCATCATTGACGGAGATCACGCGCGTCTGTATCGGTAAAGCGACACGGCTTGAAAATTATTTACTCTGTCGAAAGTTCTTACATTCAGGCAAAGAAATGAAACAGTGTACATACAAGCGCTTGATTTAATTCAACATTGCGCTCCTGGTCCGATTTTTGCTGATTAAGAAATAAGCGCTGGCTGAAGAGCTGCGCGAGTCAATCAAAATCCAAAACCAGGGAAAACTCATGAAAATCTCCAAGATCGCACGCACCATGCTCGCTGGCGCCGTTGCCATGCTGTTCCTCGCACCCGCAGCGCACGCTGCTGTCATCTCCGTCGATTTCGCCGATGCGCCTGTGAATGTCCCTAACGACATTGACGGGGTGTATTTCAATTTCGTCACTGGCGTGTATGGCCCAACTGAAGTTGCCGGCTACGACTTCAATCCTTACAACAACAACGCCGGTCTGACCTTCTACGGGGCTCCTGGACCGTCGGGCATCCTCGCCACCGGCACGCCGGGCACCTCGGCGCAAGCCCGCGTGCTGCAGTTCGGCGACCTGATCTCCGCGGCCGGCCAGTACAACCAGTTCCAGACCCGGGGCGAAGGCTTCCACGCCGGCCGCCAGGAATATGTCGGCTTGCGCTTCATTAACGAAACCACCGGCATCCTGAATTACGGCTGGGCGTTAATCAACACGACCGCGGGCAATGGTTTCCCTGCATCCGTTGCGGCTTACGGCTACGAAAATACGGGCTTGTCGATCACGGCCGGTGAAACCGCAACCGTTACCGACGTTCCCGAACCCGCCTCGATTGCCCTCTTCGGCCTGGCCATCGGTGCACTCGGCGTGTCGCGCCGCCGCAAATCCGCCTGATCGATCCGCCAGGCAGGAAGCAAGAAAACGCCAACCGGAAGGTTGGCGTTGTTGTTTTGACCGTCAACAGCATTCCTGTTCAAGAAGCGCAGCAGAACGCGTGCTAAATTGCAATGATGCTAAAGTGTTCACAAAATCGAACACAAGGCACACCATGAAAGCACTCCATAAACTCAGCACCGTCGGCTACGTCCTGGCCGCCCTGCTCTTCTTCGCCTGCGGCTTCACCCTGATCGTGTTGGCCGGGATTGAAATCTGGGCCGCCATCGCACCTGGCGAAGAACAGGCCGTCAAGGAACGCTTCCAGGTGATCCTCGAATGCGTCGGCCTGGTCACCATCGCCGTCGCCGCCCTCGAACTCGGCCAGACCGTGCTGGAAGAAGAAGTCCAGCGTACCGTGCATACCAGCGCGCCGACGCGCGTGCGCCGCTTCCTGTCGCGCTTCCTGATCGTGGTGGTGGTGTCGCTGGCGGTCGAATGCCTGATCGGCGTCTTCCAGTTCCTGCATACCCAGCCCGAACTGCTGCCGCACGTGGCGTCGATCGGCGTGGCTGCGGGCGTGCTCCTCGCTGCCTGGGGTTTCTTCATTCGCCTGAACGTCGATGCCGAAAAGCTCGAGCCGCAAGCCATGCACGAGGCACAGGAAGAAGACAAGGACGTCGAAACCTGAATGGTCGGGGACGCGCACGCCAGGCGCGTTTCCTGTCATCGAAGGGCACGCGTCGTATGGCGATTTTGCATGCGTTGCACGAATCCCTTGGCGTATTGCCAGAGTCCGGCTATAATCTTGCCTTCTTCGGGTCGTTAGCTCAGCTGGTAGAGCAGCGGACTTTTAATCCGTTGGTCGCAGGTTCGAATCCCGCACGGCCTACCAAAGAATTCAGTTGTACGCATAGCCAAGAACGCCAACCTCCAGGGTTGGCGTTTTTGTTTCTGCATTCCTTTTTCTTGGCGCCCATGCCCCAGACCATCCTCGCTCCTGTCCACCACGAACTGCTCATCAAGAAGAGCCGTTTCATCGCCTGCGTACAGCCGATGGCCGACCGTGCCGGCGCCCAGCAAGTGGTCGCCAGCCTGCGCGCCCAGCACCCGGGCGCGGCGCATGTGTGCTGGTCGCTGCTGGCCGGCGGCCAGTCGGCGGCGGTCGACGATGGCGAACCGAGCGGCACTGCGGGCCGCCCCATGCTCGACGTACTGCGCCACCAGGACCTGGAAGGCGTGCTGGCAACCGTGGTGCGCTACTTTGGCGGCATCAAGCTCGGCGCCGGCGGGCTGGTGCGGGCCTATACCGACAGCGTGGCCCAGGCCCTGCTGCATGCCGACAAGATCGCCATCATCCGCAAGACCATCCTGCGCTGCAGCGCGCCCTACCCGCTCGAAGGCCTGGTGCGGCGCGAGCTCGACGCCGCCGGCGCCGCCCTGCTCGACGTTGTGCACGGCAACGACGTCGTGTTTGCCTTCAGCCTGCCCGAGCGCGAGGCCGGCACTTTTACGATGCGCCTGAACGAAGCCGGGCACGGCCGCATCGCCTGGCTGCGCGACGACATGGCGTGACGGTGGCACGGCCGGGCGCAGCCATGTGCCTGGGGAATACCAGACATCACGACACGAAAGCTGACTGTGCCGGGGCCAGCCGCTATAGTGGCAGACCACCTGCGACCGCATCCGGCGTGCCGCGGGCAACCTGAAGAAAAGAAGCCTTATTTTGATCAAGAAAAGCCTGTTTCCCCTGGCCCTGGGCGGGTTCGGCATTGGCATGACCGAATTCGTGATGATGGGTATTCTCCCCGACATTGCCACCGGCCTCGACATCAGCATCCCCCAGGCCGGCTATCTCATTTCCGCCTACGCGCTGGGCGTCGTGGTCGGCGCGCCGACGCTGGTGGCCCTGGTTGCCGGCCGTCCGCCGCGCAGCGTACTGATCTGGTTCATGCTGATGTTCGCCGCCTTCAACGGGCTGTCGGCGCTGGCCCCGAACTTCGGCCTGATGATGACGTCGCGCTTCCTGGCCGGCCTGCCGCACGGCGCCTTCTTCGGCGTCGGCGCCGTGGTCGCGAGCCGCCTGGCCGACCCAGGCAAGGTGGCCGCCGCGCTGGCAACCATGTTCACCGGCCTGACCCTGGCCAACGTGCTGGGCGTGCCCTTCGGTACCTGGCTCGGACACAACGTCAGCTGGCGCCTGGTGTTCCTGGTGGTGGCCGCGATCGGACTGGTGACCGCCCTCAGCCTGAAGCAGCTGGTCCCGTATTTCGAGGCCACGCCGAGCGCCGGCCTGAAGAAAGACCTGAAGATCTTCCGCAAGCCGAGCCTGTGGCTGGCCTTGGCGATCACCTCGATCGGCACCGGCGGCTTCTTTGCCTGGTTCAGCTATATCGCGCCGCTCCTGACCGACATGGCGCACTTTGCACCCGGCCAGATCCCGCTGATCATGACGGTCGTCGGCGTCGGCATGACAGTGGGCGTGACCCTGGGCGGGCGCCTGGCCGACCGCTTCGCACCGCTGCGCGCGGTCGCCCTGCTGCTGTCGAGCATGACGGTTTTGCTGCTGTTGAATGGTTTACTGGCAAGCTCACAGCCGGCGATGCTGGTGCTGGCCTTTGCCACCGGCGCGAATGCGCTGGCGCTCGGGCCGCCGATCCAGATGCTGCTGATCGGCCACTCGCGCGAAGCCGAGATGCTCGGTTCCTCGCTGGGCCAGTCGGGCTTCAATATCGGCAATGCCACCGGCGCCTTCCTCGGCGGGATTCCGCTGACGCTGGGCTATTCCTACGCTTCTCCGCAATGGGTGGCCGCGGGCCTGGCCGTGGCCGGTGTCGGCCTGGCGCTGTGGATGCTGGCGCGCGAAGGCACGACGGCGCCGGCGGCCGCCCTGCGCCAGCCGTAAGCGGGCGCGCGGCACGGATCTGTTGCTGGCGCTGCCGGCGTGGGTCAGACCAGCAGCGGCCCGCCCATGACTGCTTGCGTTTCCGCCGCCTCGGCGCGTATCTCGGCCAGCAGCTCTTCGTCGAGCACGAAGTCGATTGCGCTGTCGCCATGGGCCGGCAGCTCGGCCAGCGTGGCGCCCAGCGGCGAGGCCACCGGCGCATACTGGTTCGCCAGCAGCAGGGTGTCGAGCAGGGTCGAGGGCGGCATGTTGATCCAGCCGCGCCGCAGTTCGCCGATGGCCTCGGCCACCGGGGCCGGCACCGACAGCTTCTTCAGCACCTCGAGGGCGACCACGTCTTCGCACAGCTCGCCCCACTTCTCGGGATCGTCGTCGAGCAGGCCGGGGAATTCGTCGGCGCGCGACAGCAAATAAAAGCCGCCGACCTCGTGGATGATGCCGGCGAACAGCGCCGTGTCCTGGTTGACAAAGGTAACGCGGCGCGCCAGCGCCCCGGCCAGCGCCGCCACGTGCACCGTGTGGTCCCATAGCTGCTCGGCCTTGGCGCGCAGGCCGCGGTCCTTGATGCGGCTGCCGAACTGGCGCACCACCAGGCTGGCCACCAAGGCCTGCAGGCGGCGGTAGCCGATGCGGACCACGGCGGCGCGCACGTTGGTGACTTGCGGCCCGCCGCCACCGGAAAACGCGGCTGAATTGGCCAGTGCGACGGTGCGCGCGGCCAGTTGCGGCTCGGCCAGCACCAGGCGGATGGCTTCGTCGAGCGGACAGTCGGGATCGTCGAGCGCCTGCTGCAGGCGCAGCACGGCGTTCACGCTGGTAGGAAAGGTAATGTCACCGCGGGCAGCCTGGGCCACGATGAATCCAAAGGCTTCGAGTTTATTCACCCGAAAATTATACCAAGCCATACCGGCTGGGTAAGCACCGCGTCGAGCGCCGGCGCCCCGATACGGCGCCGGCGACGGAAAAATGCGACAGTGGCGGCGCAATGGCCGCCGCGCACACTGTAGCCAGCCAGCCGCCGGCCACGCTGTTACGGTCTTACTTGACCTTGATCGCGCTCTTCACGCTGCTCACGCCGTCGACTTCCTTCGCCACTTTCACAGCCTTATCGGCCTCGGCCTTCGACTCGACGAAACCGCTCAGCATGACCACACCCTTTTCGGTCTCGACGTGGATCGCCATCGATTTCAGCGCCGGCTCCTTGAAGATATTCGCCTTGACCTTGGTGGTAATCGCCGTATCGGACGCCGTATCGGACGCCGTATCGGACGCCGTATCGGCGGTGCCGCGCGTGGCTTCCCGGGTGTTGTCGGCAGCCTTGTCGGTCGCGCGGTCGGTGCGGTCGGCAACGGCGGACGCGGTGTCGCGGGTCTTTTCGCCGGCGGTCTGCATCGCCTCCTGCGTATTCTCCCTGGCGCTGGCCGCGGCCTGGCGGGTCTTGTCGCCGAGGTTGTCGACCGCGCTTTCGGTTTTCTGGGCGATGGTCGAGCCGGCGGCGCGCAGGCGTTCGCCGGCGCCGTCCAGGCCGGTCTTCTCGGCGACGGTGGAGGCGGCGGCCTTGGTCTTGTCGACGGCGGTGGCAGCCACTTCCCTGGTCTTGTCGACGGCGGTCGAGGCGGCGGCGCGGGTCTTGTCGGCGGCGCGCTCGGTGGCGTTCTCGGCGCGGTTGGCCATGGTGGTCACCTTGCCGTCCCTGTCGACCAGGCAGCCGGCCGCGGCGCCGCCGGTCGCCTGCTCACACTTGGCAACGGCTGCGGCCTTGGCCGGATCCTTGGTGTCGGTGCTGGCGATCAGGCCGGCGCTGTTGCTGGCGCCCAGGGCGGTCGAGCCGTTACGGCCGGCCTTGGCGTCGGCCAGCGCGGCGGTGTGCACCGACCTGGCGTTGGCGACGCAGCTGTCCTTGTCGGCGCCGCTGCGGGCGTCGCATTTTTCCTTGGCCAGGTTGTAGTCGGCGTCGGCCACCTGTTCGCGGGCATGCGCGCGCGCTGATTCGCTGTTCTCGTGCTGGGCCACGGCCTGCGACTCGCCGCGTGCGCGCGCCACCTTGGCTTCGGCCACGCAGATGTCCTTGTCGTTGCCCTTCATGGCGTCGCACCTGGCGCTGGCCGTCTTGTAGTCGGCCGACACTTTCTGGATGGCGTCGCGGTAGCCGGCCGCATCCTTCGACTGGGCCTGGGCGGGCGCAGCGGCGACGCTGGCGCCGACTGCGGTGGCAAGCAGGGTTGCAAGCAAGGCGTTCATGGCGGTCCCTCATGTCGTTTGTTGTGATAGCGTCATTAAACGCTCCACCCTCGCCACATTCTGTGCGACAGCGTACCGTTGCCGAAAAATCCACGCAGGTCCTGCCGGGAGGCAAACCGGTGCGCTATTCCGCCCGCAGCAAGCCTTCTTGCCAGAGCGGCATGGCCGCGTCGAAAGGCGCGCCGGCAGCGCCGAAGCGGCCGGCGTCGCGCGCCAGGTCGACCCACACGCGGGTGTCGTGGCCGCTGCGCGCCACGGACGTGCTGCGCACGGCCTCGAACCAGGCATGCACGCGGCCGTAGGCTTGCGGATTGCGCTGGCGGGTCCAGGCCAGGGCGGCCAGGTCGGCGTAGGCTTCCTCGCGGCGCGCTTCGCGCATCGCCTTCGAGGCGGCCAGCAGTGCGCCGCTGGCGGCGCGCTCCTCGTCCACCTCCACGAAGCCGGCCGGCAAGGCATTCCAGGCCCCGTGAACGTGGCGCCAGCAATGCGCCACCTCGTGGGCGGCCATCGCTTCGATGAGTTCGCCGCGCCGCGCCTCGGGCACGCCGTCGAGCACACCTTCCGCCTGGGGATTGCCGCGCAGGGTCAGCACCAGCTTGCAGCGGCCGCCGTCGTAGCCCATGGCCAGCGGCACGTCATTCGGGCGCGGCTGCGGCTGCACCACGATGTCGACCGGCAGCGCCAGCTGCTGGGAATACGCCAGCACCGGTTCCGCCGCCTGCAGCCAGCGCTGTTCGAGTGCAGTCAGATCGGCGGACTGGGCGGTAGCGCATGCGAACAGCGCGGCGGCGGCGAGATACCTGGACATGGGAGAATTCCGGTTGGAACGCATGAGCTGAAATGCTCTAAAGCAATTCTAAAACCGAGAATATCTTCCCAGGCAGAAATATTTTTGCTGGTGGTCAGGCTGCCAACACCAGGCGCCGACTTTGCGGCGGCAACGCAACAGCTTCGCCATCCCGCTGTGCCATTTTGAAGACACTGACCAGCTGCGCCAGCCCGGACGCCTGCTCCTGCATCGCAAAATGCGCTTCAAGAAATCGTCGGGATTTCAACCGTGTGCGGCTTTTTGACAACAGGCCATGTCAAAACTGACGCTTTCGCTGAAGCCCGACGCATCTTGCCGCAAACGGTGACCGTACGGTCCAGGCCAAAAACGGCGCTGGACCAGGTCATGGCATGCCTTACCGCACTGTCGCCAGCGCGGGCGCCTGGCGCCAGCCGCCGCCGAGCGCGCGGGCCACGGCCACCGACGCCAGCAGGCGCTGGGTGCGAATCTGCGCCGCGGCGCGGTCCGCGGCCAGCGTGCTGCGCTGGGCGTCGATCACGTCGAGGTAGGTCGACACGCCGCGCTCGTAGCGGGCCTGCGCCACCAGCAGCGCGCGCGCCGCGGCGCGCTGGGCGTCGGCCTGCACGTCGCCCTGCTTCTGGCGCCCCTGCACGTCCGACAGCGCGTCTTCCACTTCGCGCAATGCCGTCAGCAGGCGGTTCTCGTGGTTCGCCAGCGCTTCTTCGTAGCGCGCCCGGTACAGCGCCAGGTTGGCGCGGTTGCGGCCGCCGTCGAAGACCGGCAGCGACAGCGCCAGCGGGCCCACCGAGAACTGGCGCGCGCTGCCGCCGGCCAGGTCGCGCAGGGATTCCGAGGCATAGCCGAAGTTGCCGGTCAGCGTCAGCGAGGGATAGAACATGCCCTCGGCCACGCCCACCTGCGCATTGGCCGCCTTCAGGTTCGCCACGCTCGCGGCCAGGTCCGGGCGCTGGCCCAGCAGGCTGGCCGGCAGGCCGACTGGAATAGCGGGCGGCAGCGGCAGCGCGGCCCTGTCCACGCTCGCCACCAGCGGCGCGCTCGGCGACGCGCCCACCAGCACCGCCAGCGCGTGCTCGACGGCGTTGCGCTGGCGCTGCACTTCGTGCAGGTCGGCTTCGGCGTTCGCGCGCTCGATGCGGGCGCGCGACACGTCCAGTTCGTTCGACAGGCCGGCATTGAAGCGCGCCTCGATCAGCTCCTGCGCTTCGCGGCGGGCCGACAAGGCGTCCGCCAGGATCGCTTGTTCGGCGTCGAGGCCGCGGATCGTCCAGTAGCTCTGCGCCACCTGGCCGGTGAGCATCAGCAGCACGGCGTCGCGGTCGTCCTGGGCGGCCAGGGCCCCGGCGTCGGCCGCTTCGACGATGCGGCGCACGCGGCCCCAGATATCGAGCTCGTACGACAGCGAAGCGCCCACCGAATAGTTGTTGCCCTCGATCGAGCGCCCGCCCAGGGCCAGGCCCTGCGCCGTCTCGGCCGAGGTGCGCGCGTTCGAGATGCCGGCGTTCACCGACAGGTTCGGCGCCTGGCCGGCGCGCACCACGCCGAGCTGGGCTTGCGCCTGCAGCAGGCGCTGCCCGGCGGCTTTCGCGCCCGGGCTGTCGCGCAGGGCGCGCGCTTCCAGCCCGGCCAGGGTGGCGTCGTTGAAGACGCTCCACCAGTCGGCCGGCAAGCGTGCAATATCGCTCACCGGCGCAGTGTCGGCAGAAACGTCGGCATGGCGGAAGGCCGGCTCCTGCGCGCCTGGCGGCGCCACGAAGTCGGGGCCGATCGTCGCGCAGCCGGACGCCAGCACGGCGGCGGCAATCGCCAGCGCCGCGCGCCGCGGGAGGTTCTTGGCAAGGGAATCGAACATGGTTTTTCTCTTCAATCGAATAAGGTTCAATGGCCGCCGCCGCCGGCGCCGCCGGGGGACTTGACCTTGTCGGCGAGCCAGACCACGGCGATGCACGACACCAGGATCAGGCCGACGATCCAGAAGCCGTCGTTGTAGGCCATCACATACGATTCGCGGCGCACGATGCGGTCGAGCGCGGCGAGCGCCTGGCTGGCTGCCGTCGCCGGATCGATGCCGCCCGCCATGAAGGCCTGCGTCATCTGGTCCAGGCGTTCCTGGGTCGCCGGCGCATAGCTCGATACCGCTTCGCCGATGCGCGCCGAATGAAAGTGCTCGCGGTTGGTCAGCGAGGTCGCCAGCAGCGCGATGCCGACCGAGCCGCCCAGGTTGCGCGTCATGTTGAACAGGCTCGAGGCCGACGGCATGTCCTTCGGCGCGATGCCCTGCATGGCGAAATTCGACAGCGTCAGCATCACGAAGGGCTGGCCGATGGCGCGGATGATCTGGGTCACCATCAGCTGGTCGTAGCCGGTGCTGGCGTCCATGAAGGCATTCATCAGGCAGGAGCCGCCGAACAGCAGCAGGCCGAAGCTGCACAGGATGCGGTTGTCCACTTTCGACGACAAGGCGGCGGCGAACGGCATCACGATCAGCTGCGGCAGCCCGACCCAGGCGATGACTTCGCCGATCTGCATCGGCGTGTAGCCGGCGATCTGGCCCAGGTAGAGCGGCAGCAGGTAGGACGAGCCGTACAGGCCCATGCCGGTGACGGCCGACAGCGCGGTCGCGACCAGGAAGTTGCGCTGGCCGTAAAGGCGCAGGTTCACGAACGACTGCTGGCGGATGAAGCTGTTGGCCACCCAGCCCAGGATGCCGACCAGCGACAGCGCGGCGAAGATGACGATGAAGCTCGAGTCGAACCAGTCCTTCGAATTGCCCTCTTCCAGGAAGATGGTGAGGCAGCCCAGGCCCATCGCCATCAGGAAGATGCCGAGCCAGTCGGCGTTCACCAGCTGGCCGACCTGCGCCTTTTCCTTGTCCAGCCCCCACATGATGCCGGCGATCAGCAGCACGCCCGGCACCCAGTTGATGTAGAAGATCGAGGGCCAGTTGTACAGCTCGGACAAGTAGCCGCCGAGGGTCGGGCCCATGGCCGGCGCCAGCGTGGCGGTCAGGCCGAAGATGGCCATGCCGGTCGCGCGCTTCGAGGCGGGCAGGCGCGTCATCACCAGGGTCATCGCCATCGGGATCAGGGCGCCGCCGGTGAAGCCTTGCATCATGCGGAAAGCGATCATGCTTTCCAGGTTCCAGGCCGCGCCGCACAGGGTCGAGAAGACCAGGAACAGCGCGGTGGTGCCGATCATGTAGTTGCGCACCCCGAAGGCGCGCGCGAACAGCGCCGTCATCGGGATCACGACGATCTCGGCGCACAGGTAGGCGGTGGAAATCCAGGACCCCTCTTCCTGGGTCGCCGACAGCGTGCCCAGGATGTCGCGCAGCGACGAGTTGGTGATCTGGATGTCGAGCACCGCCATGAAGGCGCCGAGCATGCCGGCGGCGACCGCGATCCAGGTGCGCAGCCCGATGGCGGCGCCGGCAGCCGGCGCGCCCGGGAAGGCGCCGGGGGCGGCCTTGGTCGTAGTGCTCATGGTAGTCCTTGGCTTGACTGGGGATTACTTGGCGGCGGCAGTGCGGGTGGTTTGCGCCTTCTGGCGCAGGTCGATCTCGGCCACCACCGACATGCCCGGCACCAGGCGGCCGGCCAGGCGCTGCGCGTCCTTCTGGTCGAACACGATCTTCACCGGCACGCGCTGGACGATCTTGGTGAAGTTGCCGGTCGCGTTATCGGCCGGCAGCAGCGCGAACTGGTTGCCCGAGGCCGGCGAGAAGCTCTCCACGCGGCCGACCAGGTGCTCGTCCGGCAGCGCATCGACGGCCAGTTCCACTTCCTGGCCCTGCTTCAAGCCGGCCAGCTGGGTTTCCTTGAAGTTGGCGGTGACCCAGACCTTGTCCTCGACCACGGCCACCAGCTGCTGGCCCGGCTGCACGCGCGCGCCCACTTCCACGCTGCGGCGCCCGATGCGGCCATCGACCGGGGCCACGATGCGGCTGTAGCCAACCTGCTGCCGCGCGTCCTTCAGCTGCGCCTGCAGCACCTTGATCTGGGCACTCAGCACGTCGCGCGCCGAGCTGGCGGCGGCGATGTTCGCCTTGGCGGCGTTCGCGGTATCGCGGCGCGCGGCGACATCGGCGGTGGCGGCGGCGCGCGCGGCGTTGGCGGCGTCGACTTCGGCCTTCGAGACCGCTTTCATCTGCGTGTTGTACAGCTGGCCGAAACGCTCGGCGTCCTGGCGCGCGCGCACCAGCAGGGCCTGCGACTGGCCGATCTGGGCGCCGGCCGCCTCGGCCTGCGCCTTCACCTGCGCCACTTGCGCATCGGCCTGCAGCACCTGCTGCCTGGCGCTGGCGATCTGCGCCTCGATCTGCTCGACGCGCACGTGCTGGTCGGCCGGGTCGAGTTCGGCGATCGGGTCGCCTGCCTTGACGTGCTGGTTGTCGTCCACCAGCACCCGCGTGACGACGCCGGCGATGCGCGCCGACACCGGGTGCACGTGCCCGGCCACATAGGCGTTTTCGGTCTCGACGAAGTTATGGCTGCGGTACCACATGCGGCCACCGGCGACGGCGGCGGCCAGGGCGATCAGGCCGACCACGACCAGCACGCGCTTGTTGGGCGGGGTCTTGCCGGCGGCGGGGACGGATGGGGCGGCGCCGGGCGCGGCTTGCGGGCCCGAAGTCTGCGGTTGGGACATGAAGTCAACTCCGAAAGGGGAATAAGTGTTGTCCTACATTATTCGGCATCCGCCTTGGTTCGTCAAGAAATGAAACGGTTGCATTTCATTTGTTGGCGGTTTACAGTAATGCCATGAGCAAACCATCGCAAGCCATCCCGGAAGACAAGGCAGTCGCCTGTTCGCGCAGCGCCGGCCGGCCGAAAGCGGGCGACGTCGAAGCGCGCACGCAAGACCTGATCGACGCCGCCGCGCGCCTGTTCCTGGCCAATGGCTACACCCGCACCAGCCTGGAAGCCATCGCCCGCGCCGCGCGCGTGGCGGTGCGCACCATCTATGTGAAGTTCGGCGGCAAGGCCGGCCTGCTGAATGCGGTGCTGGTGGCGCGCCGCGACCAGTTCTTCCGCATGCGCGACATGGACACGGACACGCGGCCCTTGCGCGACGTGGTCGGCGACTTCGCGCACCAGTTCTTTGATTTGCTAACTAAGGATCAATTGATTGCCATGCAGCGCGTGGTGATCGCCGAAGCGCCGGGCAACCCGGAGCTGGCGAATACCTTCTACGGCGCCGGCCCGCGCCTGACGCGCGAAATGATCGACCGGTATTTTGCCCGCGCCGACGTGCGCGCCCAGCTGCGCGACGACCTGCCCTTCGGCCAGCTGACCGCCTTCCTGATCAGCATCATCTCCGGCGACAGCGTGCAGCGCTTCGTGTTTCCCGACGCCCAGCCCGCGCGTGCCGAAGCCCATCGCCTGCTCGACGAGCGCCTGGAGATGTTCTACCGCGCAGTATTGCGCTAGGGAAGCACTGATTCATTCATGAGGGCGTGCTTCCCTAGAGGCATTCCCCTAGTGATGCTGCTGAGCAAATGTGCGCCAGCGCACCGAACGCGTGCATGCATCTGTGAGAACCTGATCGCCTTACCAAGGAGGATGTCATGGATATCAACAAGAACATCACAGCGTTGAATCGCGGGGAGGCAGCATGAGCAAGACCTCCCGTTATGAATGGCGCGACCAGCAAGCCGCGCTGAACGAACGCATGAAAGGGTTCCTGCAAAACCCGGGCAACGAACAGCTGGAAGCCGTCGTCGCCGAAATGCGCGCCTATGCCAACGCCGCCAGGACCGGCCAGATCGATATCCCGCAAACCTGGACCAGTTACACCTGAGTGTCTCGGCAACAGCCGGTGTCAGGTTGACATTCGGACACGAGCCCAGCTGTAAGCAAGCCACGGCAATGCCGCCCCGCGTGAGTTGGGCGGCATTTTTATTGGCGCTGTTACCGTTAACAATGGATGAGCACTGAACTGGTGAGCGCGATCCCGGTCGAACCCGTCGGCCTGCCGCGCCGCGCGGAACTGGCCGAAGCGCTGGCGCGCATGCTGCGCTGCCTGTCGCCGGCCGAGCGAATCGCACTGGTGCTGCATGAGGGGCTCGACTGCGACCATGCCGCCATCGCGGCGGCGCTGCGCACCAGGACCACGAATACGCGCCAGCACCTGGCGCGCGTCCGCCGGCGCCTGCGCGCAAGCACTGACGACGCCGCGCTTGACAACAAGCTGTGCCGCGACCTGGTGCGCCGCTTCCAGGCCGCACTCCATGGCCAGGACATGCCGGCGATGCTGACGCTGCTCGCCGACGAGCAGCCGGTACCGGTGCACACCGCCCCGCCTGTCGCCTGCGCCAAGGCCCCCGTCTACGCATTGCGCCGCCTGGCCTGAACGACTGCAACTGCCGGGGTCAGGTGGACAAACGGACACGGCCTCAAGCATATGGCCCGCCCGCGGACGACGCTACTGCCGGGCTCGTGTCCGAATGACAGACACCAGCTGTTTATTTGCTCAGCAAGAAAACCAGCGGTACTTCCAGGCGGGCGGCCCAGGCTTTTTCGTTGTGGTCGTCGGCAGGGTAGACCTTGCTCAGGTAGTGGGCGCCGGTGTAGCCCTTGCCGCGCACGATCTGGTCGACGAAGGCCTGGTACGGCGCGTACAGCGCATCCAGGCCGACGCCGCCGTGGTCCTGGTAGAGCTTGTGTCCTTGCGGCGGCGGCAGTTTGTGGTCGAGGTAGTTGTAGGCGGCCAGGGGCAGTGTGGCGTTGTGCTTGCCGGTGCCGGGCCAGTGGGTCGACAGGCCGGCCGCGCCGCCGAACACCTGCGGGTACTCGCTCATCGCATACACCGAGATCAGCCCGCCCATGCTCGATCCCATGATGAAGGTGCCGGCCGCATCAAGCCGCGTGGCGTACCTGGCGTCGATGGCGGGCTTCAGCTCCTGCACCAGGAAGCGCAGGTAGTTGTCGGCCTGCGGCGCGTGTTTCAGGCCGTCGCGCACGAAGGCGGCGCGGGCTGCCGGCGACATTTCGTCGAGAAATTTTTCGGGGAAATACTCGAAGTAGCGGTTCTCGGCGATATTGAAAATGCCGACGATGATCGTGTCCTCGACCTTCCCTTCGCGCATCAGGCGCGCCAGGGTCTCGTGCACGTGCCAGGCAGTCTTGTTCCAGGTCGTCGCCGGGTCGAACAGCATCTGGCCGTCGTGCATGTAGAGCACCTGGAAGCGCTTGCCGGCGCTTACCTTCTGCGCGTAATCGTCCGGCACCCACACTTCCACCGGCCGCGCGGCGACGAATTTCGATGGCGCCAGCGCCAGACGCGCGAGCTTGCCGGCGGTGACATGGGCGACGGCGGGCGCGGTGGCCGTGGCGGCCGTGGCGGCCGGCGCAGCGGGTGCGGCGGGAGCGGCCACAGCCGGCACGGCGGCGGACAAGACAGACAGGCAAATACAGGCGTTGGCGAACAACTTCACGAGGTCTCCCAGGGCGATTATCGATGAGCTGACATTATGCCCCCACCACCTCCGCGCACGATCCACCCGGCAACGTTGCGCTGCGTCTCGAACTGTTAGCACCACCGCCGCTCCAAGCGAGCGGCTCCCTGACGCTGGAACCGTGGATTCGTTGCCCAAATCCCATCCTGTGCACATGAATCACGGCTCCACGGCAAAACGCCCAAATTTATCCATACCGCACACCGTTGAAGATGTTAATTATTGTTTAGTTAAGTTTCCGGTATCATGAAACAGAAATTCATCAATTTCAAAAATCCACATTTGGCGGAGGAACGCGCATGGGTACGCAAGCAGAAAGATTCGCCAAGCGCGAGATGGACGCCCCGAAGGAATTCACGGGCGCGGAACTCGACATGGTGCGCCGGGAAGTGGAAGAGCGCCTGTCCGCCCTGCTCGCCGAATGCGGGCCCAGCAACGACCGGCTGGCCGCCGCCATGCGCGCCGCCGCCCTCGGCTCGGGCAAGCGCATGCGGCCCCTGCTGCTGATGCTGGTCGCGCGCGACCTCGGCTGCGATTCGCCGGCCCTGATCGACGTCGCCTGCGCTGTCGAGCTGGTGCACGCGGCCTCGCTCGTGCTCGACGACATGCCCTGCATGGACGACGCCCAGCTGCGCCGCGGCCAGCCGACCATTCACGTGGCCTACGGCGAAGACGTCGCCATCCTGGCCTCGATCGCCCTGCTCAGCCGCGCCTTCGGCATCCTCGGTGCGGCGCAGGACATCCCGCCCGACGTGCGCGCGCGGCTGGTGGCGCGGCTGTCGGAAACCATCGGCGCGCAAGGCCTGGTGCGCGGCCAGTTCCTCGACTTGCAGGCCAGCGCCCGCTCGGCCGAGGACATCGCCACCACCAACGAACTGAAGACCGGCGTGCTGCTCGGCGCCGCCGTCGACATGGCGGCCATCATTGCCGAAACTGACGACTGCGTCGCGCGTTCGCTGCGCGCCTTTGCGCTGGCCGCCGGCCACGCCTTCCAGCTGCGCGACGACTTCCAGGACGGCCCCGGCATGGACTCCACCGTCACCGGCAAGGACACGGGCAAGGACGTCAACAAGGCCACCTTCATCAACACGCTCGGCTTCGACGAAGCGCGGCGGCGCCTGATGGACCACCTGCACGAAGCCGACCGCTGCCTGACCGACGCCATCGGCAGCAAGCAGGGCACGCGCCGCTTCGTCGACAGCCTGTTCGGCGGCGGCGCGGCGCGCCATGCCGCCAGCCAGCAGCCGAGCTACGCCGATCGCGCCGTGCGCCACTGAGCATGGCCGCACGCGCTCCGGCCCACCACACCGAATACAGCAAGGATTAACGCATGGCCCACTTCGGCGTGGTCGCACCGGCGTTCTACAGCCACTACAGCGCCATGGCGGCGCTGGGGCTGGAGCTCGCCGCGCGCGGCCACCGCATCACCTTCCTGCACCAGCCCGACGCCGGCGCCTACCTGAAAGACCCGCGCCTGGCCTTCCACGCCGTCGGCCACGACACCCATCCGCCCGGCTCGCTGGCGGCGTCGATCGAACGCGCCGCCAATCCCGGCGGGCCGCTCGGCCTGCGCCGCGTGATCCAGGACATGGCGCGCACCACCGAGATGCTGTGCCGCGAACTGCCGCCCGCCATCGAGGCGCTCGGCATCGACGCCCTGCTGTGCGACCAGATGGAAGCGGCCGGCGGCCTGGTGGCGGAAAGCCTGGGCCTGCCCTTCGCCTCGGTGGCGAACGCGCTGCCGGTGAACCGCGAACCCGGCATCCCGCTGCCGGTGATGCCCTTCGATTACGAAGACAGCGAGCGCGCGCGCCAGATGGTGCAAGGCAGCACCCGCGTCTACGACTGGCTGATGTCGCCGCACGCCGACGCCATCGCCGCGCAGGCGCGCCGCCTCGGCATCGCGCCGCGCAGCGCCATGCACGAATGCCTGTCGCCGCTGGTGCAGGTCAGCCAGACCATCGAAACGTTCGACTTCCCGCGCCGCGAACTGCCGCCGCATGTGCACCACGTCGGCCCGCTGCGCTTCAGCCGGGCCACGCCGGCCCACGACGACGGCCGCCGGATGCCGGATATCGCGCCGGGCCGCCCCTTCGTCTTCGCCTCGCTCGGCACCTTGCAGGGCGGGCGCTTCGGCCTGTTCAAGCGCATCGTGCAGGCTTGCCGCAAGCTTGACGTGCAGCTGCTGCTGGCCCACTGCGGCGGCCTCGACGAGCGCCAGGCCCAGGCCCTGCGCGACGCCGGCGCCGACTGGGTGGTCGCCTTTGCGCCGCAAGAACAAGTGCTGGCGCGCGCCGACGCCGTCATCTCGCACGCCGGCTCGAACACGGTGATGGACGCGATCGCCGCCAGCACGCCCATCCTGGCGCTGCCGATTGCCTTCGACCAGCCCGGCGCGGCGGCGCGCATCCGCCATGCCGGCATCGGCCTCTCGGCCTCGCCGCGCTTCGCCAGCCCGGCGCAGATGGCGCGTTTGCTGCGCCGCCTGCTGGTCGAACCAGGTTTTGCCCAGCGCATGGCGCCGCTGGCGGCCGACCTGGCGCGTGCCGGCGGTACGCCGCGCGCAGCCAGCCTGATCGAGGACGCGCTCGGCCTCGGACGCCAGCCCGTGCCTGCCGCCGGGAACAGCGATGCACGCGCAAGCCTTGCCAGCCTTGGATAATCCTGCCATGGCAAGCGCGCCGGAATACGACCTCATTCTCGTGGGCGGCGGCCTGGCCAACGGCCTGATCGCCTGGCGCCTGCACGCGCAGCGCCCCGCCCTGCGCATCTTGCTGCTGGAAGCGGCCGAGCGCCTCGGCGGCAACCACACCTGGTCCTTCCACGACGGCGACCTGACTGCAAGCCAGCAGGAGTGGATCGCCCCGCTGGTGGCGAAGCGCTGGCCGCGCTACGACGTGGTCTTTCCGGACTATGCGCGCACGCTCGACAGCGGCTACGCCAGCGTCACGTCCGACGAATTTGCGCGCGTCATCACCCAGGCCCTGGGCCCGTCCCTGCGCACCGGGGTACAGGTCGCCGCCCTGACGCCGACCACCGTCACGCTGGCCGATGGCGCCGTGCTGCACGCGCGCGCCGTGATCGACGGCCGCGGCGTGCGCGCCACCGAGCGCCTGGCCCTCGGCTACCAGACCTTCCTTGGCCAGGAAGTGCGCCTGGCCGCGCCGCATGGCCTCACGGCGCCGGTCATCATGGACGCCAGCGTGGCCCAGCAAGGCGGCTACCGCTTCGTCTACCTGCTGCCTTTCGACGACCACACGCTGCTGATCGAGGACACCCATTACGTCGATACCGGCGCCTGGGAGCCGGAACGCCTGCGCGCCAACATCGCGCAGTATGCGCAGGCGCGCGGCTGGCAGATCGCCGAGGTGCTGCGCGAAGAACACGGCTCGCTGCCCATCGTGCTGGCCGGCGACTTCGACGCCTACTGGCGCGAGCTCGATGGCCAGCCCTGCGCCGGCCTGCGCGCCGGGCTGTTCCACTCCACCACCGGCTACTCGCTGCCGCATGCGGTGCGCCTGGCCGAGCGCATCGCCGGCTTCGCGGAATTCAGCGCCCCGCGCCTGTTCGCGGCGATCCGCGACGAAGCGCGCCGGGAGTGGCGCGGCCAGGGCTTCTTCCGCCTGCTGAACCGCATGCTGTTCCTGGCCGGCAGCCCGGACCAGCGCTGGCGCGTCATGGCGCGTTTCTACCGCCTGCGGCCCGCGCTGATCGCCCACTTCTATGCCGGCCGCCTGCGCCTGCGCGACAAGGCGCGCATCCTCAGCGGCAAGCCACCCGTGCCCTTGCTGGCGGCCATGGCGGCAGCCCGCAAGACCCACCCTCGTCAGATCAGGAAACCCGAATGAACCAACAACAAACCGCCGTCGTCATCGGCGCCGGATTCGGCGGCCTGGCCCTGGCCATCCGCCTGCAGGCGCGCGGCATCCAGACCACCCTGCTGGAAAAACGCGACAAGCCGGGCGGCCGCGCCTACGTGTACGAAGACCAGGGCTTCGTGTTCGACGCCGGCCCCACCGTGATCACCGACCCGTCCTGCATCGAGGAGCTGTTCACGCTGGCCGGCAAGCGCATCGAGGACTACGTCGAGATGCTGCCGGTCGAACCCTTCTATCGCCTGTGCTGGGAAGACGGCAGCCACTTCGACTACCTGAACAACCAGGAAGCGCTGGACCGCCAGATCCACGCGCGCAACCCGGCCGACGTCGCGGGCTATCAACGCTTCCTGGCGTATTCGAAAGCCGTGTTCGAGGAAGGCTACATCAAGCTCGGCACCGTGCCCTTCCTGTCCTTCCGCGACATGATCCAGGCCGGCCCGCAACTGGCGCGCCTGCAGGCCTGGCGCAGCGTGTACGGCATGGTGTCGCGCTTCATCCAGGACGAGCACCTGCGCCAGGCCTTCTCGTTCCACTCGCTGCTCGTCGGCGGCAACCCGTTCGCCACATCGTCGATCTACACGCTGATCCACGCGCTGGAGCGGCGCTGGGGCGTGTGGTTCCCGCGCGGCGGCACGGGCGCGCTGGTCAAGGGACTGGTGAAGCTGTTCGAGGACATCGGCGGCCGCTTCGAGCTGAACGCACCGGTGGCGCGCATCGAGACCAGCAATGGCCGCGCCACCGGCGTGCGCCTGGAAGACGGGCGCCTGTTCCAGGCCGACGCCGTGGCCTCGAACGCCGACGTGGTGCACACCTACGCCAAGCTGCTCGGCCATGATGCGCGCGGCGTGGCCGAAGCGGCATCGCTGAAGAAGAAGCGTTTCAGCAACTCGCTGTTCGTGATCTACTTCGGCCTCGATCACCATCACTCGCAGCTGCAGCACCACACCGTGTGCTTCGGCCCGCGCTACCGCGAACTGATCAAGGACATCTTCAACGGCGAGTCGCTGGCCGACGATTTTTCGCTCTACCTGCACGCGCCCTGCGTCACCGACCCGTCGCTGGCGCCGCCCGGCTGCGGCAGCCACTACGTGCTGGCGCCGGTGCCGCACCTGGGCAATGCGCCGATCGACTGGGAAGTCGAAGGCCCGCTGTACCGCGACCGCATTTTCGAGTACCTGGAAAAACGCTACATGCCGGGCCTGCGCAGCCAGCTGGTCACCAGCCGCATCTTCACGCCGCACGACTTCCGCGACCAGCTCAACGCCCACCACGGCTCGGCCTTCTCGCTCGAGCCGATTCTCACGCAAAGCGCCTGGTTCCGCCCGCACAACCGCGACGCCGAGCTGTCCAACGTCTACCTGGTCGGCGCCGGCACCCATCCCGGCGCCGGCGTGCCGGGCGTGATCGGCTCGGCCAAGGCCACCGCCGGCCTGATGCTGGGCGAGGTGGCGGCATGAGCGAAGCGCTGATGCAGCATGCGACCCAGACGATTGAAGTCGGGTCGAAAAGCTTCGCGGCGGCGGCGAAACTGTTCGATGCCAGGACGCGGCGCGGCGTGCTGATGCTGTATGCCTGGTGCCGCCATTGCGACGACGTGGTCGATGGCCAGGAGCTGGGTTTCGCCGCCGCTGCGCCGGCGCCGCATGCCGCCGGGCATGACCCAGTAAAAGAGCTGGCCCTGCTGCGCGACCAGACCCGCCGGGCCTATGCCGGCGAGCGCATGGCCGATCCGGCCTTTGCCGCCTTCCAGGAAGTGGCCCTGAACCACGCCATCGAACCGCGCTATGCCTACGACCACCTGGCCGGCTTCGCCATGGACGTCGAGGACGCGCGGTACGAGACCATCGACGACACCCTGCGCTACTGCTACCACGTGGCCGGCGTGGTGGGGCTGATGATGGCCTCGATCATGGGCACGCGCGATCCGGCCGTGCTGGACCGCGCCTGCGACCTGGGCCTGGCCTTCCAGCTGACGAATATCGCGCGCGACATCGTCGACGATGCGCGGATTGGCCGCTGCTATTTGCCGGCCGCCTGGCTGAGGGAGGCCGGCATCCCGCCCGACGAGATTGCGCTGCCGCGCCACCGCGCGGCACTGGCGGGCATCGCCGCGCGCCTGGTCGACCATGCCGAGCCATACTACGACTCGGCCTATGCCGGCCTGGCGGCCCTGCCGCTGCGTTCAGCCTGGGCGATTGCCACGGCGCGCCTGGTGTACCGGCAGATCGGCATCGTGGTCAAGCGGCGCGGGCCGCGCGCCTGGGACGAGCGTGCCGGCACGAGCAAGCCGACCAAGCTCTGGCTGCTGCTGCGCGGCGGGTTCGATGCCCTCAGTTCACGGATTCGGACGACGGCTTCGCCGCGCCCTGCCCGGCTGTGGACGCGCCCGGCTGTTGAGGCTGCGGGTTCTGCTGGCGGCGCTGCAGGCGGCCTCCGTGCAGCGCATGCAACTGTTGCTTGAGGCTCTCGGCCGAAGGCGCGATCAGGAAACCGAAGGACACGGCGCCGTCCTTGCCATCGACCGCGTGGTGCATGCGGTGGGCCTGGTACAGGCGCTTGAAGTAACCGCGCCTGGGCACGTAGCGGAAAGGCCAGCGCTGGTGCACCAGGCCGTCGTGGGCGACGAAATACAGGAAACCGTAGGCCGTCATGCCGGCGCCGATCCACTCCAGCGGATGGTGGCCGCGCGTGCCGGCGTAGATCAGGGCGATGGCGACGCCGGCGAAGACGATCGCGTATAAATCGTTCTTCTCGAACCAGCCGGTGCGCGGTTCATGGTGCGACTTGTGCCAGCCCCAGCCGAAGCCATGCATGACGTACTTGTGCGCGACAATGGAAAAAAGCTCCATGAACACGACGGTGAGCACGACGATGAGGGTATTGAGCAGCATGGTTTGACGATGTAATGTAGTGAATTGACAAGAAGCCGGGATACCCACAGCCTACCATGGCGCGCGCCGCGCACGGCTGGGGAATCGGCGCAACCTCCCCCCGAATAAAGGACGACACATGTTTTTCAGGACCGCATTTCAGGCCAGCCTTGCCTGCACCCTCGTTTGCGCGCTGACGGCCGGCGCCTCCGCCGCCACGGTCGAGGTGCGCGTGTCGGGCGTGGCCGCCGGCAAGGGCAAGGTGAACGTCGCCGTCTGCGACAAGGAACGCTTCCTGAAGCAGTGCAGCTACAGCGGCTCGGCGCCGGCGAAAACGGCCGAGACAAGCGTTACCGTCAAGGACGTCCCGCCCGGCCACTGGGCCGTGCTGGCCTACCAGGACGAGAACGAAAACAATGCGCTCGACCGCAGCTTCATCGGCGTTCCGAAGGAAAACTACGGCTTCAGCCGCGACGCCCGCGGCAAGTTCGGGCCGCCAGGCTTCGAGGATGCCGCGATCGAAGTCAAGGACGGCACGACGGTTGCCCCGGTGAAGTTGAAATAAGCCGCGACCTGGATGCGCGCACGGGGTCTGCGCGTGCATGTCGAACATGGTCAGGCTAGGCGCGTACGTCCGTGACAATTGAAGAGATTCTCGCCTGCTCACGGTGCTAGAGTTGGCATCCCCAGGCGCCGCGCCTGTCTACACCGTGGAGTAGCGAGGATGAAAAACCTGTTTCTGCTGACCGGCCTGATGCTGTCGCTCGCCGCCTGCGCAACCGCACCCGGCACCGAGCCAAGCCAGCCAACCCGCAAGGAACGCACGGCCGATGCCAGCACGCCCACCGGCACCTTCATCCCGCGCAAGAAGTCCGAACGCAACGCGGTAAACAGCAACGAAATCGACAAGCAAGCCTTTGAGAACGAGCGCATGAGCAATAGCGGCACCAACAACGGCATGGGCCGCTAGCCGCACGCCGGGCCTGGAGGCCGGCCTAGCCCTCATCCAGCACCCGTACCAGGAAATGCATCTTGCGCGGCGCCCGGTGCCGCTCATGGATCTCGCGCGTCAGCACTTCCACCCGCCTTGGCTGCAACGCCAGCTGGCGCACGTCGATCGGCGCGCCGGCTTCCGGGTCGCCGGCAAACTGCGCCGCCAGGTGCTGCGACACGGTCCCGGTCAGCGTTACCGGCAAGCCGTGCAGCGTTGTCTTCAGCTCGAAGCTGCGCGACGCGGGCAAGACGAACACCGTCCCCACGAATTCGTTGCCGTGCTCTTCCATGGTTGTCTCCATCGATGACCAGCGCATCTTCATCATAGCAAGCCGGCGGCGCAGTGCAACATCGGCACGGCTGCAATTCGCGCCGCCGGCATGCAACCGGCGCCGGCGCCGCGGCCGCTCGTCGCATCGCCGGGCGATCGCCAAGGCGCGCCGCTACAGTGGCTTCACCCTACACCGTTGTGAAAAAATCGCCATGGCGGCGTTGCCTCGTCTCGCCGTACGCTCGTACTGTCTTCGACTCGGCGCCGGTAGGCCGCATCCCTTGCCCTGATGTTTTTTTCACAACTTCTACCACGCCACTGGAGACCGACCATGAAGCTGCATCACCTCTGCCTCGCCACCCTGCTCACCGCCAGCGCCGCCCACGCCGGCGACCTCACCGTCACCGTCGACGGCGTCAAGGACAGCCAGGGCCACATCATGGTCGCGCTCTACGACTCGGCCGGCGGCTTCCTGAAACGCACCGTGAAAACAGGCGCCGCCCCGGCCACGAATGGCAGCACCACGGTCACGATCAAGGACGTGCCGGCCGGGGCCTACGGCTTCGCACTGTTCCACGACGCCAACGGCAACGGCAAGATGGACAAGAACATGATGGGCATTCCCTCCGAGGACTATGCCTTCAGCAACAACGCGCTCGGCAACATGGGCCCGCCCTCCTTCGAGCAGTCGCGCTTCAACGTGCCGGCCGCCGGCGCCGCCGTCACCGTGTCGCTGCGCTGAGGCTGCCATGGACCGCCGCCACTTCCTCGCCGCCGGAGCCGGCCTGGGCGCCCTCGCCCTTACCGGCAACGCCCGCGCCGACGCCGCCACCTACCGGCGCTTCCACGCCGCCCTGGCGCGCGACAAGTCGCTTGCCGTGTACGCCGACCAGCAGGGCGGCCAAGCCGGCCTGGCCGTCGTCGCAGGCCGCCTGCCGCAGGACCTGCAGGGCAGCTTCTACCGCAACGGACCGGGCCGACTCGAGCTCGGCGGCGAGCGCTACCACCACTGGTTCGACGGCGATGGCTTT
>Ga0265780_10000299_pt1 | contig 77515 bp, 72 predicted proteins | sample P1T30metagenome_FD_192432 | JGI IMG/M metagenome (GOLD analysis project Ga0265780, IMG submission 192432) | Plant litter microbial communities from East Loma Ridge, Irvine, California - P1 T30 | ecosystem: Environmental > Terrestrial > Plant litter > Unclassified | place: USA: California...
AGAGTGTTCAGGCGTTGCTGGAAATGACGTATGAGGAAAGACTGATGGGGGAGAATAGGGAGAGTAGTGTGGGAGCGAGGAGGGCGTTGGATGCGGGGTTGTTGGAGATTAGTGAGTTTATGTATTGAAGTGTTGGTGTGTGTGGGGTAGAATGTGGAATCGAAATGGCGAGTGTGATTTGTTGTTCTTTGTCCATATCAGACTGATACCCCTTACATCCCATCCACAGCCCTGAAATCCCCTCACAACACCAACAAACTTCCCACAATCGCCGCCACAACAGCTCCTCCAACGCCCATGACTCGCTCTCCCCTAACCACCGACCCCGCAGCACCCGTATACTGCCCCGGACCACCGCTCGAAGAAGCCGTCGGCGAAGGCCTAACCGTACCATTACCCCCCGTCCCATTACCATCCAACTCAGGAAACAAGTAGCTCGTATTCGCATCCACGACGATCCAATTCCTGATCAGTGCAGTGCCGTCCAGCACCGTGTCGAACTGCTCTGCCGTGCACTGGCCTGGATCAAGGATGTAGCATTGCGAGCCTGGGTCGCGTACGGGCTCGTTTGTGATACCTGATACATCGCTTGGTCCTTGGGAGGCGTAGGTGGGATTTTGTGTGGTGGAGATTTTGCCGGTTGCGATGTCGTGGTTGAAGAGAGCGCGTTGGAAGATTTTGTAGGCGGTTTCGGGCTGGTAGGCGGGGACCTGGATAGCGTCAATATGGTATGCGCCATTTCCGAAGAAATGCTAGTGGTACTTACTTCGTGACCTGCTTCGTAGACGCGCGTGAAGGACAAGTTGCCGTACTGGCGTGTTTGCCCACCGATGTATGTGTCGTTCACGACCACGTCGGCGTACCCTGCTGCGGCGAAGGATGTAGCGTTGGCGTATGGGATGGCGAGAGAGAGCAGCTCCCCGCCGTACCAATTACAAGCGTAGTCACGATCACCAAAAAGCAAAGTGATTTTGACACCCTCCTCGAGTAGGTAAGCTAGATCCTCCTTCCAACCTGGGCGCGGATAGTCGCCGATGTTGCGGAAGGCTCGTGAGACTGCTGAATTCGACTGGGTCCAGTTGAGTGGAACGCCTAAGCCTTGTTGTACGTGAGGCTGGTTCAACCATCCAATATACCACGGAGGGGGAAAGCTGGCCGCGCCTGGTACGGATATGTCGTAGTAATTGAGGTCGGTGTCGAAGTACGGATCGCGGATATTCTCGGAGCAGAAAGTTTCCGCGTCTGCGCATACTTTGTTGACAGTTTCATTGTATCCTTGGTTCGTGGGGTCATATACCAGACTGATGTTGCGACACTGCTCAATCTGGTCTAAGCAGCCACCTTCACGGTAGAGGTCGTCGATCACGCCTTCGTACCGGGACTCGTTGACGGCTTTGATGCCATAGGTGTTGTTGTACATCATCTTCGGGTAGGCGGGCCACTGTACGTAGCGATCGATGCACCCGTTGATGATCAGAAGTGTGTCGAGGTGCAGAAGATGCGTTTGGCCCATCTCAGTAAACGTTCCATTCACGATCTTCTCATTTTGTTCCTGAAAATATGCGGCAAATGCTGGACCGTATCTTCCACCGTAGCTCTCAGTAGCGATTGAGATCCTGTCGTCATTCGGCTTGTGCTGCAAATTTGAAGACACAGATCAGCTAGACATCAAGGCAATGCCTGGGTGCTATACATACCTGTGGAAACTCCTGGAACCAAACCTGTGCGAAGTTCCATAGCGCTCGTGCTGAGTTCTCAGTACCACGCGTGGTCATGTTGTAGTTTTCACTCGGATACGTGCCCACGTAGAACGTATTATTCTGCTCAGGCACGCCGTTCGAGAAGTTGGCCACCTTGACCGCGCCTGTGTCGGTATTGTACGTGATATTTGTTAATTTGTCGTACGAGAGGCCGACCTGCACCGGCTGATCTAGATACAGCATATTCACTGCTCGAGTCAGCATCGCAAGATTCTACCCTTTCTTTTGCCGACATACCTTCATTATTCCACGACCACTCATTCAACACCGTCGAGTTCGAATCTGCGTTGACAAAGCACGGCCCATTCTCTCTCAGCAGTCCCACCATGCTACTACTTCCAGGCCCGCCATTCATCCAGATGCTCAACGGCGCATTCGCAGGATCTTTTCGCGACTCGAAGAACCAGAAGAAAGTGTTGATCTCGTAGGTCTGGTTTTGAACGCCCAGGTCCGCGAGAGCGCCGGCTGGTAGGTGGATATAGCCTGAGTAGCTTCGGACGCCTGGAGTTGTCTCGCATAGGTCGTTCTAGAGATATGTTAGAGATGAGGAGGTTGGAAGGCGTTGTAGGCATACCTCTTTGTAGGATATCCTCGCGCCATTTTCGACTTGTGATTCTAGTACCGTGATACCTTCTGGCTGCGCAGGGAATTGTGCTGCGACCAACGTGCCGATCGCACTCAACGAGAGTATACTGCTGAACCGCATCTTGTTGCAATGCTAACCTCACGCGATACGGAAGTCAAGTACATGTCGCCGTACTTATACCTTACATCCACAGCGCACTACGACTTTGTCGCCTGCACACCCGTGTAGAGGACGGGTGTATCGTCACCGAGCTGCCTCCTTCGGCCATAGCGCCAACACAGCTGCAGGAACCGAACGTTGGAGTGACGTCGATCTCGCGCGTTGTGGTGAGACAAAGCGGGGAGGCCAAGGCTCTAGAGGAAGCTTTTACGGCTCTTGACAAGCTTCGGCGTGCTTGAGGAAGGTGGTCGTGAAGATGTATGATAAGACTTTTCTTCGGTAGCTGGAGCTTACCAATGCTTGGAGTTTGAGTTACAAGGTTCCTTACGAGGCTTTACCTATCAACTATTGCTTGTTGACAGGTCGGTTGGAGATGGGGTAGCTTTGGCACACAAGCATGACAAGCACACCGGTAGGAAGCGACTTCCCGTCCCGGCTAGCAATTGCAAAGTCCTTCCGACTCCTCCATACGAAAGATTGGGAGGCTCAAGATGTCGCCTGCTAGATGTCCTTCAGAGTTGTGGCTGATGTGACAGACTTACACTACACGATGTGACATCCTGTAGCGGAAGTCTGTAGTTTGAACGTAGAATTGGCTGTTGCCAGTCTTCGGCCCTCATGGACCGTCTTGCAGATTTTCTGCTCTCACAGAACCAATACGATTGCACATCTTGATGCTGAAAGCACAGCGATTCCGCACGAACCCTCCAATTGTCAACTTCGCAGAACGGGAACAGGAGACTTGGAAGGTGTGGATCGCTTTACTCATTGACAACGCATTACCGACTAGCGACACGCTTTGCGACTGAAAAGCCGACATCGCGCGACTCGAAAAAGGACTATGCCAACACCTTGATATCTTTGCGCCATAAACGCCAGGACCAACACGCAGAACCAGATTTCACAGCCAATCATGCCAAAGCCAGGTCTCAATCACCTTCCAGCACCCTATACAGCCCGCAAGAATGTAGATTTGGGTATCTCGTTGACTTTCATGGCGCGCTCACACTGGCGCACCCCAAGCTGCGCGCAGTCGGCGAGCAAGCTGTATGTCCTTCTGCTGAATAGTGACACGCTTCGCGTGAATGGCGCACAGATTCGCGTCGTGGAAGAGGTTGACGAGGAAAGCTTCAGTGGCCTCTTGCAGCGCCATGATGGCTTGACTCTGCCACCGGCTTGGACCGTCGTCATGGGTCACGGTCTGCGCGATTTCTCGGACCTTTTCGAGCGTTAGTATTGGCAGACTCTGTATGACAAACGATATTGCAGCACTCACCAGTCTCTGGAAAGGGAGCTTGAGAAGAAGCAGGTCTGTAGACTTCTGGTAACGACGGATCTCGCGCAATGCGACGGTGCCTGGCTTGTAGCGCTTCTTCGCGCGCTCCGGCGCTGGTCCAGTTTGACCAACTGCAGCGCATGTTAGCTTCTATGCTATGCGCATTTCAATTTCACTGCCGCTGTTAGACGTACGCCTTTTGCCTGACTCTCTCCGCGCTTCTGTGGAAGCCTTTCCGCCGCGTCCTCCTGTGCTTGGTCGTCCTCCACGCGACGGGCGCGCCTTGTTCTTCCTGGTTGGGGTTTTCGGAGGCATTTTGTTAATGATAAGTCTCAAGTCTCAAGTCGATTTAGAGGCGATGGTGAAGGAAATGGACTCGAATTGGCGCCGGAGAACGGGTTGTCTGGTACTAAAGTCTGTCCTGGCGCGCGCGGTGCACGAAAAGTCGCGTGTTGAGGCGCGTCAACACTCGAATGTTGCTGGACGACAACAACTACGTTTGTGCAGGCGATAGCGACTTTCAAAGAATACGGGCGAAACGTGAGGTCAGTGGTTGTAATTGCGCATGCAAACGGGCAGCATTCTTCTGGTGTTGATGGAAACGGGCGTCTTGACCTCCCAGCCACATTCCCCAACCTCTCGAACAAGCAGGAGCACGGGCCATCTTGTCAGGAAGCCACGATCGCGTGCCGATTAGATAGCGTCTTGGCGGGGTCTCTCGGACATGTTACGTAGCCACAAAGCGAGCTTCACTCGCTGTCTCATGGTAGGGCACACCACAGCCCACCTGTCTTTATTACCGCGCCTCGCTGTATATATAGTACCGCGCCTCCAATTCTGACTTCCAACCACAAAATCGCTTTCCTCTCCACGGACACGGCTCAATCAGCATGGCAAACGTACTTGGTGGTGGGGATGGCGGCATGATGGGAGGGTTTCCGCTCGAGCAATGGTTCTATGAAATGCCCGTGTGCACAAGATGGTGGATGACGGCGGCGCTGAGCGCGAGTGTGCTAGTGCAATGTCATATAATATCGCCATTCCAGCTGTTCTACAGCGTGCGGACTGTCTTCTTCAAGAGTCAGGTTTGTTACCTTTACGACACACGGTATGTCGATATGCTTACATTGTGGTAGTATTGGCGACTCGTGACTACATTCTTCTACTTCGGTCCGCTAAGCCTGGACCTTCTCTACCACATCTTCTTCCTCCAGCGATACTCGCGCCTACTCGAAGAGTCGTCCGGACGCTCACCAGCCCACTTCCTATGGCTACTCACCTTCTCGGCCACCCTCATTCTCTGCATAGCGCCGATATTCTCCATGGCATTCCTCGGTTCGGCGCTTAGTAGCACCCTCATCTACATTTGGAGTCGGAAGAACCCAGATACGCTGCTCAGCTTCCTAGGTCTGCTTGTATTCAAGGCACCGTACCTTCCTTGGGTGCTTCTAGGATTCAGTCTGATGATGCATGGGACGGTACCGAAGGACGAGATGTGCGGCATTGTCGTGGGGCATAGTAGGTTGTCCGTAAACTCTTTGAGGTTAGGGCTCGAGACTGACACGTACTAGTTTGGTACTATTTCAACGACATCTACCCACCACTACACCAAGGCCACAGCCCTCTCGACCCGCCATCATGGTGGATCCGCTTGGTCGAAGGCCGACCTGCGGTAGTGGTCGAAGAGCCCGCGGATGATACCGCGGCAGAGGCAGTTCCAATTGATCGAGGCGTGGATGCCGCTCCAGAAGTTGCACCCGTGCAATGATGAATGATTAAATTTGCATATTTGGAGTTTGGGCGAAACGTGGTTCAAGATACCCTGTCTATCTTTGGAGGATGGACAACAGCATTTCATTGGCGGAGCCGTGGCCACTAGAAATACACAGCAGGCATTCAACCTGATCTTCACCCGCGCTGGTGTGCTTTCTCCGTTCCGTGGACCTGGTGCACCATTTGAGCCTCCGGGTCAGCTCGAAGACCGCCCAATCATCGCTCTCACGTGTGTTTCGCACTGCATGTACACTAATCCCAAGATAGAAGGCAGTCCGATCTGGTTAGCGTGGCTGCATCATTGCCTCAAGCTTTTGGTGAAGCTTTTGTGGCGAGGACACGGACTTGACCGATGTCGTCGATAAGCGGAAGGAGCTAAATGAGCCTGCAAAAGTACTTCAGGTGCAGAGTTCCTCGTTGTGCGGACTCCTTCGGCAACAACTCTCTTCAAAATGGCACCACTCAAATCACTCCTCCCTCTTGCAGTGGCTTTGCCAGCCGTCCGTGCCTGGGGCTCTCTCGGGCACACCACCGTGGCATACATCGCTCAGAATTTTGTATGCGAGAAGACAGCAAAATTTGCACAACAATTGCTCAACGACACTTCTTCCGCGTACCTTGCCAACGTCGCTACATGGGCTGATAGCTATCGCTCCCAGCCTGGCGGAGGCTTCAGTGGAGTCTATCACTACATCGATGCGCTCGACAACCCGCCTCAAAGCTGCAATATCGACTACGAGCGCGACTGCCCCGAGGAAGGCTGCATCATCTCCGCCATTGCCAATTACTCCAGCCGCGCATTCGAAAAGAACATCACTGTCGAGGAACAGCAGAAGGCCCTGAAGTGGGTTGTCCATTTCGTTGGCGACGTTCACCAGCCCCTCCATGTCGAGAACATTGCCGTCGGAGGCAACCTCATCAACGTGACCTTCAACGGCGCAAAGACCAATCTGCATTCTATTTGGGACACAGCGATCCCCCAGAAATCCGTTGGCAACTTCTCGCAGGCGAATGCACTTGCTTGGGCCAACAACTTGACCGCAGAAATCAAGACTGGCGCATACAAGAAGGAATCACGCACATGGCTCAAGCACATCGACGCAGACGAGCCAATCGACACATCTATGCTCTGGGCCCGTGACGCCAATGCATTCGTGTGCAGCACCGTCCTACCCAATGGCACGGACGCAGTGTTTGGAAAAGAGTTGTCGGGCGCGTACTACGAGACTGCAATTCCTGTCGTCACCCAGCAGATTGCGAAGGCGGGGTTGAGGCTAGCGGCGTGGCTGGATGCGATTGTTGAGGATGCGGAGAAGAAAGGGCATGGGTATAAGCACGGACACAAGGGCGGAAAGGGGAAGGGGGAGAAGGACAAGAGAGAGGTGAAGCTGGAGCCGTGGATGGAGGAGGCTAGGCAGGCGAGGAGAGAGTTTGGTGGGGATTGTGGGTGTGAGGTTGGGGCTGAGGGGCATTTGCATTGAGGTGGTTCTCTTAGACTTGTAGTGGGGAAACAGTATATGTACATCATGTTCCAAGGCTTCATTTGAGAGCAGCGAGTTGGAGAATGAAGGCATGTTGAGTACCACACACACCACCACCCGGACGGACTTAGCTCGGATCCGAGGTTGCGCTAATGGAGTCCTTGTGAGCTCACCTGCCACCGCCCCCTTTCATCCTTCGTGCGCAACTCGTACAGCCGGCCAACTCGATTGTGTCACACCGGCGAGTGCTGCTACAATGAATCGTATTCGGTATAGTCTCTGCACCAATTACGACGGCGCACCTCTAAAAAGCGATGGAGTGTTGTCGCAACGAACGCCGCTGTGGTCCACAACTTCCAGCAACTTTGCGGAACTGCAGACTTTCAGTTGATTCCAAACAGCCCATAATAGATTCATCGAAAGTTCTACCCAGAAAATGTGCGGCATCTCTTTGGACAGCATGCATTCTACGTACTTCCAAGGTTTTTGCGGCAGGGTTGTGCCGAGACCCAACAATCACGCGAAACGGGTGCAAGAACCGACATACAACTTGTGTGTGAATTCGTTACTTAGGCATTATCAAGTCAGGGTAAAACTGTCGATCCTATAGGAATTTGTTGTTCGTGTCTGATATTGGTGTTCTCCTATCGCACCGTGTCGTAAACGACTGTGGATAAGTCAGCGCCCGCTAGAAATATCAGAAAGCGACTTGGGCAACTAACGAATTATTTCTATCCGTCTTCAATCGGATGGGAGGCTTTCATTCGCTTACTTGCTCTGGATGTTGAGTTTCTTGCAGTTCGCGCAGATACAACTATTGGTAGGAAGGAAGAACTTCGAAACACGACGAAATCCTTCTAGGAACGTCCGTTACTTGGAGGATTGTGGGATGTTTGCCAACAGGCTAGTACTTTCGACGCTGCATGGTAGAGCATGCATATCTCTCATAGCTCTAAGGTACCTAAGAAGGATCTCATCCGAGGCTGCAGATGAGTATCAAATCCACATGTTGGTGTGTGAAGCTCAACGCTACGGCGAAGCAGTAATTTGGAAGCGCATTGTTGACTCATGAGGTGGCCAGGTCAAGATGTATTTAAGATCCGCAGAGACATTGTCCTACATTGCCGTTCAACAGCAACAACAGCACTTTACATTCAATATCACAACCACTGTTCTCATTGCCCTATAAAGTCAGAATATATAGCCACCATGCGTCTCACAGCCGTGTTTGTCCTTGCTAGTCTTGGCCTCAGCCTCGCGGTTCCTCTTTCTTCCTCCGTTGGCGGAGTCGCTGGTAAGTGGAAATCGAATTTAGACTGACGGACATCTCATTAATCACCCCTAGCCGACGCCATAGAGGCGCGCCAGCAGGCTATCTCAAGGCCCAAGACCAGCGGCTCGACCGGTGGTAAGCTCTTAAGGTCTTTTATTTGTCGCCTACTGATAAAAGAAGGTCGCGGCGCGACTAAGAAGGCAAAGACGTCAGCTAGCCGCCGTCAGGAAGCCATCTCGGTGCCTAATTCTGAGTCTGGTTCTGATGGTCCAAGTAAATTCTTGAGGCTCTTTGTACCTAGCTTTGACTAAGAAGAGAAGTTCGAGGACCAAGGAGGAAGCCTAAGACGTCGGCGAGCCGCCGTCAGGAAGCCATCTCAGTGCCCAACCCGGAGTCCGGTTCCAACGGCCTTAGTGAGCTCTTGTAACCTTCGCAGCCCGTAGATAATACTAATGACAGAAGCTCGGGGCCCGCGTAGAAAGCCAAAGACGCCAGTTCGTCGTCAGCAAGCTGTCTCAGGGCCTGTTCGTAGTGGCGGAAATGGCGCTAGTAAGCTCTTCAAGGCCTTTGTGCCTAACTCATGCTAAGAACAGAAGCTCGAGGCCCGAGAAGGAAGCCAAAGGTGCCGGCTCGTCGCTTGGAAGCTGTCTGAGTGCGAAGTTCTGAAGCCGGTAACCAAAGAACCTAGTAAGATTTTGAGATCTTCCGTGTCTGGTTCATGCTGAAAACTCCAGCTCGCGGCCCATCCATGAACGCACAATGGCCCGCTAGTTCGTCGCCATGATTCCTGCTTAAGAATTAGTACCAGTCGGGGCGCGGGTATGACGAGACAAGAGAAATGCGGAGGATGGCTGGACCTATAATCTCATACTTAAGGTGTGTAGACAGTGGTTTCCGGTATGCGAACGGCAACTGGTGTTAGAAATATGATCTGTGGTGATCAGGCAGGGCAGCGTGCTATAATTCTCCAGCGTACTCCTCGGACATATTTCCATCTTTGTTCCTCGCAGTGAAGGCATCGTACTAGTGAATCTATACATTATGTTGTCGACTATAGGGCCCATTCCTCCTTGTCATCCGCTTTGGTGATGAATGGCTCGTTGATCAATTTCACGGCCAGCTCACCACACAGCACACTACAAATATGTTAGCATTCACCCAACAAGATCAGCAGTTGCAAAAGCAACTTCAACATACCAGCTCGAACCAACAAGCGCATCCAACTCACGGATCGCCTTCTCCCTCCTGCCCCCGCTGACAGTACCCTTACTAACATCAGTCTGCAACTCTGCAATGCGCTTTCCCCTTGCAATACCAGCCAGCTCAACGACCTTCTTGGCCAGACAATCGCTGTGAAAGGCGTGCTGGCACGGGAAAACGAAAAATTGGCGCGCCAGCAACGGCAAGCCACAGACGTAGCACCGCTCGCCCGGCTCGACAATAGCGTAGCGCTGATCAAGAGCCTTGATATCAGATTTGATGTGCTGCGCCGTAAGTTCCGAGTCGTCCATCTCAGACTTCAAGTTATCAATGCGCCGCGAATAATCTTCCAGGGCTGTACAGATCTCCTCTTTGAAATCATCAATTACGACAAAGTCAGGGAAGAACGGAATGAGATCCTCGATACGGAGTAGATCGACACGCCGCAGGAACTCGATGGCTGTCTTGATGCCAGAGGACTGCGAGATGACTTTCTTGGCGATGGCGAGCCAGAGCTTCTTGCGTAGAGTGGGAGAGGTGTTGGAGCGGTCGGCGACGGAGGAGGCAAGGTCTACTTCGTCGTATTTGAGAGCTAAGTCAACCGCTTGCACGTATTGCTGCATGGAGCTGTAGATATGAACGCATGATTGGACGCGCTTGTGCTGAATGCAGAGGCGCAGAGCAAAGTCGGCGTCGTAGTTCTGCTCGTGCGCTTGCGACTGGCCTTCTAGGTAGGCAAGCAACGATGACTCGTCTTTCGTTGGATTGGAAGCGTAGATGGAAATAAGGGTGTTGTGAACAGCTGCGTCGGTCGAGTTGTGTTGATTGATCTCGAAGAGCAGATACCGCACAGCTTGATTCTGGCTCAGCGACACCTTTGTGGCGTTGTTGTAGTTAAGGAATGCAGGGATGAGCTTTTGCGCATCGAATGTAGAGTGGCGCATCATGATGTCAACCAACTCAACTGGCATGTGGGCCATCAGCACGCTGCTGTACTTGTAGAAGATCTCAGGATCGGTCTGCTTCTTGAGTACGTCCAATGACTCTTGCCATCGCTCTCGTTGCACCCAGTATGAGAGAACGTAGTTGTAGTCGTTCACCACAGTGGCAAAGTACAGAAGCTCCTCTTCTCGGCCGTGACTGCTGATGATCTCATACACTGTCTTGCGGTCGAGATCTGTTTTGTATTTGGACGCAAAGTCCTGGTACTCTTTCCTGATTACAGAGAGCTGGTCGTGGGTTTCGGCGGTATTCATGCTTTCCGAAAGCTCGGCCCGTGTGGTGATGGTGTCGTCGAGTGTGTTCAACTTCGCCATGTATAGCTCAACAAGCCACGTGGCTACCATCATTCTCTGCATGATGGAGGACTTCTTGAGCGTAGATAGCTTCGTGAGCAGGTACTTTCGCAGGGCATCTTGTTCGCCTTTGTCGATGAATGCCAGTGCAACCTGCTCGAATGGTTTCGTACTCCGTCCATAGACCGCGGCCGCCTCCATGTATTGGCCTTTACCAACCAGATAGTCGCCAGATGCTGTTGCGACTGCGTCTTTCTGCGTCGAGGTCTTGGCAAATTGTGAGGCCGAATCGAATTGCTGTGCGTTGAGGAGAATCTTCCAAATGTCTCTTGTCTCATCTGTGACAACGACCTCGAAAATCTCTCGGGTAGTGAAAAGCCAGTAAGTGTTCTTTTTGAGATCGGCAACGAGCCCAACAGCGCTCTGACCAGGGTCCAGCACGACTTGATCAAGGACAACGGTGTCGTCGAGACGGTTAATGGCGACTATTCTTCCTTCGACCAGCTGAAGAACGTGCCATTGGCTCAAAATCATCGAACTGACGGCGTCTTGTGTCTTCTTAATTCTCCCGCTGGCAGTTTGTGAAGGTGGGATCTGCGATCTAGGCAGCATCTTTGAGTCGCCCAGCACCTTGCCGCCTAGCTCAGAGGTGTCCTGTGATAGGTAGAGCTTGCCATGAAGCACACCTTGCGACGTAAGCCAGCCGAATATCCGCTCGTTGTTCAATTGTTCGTAATTGGTCGTCTCTTGACTCTCCGGAGAGACGGCCATCAGCGATGTTGCGGAAGGCGCAGCATTAGAGATTTCATGTACCGTCGCCGACTCGCTTTCGAAGAGCTTTGAGAATATCGAGCCACTGCCTTCGGACCCAGAGCGCCCTAGCTTTCCTGCAAAGTGCAGAAACGTCGTTGGTGTTGCGATTATGATACGTCGCAGACTGGCATTGCCAGGCACAGCATCCGTCCATAGGCCGACGATAGGCCCGTCGTTCGTATGGTAAACGTTCTTCAGATATCTCTCTTCTCTTCGGTAGAACTCTGAAGATGGCTCAATGTACACCTCATATACATTGCCATCTGAAGCTCCCACCAATATCTCGCGGGTCGACGCAGTCGGCTGTGAAGGGTTCCACGATACGCTTTCGATGACGACGCCCTTCAGCCGCGACAACGCTTTCGGTGTTCGCGATTGCGTGTGAAGGTAGTAGTTCTCGGCAAGGGTCGTGGTCACTATGAGATGCGACGCGGAGGGGTCGAGGAACAGGCGCCTGATTACGCCGACTTCGGATGGCTTCTTTGGCAGGTCGATGTCTTTGCACAGTAAGCTCTCGTGCGATGTATGCGTACACAGCGGATGGCTCACGAACCATCTATGTCGGCGGGACTGTCCAAATCTATGCGCAAGATGCGCCCCGTCGAAAGCGCAAGGATCAGGACATTGTTAGCGACAGCAGCTGCAACAAAGTCTGAAGATATGTTGAACTGCAGCGCCACGCGCTCTATACTGAACATTGGCCCCGCTGCATCTTGGTCCTGGTTGCTCGTGCTGGCGGGAGCGTAGCCGCTGCCTGTGTCGTACGCCATGCTGGCTCAGATCGAGCTTCCTGCTACCATATGGATGTAATCATGACCTTCGCAGACTCATGCAATTACAGCTGCTACTCAAGATTCGTCTGTAGCGGTATGCGCGCGTCGGTGTGGTGTTCATCTTGCGCGTCGCATCGGTGACGCCTAACCATGGAGCGGAGCTTGGGCCGACGGACTTTGCTCGGATCTATGAAATGCTTTCCATCACTCGTCCACGCCAGACTCGACTCTACATAACACCGACAGCACACTTTCAAGTTTCCAGTCGTGTCAAAAGCATCCAGAAACTGCTACAACTTCTAGCGCAGCTCATGTTTCGATTTTCGCACGCGTTTGTGAGGGAAGCCCAGTGCTTACAAAGTACCTAGCTTTCCGACACCGCGAGGCCTTCAGTTGGTCATCCACGTCTGAACATATCGCTGCAATACAGGATGTAGGAACAAAGGTAGAAGTAAGACCTGAACTTATATTCCCAGAGCCCAGTAGCCAGGCCAGCCATCAACAACACTCTGCATAAACATGCACGAAAGTGACAAAGACTCGCACACGTCTTGAAGGTCCTCTCGAGCATCGCTTCCTCACAGGAATTCTGCATCTGAAGCATTCACGTCTACAGCACATCGTTGCAAGTCGAAAGCTCCAGATCGACAGTTGCCTTTAAGAAACCTGACATTCGCATCATCTTAACGGGTACTTTTGTGCGCATCTCTGTCATATTCTGCCCCAAATGCATTGAATCTCCTCACTAACCAGGTGTCGAATTCACATGAATTCCCTTCACGGTCGAAAAGACAGCCCGAAGCCGTTGAAAACCTACAGGCCCGATTGGTCTTGGCCATCTCGCGACCTCGAAAGAGCGACACGAAACCATTTACGACATAGCGCGTGGTAAGCTTACTTCATCACCTCGTGTATCACATGCAATACAGATCACTTCTAGATAAACTTTTCTTACTCCAAGGCATGGCTTCAATCATAAAAACGGCAAAGTCGACTTTTGCCTTCACTCCGCGTTTCATTTCAAATCGAACTTCAATCCGCACAATCAGTCGAACTAGCCTCAAAATGTCGCCCATTCCAGTCGTCGTCATCGGCGCCAGGGTGCAAGTCGCAAATGCCGTTCGAAAAGGCCTCGAGCCTGAGTACGATGGTGAGCAATACTGCCAATTTTTGCGAGCATCTATGACCTTTGCATTACTGATTTGAATTTCTCACAGTGGTACACATCCTCACCGATGTCAGCAAAGCACTCAACGATCTCCCATTACTTCTCTCCACCCCACCAAAGATACCAGATGACACGGGTAATAATCCTGGGTCCCAGAACTATGGCGCTCGACCGCGCATCGTCGCGATAGGTGGGGGGCACAGTGAGGAGAACTTCACGGAGATGAAAGATGCGTGTAAGGACGTTGATAATGGCATTGTCTGGGTGAGCTCATATTCTCACACTTCTTAAATTGCGTGACTGACAGTACAACAGCTGAAGAAAGACCTTTCCAAAGCGACACAGAAGCCTGATTTTAGTAACTTGGAGGCTTATGGTATGCTTACGGCTGGGCAAATGAAAGAGACGTTGGGCGCTATGAATCTTGATGATAAGGAGGTTGATGGGGTGTATTACTTCTCTTGAGAATGACGAGGGATGATACCCAGTGTAGCTCGTCTGAGTTGAGATCGTTAAATATACAGAAGGCTATTACAATATATATACAACTCGCGATCTTCTAAATAACTATGACAAGACACTCCTCGAGAACAACATCAAGCATCGCTCGTGCGTAAGAAACACGCAATACAAGCTCCACCCCCCAAAGCTACTATCCAAGGACCGCACACCTCAATGCTTCCTCACCCACAAAACCACCCACCCCAAAAGCCTATACACCAAAATGATCAAGAGCATGTACCCAACATACTTCCCCACATCCCCATCTCCATACCCATACCGCGCCAACACCGCTTTCCCGTCAACCCTACACTCCCCCTCCAACGCACTCTGATACATGCACTGACACCCCTCTCCACAACTGTAACTCCTGCTCCCAAACTCGTTCACCATCATGCCGCGAAACACATACGCCTGGTAATCGATGTAGTGAAAAACGTAGCGCCAGAAGACATTGAGCTCAGACGGCTGCACCATGAAGCCATTCACGCACATCCAGAGCCCGTTTGCGAACGCAGTAGCTGCGAGTGCAACGACGAAGATGGGTATCAGGCTGGATAACAGTACGACGAGGGACTCGGCAGCCAGCAAGTCGAGAAATAACCACATGACCCAAGTCCAGAACCCTTGTGCCGTGGGCTGGAAGTTACCCAGCCAGTAACTCACCACGCTAAACAACACCGTGATGAGAAACAAGTACGGGATCCCAATGATGAAATTGGCGATCATGAATGCCGTGGGACCGTAAAGGCCGTTTGCGCGCTCTTTGCGGAATAAAGATAGGTCTTCGAGGAAGGAGGGTATGTATGCGACGGCCATGAAGGACATGAATGCGCCGCCGAAGAAGATTGCGTTGGTGAAGGATTGGATGTTGGATTGTGTGGGAGATAGGCGTAGCCAGACGGTGCCCATCATGATGGCGAGGCCGATGTACATTGCGATGCGGATGCCGTAGGCGACAACGTCGCGGTAGGATTTGATGAAGGAGCGGTGGATGAGCGTGAGGGGTATGGAAAGGGGACTGGCGGATGTGTTGCCTTCCGAGTGCGGGGCCGGTGCGGATGCGTTTGAGGTCGCGATAGAGTGGGCGAGGGAGGTGGCGGCGTGCGAGTCGCTCCATGAGTTGTGGAGTTGGGTAAGATGGGAGGAGGGGCCCGTGGAGAAGTCGGTGTTTACGAGCTGAATTATGTACTCTGCGGGATTGGTGTAGTGTGGCATCTACAGGACGTCAGCTGATCAACGTTCGAACATACAGGGGAGAAGATTGAGTAACTTACTTCGTGCCCAAGACCAGCAAAGTAGTCCCTAACATCCTTCACACGCCCATTGTATGCCATCCTCCCCCTCGACAACAATATCAGCTTATCGAAAAGCTCGAACGTCGTCGTACTCGGCTGATGAATCGACGCAATGACAAGAACCTATTCCCCATCAGTGTTGTTTCATCTCAGCACTTGTGACGACATACCTTATGCCTCTTCGCCACATCCTTTACAAAGCTCATAACCTCGTAACTTGCCGCAGAATCCAACCCACTAGTCGGCTCATCCAGGAACAACATCTTCGGCCCCGTAATCAGCTGGCTCGCCACACTAACCCTCCTCTTCTGACCTCCCGAGATACCCTTCCGAATCGGCGTACCAATAAGCGCATCAGCCTGGTTCTGCAGCCCAAAAGCCGACAGAAGCCCTTCGATGCGTTTCTTCCGATCCGACTTACTGACCGAACTAGGCAGTGAAAGACGTGCGGCGAATTGCAATGTTTCTCGCACCGTGAGCGCTCCTACGAGCGCATCTTCCTGCTCTACATAGCAGCTCATTTTCCGGAAACTCGACAGGTCTGTTGGCGCTCCGTTGATGTACAGGCCATGTTGTGATGTGGTAGCGCGGTGTGCGAGGACGTTGAGGAGCGTTGTTTTGCCGGAGCCACTGCACGCATCTATCAGCTACCCGTCATGCATCTCGAGTGAAGTGTGGACGTGATAAGAAAGGGATGAGTGAAGGATAGTAGTAATAAGGGAGCAAATATACCTCGGGCCCATCAACGCAACAATCTCGCCTGCTTCCACAAAACCATTGACGTTCGAGAGGAGGTTAAGTGGCTGTTTTGTCGCGCGATCATTGACAGTGACGGTCAGATTGCTCCAGCTGAAACTCCGCACTGTCTCGTTGGTCAAGTGCGCATGATGTCCCAGCACCGCACTTTTCTCGACGTCGTCCACGGAATTTGAAGGAGACATGGACAGCCTTCGTCTGAGAATTCTGGCCACTGACAGCACGGCAATATAGTGTGAGTTGAGAAGTGGCTATTCAACCAGGATTGGGTGTAAGATAATTGTAGAAGAGATGGAATGATGAGAGGATTTGAATGTGAGATTGGACAGGCGCGCTGCATCATTACTTTTATCCAACTCCATCCTCGCCGACCTCTTCTCTCTGCGGCGAGGTCAGAAAATCTATCTGCTTACTTCGCCCCCAAGGCGTAGGCATCAAGTTCACACCACTGGACAGTGCGAAAGACTACTGATACGGCATTGTGAGGCTGAGAGCTGCAGGTTGGCAGGTGCTCGGTCCCCGACCCAGCATTGTCCCTGGAATTCTTCTGAGTCGCGTCTCATGATGGCTAAATAATCGCAGCTGATGGCCCTATGGCCCGACGCAATCGGCGACGTTGGCAAATGCAGGGCCGCTGTTGGTGTGCAACGTCGGCGACCTCCCCACGTAGCCCAGTCTGACATGCAGGGCCAGGGCACCAAGGGCCTATTTAAGATTGCGCCCACTCCACTAACTAGCCGAAATATAACTTACAAGTTACAACTGCTCAGCCTTGATTTTCGAGCAGTGCCGTGGTTGAAAGAGTACGCAGTCGTTTGGCTTTTTTTGTCATGGAATGTACGACTGCTGCTCATTAGCTTGGGACAAGCACGCTGCAACAGCTTCGAGATCAGCCACTCCTTCCAATCTGCAAGTGCCTATTCAAATTCGTCTCACTCCACGGTGTATCATATTTCAGCTCGTACGGCCTAAAGTGACCTCCCATACGTGGTCTTTGCACTCGCACCGTCCCAGCTCCGCAGGACAGCGTGTAAAGTGCGCTGAATAACGCATGCTGTGTGTGATCTTTCTACCGAAGAGGGCAGCGGGATCTTACTCACAAAATGAACGGCCTGTACTTCCGTGAGGATACCCATGAATCTTAACCAATGTCTGTCCAGACTTCATCTCATGTGAGGATGGAATGAGCGGCGTGGTAAAAAAAAGAATTTTGCTACTAGTGTAGTCTCAACTATAGGACTGAAGCAGCAATTCTGAAGAAGACGACAACATGAACGCATATCGCGTTCCAACTGGCAACTGGCTGTGTGAAGGCGCATCATCACGATACTGTAATGAAAGTTGGAAATAAGGTGTAGCAACCAGCCTGAGTCGTGCGCGGGGTAACGTTAATCGTTTCAAAATTCACAACGCTGCCCGGAAACATTGAGATCGATCCGTCGTGCTTTCATGGAAAAATCCAGATGCTTAGAAAGAGGCAATAAGCAATTCTAAGAAGAGCAGCCAGCGCCGTAAGGATGTAAAATTGCGCAGTGCAACTGAAGCCATCCCAAATCACAAGTTCTACTGCCAATCTTCATGGAACTGGGTGTCGCGGTGATCAATGATATGTACAGGAATTAAAACGGCTTCAGACCTGCTCGTAGACGGTCTTGATGTCGGCCTAGCCCGCCAGTGTTCAATTGATGTGCATACAGAAATTTCACAACACTAGTACGGACTTAGGTAATTGATATCCAGCTCGGCATGGCTCCACTCGCCTCCACAGCATAACCCACACCATCTACGTCCTTTCTCATCTAGATTTGAGCGGGAAGTCATTGTTGTATGGGATATATTGCAGCTAAATCATTGCATCTTCATCAAATCATCTGCATCGGTGGTTTAGTGGTAAAATTAGCCGTTGCCAACGCTTCTACAGCATCTCCAGTGCTCTGAACTTGATTCGGCTAGCCCCGGGTTCGATTCCCGGCCGATGCAAATTCTTTTTTGCACTTTTTGCTCTTTTTTGCACATATCTTTGGTACGTGGTGGGTTAAGCGAAGCTCCACCACGACTTTGCGCTGGTATTTATGGTACATTTGAGAGTAAGTCCTCGCATAGAACTGGCCTGCTCTTGATTGTGCTGTTCTTTTTTGCAATTTGTAACCTTTGCCGAGAGTCACGCAATTGTACACGCAGCGTCGACGATCCAAGCGACCAGAGAACGTGATACCCTGTATATTGAGAGCAGGGATATCCTCAGTATACTGTGTATAGATTTCTTACTCTACTAAAACATTAGTGAAGATAGACAAGCTACTAGATCACGGACTTTGGCCTTGGTTGGTAGATTTGGTTCTTGAGGCACATCGTGCCCTCAAGCTGCGGAGACAAGCAGTAATAGTAACTACTACAGTGTCAGCACGCATCGACTGATAGTTAGCAATTAACAGAAGCATCGCAACTTTCAATCATCAGCAAGTACAGCTTTTTTTTCACTTCAGTGTCCTATCTACCAGCGCTGTCTTCCAGATAAAAGGCTCAACCAAAACCACACGACTCCCCTCTTTGACATCCTGAGAACTTCTTAAACTCTGTGCCTTCACCGCATCGTTACCTTGAAGCGCGTGGTGTTTGATCGTCTACCAACGCAAACTCTTTGCTCTTGACTGGTGGCAGCTCTTCTTTTCATCCTCTTCTTGGATCGCGCATTATTGGCGCATGGGTTCCAAGAAATCGATGTCGGTTTGAAGACAGCGTGTGGTATGCGATGCCATTTAACAGAGTGCCTGAGCAAGACGCGTGAATGAAAAACTGTGCGGTCCTTCTGCGCCATGGTCTTTCTTGAAGCAGACAGTCATGGTGAGGCCGCGTGTGGTAGGGTCAATCATACTAATTCCACAGCACCACTTCTGCAATCCCTGTAACAACATCACTCACATCAAGCACAAGTCTTCGAAATACTCAATATCATTACACTCAAGCTCAAGGATATCTGTTTGTTCCTGACTTATTGCACGCAAGCAAATCTCCGACTGTCAAAATGCTACGGAGCCACCAATCAAAGTCCTAAAAGTGCCCTCCTTGCGCCAAAAGCCAGCGCCAACATCGTGGCGCATACGAAAAGTAGAATGCAAGTTGAGCGTGGTCAACCGTTGCAATTGTACTGCCTGCATAAACGACAATTCAGAAATGGTAAAAGTTCGCGACGGTCCATGACCGCTATGCGCCTAGTGGTGTGTGAATCTTCTGTCTATGATAATTAGCAAAAGCATTGCAAAGCACCAGCATCAGACTCACCCTCATCACATGCCACCGCGCGGAGTGCCCACGGCACTCGTCAGCGCACTCGGTCCACCATTGACGCTTCCCGCCTCGTCAAAGTCCTGCCACTCCGGAAACTCGGCCGTCGACTCGCGCAGCCTATCAACAGTCGTCTGCTCGATCAGGTTCGCATCGGCATAGAGCAAGCTGGCCTCTTCGTTGTAGATGCGGCAATTGCCGCATAGCAAGCTAATGTCCTGGCGGAACGCCTTGATAGACTGGTACTCCTTCTTGTTGATCTTCTTCTTGATTTGATTCATGCAGATCGGGTTCTTGATGAACTGGTAGTAGTCTGGGTAATCCCACTTGTCGGGGAGATCGATGAAGGGATCGATGATACCGCGGTTGGGAATGTCGGGATCGGTAGACAGCTCCTCGAGATCGTTGAGAGCCTCGTAGACAGTGTTGACAATCTTCTGGAGTGATGCGCGGCTGTCGGGACTAAGGGTGTCCTTGGCGGGTCCAGGGCGGCCTCGTTTGCGCGGTGCAAGTTCGCCGTCCAGCGATGCTTCATCCGCCTTGCGCTTCTCGGCCTTGGGTTTTCGACCACGCTTCTTGGGCAAAGGCTCTTCTGAGCTCTCTCGCGACGGTGCCGGCGAGTCTCCAGGATCGAGGCCCATGAGCGCCGTCTTGTTTCGACTTCGCTTGGCAACCTTCTGTTCCTTGCGGGCAATGGCAGCTTCAATGGTGTCTTCGTCATTGTCCACTGCCTCAAGCCACTGCTCCTCGGTAAGGCCGTCGTCGTACTTGACACGCGTACGCTCTCGTGCTCCACGGCCGACGGGTGTGTCGTCCTTCTCTTCGACGATGGGATCTGCGTCGTTGAGGTAGATGTCGGGTAGCTCACTCTCGCCAATCAGCCGTCCCAATGGTTTACCAGGGCCATAAGGATCATCAATGACACGTTGACGATCCATCTCTTGGAAGACCTTGTACTCATCGTCGTTTCGCATCATCATCAGGTTGAGATCATCGTCGTCCATCTCTTCCTGTCCCAGGGTCTCCTCCGCCGCTTCGGCAGACTCCAACATGATTCGTAGCATGGCGTCTCGTTCCTTCTCGGTGGATTTGTTGTCGAATTTACCAGCCTGAATGACCTTGCCATCCATGTCGAGCTTATAGTTGGCTCGCTCGAGAATCTTCTCCTCGACTGAGTTAGACGTGATGAGACGCAGGATGCGAACTTCGTTCTTCTGACCGATACGATGGGCTCGATCTTGCGCTTGCAAATCTTGATGCGGATTCCAGTCAGAGTCGTAGATGATGACGGTGTCGGCGGTCTGAAGGTTCAAGCCGAGACCTCCAGCGCGCGTCGAGAGCAGGAAGCAGAAGTAGTCTGAGTTTGGCGCATTGAACTCTTTGAGCAGCTCCGATCGATCGTCTGCCTTGGTCGCACCGTCCAGACGCATGTACTTCATGCCACGTAGCCTCAGGAAGTCCTCCATGATGTTCATGATCTGTGTCATTTGGAAGAACATGAGGACACGATGGCCGGTTTTCAAGAACTTGGGAAGAATCCTGTCCAGGAGTTCGAATTTGCCCGAAGCTCGCCACAAGAGATCGTTGGAGAGCTTCGATGGATTCATCACCTCCTCAACCTGCTCGAAAACGAAGGGATGGTTACAGAGCTTACGCAATTGCATGAGCATGTTGCTCAGACCCCGCATACCCGTCTTCCCGCCCTTACCGTCGCTAACCATAAGGCGGTTGTGGGTAACGAGCTGCTTGTACAGCTTGGCTTGCAGAGTCGAGAAGTTGCACTTGATGACGCGCTCGGTCTTGTCGGGCAAATCCTTCTCCACGTCCTTCTTGAGACGACGGAGCAGGAAGGGCCGAAGCACCTTATGAAGACGACGAATGACGAGAAGTTGCTCCTCCTCAGTGAGCTCCATCTTGTCCTGGCCACCAGTGTTGGCAAAGGGCGTGTTGAACCACTCGTCGAAAGAGGTAGCAGACTTGAAGATTGTCGGAAGAACAAAGTTCAGCATAGCCCACAGCTCGGTCAAGTTGTTCTGCAGAGGCGTGCCAGTGAGAATAAGGCGATACCGCGTGACGTAGTAGTTCGTGATCGTCATGCTCAGCTTGGAGCTAGCGTTCTTCATGCGGTGACCCTCGTCGACAATCATGTGTACCCACTTGATCTTGCTCAGAATTGGGCGGTCCTTGATGATGAATTCGTATGTGGTTAGCAGAACCTGGAACTGTCCATAGCGAATCTGCTGTTGGTACTGCTTTCGCTGATTCGGAGGACCCTTGTAGACAATCTTCTGTACGCTGGGCGCCCACTTGTCGAACTCGTTGTTCCAGTTGGTGAGTGTGCTGAGCGGTACGATGACAAGGTATGGGCCAGGTTGTCGCTTCTTCTCGATGAGATAGGTGATAAGACTGATGGTCTGGATTGTCTTGCCGAGACCCATCTCATCGGCGAGAATACCGTTGAGGTTGTTGTTGTACAGGGACACCATCCACTGCAGTCCCTTGACCTGGTACTCCTTGAGTGTGCCACCAACCAAGATATTGGCCTGTTGGGTAACAGTCTCCTTGTTCCGATGTGCAATCTCGTAGTAGTCGATGCGCTTCTTGCCGGGTTGGTCGTCGCCAGATTCGCCTTCGTCGCCGCTTTCCTCGTCGTCCGACACCGCGTCCACCAATTGGTAACGATCGATCGATGTCCGCTGCTGTGCCTTGACGGATGCTGCGAGCTGCTTCAAGAAACCATCCGTCTGCTTCAGGAGATGCGAGATTCGCGTGTCCTTGGCTTGGCCCAACAGCTTGAGGTAGGTCTCCTCGTCGTTAGCCTTGAGAGCCATCAGACGCTGCTTGGCAGTTCGCTCGATGCGCTTCTGCTCTTCCTTCTCGATGTTCTGGTGTGTGGTGATCATCGTACGGCCGAGCTTCTGCAGACGCTGGCGCTGCGCCATACCAGCTTCCTGCAATTCGGTGCGGTGTTTTCTGATCGCGTCGATGAACTCGTGGTGTTTCTTCTTCTCCTTGGTCTCGCGCGCATCGCGTTGCTGCTTCTCGAGCTTCTCTGTGAGGCGGGCCTCGCGCATCGATTGCTTCTTCAGTCGGCGATAGAGGGTGCGGTTCGCGGTCATGGCAAGATTGTCAGCGTGAATCATCTGCTGCCCAATGTCTCGTCGGAGCTTTCGCTGCTTCTCGAGGAGGTTCAGTTTCTTTTGCTCGATGACCAACGCCAGCTTCGCCTTGCCGTCGTCTTCAGGCGTGTCGGTTTTGCTGGTGTCCCAGGACCCGATGTTGGCGTTGAGCTTCTCCAGCTCAGCCTTTCGGGCGGTGAGACGGTTGTAGAGGATGATCTCGCGCTCCTTGCGCATCTCCTGCATGCTCTGCTGGACGGCATTGATGTCAACACCCGGGGGCATGATGGAGGCAAGATATGGGCGGTTTCTACGCTCGCCATGAGTGAGGTAGTTGACGTCGCGGAAGGCTTCGCTCTTCCATGGCTCAATGAAGGTGTCTGGGAGACGAGGGCGTGGTCGAGTGTCTTGGACCGCGCCGCTAACGCTCGCAGCGCGCGTTGCGTTGTCGAGCACCTGAGCCGCGGCGTTGACAGCGTCGGCAGCGGTCGATGGCTTCTTGGACATGTGGTGACCGTAGATCTGCTGCTGCATGTTTGCAGGCAGTGGCAGGCCTTTCGACAGATGCTTGAAGGCACCAATTTGCGTGCGCAGCATGAGAAGCTGCTCCTTCGACAGCGCAGCATTGCCGCCCGTGGCCGAAGTTGGAGTCTGCCCGTCGCTTGAAGGCGCTTGTACGCTGGACGGAGCCGTGGCCTTGCCGTCGAGGGTCAAGGCAGGCTTGTTGCCGTTGGCACCGTTCTGGGGCATGCCTTGTGAGTCGGGCGCGCGCTGCTGCTGTGACTGCTGCTGCTGTAGCTGTTGCAGATATTGTTGCTGTTGGCGCTTCTGGGCGGCGAACTGATTCTGCTTCGAGACCATGGCCAGCAGGTTCCTGGCCTTGATGAACTCAGGGTTCGTCTCGGGGACACCCTGCGCCTTCATCTGCTGGTATTGCTGCAAGTGGATATGTTAGCAAAGCCTATTCGTATGTACTTGCGCCTGGCGCAAGGCAAGTAGCGACGGTGGTGCGTACCTTGAACACATTCTGGATCTGCTCCTTGGTGATATTCCCCGGCAAGGTGCCCTGGCCCATGTCAGGGTTGGACTGAACCGAAGCCATGGCGACGGTGGACTGGCGTGGCAGTTGGGCTTCGCAAACAATAACCGATGCAAAAGATCGATGGCTTCAGACCGCGAATTCTGCGCAGGCTGAGAAAGCGCGAATGTGGTGAGGGTGGGTCGCGGATGTTGCAGGGGCGCGTGTGCCAGGCGACTATATCATTATCGAGAGGGTGGGTGGTGCGGAAGACCCGTGGTGAACGTGAAGGTGAATGGAGACCTCCGTCGGGGGTCCGCAATCGCGTGTCGTCGCGACCTGGGAGGCTGAAGGGGGGGTGCGCACAATTGGGTGTGGCAGGCTAGGCAAGCGCAAAGGCGCGTTGTGAGGTGCTCAGATCGCGGCACGCGTCGTCAGAAGCGTGTTGCGGGCCGAGTTGGGATGCGGGTACACACTTTTGTGATGGGCGATAGGGTGCTTTGATGGTGTTGGCGGAGAACGTTCAGTGAGAGCGCGCTGAAAGTGGCAAGCGCGGGCGCTCGGCCGGTTAGTCTTGTCACGTGGAACCTTAAGCCAATCAGCGATAAGTGCAGCCTGTCACTCGAGCAATTGTTCCACGCAGCTTCAGACACCAAATTCACGATGGAGGGAGTGCACGGGAAGATGTAGACAACAGTGAACTCGTCGTGCTTAGGGTCCGAGCGTTTCTGGCTGTCGCGTCGAGATGCGGTAGACCGTAAAGGACCCGGCAAACCAGTGGAGTGCGACGACGACCCGACCCCTCCCACGTCCACCTCGATCCCAGGAACATCAAAAGAACTTTGCAATCGACGAAGCTGTGTTGACCTGGTTTCTAGAAGGACCAGATCGCTGTTTGCTTCAGAAATACAGATTTAGGAATGCTGTCTAGACTCATCAGACATGAGTATCGAGTTATGGCGGTGTGCAGGTACGCGGCGAAGGCGACTTTTCATCATGATACACTGCCCAGACGTTCGCAATTAACACAAAGTCGTCACCAGAGACCTCGAGTCTTATCCAATTTCTGTTTCATCATATAGCTGATAGAATCTCATCTCATGTACATGCAGAATAGCAAAGTAGCATTTTCCTAACCATTCGAACCGCACTAAATGAGCGTGGGAGCCGTCCAGTCAATGTACTGCGCAACATCCGTCCCGCCCGGGCCCTTCTCAATTCCAGCCGTGCTTCCAGTCTGTCCAAGCAAGAACTTATTGATAAACGCAGTGAGATCAGCCTGTTGACTCGATGGGAACGAGCAATGGTTGTGGTTGCCGGACCCAGTGAGGCCCATGTTATCCGGGACACCAAGTGCCTTATAGATGAGGCGACCAGCCTTCATACAAGGGGTCGTGCTGCCAGGACCAAGCCAGTCGATCTCATTTTCGATCACGAGAAGACCGCGAGGAGCGACCATACCAGCGAGTTGATGGTGGTCTGTAGCCAGCGTACTTGACTTGGTGCTGAAGGCGTTGAAGCGCGTGGAGAACCACACGTTCTCGGTGACGATCTGGCTGGAGGTCTGGATGTTTTTGCCCTTTGCTTTCTCCGAGTCGGAAATTCGCCAGCAGGCCGCTCCACCGGATCCAGATTCTTGTGGTAGACCGAGGGCAATGCGGTCGACAAGGGCGGCAGCGACGAAGGCTCCTTTTCCGTTGCGAGAGCAGCCAGTCACGCCGAGCTTGGTGGGATCGATGCCAACGCTTGGTGTAGCCTCAAGAGCATCAATGATGCGGTCGACACCCCATGCCCAAGCAGTGAGGGCACCGGCGCTGTGACCTGAGCCATACAGGTCATAGAACTTGCCCTTTCCACGGCTGGACCCACCCGACTGTTGGGCAATATCGTCGTTGTTGAAAGTGATGGTAGCCACGTTCGCTGGAACTGGAATACTGGCTGCACCGTAGGCAATTATGGCTGGGAAAGGGCCCGCGCCGCTGGGCTTCTTGATGGTGACTGAGAAAGAGACCGACTTCCCTCCCTCGGTGCATGTGATCGAGAGGGAAGTTCCCGAGAACGCAGCGGTAACACTTGACGGCTTCTTGGGGAAGTCGCCAAGCTCTTGTGCCTGCATTGCGGCACTGACCTCCTTGTTCCTGCATTCAAATTGCGCCTTGGTCGTCACGGCGGTGCCGTCGAAAAACTTGAAGGGGTTGGGCAGCTTTGCGCTGTTCACCGACGGGAACGTTGAAGGGATCGCAGGGCAAGCCGCTTCTTGACGCTGTTCCACTAGCGGCGCCGTGAAGGCTGTAGTAGGGAGAAAGGGGAGGATGATTGAGTACTTCATGGCGAACGATGATTGGCAAATGATGTGCTGAAAGACTGTAAGTTAGCCACGGCGAGTAGCATCCACTCTTATATGATCACCGAGTATATCAAGGTCGATCTGATAAACCGCGGTAGAAGGGAGATGTTAAATGAAGTGTGGACATGCCAGAGTAATTTTTTTATTTAGAGTGACCACGCAGTGATAAACGCAAATGGCTTGGCCACTAAGACGTGCCCTAGTCTTGCCACACTGATGCCATCGTGAGTCTGCTGGGAAGTCCTCTACGTAGGACCAGCGGAGTGTAACCTTATTCTAGAGATCGTAGTGTTCGCTTGAAAAGTTTAGAGGTCGAACAGAGGAGTTGTCAGGACTGGTCGGTGTTCTATGACAACTAGACGGATCATCAGTGCGGCTACGTGGGCGATTGACATACCTCAAGTCGCTTCATAACCGCCAAAAATTGTCGTCAATGTAGATACTATCTCAACATCTGATGGTCGCTTAATTCATCGAGCATGAAGTGCTGATTGATGGAACATCTTCTCGTGTCTTTACCGTTGCAAACGCCCAATTGGCAGTTGTAGCTTCCCTTGCACCGTGAAGATGATGAGACCACTTTACCGTTCTTGGCACGAAACAGGCTCCTAGGGGGCAGCGGGACATTATGAGGTAGAGGCTGGAACCGGGTTTAGTCGACTAAGCTGTAAACGTGAGATGGATCATGGTTTTGGGTTGCTGCTTTGGGTAAGCAACATGACGGCAAGGCCTTCGAGTGGATGCTAGAAAAATTGCCACTCTACTGCTCTCCTAATAGAGTAAGACGGACATTAAATGAAGATGGTGGTTCCCGTCGTACATTTGCGGGGGGCAGCTTGTGGGGCACTTGCAATTGTTGAAAGTGCCGGGTTTAGCCTGATCGATATCTTACGACAGAATCTGGAAAGCTCAAACATTCTGCTCTCGGTTCGCGATTTGCTTCTTTCCATGAGAGCCAAAGCATCAATTTGCGTTTGGTCGAACGTCAGGTGATTAAACTGATGTGCACTGACGCACCGTCGACAGGACAAAAGGCAGCCACACTACCACAAGAAACACAGACGCATATTAGATTAACTTAGCACAGTCGGGAACTCAGGAACCCACAACGATTTCCTCTTTGAAGCTCAACAGCTCTCGAGCATGTCACGGTAGCGTTCGCGCAATCTATGATTCCCGAGGGAGGAAAATCCGGAAGCGTCGTCTCGAGACCTGCGCAAAGGCATATTCGGTTGGAGTCGTGACTAGGATGGGTCGATAAGCTGTGGGTATGGTGCTGGCGTTGGTGGAACGAGAAGCCCGAGGCGAACTTTGTTGTGGTGTTGCTTAGTCATTCCCTCGTGTTGTCCACTTTTCTATCCGGCCATCGCAGTTCCCATCTCGGCACCCCTCAGCGGGTCTCACGCCGGCGACATGCGAAAGCATCCACTCACATCTACTCATGCTCGTCGTCATTGCTGCTCAATGAGATTCCCGCGAGCTAAGTGGACAATTTGACAGCAGCACCAAGCTGATCGGCAGTCACCTCAAGTAGCTCTGATTGGTCAGCTTCTAGGCGACTAACATACTTGAAGACATGCTCCTAGACTGAAGCCCGGAAGAGAAGGACTGATAGAAACACTGGTTGATCCAAAGTCCCTTCGACACAATCTCCAAAAGAAATCAGGCAAAATCATTCACGTGAGCCTGCATATCTTCGCTGACCTGGCAATCTTGCTTCACGCATTGCCTCAATCCAAGATGACCGACGAACGACAATCCGCAAACGCCATCCGCTTCTACGAGTCCAAGTCAGGCAACTACGACGATACATGGCACGCCGACTTCACAACTCGATTCCTCTCATACCTCAATTTACAACCCAGCCAATCAGTCCTAGACCTAGCATGCGGCACCGGACTCCTGACGTTCAAAGAAGCAGATGCCGTAGGCCCAACAGGCAGAGTCTTTGGCATCGATGTCACACCCGGAATGCTCGCAATTGCATCTCAGAAGAAAGAGCAAGGCGGCGAGAAGTATGCGAATGTCGAACTGTGCGAGGGCGACATATTGCAGTTGGAAGAGACGGAAGCACTAAAGGGAAGAACGTTTGATGTCATCACCGTTGCTTCAGCGCTCGTCCTCCTCCCTAATCCAAAAGTTGCTATTGAGCACTGGTCAACATATCTCAAACCTGGAGGCAAGCTCGTCGTCGACTCAACGCATCCACGCAACTTAATCCCAGGCATGGTTCTCGAGCGCGTAGCTCGACGGCTTGACTTGCCAATTCCATACAATCGCAATTGGAGTCGCTCAGAGTCCGCGCTGCAAAAAGTGCTTAAGTCCGCTGGCCTTGAGGTCGAGAGCGTGATTACGGTGCATAATCAAGCTAGCTACGGGAAGCGGTACTATGATGTCGATCAATGGGACGACTTCTTCGTGGAGAATGTCATTGTCAAGGATGTAGCGTGTACATTTGCGAGCAACGACGTGCGGAGGAAGGCGCAAGGCATCTACAAGGAGGAGTGGGAGAAACTAGCGGTTGACGGTAAAGTAGAGGAGATCGACGCTGTCTTTCTAGCAATTGCGCGGAAACGTACGTCAGAGGGAATTGTATTCCTTCAGCCTACATACTGACCACGACACAGCAGCCGATGGATCCAAATTCATGCCCAAGACCACCTCCGGCGACATCATCTTCAAGGGCTCCTGCCGTTGCACCGCCATACAATACACATCCACCGCCGCACCATCAGACATAACCCTCTGCCACTGTCACGCCTGCCAACATCTCTCCGGCTCCTCATACCTCCCCTTCATCGACATCCCGCGAGAATCCTTCACATACACATCATCCTCCACACTCAAGACCCTCAAGCTTTCGGACGTCGCCGAGCGCACATTCTGCTCCAGTTGCGGCACACCAATCACCATGGCGTACGCTTTCGATGAGAAAAGGATCAGTGTGACAATGGGCTCGATTGACATGCAGTCGTTGGCGTGTGAAGCGCCCAAGGTCGGTCAGCATATTTATCTGGGGGAGAAAGCCCCGTGGGTGGTGTTGCCGGATGATGGGGCGGAGAGGTGGAGTACGCAGGAGATGGCGCACCTTATTACGTTCGACAGTACTGCACAGGGACAGGGGCTGGAAGATCTAAAGATTGCATAGCTCAACGGACGGCACCAACCACAGGATTCTCAGCTCGGATCTCAGCAGGTGGGAATGCACAGATTCGAGTAGGATATGATAAATACCAGCGCTCAATGGGTCAAGTCGAGGTTGAGGTAGTCTAATCCTTGATTCAGACACAGTGTCAATTCGTGTTAAGCTATATACTAAATCTATATACGGTTTGAAATGTTGAAAATGTGATGCGCCAACGATGCAATGTAGATGCTGTGTAGCGTCCATTCACAGGTCCGATGCTCTATCGGCCCACGCACCTTGTCCCAAGTATTCACAATCCCCAAGGCCCATCAACGACATTCAGGGCTCCCTCCACAGCCTCCTCAAGCTGCTCAACGCGATGCCTCAGTGTGCGATTCTCCTCGCGCTCCTTGGCCAAACGACCCCATACGCCTGATTGTGCGCCGCCTTCGCAGTTAGCGCAGCCCCAACCACCCTTGTCGATGTTGACGGCAGCGTCGCGGACCTTGTCGTATGTGCTTCGTCGGTCAAGAGCTTGAGGCTTGCGATTCTTGGGGGTGGAGTCGTGTTCGGGCTCGAGGATGGATGACATGTCGGTGCCGGTTGGGCTCAGGCAATTTCGTGAGAAGACGCTTGCGGCGTCGGTCTCGGCCTCAGATTCGAAGCCAGAATCTACACTAACGTCGGAGTTGGAGATACGGTTGCGTCGACGTGGGGTGTCCTGACAATCAGTGTGCTCGCACACTGGGTGACTCCGGACGAGGGCCAGGCTCCTCTTGCGTGCTGCCTCCTCTTCTTGCCGAGCGCGTCGTTCAAACGCCAGCTCTTCTTTGAGCTTTTGCATCTGCTCGTCTTGCTCGTTGGCTCGGGTTGCCATGGTCTCGAGCTGCATCTTGAGGTGTCGGGCCCGTGTGTCTGCCTCGTCGAGCTCATCTTCCTGCGCGCTTTGCTCTGACCGTGCATCCACGAGCCCAGTGGAGAGCTGGCGGTATGCCTTCTGGTAGCGGGAGAGGAGGGCTTCTGCATTCGAGAGTAGGTCGTTGAAGGATGAGGCTGCGAGAGGGTCGGCAGGACCGTGTGGGAAGAGGGCTTGAGCGATGTTGAGGTTCAGGAGCTCGTCGTCGGCGTCGTGGTAGGTTGGTGACCGGACAGGTGGTGGTATAACGGCATTCTTCTGTGTGGATAGCAGCCAAGCGAATTTACTGCCTGCAGTAGGTTGCTTTGACTTCGTAGGTGTCGGTGTTTGTTCGGGTCGGGTTGGGCTCACAGTCCGGCTTGGAGTTCCAGTGGCGGAACGGGTGAGCGACTGACCGCGATTGAAAATGCTCGCCATCATGTTCCCGCGTTCTTCGTCCTCGTCTTCGCTCTCGTCTTCGGAGTTGTACTCTTCCCCAGACTCTGATTCTGAGTCGAAATCTTCCCGACGCTGTGTAACACCAAACTTTACGGGTGACGAGGCACCGTTGAACCAGCTCTGAAGTCCTCCGCGTGCCTTTGGCTGTGATGCGCTAGAGTCGGTCGCGCCGCGTGACGGGATGAAGCTCGCAAGTGACTTGGTAGGCGAATGAAACGATGCTCTTGAAGTATGTTGTTGAAGAGTATTCGAGGCACGATTGAGGAAAGGTTGGCAGTTATCCAACAAAGTTCCTGTCAAGGTGCGCTGGTGGCTGCTGCGCGCAGCTGCTGGGAAGTCCTCGAGTGGAGAAGGCGCATCCGAGGGGTTGTATGCCGTTGAAGCAGCAACAGAGTGGGTGATTGCGAATGGCGGCGGTTTGATGTGTCCTGTGATATCCACGTCGTGGAAGGTGTCTTCAGAAAACTGTTGGCGTCCTCTGAAGTCGGTTCTTGGTGACAAGCGAACCACAGCTGGCTGCTGCGGGGCCGCGTGGCGGGAGGGCGACTGCATGTTTTTGAAAGGGTCTGATTTCAGCGATCTTGGTAGCGAGGAATCCGTCCCGTTCCCTTGCGGCGAACTGGTGGAATGAAGTCGTGGAACGTCGATAACTTCCTGTTGTTGTGCTGAGACGGTATCCCAGACAACGGACGCGGTAGGTGCGGTGTGGTGCCTGGACCCTGAAAGGAAGCGTCGGGCGGTGTGAGTTCAGATGGAATGTCAGAAGCTGCGGTGCAACAAAGTACTGCAGATTACTGTATGATAGTGAAGGGAAAAAACATAGCACGAGCTTGCACGACAGTTTTGACAACAAAGTGTTTCGAAACGTGTGGTTGGCAGCGAGGCTGGGAATCGAGGGGGCTGAACCCTAGCGGCGCCTCGTCATCAGTCCTCACCGCAACACCAGCTTTGCAGTTCACCACGTCGCATACGACGAACTGGTTATAATCAATCAACTTTCGCATTCCAGAGATATACTCAGGATGTTTTCACTTGGTGCTAAGTCGAGTTTATAGATGGCCACGGATCATGGCGACATCTGGGAAACACTAGAGACAGTACTTAGTTTGCGTGATTCCCTGATCCGCACACACGACAAAAGAGTCGCTGGATCAATCACCCTAGACGAGAATTCCAATGGGACACTACAACTGAAGAACGAGCTGGAGGGTTGTTTCATTGCTCTCTCAGCTCTTTAGGGATTGTCCATGCTCCTTTGACTCCGACGGAGAAACAGCCCCCATTCACATCGTAGATCACCCTAGGCACGATGCGTTCTCTGCCCGAACAACTTTTAAGAAGCTTCATTACTCGTTCCATACAAGCCCAATAATTACTGGCTTGACCACTTCTCATCTCTAAGTATAGTGAGATGCACAAGAAGTCGATTCAGAAGCATTCTCCAGACTTGACTTACTTCGACATCAACGGCGAAGTTTTGCACCCAGTCACGCTCGTGCACGAAATGAAAGTGATTTCAATCGGTCCAAGCCAGCAAGCCGATTCCGTGGGACAAGTGTTTGAGAGACTGAGGATTGACATAGTGTACTCGAAGAGATGGATTGAAGCTTCGTCTGTCTTTCAAACAATTATGCTGGAGTAACTATTCGTTGAATGAGTCGCGCAAATGCATGCTTCTATCACGTAACAAACGGACATGCTATCTCCCCACCCCTACGCCTTCCCACAGCACTCCCCATTAACCAACACACTAGCCTCATTCTTCGCCCCAGGCATATCAATAGCCGGATTCCTCTCAAAGAAATCACTCGGCTTGAAATGCACCTGATAGATTTCCACCGGCATCACGGGCCAGTCCTCCACCCGCGGATTATGCGTCAAGCCAAATACATTCCACACCACGAGATCTTCGTTCTCGACATTCTCCTTCCGTGCAGCCATATCGTGGACGCCGCCTTGCTCGAGTTGTGATTGCAAAGTATACTTTCCGGCCGCGTAGAGCTCGTCGTCGTGGTACTTTGTTACCCAGACGTGGTGGTTTGTGAAGAGGGCGCGCTGGGCTTGGATACTGCCTGGTGTAGCGAGGAGTTTTTGTGTGGGAAGGGGCTCGAATTTGTACGCAACGGGACTACCGCTGTGGGGATTTTTCTTGGAGGGATTGGTAATTTTGAAAACGCGGTGGTCGAGCGGGTTAGCGTCGAGCCCGGATGATTCGCTGACGGTTGTCTTGCGGATTTCGTAGAAATTGCCGTTCGGATTCGTGTCGGGGTTGATTGGTACTGAGTGCGATTCTTCGTACGTGACTGTGTTGTTGTGGCCATCAATGGCCGGATCTATGCGGGCTGCGAAGATGTGTTGGTGGTTTTGTGCGAGGACGCCGCCGGACACCACGTTGCCGTAGTCGGATGTCTTGCCTGGGTCGATGTTGACGACCGACACGATGCCTGTGGCGCGGACCTCGAGTGTGATGCCGCCTGCTGTGTCGAACTTGTATGCGAAGACGTACTCGTAGTTGGCTAATGTGATAATAAATTGGATGACGAGTTCGCGCATGCGTGTGACCACTGCGCGACCCGTTCGCCAGTTGGTGTGCTTCCAGCCGATACCGTTGTCTTGCTCGTGCAGACAGATTACGTTAGGATGCACCTTTGGCTCGCCATCAGAGCTGCTGATTACAGCATCAAAGTACTTGATGGCGCCGAGGCAGTCACATCCAAGGGAGAGATTATTCGCGCAATTACCTGCACCGCCGTCGCCGAAGTCGAAAGCTTGCTTCCGGTGGAACGGTGGGCGGGCATCGCCGTACGGTACAGTCATCTCGCTGATGCTCATTCGATAGAGAATGCTTCGTCCGTCATAATTGACATCATGTAGAACGGCTCCTTCGCGAGGATTGAAAGACACGCGGAAGCTCCACTTCTGCCACTCCACCAGCGACTCGTCAGTCACTTTGAAAGAAGGACCATCTGGTTGAGTGATGTTGATCGGCTTCACATCCTCACGGAGACCCCCTGTAACAAGCTCTGGGACGTATTCGGCTGATTGACAATGATCGAGAACTCTCGCGGAGTGAGTTTGACCAGTCATACTGTCACCCTTGCCACCTGTAGCCAGACGATCAACGCGAACGATCTTCCTGGTGTGGGCATCCATCACTGGGATGACTGGCAGTGGGTATGCATAGAAGTTGGAATCCGCGTTCTTGTTGTTGAGATCCTGTGCGAAGCATAGTCCTTGGAAGTATCGCCTGTTCTCAGCGCCGAAGTCAAGACCGCCATACGGCCTGGGGATGGTCAGCACTTTGTTCCAAATATCTTGATCTGCAATCATACCATGGCTCAACCACAAGTTCAAACCCGTCCGGTAATTTGAACTCCGCAATCGCTTCCTGGAATTCTTTACTCTCCTTACAAGCGTCGACCAGATGCGTGAATTCCCATAGTGTCAAACTAGCATTCCCGTTTTCTTTCCCAACGACCTCATGCTTGACCCTCTTCTTCAGCTCAACATCAATCACACTCTCATTGTACTCTGGAATCTTATCCGAGCCAACAACATCGTACTGGCACTTGGCCAGCCGCGGCGGCCTCTGAGCGCTTTCTGACTTTGCCGTACGTTCGGCTTCGAGGAACTGCTTCATCACCTCTTTCTCTGGCTCTTGCAGGTAGATCTCCCGGAAGTCGACGACGACATCTGGGTGCAGTGAGAGCACGACATCGCGAGCGATGCGCACCTCTTCGACGCTGAGGATTTTGAAGGGATGAGGCGCCATGATCATCGAGTATCGAAGCGTAGTACTGCTGAATAGAACTGGTTCTACTTATGGCAGAGGGTCGTAAGAGCACTAAATGGGGCTGGGGGATAAGGAAAGATGTAAAAGGGACCAACACCTCGATATATACGACGCAGCACCCCGCCACGCCAGTGCTCGATACCGTTGTCGCTCATCGTCGCTAGAAGTGGGGTCAACGCGGGAGACATCATCGAGCTTCCGTCTAGGGCGTTCGGTAGAATTGAGGTATGTTCTTTGACACTAGTTCGGCTGTACCTTCTCCTTTGGGTATGGTGGCTTTGGCGCGTTGATTGGATCATGCATGACTTGTCAAGGTGTCTTCGCATCGAGATAGAGTTGTGAAGTGTATCAGTTGCCAGTGTTATTGTATTGCTGAAGTGAGTCATAACATCCTGTGCTTGCTCTGGTAGAATTGCGGAATTATGACGCCGCCGCCGTCTAAAAGCGGATGCTGGAGTGAGAATGTCGTTGAAGTCATGCTATGAGCACCTTTATTAACTTAAGTATTCCCTGGTTCGCCAATTTCTACTCAGAGGTTGAAAGGAAAACCTACTGCAGCCAAGAAGACCTGTTCGAAAATGTGAAGAGCAAGCGATACGTCTGCTATGAAGATCAGTCACTCTCCTGCCCCTCATCACCTTCTTCTTCCCTATCCCTCCTCATCTCGCCCTCCTCCTCAGCACTAACCGGAAAACTCAAATGTTTCCAATCCTCAATCTACAACAAATTAGCCCTCAACCTATCACACTCACAAAACACCAACTCACCTCCTCCGTAATACTCTTTAACCGATCCCGAATACTATCCACCGCATAGCTCCCCAGTATCAGCCTCAGTGGCGGATAACTACAATGCCCCAACTGCCACACCAGCTCCGAGCTCTTCACCGCACTTACAGGCTGTCTATCATTCAGCCACTGCACCATGCGGCGTGCATGTTGCGCCGGGCTCGTTAGGCCAGCGTACGGCTCGCTGGGATTCGGCTTGACGAAGAAGTGGCCGTAGCGACGGGGCTTTGGCGGTCCTGTCGTGGGCGCAGAAGTATAGCTTGATGGGAAGATGTTGTCGTCTGGCTCGTCTAGTCTGACGTGTCCGGGCTCCACGAGCGTGGCTTTGATGTTGAAAGCGTCGACTTCGTAGAGCATTGATTCGATGAGGCCTTCGACGGCGTACTTGGTTGCGCAGTAGGGTCCTAGGCCAGGGACACCCAGGGCACCGGCAGTGGAGGAGAAGATGAGGTAGCGTCCGTTGTTGCGCTCGCGGAAGTACGGCAAAGAGAGTTGGATGATGTGCAAAGTGCCCAGGAAGTTGGTGCTGAATTGGTTGCGCAGGTCGTAGTCGTCCTGGTCTTCGCAGGCGGCAATAACGCCGTATCCAGTGCTGTTGGCGATGATGTCGACGCGGCCCCAGTGCGAGATGCTGCGCTTGATTACATTGTCGACGGTTTGGCGGACGCGCACGTCACAGAGTAGGCCTAGGCAGTTTCGGTCTTTCATTTGATTCATTTGCGAGGGCGTGTTCTCTTGCGTCCATCCTACGGCTGTGCATTGATCACCGTGTGCAAGGATAGCTCGGACGAGGGACCGTCCCATGTGGCCAGTTGCTCCAAAGACCTAGATATCATTGATCAGTTACTGTTTTGCTTCTGGCATGGAGATCTTGTTCATACAATCCATACTGCTCGCTTTGGCGGATTGTTCTCTGATGGCGGCTCACATGTCGCAGGTAATCTTAGTGATGTGTTGTGGATAGCAGCGCCTGGCGAGAGGCTTTGGCTTGCTGTGTCAAAGTCCATGGAGGAACGGTAGAGCGGGATGGCTGACCATCTAGAGCTGCCCCAGACATGGTGGATCGGCGGTTGACCAATCGGAAAAGCGAATGTGCGGCAGTTGCAAGTGCCGTAAACTCCGTAAGAACTTCACCGTTTTGTGCTCACCGTTGATACTGAGAACATTCCCGATCTTAGCTGTTTTGATTCATGAGTTTCTTTCAATACGAGTATTGAACGAACTGTTGAGGGAAGGCGGTGTGGTAAAGTGGTTCCTGCATCGCTATGTTGTGTTTACGGTGAGGTTTCAATCAATCTCCACACTATCGAAAGTCCATACTGGTGGAAAGTGATAATTTACACGATGGTCTTTGAACCATTTAGCACGATCTTGAATTAACCGAGCATCGACTTGCTTTCGTCGACAAGACCCAACCACCGAGGACCATGATCGACCCTGGCCGTGCTACAGCATCTATCTCATGTACGGCGCCCTCCTCTCCTTCCGTACATACGTTGTTGCCACTATGATCTTCTCTTGGCCTGTCCATGTGAAGCGAGGAAGACCACTCCGGGCCAATGTATCCATGTCATGGCTTTTTGATTCTTGAACACGGCATCCATGGATATGCACACATTCGCGCACAGTATCTAGGTGGACTTGGAATATCCTGGCCCGAGAATTTCGACCGTGTATGCAAGACCATTGCGTGGTGAAAAGTAGAGGGATGGTGCTGTGTGGCCCTGACTTGAACATCGAGTGTTTTGAACAAGGTGAAGTAGAAGGTGTTGATGAGATCGTGGAGGTCAAGGAGTAATAGCCGAGAAGTGCGGACATCGTTTCGAAGTGTTCGTCGTATATCGTACTCCCCCGAACAGGACTCCCCATCAAATTGAAGCTTCTGGCCCTAACATACATCCTGTGAGATTGTGGGTCTTGAAAAGGACGTGTAGAACTCCAATTATGGCTCCTTCCTTGCTTGGTAGGTGGGTAGTCGATTCCCCATCGTCGGATGCCTCAAGGCATGATGAACCTCCGCTCATCCAGCATGATCCTCAGACCGTCCAGAACCAATTGGCTTGGGAAAGCCTGCTGTCGGTTCATGAAGTTCGAAACAAGGATGAAGAAGATAATGAAGATGTCCGGATGCACAATCGACGTGAGGAAGAAGTGGTACGCTAGAAACAGGAAGGCCTGGGTTCGGTATCTGCTCTTGATGGATCGGATGACACGCGCGGCCTTGATCGCACTGGCGGTGTTGGTTGAGACCTTGAAGCGGACAGCTTTGGTGAACGCCATGATGGGCGTACGTTGAGGAGGGAGGGCGAGTGCTCGTGAGATGGGGTAAGACATCATTCACTAGCTTATCGATAATCGGGCATGTGGATGTTTAGCTTCAACATTTAGCTCCAACTGGCGTTATATTCCAAACACCACGCGCAGCAAGTCCGTACAACACCACCACTATGATCAAGCAATAACACATGTGCCGTACTCAACTATGGCGAAGCCTGTTCCCACCCCCGTGCCTCTCGCACCCCCAGCAGGATCTCCAACCACATCTTCGTGCGCCGTTCCTACCTCCAAATTACCACCCCACTAATAACCCACAGCCTCTCCTTCACACAAGGCTTCCTCCTCGGCCAGCTCTCTATAGCAATCCTCATATTCTGCTTCATAAAATTCTTCATCTTCGGCGAGCCCCCATCCGCAGACGATCGATCCCTCCATCTCAACTCTCTCCGGCGCGCCCGCACCCTCGCCCATCAGCAATCCCTCAAGCAACTCCGCACGCGCTCCAACTCGATATCCCTCTCCCTGCGCCACAAAGACTCGCGCAGCATCATCCGCAAGGGCGAAGAGACGCGTGGCGGGCCCAGCATAGCAACGATACTAGCAAAGACATACTACAACGTCAAGGGCCACCAGCCCGAATCCCTCGACTGGTTCAACGTACTCATCGCCCAAACCCTCGCACAATTACGCGCCGACGCACGTCAAGACGACGCGATACTAGGCTCCTTGACCGAGATCCTCAACAGCGGCAGCAAACCCGACTGGATCGGCGCCATCAACGTGACCGAAATCGCACTCGGCGATGAATTCCCAATCTTCTCCAACTGCCGCGTCATGCCCGCCGAAGACGGCTTCTGGTACGGCCCCGGCACAACAGGCACAGAAGATGGCAGACTCCAAGCCCGAATGGACGTCGATCTCAGCGACGTAATCACAATCGGCATCGAAACGACTCTAAACCTCAACTGGCCGAAACCCCTCTCTGCCGTCCTCCCCGTCGCTCTCGCAGTCAGCATCGTACGTTTCAGCGGCACACTGGCACTATCCTTCATCCCTTCCTCCAGCCCACCATCTACATCCGAAAACAGTCCAGAGCGCCCTACATCTTCCTCCGGCCCACCACACCGCCCAACAACACTCGCATTCACCTTCCTCGATGACTACCGCCTCGATCTCTCCGTGCGTTCCCTCGTCGGGAGCCGCTCCCGCCTCCAAGACGTGCCTAAAATCGCGCAACTCATCGAGTCACGCGTACACGCCTGGTTTGACGAACGCGCCGTGGAACCCCGCTTCCAACAAATCGTCTTACCCTCCTTATGGCCCAGGAAGCACAACACACGCGGCGGCGCAACAGAGGACGTCGACGCTGCTGCAGACGAAGCAGCCGACCATGTCTTGCTCGAAGACCTAGATGAAGACGCCGTGCAAGACGAGGTACCACCTAGATTCGGCTCCACGTACCGTTTACCCGTCCCACGACCTCTTCCTACGCCGGAAATAAATTTAGAGGATGAGGGCGCGAAGTTACGTGAGGCGGAGGTTAGGGCGGGCGAGAGGAAGAGGCCGAGTTTGGCAAGGGCACATACTAGTAGGGAGGACGGGGGAATGAGGTGGCGCGGGGAGCAAGTACAACAACAGAGGAGGCCGCAGGTGAAGAGGGCGGTGAGTAATATGCCTAGTGCACCGGGCGCTTTTCAGTAGTCACAGCTATGTGTGTACGATATGTGGAAGGGCAAAAGTGACGAAGGAATGATCACGACTGTATATATTATGATTTGCAGCATTTTGAAAGCAGGCATTCGATAGCCATGCCATGTAGTTATAACATCGTCATCGAGTCTACGAACTCGATGCTTTCTCAACACCCTGGTTGCCTGCTACAAGCCGTCTGTCCGTACTTGTTCTTGACGGGCCGCAGCCGTGACGGTAGAGTAACACCAGGGTACACTTCCGATACACCAAGTCCCATCCTTTCAATCAACACAAGGGTATCCATTCGGGACGCCGTAAAGCAAAACGCCTCTTCTCTTACACTGCTTTCGAGCAACAACGTTCGCTGGAATGCCAGTCATCATCCCTCAGCCATAGCTAGGCGACTCTACTGCCAGTTTGCGGCGGGGGTTGGTGACGGCAGAGTAGGCTTGAACGGCTGCTGCTGAGGAGGAGCAGGCTGGCTGATAGGATACTGAGACGGCGGCTGCTGTGGAGCGACACCGTTCATCTGAGGCGCGGTATATGCTGGAGCTGGAACTGGGGCGGAGAACATGCCGTCGAGCTTTGGGAGCATGCCTGAGTTATCGTTTTGGACTGGAGGTTGCGCAGCAGGTGCCATGGGAGCTTGCTGCGAGACTACTGGTATGCCGTTGGAAGCGTACGCTGCAGGGGCTGGTTGTGGGACCATGGGTAGGGCGGCTGGTGTGGACTGTAGAGGTAGTTCGATAGGGGCAGGGACGTTCTGCTCCGGCTGTTGAGGCACACCTTGACCCACCAACGGTGTAGGATGTTGATGTACTCCATTCGATACCTCTTCACTGCCGTTAGTTGCAGCAGGTGCACTCGATGGATTGGACGCGCCTTTGCCGTAGCGTAGAGTCACCATAAGCGTGCGAGGCTCTTCCTCCTCTTCCGAAGATTCCTCAGCCTGGTCCTCCTCATCATCGTCGAGCTCCATCTGCTCAGGCTCATCCTCGTCCTCATCTCCACCATCCCAAGACGTCGCGTCCTCCTCGTCATCTGACTCGATCCTGCGCGAAGGTCGTCCGTTGGCAGCGGCGCGAGTCGAGCGACCGTGGGCGTGGGGCCGTTGTGGCTCTTCAGACACATCAGAGCGTACATAATCTCCAGTCGCAGGCGATGCGCGGTCGGAGACTTGGCCGCTGAGGAGTGTCTCGCCGTAGAGGCCAGTGGCGCGAGAGCGGACCTGGCGGCCGCTGGCGGTGACGGTGGGACCAGAAGGGACGGCGGGTGTCTCCCTACCAGACGTGCGTGCAGACCGACGAGCGCCCAGATTATCCGAGTCCATATCCTCCTCGTCCGAGAATGTGTATCGCAGACGCTTGCCACGGGTGCGACCTTCGTAGAGGGAGAAGCCAGGGTCAGGGCGCCGGAAGGCTTGATCGCGGTTGGCCTTGTACTCGCGACGCTTGCGCTTCTTCGTGATCATTAGTAGATAGTCCGGATAGTATAAATAATAAGTACGTACCACTTCCGATGCCTCGAAGCGCGGGACGGCGTTGAGCATGCGCTCGCCGAGTGCCTTTGCGTCCTTACGGCCATCCTCCTCCTCGAGCTTCTTTGCGACGTCCTTCAAGTCGTCGATGCTCCCAGCGACGCTGAACCACTTCACCTTCTTCTTCTTGAGCGGGTTCTCCTCACGGTAGACGCGGAAACTTGTGTCGTTCTGGCCCTCGACGAGCCAGTACCGCCGCTTCTCGCCGTCGACGCCCCAGGGCTGCACCGAAAGGGGGATGTTGGTGTCGAGGCGGTCCTTGGTGGTGCGCGCCTTGTATGCGTTGGCAATCAGGGCCTTGACCTGTTCGTTCTGGTTGAGGCTCCAGAGGCAGAGGGTGTGGAGGAGCGTAATCTAGGATTCGATTAGCTACTGGCGGCAGCATAGCACTACTCTACCTACTCGCTCCTCTGCATTCATGCTCAGGAAGTTGCGACCACCGCTCAGAGGGTTCGCGCCTGCCCAAGCAACTGGCCATTGCGCCTTCTGAGTCTGAACGCTTTCTTCGAGAGCGCGACCATAGTGACCTTTCCTGAATGACACCGCATGGTCAGCTGATGTTCTCCTACGCTTCTAGGCGTCTGTGCGACCAAGCACATGACATGCTCAGTATTGATGGGGTGGTACTGACTCGACAGGCTTCTTGCGATTGAGGACGATGCCGAGCAGGGCGCAGAGGAGACCCTCGACAGGGGATGACGGCGTCTCGGTCTTGACGCCCTCCTCAATGTCCTGGGGCCCAACATTCGGTGCGCCACGGGGGAAGGCTTCGTTGAATCGCGAACGGAACATTACAATGAACTATGTGACCACATTGTTAGCATAGCTCTGACGTAGGGTTGGGCCGCGTATAGCAGGGAAATGGAGCGCGACAGGACGCGTTCGACGCGTCTAGTACATACAGCAATGTCCGGGTTATCTTGTGGGCCAAAGATATGCTCTGGAGAGGGCTCGCGCTTCTTGCGCGCCGGCGATGGCGAGCGTTCTTTCTGTTTGAAGAAGGACAGGATATTGCCCTGTTGCTTCTTCTTCTGGGACGTGCTTTTGGCGAGCGTCGCGGGCTCGATGTCGACGGGCATCTCGTCGTCGGTGGACGGTGCAGAGGAGAGGGAGCTGTCTGAGTCGGGCATGATTGCTGTTGCGGGAAGTTGAAGAGGTCCGCGGGTGTGGCTGCGAGGGAGCGACGAAGATGGATGTCCGGGCACCCAACGACGTATGAGGTAATGCCACTAGCGACAGCAGCAATCCATTGATTGGACCCCTGTAGTTGCTGCCCTCGATAGGACTTTCATTTTCACTCCATGTATACTGGTGAGGAAGGGAAGATGAGGAGAGGGGATTCAGTCAGGAGCAAACAGTTCGGGAGCTTGAGAATTGTTCATTTGTGTCATGTTCTAAAGGTCTATGTCTGATGAAGTTGTCTTGCTTTTATATTCTGCTTTCTAGGGCTACAATGGCAATGTACCGCCGACATATGCGGCCACCAAATCCGCAATAGCCCACCAGCGCGACGAATATGCAGTGCTTGAAGCTTTTTCGTTCATACTATGAACGCTGTAATGACCTGGTATTGTGTTTGGTCTGATTGTGTTGATGTTGTTGGGTGCTGAGGATTTTCGACCGGCGCGCGCCCAGGCATGCACTTCCAGTCCACCGATGTGCCCTTCCATCCTGCTCGAAGCCAAAGACTTCGATCTGCCCTCGGCGTCCATCAAGTCGAGTCATATGGGCGTGCCTCTACAAGACATTTCCCTAGAACTTACCGTTCTGCCAGATCGCTCTTGCATTAAGACCGGAGTTAGAAGTGGTTGGCGTGCCGTATCAACGAGCCGATGCGGGGAATCTAAGCGCAAAGCGCCCACTTTCATCATGTCCTGTCCAGGAGCGCATTTCTCACTGATCTAGGTGTTGCTCTGACTAGATGCGCAATGCCAACAGTCCTTTCCGGCTCTTGCAATGGCAATCGTCGAGACATGAACGCCATTTCTATTCCACACATCGAAGAGAGGGTGCGACGTGGCCTATGAGTCTTGTCGTGGTGGTCGAAGGTGTTGCTGGAGCCCGTTGTGCCAGAAAGTTCCACGCGTGCTGATCGGACCTGGAGACGCTCTTCCGCGCAATCTGAGCTTGCGTGGGGCTGCAGTGCGCGCTTCAACCAGCCATTGTCACAACGTGCCCCGAGTCTGCCACTTCCATCTCCTGACAACGCGATGATGAACGAAATTCAGCGAAAGAGGTGCTGCCACTTGAAGGGGTGATGGATGACAATGACGAAAGTACTGTATACAAGAATTAGGACAGAGAGAGAGACACGAGGAGAGGAGATGCAGTCTTAGTGTTTGGTGTGGTGCGAGGCTTGCGTGGGCTTTAAATGTAGTCACGGAGCTGAAGCGTTGTCGCGACGAGTGCAGCGCGAGGTTGACGTTCGAATGTTTCCGTTGGTGGCGGCACGTGACCATCTCAACACCTGTTCGATGGAAAAGCAGCACGCATTGTCAAAAGTATCGGCAACGATCGTTGTCCCATCGCTGTGTCAAACCTTTGCAGCTCTATCATAATCGCATTCGACAACTGTGGGCAAACTGGATGTGCACCTGCAGTCAGTTCTGGTGGGAAGGCGCGATGCGAGTCGTCGACAAAGGAAAGAGAGGCCTCCAGTTGATGCAGATCCGGGGTCTGGCCATCTCTAGAGGATCTCTAGAGGGCGGCCAACGTGCTGGTCTCGCATCTTGCACCAAGCGCGTTCCACGATAGTGGTTGAGGGCGCCAGGCCAAAGAGCTAGTTTCACGCGGAGGCTCTGGAGACGCAGGGCCATGGCAAAGGCCTGGTTGGTGGTAGAGAGGCTCTGCCTGAAACAGTGACGGGAGGCGATGACGCTGAATGGCCTCAGCAATATCCAGAGGCGTGCCTGTCCTGGTACCTGATATGGCCGGAAGTTGCCAAAGATAGAGGGGCGGTGCGGCAAGATATTGTGGTGGTATGCGTGAAACAGTTTCATTGGCGGATGCTGGGCTACCTAGTCTCGCTGGTGTCTGGACGGTCTGGGACGCGCGCCGGCGTGCACTGTGTGTGTGTCAAAAGATGCTGATCAACGGTTGCTAGAAGAGGCCGAAGGGTCGCGCCGGCACTAGCAGACACGCGTTTCCCCAGGGCTCTTTATTTTGATCTGCTGCAATCGCTCGACGTTGCAGAAAGGAAGAGCCTGCCATATTCACTCTGCATATTCACCGTCCCAGGAGTGAAGTCTGCCATTTCGTCACTGTGCCGCGCCCGTGCTGCGCAGCCATCCTTCCGCGCTCCTGCCTCTTCCATGCACCCTTGCCCGCATGCGCTCATACCACCATATCGATAAATCCACGGCCCAACGCTCGTTATCAACAACTTCCCCACCCGCCTCAACCGCCTCCCTTCGCTCCGCCATCCGCCAAAATGAACATCAACAAGAAATTCGATCGCTTGAAGCAATGGACCAACGAGAAAATGGGCGCCGAGGCCCGCACTGGGCTCTCCGACGAGTTCAAGGCGCTGGAGATTGAGATGAACCTGCGTCATGAGGGTATGCACGCCCAAGAGTCAGACTGGCCTGCAGAGTGCTAACAGCCACAGGCATGGACAAGATGCACAAGTCCATGGCGAGTTACGTCAAGTCCCTCTCGAAGCGCGAAGAGGGCGGCGACAAGGAGAAGCAGCTCCCTGGCGGACACTTGGGCTCTGCCATGGTGACGCACGGCGAGGACTTTGAGCAGGACTCAGAGTTCGGCAACTGCCTTTCCTGTATGTTATCATGCCAATTGAGGCAGAAACGACTACTGACCACCCACAGCCCTTGGTCGCGCCAACGAGCGGCTCGCACGCGTGCAGGAGACGTATGTTGCGGGCGCCACCACGTCATGGCTGGAGGGCCTAGAGCGCTCGCTGGTGCAGATGAAGGAGTATCAAGTAAGTCACATGTCCATCACACATTGTAGGGGATATCAGAAACTAATTGAGACAGGCCACCCGCAAGAAGCTCGACACACGCCGCCTCGCATACGACACATCCCTCGCCAAGATGCAGAAGTCGAAGAAGGAAGACTTCCGCATGGAGGAGGAGCTGCGCGCACAAAAGGCCAAATACGAGGAGACGAGCGAGGACGTCTTCCGGCGCATGCAGGACATCAAGGAGTCTGAAGTCGACATGGTGCAAGATCTCACTGCATTCCTCGAGGCGGAGCTCAGCTACTACGACCGCTGCCGTGAGATTCTGCTCAATGTGAAGCGGGAATGGCCGGCTAGGTATGTTGACGCCCCATCAGCACGAGACATGCACAATCGCTGACCGACACCGCAGAGACGTGAAGATGGCTCCAGCCCGCCCTACTCGATCGCGCTCCAACACTGCCCACGGCTACGCCGACCGCTTCAACCCCGTCGAGGAGGAGCCCGAGCCCGAAACGCCACGAATTACGATCCCCAAGCTCTCCTCCCGCACCCGTTCCCCTGACGATATTCCTTCGCCTGGAGGCCGCATTCGCCCATCCTACAGCCGCCAAAACACACACGACGGCACCAATGGGAACCGCGACCAGTCACCGGCTCGACGCTTGACACGGACAGTCACCGACTCGTCCGTCATATCGTCTGGTCGCGGCAACCTACGCCCAGTGCGACAAGCGAACACGTTTGCCGACGACTACGAAGACGACTACGCGAGCTCGAATGGCGGCCACGGCAGCAGCTATCGGCGTGATCGTTCCCCTCCGAGCCCAGATAGATCCTCGCAGGGCAGCAGCAGCGTCATGTCGCGGGCCGCGAGCTGGAGCACCGCGGAACTCGGATCAGCCGGCAAGAAGGCCCCTCCGCCACCTCCCCCCTCGAGGGCGAAGAAGCCACCACCACCACCTCCTCCAATGAAAAGAAGTGCGTTGAGTGCCTCTGAAGTAGCACGATATTGATATCACTATTATTATCCTATGTGCTTGACTTCTTGGCTAACGTGGCGTGTGTTGTAGGGACCATGTCTGTCTCCGGAAAGTTCGGCACCTGGTGAGATGGAGTTGGATACGGCTGCAGGGCGGCCTTGCGTCGGGCGTAATGGGTGTACTATTGATGAACGGTGTTGTTGGCGTGGCGTTGGACGGTCCCGTCTCTTCTTTTAGTGCGATCTCGCTTCATAGGAACGAATGTTGCGGGCTAGGGGTTGTATGAGTGGGAAATGCGTTCGGACAGACAAAAACTTAGCATTGCGATATTTTACCAATACACTCATACCTGAGAACCCGTACATCCATAGAAGTGACACTGAAAGAAATAGCCTCCTAGCTCTCATACTTGGTCTGCGTGGGAAAATTCCAACTTTCCTGCACACAAACGTTAGCATCCACCACCAAAGAAGAACAGCGATGTCGTCTTACCCACTGCTGCAGTCCCCCATTCGGACTCTGCGTCCCAAACCCGCCCTCCCCCTGCGCCGTCCCCTCAACCGGCACAAAAATCGCGCTCGCATCCTGCCCTCCACCCCCCATGCCCCCAAAGATATCAAAATCCTCCGCATTGCCCCCGCCGTTCAAACTACCCAGCAAACTATCGAAATCGACGTTCAGGCTCTCCAGTCCCGTGGGCGTGCGCTGCAATTGGCTGTGTATATTCTGCTGCTGTTGCTGCTGCTGAAAGCCCGGACTCGTCACCGAACTAAACGACGGCAGCGGTTGTAATGTCGGATGTTGTTGTGGTACGCGCCGCTTGTTGAATCCCTTCATGACATAAAACGCCTCTAGATTTTCTTTCACGGTGCACAAGAGATCCGAGCACCGTTCCCTCACGCCAATACCATAGCAGTGCCCAAAGATATGATCGATTATCGTGGCCATCCTTTCCTTCCTTGGCAGATCCGGCGTGCGATAAAGTTCAGTGAGGAGTAAAAGCACGGCGTGGTACTGCTGGTACGTAGTCGAGTACCACGCCCACGCATTCAGACTCGGTAGCGTATCGAGCGTCGCGCCGATTTCCAGGGTGGTAAGTGCAGCGGAGAGTAGGACGTCGCGCAGCCTGTTCTCGGAGTCGGAGCGCGGTTGTAAGGATGTTTGCGGGAGGTGGCGGTATAGGAGCATGGAGTCGCAGCGCGCCATGAGGAGTGTGGCGACGAGGCCTGCGTAGCGCTGGAGCGGGAAAGATGCGTCGAGGTATTGTAGGTATTTGGATTTTATGCTGCGTTTCTTGGCTTCGACGCGGGCGCGCAGGTCGTGCAGCGTGATGTGTTTACGATCCATTTCGATTCTGCCCCTGAAGATTAAGCGGTGGATTTCGTTGCATTCGTAGCGTATCAGGCTGAGGGTTACGTCTGTCCATCCGTTCGAGCTGACGGGGTGCTGGCTCCATACGGGGCTGCCGAATTCGAATACGTCGTCGTCGACGTTGAGGGGGAGCGCGATGTCGAAGTCGTCGCTGCGGATGGACGGGTGGGGGCCTTGCGCTTCTGCGGTCTTGAAGTCGAGGAATAGGATCTGGTACCAGAGGAGGGAGCGCACGTGGCGTTGTAGGGGCGTGAGGCTGTTCGCGGAAGAGTAGGAGAGGCGGTGGATGCCGATGCATTGGGCGAGGCGGACGAGGGCACCGACTACGACGGACGTGCCGCGCGAGATTTGTGCGCGGCAGAGGGGGATCTGGGGAGTTAGGTTGGGGGATGGGAAGCAGGTGGAAGAGGACGTACGAGGTAGATTGTCAAGGCTTGGAGGGTGCGAATGTTTGAAGTCTTTGCCCAATTTGCTCGGAGGAGCGCTCTTTCTGTAGCTTTTTGGAGGCGTAGAAAGAGGTCTTCTTTGGTGATGCCGAACTGTGACTTTGCTTGAAGGGGCGAGACAGATGCAGCTGCGGCCATGCAAACTGCTAGAATCAATGCAGTGCATGAGTTCTGGTTCGGACTGTTCATTTCGACGTTCAGCCAGAAGCGGTCGAAAAGTCGCTTAAACGATGGGATATGTAACACGTGAGCAAGTGGGCTGACCGCCTCACGATAGCGCTGAAAGAGTGCTTCAGCCTCCATCTTGGTAGGTAATTGCGGGGGATCCACATCACAGCTCTGAGACACCGACAGCGATCCGCCTAGTAGTAAGTTCAGCGAAGGTGCTAAGGATGGCATCTGCTCTGCTGATAGCAGCTGGGATGATTGCGGCGCTCTTTGACCAGCCACCGACGAAGAAGTGGAAGGCCTCTCGGACAGGAGCTTGCCCAGCTAACGCAGCATTTCAGCTTTGCTTCAAAGTAGTGCCAACGGTGGTTTCCGAGGCATGAACAGGGTCAAAATACCTCTTCAGCATACTGAGGGCGAAAGAAGCCGGTCACATTCTCACATATAATCATCCTGCCAATCCGGATCGTCAGATCTGTCGCGATTTGATCCTCATCGTCATTCTCATCCTCATAGACATCATCCTGCGTCTCTTCAGGTTCCGCAGGTAGTCGTTCCCAGGCATCCCCATCGGCCTCGACATCTTGCTGGTACGCTTCCCATTCGTAATCACGTGGCGGCGTTCCCGGCGTAGTAGTGTCGACCGAGTTGGAGTTGTCAAAATTGTCGTAATTGTCTGGCAGGCTCGAAGAGCTTTGCGTGCGGACTGGCAGATTCTTGGTCCAATCCGGTACACTGACTCCAGTACCGCTTCTGCTTGCTGCACGTTCTCTCTGTTCCCTCTCTTTCTTGCGTGCAGCGCTTTCCGGTACTGTGATGAAGATGCATTCTCGTCCAAAAGCCGTACAATTTTGGCACCTGCCACAAGTCAGTCCAAGATCTCCTGCAAATCTTCAGAAAAATCTAACGGATGCGTCTTGCTACAGCGAGACTTTCTCGTCCTGCATTCGACGCAAGAATTAATCGGTCGTGGATTTCGCCTTCGAACCACTCGAGACTGCAAGACTTGTTGACCTGGTTCTGGCATATTTTGCGCTGTTCATTTTCGCGCCATATGTTGAAGTTTTGCGGCGGTGGACGTGGCTGGAGCTCGCTGGGGTGTGGTGGAGAAGAGGCCCCATCTACGGGACCAAAATCTTTATGGCTAGCAGCTGATGTTCAGCTTACACGTGACGTGAGGCTTAGGCCTTGGCTGCGCCCCGGCTAGCCACTCCAGATTGTGTCTTTACTTCGCCTATCAGGATCATGCAGGTACAGATTGGCTTGCGCGACTAAAATGCTCTATGAAGTACGGGCGGAGAGTAGCGATGGTGTCTTTGGTGGGTGAGTGCAGATCCCCCACCTACGGCGGGTTGCAGAGCACCAAAAGATGATTTCATGTGTAAGCAAGAGACAGCACCGAATAACAAAGTCATGCGAGCACGATTGTCAGATTGCAGAGTTGACTCTACAAGATAAATCGCGCGATATTCAGACGTTGAATGCTGGACATCTCCCGCGTCGGCGAACGACAGACACCGATCGCCCAACACATCGAAATGATCATTCGTTCAATGTCGGTACCGTAACCATCGCTAAGAGAAATGCAAAAGAGTGACGGTCACTCATTACCGTCCAAGCTCCCTCCGTAAGCGAGCAGCAGCCGATGTTGCAGGAGGCTCAGGCCATGAGTCCACTGCATCCTCAACTTCTTCTAGAAACGATGTGCTATTGTGCACAGTGGTGCCGCCTAGCACGACTCGAATTCCTGGCGAACTTGCATTCACCTGCGCAACCATCTTAGCTTCCTCGTACGTTGTTCCGCCGACCATGAAGACAATGATGTCTTGCGGTTTGTCTTTTGTCGTAGGACCACCTTCCACAAATGGGTACAGTTGCGGGCTCAAGCGTCCTTTGATCATGTCTTGTAAAGTAGTCTCCAAACGGGGCGAGTGCTGTGTGTACACGTTCTCAACACCCTTCAGACCCTTCAATCGATCTCTCGCACCTCCAAAGAACGAACCGGGCTGGAATAGGTCTGGCACTCCTCCAGCAGCAGTAGTCGCCTGTAATGAGTCGTGGTAGGTCAAAAGCTTGGTTATGAGATTGATGCGCTGCCGTGACACTCCGCCAGTAACACCCAGCAAGTCGAGGAGCATGGCCGTTGAATTCGACGACGTCTTCGAGTACCGCAAAGCGTAGATGGCGACCAACCGCAGTTTGTTACTCGCTGGTACTTTCGGATCTTGAATGATCTTCTGCAATGACTTTACGTCGTTGGAGTGGTTGTCCGTGCATGCCAGGCTCTGCTCCAATTCGCTGATGTCGAGCAGACTTTCTTGCCCGACCCGTCTGCTCAACTCTCCGACCAGGGTAACGTGCTTGGTCACATTGCCAGAGAGTTTGCGAAACTCGGGGAAGTCTTCTATGAAGCGCTTCATGTCTGCGATCGAGTCGAGCTTCTGTGATCCCTGTTGTTTTGAGGCAAACTGCTCAACATACTCCTTCGCATTCTGGCCGAGGTCGCCGAAGTTGAGATACATGTTCTTCTTGAAGAATGGGTCCTGGTCTTGCGACAAGACGACCTCTTTCATTTCAGGCCGTATCTCAGGTACATCGCGTAGATCTACTTTGCCGTTGTTGATGCCAAGCAGCTCGTGCACCATCGCTTGGTATGTCCATTGTGTGAGGAGTGGTGTGACTGGGTCGTCTCTCCGATCTACAATCAGTAATATCGGCGATGTGTCTGTCTTGCGAAAATCAAATAGTTGGTCTTCTTGCGTCATATGGTACCGCACTTCTGTTGCCAACTTCTTCACCAGCAGACTGTTCTTCTGATATCGTATCAAAGGTTTCTTCTTCAGGGCGAGGAGAAGAGCCATGACCGCCTCTGTCGACCTCTGCAGCGAATCCTGATTCCAAGCGTCTGGGCTGGTACTCCATATCCGGTGGCTAGGGAAGCTCAAGTTGAGAGACATGAGGTCAGGATTTATGACGAGGAAGTCGGCGAAGTACTCCTGCACGGCGCGCACCACCTCGTGGTCGTCTGCCTCTGCTAATCGTTCTAACGAGGACTTCTTGATAATGTTGCTGAAGTCTGACTAAGGTCAGTCATTGTTCCTGCCAATCTGTCCTCTCAATGGTCATTCTCACATATGTGGTATTCGCCGTATTTGGGTTCTCGCAGCTCTTCGATCAAGCTCTGGATCGACTCGGCCGACGGTCTTAGGAAGCATAGACAGCGAAGGTGGCGCATCTTCTCGCGCTTGAGGCTGTCTAGTCGGCTGTCTCGCAGTCAGCCTCTGCCACTGCTACAATCGGTTCGGGGCAAGTACTCTGTGAGGTATACTTCATGGTTGAGGAGAGCGGATTGGGTGGTCGCGGTCGAGAGAATGGATATCTGAGAGAGGTCAGCACATGCTTGCGACAACACTGGAGGAGGAGACAAACCCACAGTCTCATTGTCGAGGAGGAGTATCTTCATCTTGGCAGCGGTGGTGCCTGTCGCGGCGCTGTCTCCAGCTGACACCATCTTGGTGATGTAGCCGGAGACGGCCTGCACGATGTCCATGGCTGGTACTGGGCTACGGGACAGTTTTGAGAATGGTGCAGCTCATTCGTATGATTCACTGCACGTTCATGTCGGCTTGGGTGACGTATCGTGGAGCTGTCTCGCACGCGCCTTTGGTGTTCACTAGCGCGTCGTCCGTGCCAAGCACCTTTCTGCAACCTCGCCCATTCGTTGTTTGCAATAACATACCTAACTTATTCCCATATCAACGTGGACTCAAAAGCTGAGTTATGGCATTTCAACATGCGTAGTAGCCTGACTTCTATGAGAGAGGCCTTGCGACGTACGAGGAACACCGGGGCCGCATTGATGTCCTCTGCCTACTCTAGGCAAAGTGCTCGGGAGTTACCGATATCTGATAGGGCAGTCGAGGCAAAAGGTGAACCAGATTTGCTCACGAGTGTAGACCTAAAGCACAGCGATGACCTATTCACTTACACCCGAGGCCGCTTCATTTGCAATGAGACGTACGAGATGTGGCAACGCCGTGTCCACTTTAACGTGAACGAACTAGGACGCTGTGCTGCTGAAGCTGTAGGCTCCGCATCGTGCGTCAAGATCGAGAAGTACCCTGATGGGACGTACAGTAAGGCTATGCTTCTCACGATGGACGACGGCGCCCAAGTCGTAGCGAAGATTCCGAATCCAAATGCCGGGTTGCCTCACTTCACCACAGCCAGCGAAGTCGCCACCATGGATTTTGTAGGACCGCATACATGGCTAGGGATTAATGCACACTCATAGATTTCAGGCACGGAGGTTTCTAGACACTCCGGTACCGAAAGTCCTAGCATGGTCAAGCAAAGGTCAAGACACTTCAGTGGGTGCTGAGTACATCATAATGGAGAAAGCGCCGGGCGTCGATTTGGAACGATGGTGGCCCAGCATGCAGATAAAAGAGCGATATGCTGTTGTCAAAGCTATCGCCACTTATCAAAAGGCCTGGACATCGGTTTCCTTTAAGAAGTTCGGCAGTCTGTAATATACAAAGGACCTGGACAGTCAACATGAAGGAGAGATACTGTGTAGCGATATACACGGCATTGATGTCCAAAATGATGAGTTTGGTATCGGACCAACGGTGGGTCGCGAATGGATTGATGAAGGGCGAGCGTCTGTCGATATTCACAGAGGACCCTGTGAGCTTCGCTTTTTAAACTGTCTATTCAATCACTGACAATCACCAGGGTGCTCTTCGGAGGACTATCAAAAAGCCATCGGCCACCGGGAAGCGACTTGTGTCAAGCTGTTACCTCGTCTGCCTCGATCCCCTATCACGTTGTGCGGCCCCGGTACCTACACGTCCACAAGAGACCGGAAACTCAAAGCGCTCGATGGCTATTCAGCGTTAATCGAATGCCTATTACCAGAGGACACTTCTATATCATCTGCACACATCTGGCATGGCGACTTGCACGTTGCAAACATCTTTGTGGACCAAGCCGAGCCAACGAAGATAGTTGGACTTATCGACTGGCAGTCTACCGAAGTAGCACCTCTGTATTTTCAAGCTCAACAACCTCATATCATCGATTATGACGGTCCAACAGTACGTGGGCTGGAACGCCCACAGCCACCGAAGGATCTAGACACGTTTTATGCTACCGCAAAGAGAGAGGCAGAGACGCTGTACTTGCAGCAGTCGCTCTGCTCCCTGTACAACACTTTGACTCACCACCAGGATCCAAAGCTCTACGCTGCGCTAGAGTTTCAACACACCACAAGCTACACGCTCCTGCTACTAGCGTGCACTCTTCTGATCGATGGCGAAGCGTCGTATCTTCTCCAGGTGGCCGAGCTTCAATCGAAGTGGAGCAATTTGCCAGAAGCTAAAAGCACTCCGTACCCATTCACATTCTCAGCAAAAGACCGCGAAGCGATGGATGCGGATGTCGAAGGCGCGGTGCGTGGCATGGAGGCGATACGCGCAATCAGGGAAGAGATCGGAGAGCTGTTTCCTGAGCAGGGCATCGTCAGGCATGAACAGTATGAGGAGGCGCTAGATGCGTTGAGGCAAATGAAAGAGCAGGTCATTGAAGAGTTCGCGAGGAATGAAGAGGTGAGAAAGGCTTGTGAAGAGGAGGTCTGGCCATTCGGGACATGAGGTGCGATCCAGGACGATGCGTATGTGCGCTACCACTCACGCTTCGTCTGAGTGGCAAATTCCGATCTCGGATGCTACCATGTGGCCTCTATTCGTCTTCAACTAGATTGACGTGATGGGATTGCACGAAGGGATGCGACACAGGCAGCAGATGGTTGATTCATAAGCTTGCGGACGAATTTCTACACATGAGTATGGTTTCCAATTCATGAAGCGTATTCGGGCGATTATACTTGCCACTCCACGACCGGTTGCATATAGACAATGGGAGGATTACTGCGTGTAGACGTCGATGTAAGGGCATATCTCGGAGCTCGGGTGCAGTGCGGACATACCCATTACCGTCCAATGACGTTCTGGCTTTACCCCACAGGCAACGCTCATTACTGGTCTACAAACACGAAAGCTCTCTCACGCAGCTTACTCATAGTATTCAAGCATCGCAAGGGCTTTTATGCGGAGCGAAGTTGATTCCGATACCACGATACTAGATTCTGTATACTTCCGAATTGTTCTAGGCGTCAAAGTTGCACTCCGCCCTTGTCAATCGCACTGTGGCCTCGGACGCAGAGTGACGCATTGATTTACAGACTGGAGCCTGGCAAAGCTTCCATTACGACCTATAAGTACACCCAGTCCACTCTATCCACAGGCCGCACTATCATCATACCTTCTTCATCAGCAACATCACATCGACCAACAACTCATCACGATGACAAAGCTCTTCATGTAAGTCCCCAATACCAACATCCAACATATTTCACTCATAGCAATTGAAGTACCGGTGCCACAGGCTACATTGGGGGAGATGCTCTTTACCTGATCGCGAAGACATACCCGGACCTTGAGATCACTGCTCTCGTGCGCAATAGCGACAAAGGTGCAAAGGTAGCATCCCAATACGCCAAAATCCGCCTGGTATACGGCGACCTAGAAAGCTCCGATCTTCTCACCAAGGAGGCTGCGGCTGCCGACATCATCCTTCACACGGCGGACTGTGATCACGTCTTAGCGGCTCAGGCCATCGTCGCCGGACTTGCTCAAAGCGGGAAGACAACGTACCTCATCCATACCTCAGGTACTGGAGTACTAGCATTCCAGGATTTCGAAGAAAATACCTACGGCGTCAAACGCGAAAAGATCTATGACGACTGGGACGGCATTGGCGATGTCACTTCCATTCCCGACTCGGCTCTGCATCGCAACGTCGACAAGATCATTCTCGCGGCGAACAAGACGTCCGGAGGCACTGCGCACTCTGCCATCATCTGCCCGCCGTGCATTTACGGACCCGGTCGCGGACCGGACAATCAGCGCAGCGTGCAAGTCTACAACATGACCAAAGCCGCTCTGCAACGCCACAAGGGTTTTGTGGTCGAAGAGGGCGTCAATCGCTGGACTGAAGTACACGTCCAGGATCTGAGTGAAGCTTTCCTCGCTCTGGTCACCGCTGCTCTGTCGACCGACGGCAGCAAAGCGACCTGGGACGACAAGGGCTACTACTTCACCGAAAGCGGCATGTTCACTTGGGGTGACATCGCCCAGAGAATTGCGAAGATCGCATTCGACAGCAAGCTCATCAACAGCGCCGAGATCGACCACGTCTCTAAAGAGGAAGCTGACAAGCTGACCCCCTCTGGAAGTTATCTATGGGGCACGAACTCGCTGTGCAAAGCTGTCAGAGCGAACAAGGTGCTGGGATGGAAGCCAAAGCAGAAGAGCCTGATTGATCTGCTGCCTGAGATTGTGGAGGATGAGGCGAGGAACTTGGGCTTGAAGAAAGGCCACGCTGCTCAGGCTGCAGGCGATGCGAACCCCTACGTTCCAGCGCAGAACGAGTAGTATGCGCTCTTGAAGCTCAGCCTGGTACACATGTACGAAGGGCTCGTATTGATCAAGTCAACGACTTTGGCACCTAGTGTGTCCTGAAGGTAGACGTAATGAAAACGAGCACCTTTGTAGACAGTTGCAAACACTCGCTTACTTAGATTGATGTTGAATCAATTTGTTATTGGACGCATTGATAATTGAGCTTCGACTGTTGCATTGTGAACAACCTCGGCTTCTCTATGCACTTACGTCATTTTAACCCAACGACTCCTCCTGCCAGACATCATGTCTCTCTCTCTCGCTAGAACCACTTGTAACAGTCGAATTGACCCGTACCAATATTCAACGATCTTCTGTTGTCTTCCCAAATCTGTCTTGTCCAAAATGCCTCTCTGCACACTCCACCTCCTCGCCCTTCATCCCACCACCCCAAACCCACTCCTCACCTTCCTATCAACTTTGAAGTCATCAAAACTCTCTCCACTCGTGGTATCGCGCGTAGCACGATGGATCATTCTACCCGCGTCCTTGTCTACAGAACACCTGTTAGCCCGCAACATCTCCTGGGACCTCTTCGTAATCCTGCCAAGCACATCTCCATTACCACCAAACGTCGAGCAACTCGTCCAACACCATTGGAGTATCACAGCGGGTGTACCGTCTCGCCTGCTTCAGGACTTTGAGAGCAAGAACAAGAAATTGCTGCATCCGGATGCTGCTAGTGTGCCGAAGCTGAGCCCCAGCGACGCGAAGGAAACCACAAACTCAAGTCAAAACCTCGAACTCTCAGCTGGCCTGGAATCCTGGATCCAAGGCCTTAACAGTAAAGAATCGTCAGGCGCGGTGTCCATGTTCAACCTCCTCGCGTTCAATCCAGGCATGAAAGAAGAATACCTCAAGTACGGCGCGGCGTTTGCGAAAACAATCGGGTCTCGACACGGTGGGAACGCGAAAATCGTTGGCAATGTTATCAAGATGGAAGGCTCGACAGATGCGAGTGCAGATGGGTGGGCCGAAATCGCGTTGGCGCATTACCCAAGCATACTGCACTTTCGAGAGATGCTGCTGAGTGAAGACTACCAGAAAGTGAATCACGCGCACCGCGTACCGAGCCTGCGGGACACATGTATCCTAATGACGAGCGAGCTCGCGATTGAAGACTTAGTGAAAGGGAGCAGTAGTGGGGCAAAACTCTGAGCGCCGTAAACAACTGCAAACAGCGCAAGACCACATACACCTGCACTATCCTTTGCCTTTCTTTAACTGCTGTATATATTTCAATTAATCCCCAATCTCTTCAACAAATCCACAAGGCTGGAATGCCAAGTGGTACAGATGGGAAAACTGAGTTGACGGCGAAACATCACCTTGAATTGTAAATTAGGTCCTCGGTTCGAGTCCGTGGTAAAATGAAAGAGTTTAAGAGCCTTCGGGAGCTCCTCTGATGAGTTTTCGTGTAATTGAAGTTAAATCTCCAACCTAGAGTAGGGCAACTGCATCTTTTTGCAGCTTTTATTGGCTTGTTTGGATCTTCTTTCTTATTCTCTTCTTGCTTTAGAGAGGGTGAGTGGGGAGGCAGGAAGGAAGCGCGGAGTGTGAAGAGGATGATCAGGAGGATGGCCGGGTTGAATTCAGAAGCTAAAGAGCTTTGGAGTACGAAGAAGACGTAATTGGGAAGTAGCAGAAATGGATTCGCTGCTTTTTATTCCAGGATATTCGTACAAGATACGTGACGCGTGCGCGCGGCTCAAGCGATGCCGCGCTTCCCAATCCACATGCGCCTTAGTATGTCCTGAAGATTGACAACCTCAGAGACGAGCTCCTTCGCAAACGCAAGTACTCCGCGCTTCAGCTCCCTTCCAAACTCGTACATACATCCCTCACGACGCCAAACCCTCACTGCCATTGAAAAGCCCCACGCAATATCGCGATGCCAAACGCCTCTCTAACCAAACCCCCATCCACCCCGAAATCAACAACCAACTCCTCATACCTCACCCTGCCCAATCCCTCCCCTGGATGCGCCTTTTTCACTACATACCCACAAGCCCACCAGTCACCCCTCTTCTCGCTGTCCACCTTGGGCAGCACCCAATTTCTCTTATCCTGCAGCTCATCCCACTCCACTTGCAACTCCTTCACGGCCTGCAGCTTCGTCTCCCAGTTCTCTTCACTGTGGTACTTGCGCTTCAGCAGAACAGGCAACGTGCAGAACTCTGGGTCGGCGACGTTGATTTCTTCGTGGAAGCGGCGGCGGAGGAGGAGACAAGCGTTTGGTTTGCCGTTTCGGGTGCAGCGTGTACATGATGGCGTGCTGCGGGAGCAGGGGAGGTTGGCGAGTGTGCATTGGAGGCATGATACGATGTTGACAATGCGTGGCTCGTTTGGGTCGCGGGGAGGGAGTTGTTCCGAGATAGTGGGCAGCTGATCAAGCTTTTGTTCGCCGTCGTCGGTCAACGCAGGGTCGTGGGAATGGAGACTTGCCGGTCGAAGGCGTAGCGACGTCGAGTCTTCTTGTGAGTCGATCTTCCCGCTCGACGAACCGAATACGTCCTCATCGTCACCGTCACAGCTCGTGGTATCTGACGCGTCATCGCGGTACCGACCTTGACGTGTTGGAGTGCCCGGCTCATGGCGGTCCTCGGGCGGGTCGAAGATGCTGTGTCCAGAGAACGTAGTATCAGTCGGCGAAGCCTCTTCGTAGCGCTCCGGCAGCAAGATTCGTCGAGACGGCGTGGCGGGGTCGTTTTGCTCGTGGTTATATGGTGATTTGGCCTCAGTCTCCTCCATGGCAAGCTCCTCCAGCCATCCCGTGATACGGCCCATGTCGCCGTTGTCTTGGGAATCGTCGATGCCCAAATTTGAATTGTCCATGTTGAAAGAACGAATGCGGCGAGAAGATTCGTGTGAGAAGTGTAGATGGTGTTGAGTATGGAGGTTCGACGCTCGAGGCTGGTGAGTGGTGAGAACTCACGGTGAAGCCGGATACGCTAGCGGCGTGTGTGAGTGAGAACATCAGCATTTCTGATGGAATGACGATACGAGAAATGAGCCCTGGATGTAGCCTGCATGATAGAATGTCTATGGGCTGAATGTTAGTACAAAGGCTGGGCAGTTGACTAAGAGCGATGCATTGAGCGCGTGTTAGCAGTTCCTTTTGTGTCGTTGACAGCTTGTGGCAATCAGCTTCGGTCTCTCACTTGAAGCACAGGATAGCGTGACGACGAGTCTTGGCGGGATATAAACAATCGCTCGTTATAAACTATCCAAGAAGGCCGCTAAAGCTGTTCACAGCGATGGGGTATTAGCAATCGCATACGATCCACAACATGATCTTCTCACAGCACGAAGCCGCCCAATGCGACGCTTCTCCAACTTCTTATCGGGTGTGTATCCTCTAGTTCCACGCACCACCAAAGGACCTCCTTCGTCTTTTCAATCTGCCCGCTTTCTTCGTATGCTCGTGCTAGTGCATACCATGCTTCCGAATAGTCCCATCCAGAGCCAAGCTTGGTCAGCGTCGACAACAACCCGAAAGCACGGTCCCTAGCTGCGAGGCGGTTGAGAAGTGGTGGTGATAACTGGTTCTCCGCAGACGGCGTGTGCGACGTAAAATGCCGTGTCGCTACTTGCATCGTGCCCTGCTGAGCAGCTGGCGCCGACAAAGTGGTAGATGGCGTGGTAAAGGTGGGTTCCGACGATGGCTCCAGAGATATGACTTCACCATAGATATCCAAAAGGATGTTAGCGAGGCCTACAATGCCTGCTGGGTGATCTGGGAAGTGTAGAAGAGCTCGCTCGAAGGCTGTGCTTGCTTCATGCCTGAGGTCTTGCGCGACCAACATTTCACCTCGCTGGAGTATCGTCAGCTTCATGATAAGAGAATTAAATAACTTCTGAAACTTACTGCTGTGAACGCATCAGCCCACAACTCCTCGACACTTTTACCTGCGCCCCACCCTTTCTCCGCGAGTGATTTGGCCGTCGAAGATTCTTGCGAAGCTTCAGCTTCGAACTCTTGCACTAACTTCATGGCTTCACCGATAGCCTCTCTAGTATCCTGGAACATTTGAGCTCGAGAGTATAGACCAGCGATGAAGATCCATATGTCTACAAGCAGCGAAACTTTCTGCCGACGTTCTTGAAGTTTGGAGAAGCGAGGATCTGGAGGTACAAAGCCTGTGGGCGGGACAGGTGCGGGAAGGCGAACGTCTTGCTTTGTTGGCAGAGAACTTTGGTCGAGCGGCGGGGAGGTGTTGTTCATGCTGTGTGGGATAGCTCGCAAAGAACGCTCGCCGCTCTCGACAGACTTTCGTGAGTTGTTTGGTGTGGAGTGGTGTGCGACAGGACTTTGTGCTGATAAGTTTTCTGGAAGTGGTGGCACCTCGGGTGTCACGTCTGCTTCAGTCACCGACTGTCGCCGAAGACTGGCCGAGCTACGCTTCTGCAACTTGCTGCCACTCCTTGCAACGCCTGTCGGACTGTCATGGTGCTTGTTGTGATGGAAGAGATGGTGCCGTGAATGTCCATTGGCGTGCGTGGTCCCATCCTCTTCAGTAACGGAGATGGCCGGCGCGGTACCAGACTGAGCGACAGGTGTAGAGCCCTTTGAGCTAAGTACTGACGAGTTCCTCGCGGGCGAGTCTGTGTGTGAGGTCTTGACGGAGCCGCGGCCACGGAATATGCTTCCACGAATCGTCCCAGCAGTCTTGGGAGGCTGCAGGGCAAAAGCTGACGTGTCAAGCTTCACCTTCTGTCCGTTGGGATCTCCAAAAAGTCGCCCGTATAGAGCAATAAGCTCATCGCAGCCATCTACTGCCGCGATGGATCCCTCGGTGGTCTCAACCAGCGCTAATTGCGTCATCTTGATCTGAAGTATACCGCTCTTCTCGAAACTCTCCATGCGGTCCGCGACTCCACCATTGTTGATGTCTTGTCCTGTCGTCTGGTTCAGATGCTCACTACGGAATGTGTTGTCGTCTTCCTTTCCGAAAAGAACAGCAGGGTCACCAAATTGCTCGAACGCAGCCTCGCAGGCCTTCTCGGCAGCAGCAAAATCGGATCTTGATGTCAGAAGTAGAGCTAATAGATGCCACAAAGGTATGAGCTTGCGCTCCCTGCCATATTCGGTGACGAGGCCGTCTGACAGCACTCCGTCGGTGCTGATAGCGGTTTGGTTTCTCGTTGCTGACGACAGGGCACGTTTGGCGACCTTGATGGCTCCCGGGATGTCCCTCGTCTCAGCAAGCACAAGTGCCAAAGCGTAGAGTGCATCGACATCGTTCGTGTCGCCATGACCGGGTGACAGGGACCTCCGCAAGTATTGGACCGCCTTGGCCTGAAGTCCGGCTCTTCCTTCAACCTCGTATGTGTGTCGTGCCCAATGTGCCTGACTGATTCCAACAGCACAGTAGGCTACTGCCAGGGCTGTAGGTTCTACAGCTGTATCGGCCGAGACCACAGAGCCTGCGTCGGATGCTGACTTGATGTGCTCTGATTGCTCTAGCCATCGCTCAATATCGTGACCAATCTGAAGCGCTTTTGCAGCCTCATCCCTCGATCCAAAGCGGCAGAGCAGTCGAATTGCTTCTGCCGAAGTTCGCAGAACAGTGCTGTCGCTGTCGATGCCCTCGTCTGCCTTCCCCGACTTCTCCACTCTGTCTTTTCCTCGAGTGACGATCTCGACATAAGAATCGTATGCTTTGAATGCAAGCTTGAACTCGGCCAGTGATGCGTGAACAATGAACAGGGAGCGCAGGATCTGCGTGGAATGGAACGTCTTGGTGGCTGCGCGGTACAGAATCTAGAGTTGTGTCAGCCATTGCAGATGGTTTCACCATTGGCGGGGTGACCCACGTCAAGCACACTACGTCCGATGCCTTCTTTCCCACCTTCTCCGAGATCTGAGTCGGTCCAGGTTGGCCCACATAGTAGCCGCCAATTGTCCATGACTGAGTCTACCCATGCTCCGATTTCGTAGTTGGTCTGGCTAGCTTTTGGGAACAAGGTCTCCTTGATCAGCAAGCCCTCGTAGACCGTCTCGACTCGCTTCAACTCTGCTCTCTGGCGTAGTCGCAGAGTAGACTGTGTGTATAGCGGTGGTTTCTCAGACGTCGCGGTCATGGCCTCGGCCTCGTACGGGCGATCGTGTCGTAGGACGGTCGATAGGGTGTCGTAGTAGGCTTTCCAAGCCAGGCGCCGGTGTCGAGCCGCATTTGGGGCGTCAGATCCTCCACTTGTGGCCGTTGCTTCCCAGAATTTTGCCCAGAAGCGGTAGTTGTGCAGAGCTTGGGTAGAAGTAATGTGTTCTCCAGCACCGGTGGACTGATCTGACAGCTGGCAGAGTCGGACCACGACATTCTCCGTCCACATTTTGGACTGTACCGTAGGGGCTGCGACAGGCGAGGAAGAGAGCCACGGAATTATTGACGAGTATGTGGTGGCTGCGTCGCCAATTGCGCCCGTCTTCTCTTGGGCGGAACCTGTGGCCATGTGAGCATCAGTAGCACAAGTCACTCTCAGCGCCTGCCGTACCCTTCAGATATGTGCCTTTGACTACGCATACCTTGGACCAGCCGCTCAAAGCCCCCTGCCCGGACAGGCTGGTCGCGACTGCCCCAAAGTCCTTGGGCAGGCGCGCAACTGCGAGACCCGGCTCGTCGAGGACGTAGTGCAGCCAGCCGAGACACACGTTGGCCTGGAAGGCATCTTGGCTGGAGGGATCCTCTCCCTCGATAGCAGTGAGCAGCGAGGGTATGAGCTGCGAGAGGCCGTGGGAGGCGGTTGATGCGGCGGTCGATGGTCGCTGGGTGCTGTAGGCGGCTATTCGGGCTTCAGAGCGCGCTGTGAGAGCGAGGCCTGCATGCGCCGTTAGCCCTCAAGAACCTCGAATTCGAGTGCGAGTCGCGAACATTTTCGATGCGGCGCATGCTTCTCGACCTTTCTGCACAGCTCGGGCACGTCTTGCCAACGGCCAGCACACCTCGCCTCGTCCAATTGCTGGATGTAGCGCTGGGCCTTCTCGCTTTCAGAGGCGTTCTGTGTCGCTGTAAGCTACAAGACAATATGCGTGACATGACGTTGCTACGGCCCTGGGAAACCTAGGAAAGAAGTGTGGAGACACGTACAACCATTGTATTACTGCTAGCACTATTCGACTACGTGAGTCGCAGGATGTCAGAATGCATGTTAGGGAAGAATGCGGTATGCGCCGAGGACTGTCATGTCATGGCCCGTACAACTGCTCTCCAACACGTTCCCCCAAACGCTCACCGAGCTGGCTAATCGACGTGATCCCTGCACACTAGTCTACGGTAGTCTAGCGGCCCGATCTTTCTGCCGGCATCTAAACTTTTTCTGGTCCAACATCTCGCTGCCAACATTGCAGCAGCTGAGTGTCTAAAGGCGACTCATACAAGAGAAGGAAGAAATGGCACCTGTCACGTCTGAGCTCGCGACCTTGCGCGCGCTCACGTTCCGCCTCGCATCCACCGCAACATCACAGCTGCCGCAACACGTGCCTGCTATAGCTGCATCTCTGGCAAATTGCAGGTCACTACTTTTGTTGCCTCAGGCTGCCGCATCGAGATCGTCATCCGAAAGTACAGTCGCCCTGCATAAATATCGTACCCAGCTCTCGACACTGCTCCAGGACCGGACCATTCAAGGACGATGGGCTGCTATCGTGCTCATCAAGGCGACCATCGAGATCGGAGGATGGGAGATTCTCCAAAAGTCCCTTCCCTGGGTGCGTGGGCTGCTGGGCATCTTGACCAAGCCTGACCCACCCTCCTCGAAGAAGCTCTCCATCATCACACTTACGCGCATCTTCATGCTCACGAGGGATTATCCTACCTTGGTCCGTGAGATCACCACGCCATCTCTCCCAGCATTCGTTCAGTCAGGCCTGCAGATAGCCACTTCGAAAGCACCGGCACCATTGCTGCTAGTGGTGCTCGAGAGCTTCAATGAACTGCTGCCACGGCATCCTACCATCTTCCGGACTTACCTCAAACAACTGACTCCACTTCTAGCATCCCTGATTGCGCCGACCCCCTCAAGCAAGCTCGGAGAAGAACAAAAGTCTGGCCAACGATTCGAACTCACGGCGGGTGTGATCGCATCCGCGCAGCAGCTGTACGTTCAGACATCGTGTTCCGCGCCCAAAGGAGCCTCTAGCGAAGAACGGGAGAAGTCGCTTAAAGCCACTATCAACAACGTACATCAGGTGGCCGACAAGGTGTTTCGCGCCGTGATTGAGGATTGGCAATCGTCTAATAGGGACGCGGCCATAAACGGCCACACGCTCGATGATGAGATGCAAGATCTAGAATCCGTCAACATGGCCCTTCCGGCGTGGGCAGGTCTGTTTGCTGGCAGCGAGCGTCTTGTACACCTACTACACCTTGTACAACAATATCTGGCACTCCCAACAGCAAGCTCAGTAGGTCTCAACGTCAGCGTGGTCATGGATCTGGTCACGAGGATACTTTCGATCACCGTCCCAGGAGCCGGAGGCAAGACGCACCGAGATGCCGCGACGTTCAACAACCAGGTCAGTAAAGAGGAACGCGACAACCTCTGGCTAGTATTGCCAGACATCCACGTTGCAGCCACAGAAATCCTCCTGGTACTGGCGCGACGATCACAGTCTAGCACGCTACCGTTGGACTCTCTCATTGTCGACCAGCTTGTCTGGGTCTTCGCGGCCGAAAGAGACTCTGTCCAGATCCGATCTGTCTGTTATCGCGGCATTGCAGCGGTACTACAACGTTCCGGCGCTGGCTTGTCGAAGGTTTCAATCAACTCGCTCGTGCCCCTCATGCGCACGTGTTGCGAGGATTTGCTCCCGTTTGACAGCCCTGTTGTAACAAAACCAACGCTTGCTCAAAACAAGGCAAATGGAACTACGCCATCTCAAACTACGGCTAATGCCGATACTTTCCTCGACTCTTCGAAAGGTATTGACGCCACTGGGAAACAGTTCCTGGGCTTAGAGGAGGCGGCCTACAATCTGCTACCCATGCTATTTGCCAACATCCGAACTCAATATCTCTCCGACTCGATGCGCGGACGCCTCGACCGTACCGCTGTCCTCACCCAGAATAAGCCAGCAATGCTCGCTAGCGTTCTCAACCCACCACCAAGCAAGCGCTTTGGCAAACCGGCTGCGAGCATCTTACCACTCATGGCTAGATCATTCCCGGAGTCAGCAGATGTTGAAGGATTTTTGCGACCCAGAATGCCAGCGATTCGCCTTGGTAGGCAGGACACCGAGATGGCGGATGTTGGTGAGTGCGGGGGCGAGAACGAGGGCGAGGAGGAAGAGGAAGAGGAAGATGAGAAGGTCCAAGAAGTGGACAAACAATCGGAGGCGGAGGCGGAGGCGGAGGATGGCGACTTTGTGGGTCACGAGCTGGACACTCTCCTTCAATCAGCAAGTCAGACGGGCATTGCATCGAAAGATTTTGCGATGGCAGATGGCTCGAATCTAAGCGCCGAGCCCAGCTTCACTGTAGATACCATCACAGGTGCTACACCTGCAGAAGCACAGGTGATCGGAGAAGCTCAAGCTCATGCGAAAGATTCCGGAAAACGAACTCAGGGCGAACAAGCACAGTCGTCGCCAAATAAAAGGGCAAAGTTTGGCGAAAACAAGCAGTCCATCAGTTCTCGCACACGATCTAGCTCAGCCGTGGAAGCTCCAGTCGGCAACCATTCTGACAGCACGCCTGTTGCGCCTGAGTCGTCAGAATTTACAGCATCTAATACAGCGTCTGTAGCAACGGAGCTACCAGAGCCAGGTGAAGCCGGAGCGGAAGGTGCGGACAGCGACGAGGATGATGTTGTATCGCTAGTCATGGGTCAAGACACGGACGAGGAATCAGAGTAGGCCTTAGACAAAAGCTTTGAAACATGAAAAATCTATTGTGGTCGCGCGGCTTCCACTTTGGTGAAGGAAGTGAAAGCAAACAACGCACGCCGCACGGACGTTTTATGTGACGTCCATCTTGCTCGTGCACAACTTTTCAGTACGCACCCACTCTATGCGGCCTCGCCCTCGCACTAATCTTGAGCTCTACTTTCGATCTATTGTTCATTGACTTTACCAAATAGACCGACTTGTACTCTCGACGCCGGCGATCGAGACCGTTACAACCCTTCCGCTTTCACAACAACTAGACCTCCCTCCACTCAGACTCAAAAACACCAAGCACGGTTCAAATGGCGCCCGCCTCTCGCAGCACTCGCAAACCAGCCGTGTCAGCACCTTCCAAAGTCAGGAAGTCTCATGCGTCACTCGCGCCCATCAAGAGGGTTATCCACGAAAAGGTAGTCCGCGCAGTCAACCTCAACTACGAGCGCGGACGCTACCCGTGGGATGACTTCCAGGACGAAATCATCATCGACTCCGTGGAGGTGCCATATCTTGGAAGCCGAAAGCCGCTGGCCGGCGTCGCGCACTATCTCCAACAACTCAGCCACCAGAAAGAGCCCTACAAGCACATATGCACGCACCCAGACGAGTACCGCAAACTGCCCGACCACGTTTCTGAGCCCGATGAAGAAGAAGACGCAGACTCCGATTCAGGAAGCGAGACAGACCCTGGCATCAACTACACCGTCGCCGCGAAACCGCCGCCCAACCTAGAGCACTATGAACAACCAATCTACGAAGCCGAGATCCTCAACCCAGCTGTCTTCCTCGCTGTCGTGCGTATAGCGCAGAAGAACTACCCGTTTCTGGAATATGTGTCCGCGCTCGGACATCTTCCCAACTTGCCCGTAGATGCACCGCTGCCGAAACTACCAAAGGCCGTCTTCCCAGAAACCGTACCATACGCTACAGCACGATCTGCAACCGCTTTCACTCTCCTCTTCCTCCCAACCTTCTGGGCCGATGGTCGCCACGCGCTCGGGTACTACGAGATCACCGACGATAAGGATCCCCGGATGGCGACGTGTTTCTTTACACCGTGCACGACGGCAGACCTCGTCAAGTTTAATCTCGTGCAGTGGTATTCTGGCCGCAATGCCAGGGGCGTGGAGAACATGAAGTCTGTGGGTGGGAAAGAAGGCGATTGGTTACATCCTGATGTTGTGGAGGAGTGGGAGGACTGGAAGTTCAGCGTGCGTGTTGTGGGTCGCATGTGGCAGGAGAGGTTGAATTTGTATTTGGGTGGTGAGGAAGATGGCGGGAGGGCTTAGTAGGGAGGGGATAATGGAGGGCGGGGAATTTTATTGGATATGTACAGGAATCGGGAAGCAGTTGTCGCTAGGAAATATGAAGTCACTTTGCGCACATGGATCAACATATGGTTAACTAGGTGAGAAGGAGGACGGAGAAAAGGCTCCGTGGGAGGTCTAAAACACCTGATCGAATTGTATGTCTACAAAAGCCAGTGACCTGTCGTCGCTAGTAAGACTGAAGATCTTTCACACACATACAATTTCTATCATGTTGTCTCGCACTGTTCTTTACGCACAACACCTTGCCGCACAACACCTTCCCGTCTGATGTCCGTCTTTGCTTCACTCCAACGACACAAAACGTTCGTATCCATTGCGTTGACTTTCCGGACACACTGGACCCTGAAGTTGATGGCCAATGTGACACAACAATTCTCAAAGAACCCCCTTACCCAGCTCCGCTCTTCCTACTTCAACGGGCTTCCATCCGCACCCTCGCGATACACCCCAGAATAGCACGCTGGGGGCCCACCGATCGAATTAACCCATCGTTGCATTCCCTGCTCAACCGCCCACCTGAAGTCAGTCTCCAGCTGCTTCGCATCCGCGTACGAGTTAACGCCATCCGCAAGGTGCAGCATCACGTGAACCGATAGAACTCTCCACACGTTGCACATGGCCGACATATCGGTAGCAAATCTCCTCGCGAGTGTGGTCATGCCTGCGTGCACGGTGGTCGAGCGCGGTCGATGCTGGCGCGTAATGTACTTGAACATGAGTCGGACGGGTAAGCTCGATGTCAGTGTGACAGGCATTGTCACGAACGTTGATGGTACTGATATGGCGATAGCGATGGGCGGGTAACGGTTCGGAGTATCGAAATCGATCATGTTGAATTTCGCGATGCGAAGCATGAAGGTCGCGATAGCTTTGATGCCAGTTGAGGAAAGGTGGGTGAAATTGTACAAGGAGTCGTGGAGTGCTGACAGGGAGTCCTTGCCGCTCCTGTACTCGTGGATCTTGCGTATCGTCCAGGGGTGGCTCGATGATAGTATGAGCTTGTCGACAAAGGTCCTTCGAGGAATGACGGCGCTTTGCATGGACATGATACCCGGTAGGTCTCGCACGCCGACTAGTAAGGTTGGAGGTGACTTGAGCATTCGGGCTAGAAGAGGATTGATGATGGACCCCGCTTCCTCGTTCAAAAACCGACAAGTCGCAAGTATGCGGACACCTGGAAGAGAGGGATTGACCAGAATGAGGAAGTGCTCGCGTGACTTGTCCATCGGGACTCGTGTTTTCTTCCACTCGATGGTGAGGTGCCCGAAGATCATGAGACGCAGCTCTTTGGGCAAATCGAGGAGCCGGAAGGGACTCGGAGTCTCCTCGGGAGGATCGAGCTGTCCCGCGCCGCAGAGTAAGATCTGTGAGAGACGCATTGCAGGTGCGGCGTGCGAGACGCTAGGTACGGTCTGCGCGGTTGAGGTCGATGGGCGATGTGGGTGATGTGGAGTGACCCTGGTGTTGGCTGAGCTCGCGGTCAATGAGAAGAGTTTGTTCTCATTGGCCAAAATCTCGATGTTCACTTTCATCTTCACCAAAAGAAGTTCCAGCCCAATGCAGCGAGTCACCTGCGTGTTTGCCGAGGTGAAAGCGCTCGTTTGGCGAGCGAGCGAGCGATTGACGCGAAGTGCGCATTGCGTGAAAATAAACACTGAATTGTGCAAAATCGCGGTTCAGTCGCTCATCGCAACGACTTTTGGGTGGGTTGCATGTTTGCGGATACGTTCAAGCGAAGCGGACGCGAATGCTATTTTAGACTGACATCTCATCTTTCGCATGCGTCTTTTCGATCCGCTGCCACTCAGGAGGAGTCTGGGTATGAATGTGTTTGCATTCATTGTGTCAACCTCGAGGACGCACTGCACGCTGAAGTTGGTGACTCGGAGATTCCAAGCACCTTCGTAAATTCGTGCGACGTTCACTCGAGAGACATTTCTTCCGGCCCGACATCTTCACCACACAGTCGTTTGTCTCAAAGCTCTGGATCGGGACGCGTCTTTGCCGCAGCCACATAATATGGAGCTGGAACTTCAGCTGGCAACGCGTTGGTGTGGTGTGTAAGACTGGTGGTCATGTTGCGGGGCGAACGAATGAGGCCGGAGCTGCTAGCGTCAATGAGGAAGGTGCCATGATTGGGCAGGGATAAATCCGGGGTAGACATGCAATTTGAGTGTCGTCTTCTTCACATGTTCGCATCACACCTTTTGCTCTCCCTGACATGATTCGCAGGTGTTTCGCCTGCTAGTGAACGATGCAAATGAGCCTCATACCATCTCGCATTCGATTGGCTCGACCTCGGTCCGCGCTTTACCGTCCACGATGATCCTGCCCGAATCGTCACTTCCGTGGTGACGTGACGCTATGGTAGCGCCGGCCACTTGAGGTCTCCGCGTTACTCTGCCCTGGTCCTCGTATGTCACAGTCTTGCTTGTGTTCTTTCTTTCAGTCAAGTACGCGGGTAGAAGACCACTATATATCCTGAGCAGCACCTGGACAGTGATCAGTATCTCGCAGAGCATCTCCAGCTTCACACGATCATCATGCTTTTAACTTCATTGCTCAGGGCACTTTCTGCCACACTACTCCTTCCGGGAGGACAAGCAACACCCTTCCACCATAAAAAACGACAAGCTTCTCTCGATTCCTTCATAAAAAGTCAAGCCGACGTCTCCATAAAAGGAGTTCTCGCCAACATCGGCACTGATGGATCTAAGGCTCAGGGCGTTCCAGCAGGGATTGTCATCGCATCACCATCGCGGACTGATCCTGACTGTAAGCTTGACGTGTAAAAGTAAAGGCACAAGACTGACCTGCTTCAGACTACTTCACTTGGACTCGAGATGCTGCCTTGACGTACAAAGCGATAGTGGAACGATATGTCAACGGCGACAGTTCTCTTAAGCAGAAGATCGATGACTACGTCTCGGCCCAGGCCTTTCTCCAGGGTGTATCAAACCCATCTGGAGGTCCTGATAGTGGAGGGCTTGGTGAACCGAAGTTCGAAATTAATAGAACAGCATTCACTGGGCCATGGGGCCGTCCGCAACGTGATGGTCCACCACTTCGTGCTACTGCTCTGACTGTTTACGCTAATTGGCTCATCACAAACGGTCAGGCAGCGCAGGCAGCCAACACTGTTTGGCCTGTCATCGCTAAAGATCTGGCATATGCCGTCCGCTACTGGAATCAGACCGGGTTTGACCTGTGGGAGGAAGTCAGCGGCTCATCTTTCTTCACCCTATCGGCAACACACCGTGCCCTTGCTGAGGGTGCGGCACTCGCAACAAAACTCCAAAAGACCTGTGACGGGTGCGCTACAGCCGCACCACAAGTACTTTGCTTCATGCAAAGCTTCTGGACTGGCAGCTACATCGACTCCAACATCAACGTCAACGAAGGGCGAACTGGAAAGGACGTCAATTCTATTATTTCGTCAATCCATACTTTTGATCCGAAGTCCAAATGCACGGATGCGACGTTCCAGCCCTGCTCTTCTCGGGCTCTTGCAAATCACAAGGCCGTGACTGACTCTTTCCGCTCAGTGTACGGCATCAATCGTGGTATTGCTCAAGGCCGTGCGGTCGCTGTTGGGAGATACAGTGAAGATGTCTACTACAATGGCAATCCGTGGTACCTCGCTACTACTGCTGCAGCTGAGCAGCTATACTCTGCCTTGTATCAGTGGAATGCGCAGGGATCTCTCACGATCGATGCAGTGTCTCTACCATTCTTCAGAGACATCATTTCGACCGCCGCTACGGGCACATATGCCAAAGATTCAAACACGTACAAGACAATCGTCGCAGCTGTTCGCACCTATGCTGATGGTTACATGGCGATTGTGCAGAAGTACACTCCTTCCAACGGCGGCCTTGCTGAGCAGTTTGACAAGAACAATGGCTCACCACTCTCTGCGTATGATCTTACGTGGTCGTATGCTGCATTCTTGACGGCTACCGAGCGCCGCGCTGGTGTCGTGAGCCAATCGTGGAACGAGGCATCCAACAACATCCCACCCACGACATGTACCGGCACGCCTTCCTGTAACGCTCGTATCACCTTCAATGTTCGTACCACTACCACTTTCGGCGAGAGCATTTTCGTCGTCGGTCAGCTCACGCAGCTCGGAAACTGGCGTCCAGCAGATGCCAAGGCTTTGAGTGCGAGCAAGTACACCGCAAGTGATCCACTTTGGACTACGGACGTTGATTTGCCGGCTTCAACGGTTTTTGAATACAAGTATATCAGAAAGTCGTCAAGTGGTCAGGTTACTTGGGAAAGCGATCCGAACCGGAGATACACCTCTTCGAGCGGATGTGGCAGCACAGCCACGGTCAACGACACTTGGAGGTGAGAGGTGGGTACTGTAGCTGTGTTCTAGAAGGAACAGATAACCTTGAGCGAAAGGGAAAAAATTGGGGTCTTTCTCTAGACCGAGATACATCACTACAATTGTACACAAATTCATCCTGCTCGTAACAAAGACTTTTCAATGTGGTACGAGTCAAACGATACGGTCAACTATGATTCTGCGCTATATTGTGTCATCATGAATGCTCAGATCTCAACGAGAATGATGTCTCAGGTAAAAAATTGTCGTGTACAAAAAGTGCTAGCACCGGCACCAGCCTCCTGATTGTCCTGATTAGTCTAACTGTAAGCGGGGACGGCTCGGACCGCTAGTCGAAAGATGTGGTCAAACGTCAAGCGTCCGATCAAGACTTCTGGCAGCCCGCTTTCCATCTTTTTGTTCACGCGTTATCTGTTCAAGAAACAATGCAAGATCCCTCCAAATAGTTTCAGTCGTTGTATTCCAGCGTCGTAAAGCCTTGAAGAGATCGACAGAGAGCCTTTGGGTGCCGAAATCGGCAAATGGCTCGGGACGAGGATCGCTTCGTCTCAAATGATGACTTCTACAAGGATGCGCCCGCCACGTCTCACAAAGCATCAAAATTTACTTTTCCCCGACCGTCGTGTCACACCGGAAATATCAACGCCGGTCGAACGTGACTGCAGCGCCGCTGATGGCGCTATTTTCACGTTCGGTCTAAAGACTGGCGTTGCACATACCTTGCAGCGCGGCCCGGGCAGAGCAAAGCCATTGGCTGCGTAGAAGCATATTTGCAGGGCATGTTCTCTAACCAGAGCTTGGTGGGTTTTTGACGTGCTGTCCCCACCGCTGCGTTCACATCACCTTCACGCGACATGCGACCTTAATTCTACCTCTGAACAGAACCACCATACCTCGCGTGCTGTGACATCATGTCAACGCAGATCGACTTCAGTTTGGTGCGATACTCGCCAATCGAAGGCACGCACTTCTTCTACGATGCTCGATATCCATCAACCGTGCAGTTCCTCTTGTCGGGTCGTTGGGAGGCTTGGGACGTTGGCTGGGTCAAGTGGTATATTGAGATCGACAGTCAGCATTGCGGATCTGTAGCTAATCAATGTTAGCAAATCTCAAGATGCAGAAATTAGACGCATCGCAGAGGAGGCAGAGGCACGACTGATCAACGACCCAGAGTCGGGCTACACGGCTTGGCCAGCGCCACCTCCTCCTGGACCTCCGGGTGCTCAAATTGACAAACAGGCGTCGCCTGCTGCAACTCGGGATCGTTCACCATCTGCGCAGACATCAGATCAGGCTTGGACTGAGCCTACACAGAACGCGCGACCGTCAGCCTCGGCTTCTCCTCAACTCTACGGATCTTCTCCACCAAGCGTAGGACAGTCCATACTTGATCCATCACTATACTACGATCAGCCTTCGTCGTCATCTTGTCAAACTACGCAGGGATCATCGAAAGGCAAAGAGCCTGCGCACAGTGTACCTACCAATGCCATCGATCCCAGCATTGCCAGTGCACAGCAACAACCTCAATCAGCCCCAGACCCATCTATACAACCAGCACCACCCACGGGAGTTGTTCTTTCCAGAGACAGAGAAACCAAGATTCTCCTCTCGATCGACGGAGACGGCATCCGTGGGCTATCTGCCTTGCTGCTCATCGAATCGTTGGTCAACGCTATCTGTGTCGAGATCGGACAACGACTTGATTGCCACCAGATTTTCGATCTGACAGGTGGCTCTTCTCTCGGCGGGATCATAGCTATCTTGTTGTGTCGATTACAGATGCAGGCACATCGTGCAAGAAAGGCCTATAAGGAAATCGCGCGACATGTGTTCCTGAACAAGAGGGATTTCTTCATGTCTCTCGACCCCCAAGCACCCATGCCGAACGGTGATGGAGAAGGTCTCGAGGCCGAGATTAGGACAGTCATTGAGCAGGAATTAGGGTCTCAGGACGAAACCTTCTTCGATGGGAGGGAGAACTCCGGAGATGTGTAAGTTGTAATACTTGGGCTTGAAGACTGTGCTAACGGGCTTAGTAGCTTCGTAGTCTCAACGCACATCGAGATAGGGGCGAACAAAGCAGCGCTGATGCGCTCGTACCAGACGCGTCGTATCACGGGACCCGAGCTAGACGCCAACATGTCCATCGTCCAGGCGATGAGAGCAACAGCAATAGCGCCCAGGTACATGCTGCCACAACCAGGGACCAATCAGCGTCTGGTAATAGAACCAGGGCTGGTGGATCATGGTACATCGAAGAACAATCCAGTCCGCGACATCCTGTACGAGTGCAGAAAGCTCTTTCGCTATGCCAACGACATGATGATCATTGTATCAATAGGCTCTGGACTCGGCATGGATCGATTCAACGAGATCCCCGAGATGGCAAACAGCGTTGATGACAGGAGCGCCGAAGCGAGACTATGGGCAGAGAAGTTTGAGGCGGATCACCGTGCACTGATGGAAAGAGGATGGATGAAGTACTATAGGTTCAACGTACCGGGACTCGACGACGTACCACTGGAAGAATGGTGCCACGAGGATGAGATCAAGGAGAAGACATCAGCGTATCTGGCGCAGCCGGAAGTTAGCCAGATGTTCTACGCTTGCGTGGATGCGATCACGACCCTTTTGCTGGGTCCGCAACCCCGGCAGTAGGTGTTGGATCTCAAATTCGTCGACCATATCGGTCAAAATAATATGAAGGTTTCAATACCATGAGCTGTCTCGAAACGTTCATGTACTTCTGGATGTATTCACTGAGCAAGTCATCGCGTACCTGGGCCGCGTGCTATCTACCAGTCACCTTGGAAATCACCCTCCCGTGCTGGGCCAACGAAGTGGGGCAACGGCGGACCGCAAAGAAGGAATGCAAGTTTCACCACCACCATATGCGCATCTTCACGATTACCAGCCAAGATGACATCACGCATTTTCGAAAGTGCAAGAGTGTGGCACAGAGTGCATCAAGCCGCGTGATAAAGCGCCAATGACGCAATGTCTGATCCTTCAACTTGGCGGAGACGCCCATCTTCGCGTACAGCCACCAACAGGGAAAGATCAATGGTTGGATCAAAAATCCGACACCTCAGAATCGATCGTTGGCTACCCCGCGCCCTGGCTTCTTTATACTATAACACAAGCCTTGGCTGCGCAAAACAAGCGCCAGCATTGGCGGATAAAGCACACCGCAAACAAAGCTTCCCGCCTTATGAAGTCAGCGGTAGGGGTAATTGGCAATATGTCTGCCGCTCATGCAGGTCTCTGAGAGGTGAAGATGGAGCAACCAGCCTGAGTAAATGTTGGTCGTGAGTACTGTGTTTGCTTATACTCGTGCTCATGCCATCTTGTTATTTCTTTGTACCTCGAGTTCCGTGTTTACTATCTTGAGTACTGCGTTACAAACTTCACCATGATGACAGTCGAAGAAGGAAAGCCTCTTGCAGTCCCTGGCACTGAGGATGACGTGAAACATGAGCAAGGCGCAGATATGGGACAAGAGCACACAGAGCGAGTTACTACTGAGGATGGCAAACGCGAGCTCACAGAGTCGGATGCTTGGAACAAGCTTGGCTATAGCTTCCCTACTTGGCGCAAGTGGTAAGTTCATGGGAGCTCAGAATCGACCGAGTATGAAAAAGAGTGCTAATATCCGTCATCAATGGCAGGCAAATTCTCATCGTGGTGTTCTTCATTCAAATAACTATTAACACAAATGCCTCCATGTACTCTCACGCTGTCGCCGGCGTCAGCGAACAGTTTGGTGTAAGCAAACAAGTTGCACGCATCCCGCAAATGGCTTTCCTCGTTGCCTACGGCTTTGGCTGCGAACTTTGGGCGCCCTGGTCTGAGGAGTTTGGTCGCTGGCCTATACAGCAGCTCAGTCTGTTCCTTGTCAATCTCTGGCAGATTCCATGTGGCTTGTCAAAGAACTACGCAACATATGTCGTGTTCAGGATCTTTGGTGGACTATCCACTGCCGGCGGCTCAGTAACTTTAGGTGTACTGGCCGATATGTGGACCCCGGACGAGCAAGAGTATGCCGTCGCTTTTCTGGTGTTGTCGTCTGTTGGTGGATCAGTTGTCGGCGCTATCCTCGGAGCATTCGTCGAGGAGTATCTGCCGCTACCCTGGATATTCTGGATGCAGCTCATTATTGGTGGAGTTGTTCAGCTCATTCACCTCTTGTGTAATCCAGAGACCCGATCAACAATACTTCTTGACCGCGAAGCAAAGAGGAGACGAAAGAGTGACGAAGATCCGAATATATATGGTCCGAACGAGATTCGTGGCGGGCACAGAATCACCTTGAAAGAAGTCGGAACGATCTTTTGGAGGTATGTACACAAGCTAGGTACGAATGAACATGATGCTGATGGTATGCTAGACCGTTTTACATGTTCATTACCGAGCCCATCGTGCTGTGGCTCTCGCTTCTTAGCGGCTTTAGCGATGCGCTTATCTTCACCTTTCTCGAGTCTTTCAAACCAGTGTATTCGCAATGGGGATTTGGTACTGTTGGCGTTGGCCTAGCATTTGTACCGTAAGTAAATTCCATGTCTACACTGCGCAGCAACGTTAACAACAGGCAGCATATTGATTGGATACTTCCTCGCATATGCCTCATATTTGCCTTCCATCATCACTTTCCGTCGTAGGCGTCGTCAGAACCCGGGATCAGTAGCACCTGAGGCTCGACTCTGGTGGCTGTTATTCCTCGCCCCGCTGGAAACTATCGGGCTCTTCGGCTTTGCTTGGACCTCGTTGGGTCCAGACTATGGCATACCCTGGATAGCGCCAATGATCTTTTCGACCTTGATTGCAATGGCCAACGTGAGTGCCTGCGCCACGAGTGCTTTCATGTGAACTGACTTATCATAGTACGCCATCTACCAATCATCCATCGACTACCAAACCGCCGCCTACGGCCCATACGCCGCCTCTGCGACGGGTGGCAACGATCTTGCGCGTGACTTCCTGGCCGGTATTGCAGCGCTGTATTCAGCGCCGCTCTACGAGAATATCCCAGGTCGGCCTTTGGCATACCCATCCACTATTCTTGCGTGTCTCGCGTTCTTGGTAACGATTCCGATCTACATCGTGTACTGGAAGGGGCCTGAGATCCGTGCAAAGTCGAAGTTTGCGCAGGACCTTGATAAAACGTTCAATGAGCGGAAGGCAAAGCGATCGAAGAGCGTCCCGGCGCTGGAGGCGGGACAGCAATCGGAGAAATAGAGGAGGGTATGGAGAAAGAGCTAAGAGTGTCAGTGCTAGCACGTACTAAGTCCGGAGCGTAAAGGTATGGCTGGATTGATTCCATGACGATCAATGTCATATTTCGCCTTGATATTCATCGCAATGAGACTTGCATGATGGGTTACAACAGCCCCTCAGAGAATGCCGTTCAGAGCCTGTGTGATGTTCATGTCAAGGTACTGTTCCCTAGGCATCGCTGCTCGATTCTAACTGGATTGGTATTGACATAGCTACTGTTAAACCTCAGGACGTACACTCTGATATCAGAAGCCATAAAGTAGATGCGCGACTGACGAGTGCTCCACACTATCGACTTTAGCACATCGCTCAAACCGATCTGGCCAGACTAAACAATTACATGCCTTCAACTTGAGCAGCCAAAACAACGTAGAGAGGCCATTGACCAGAGCACCTAAAGCCACTGATAACCTCTCCAGTATTTGTATCGATCGGGAACCAGGAACGATAGACTAGTTCGCCTCACTCACGTTTACCCATGTATCTCCGCTGCCGTTTGAGCCTCTCCCCTTTATCCCATAGAAAACGATGAACAAGGGTACTATGCTTAAAATTATGTCTGGGAGAGAGGAACTTCCGTGATCGTCTTTGCTGTATTGAAAGGGATCACAGTGGGTTGACTAGTCGTGTCGACTCAGTGACCAGGATTGGTGTTACTTCCAAGCCCAAATTAAAAATCTTGAAGAATCTTCGATATATACATTACTCACACGTGAACACGTGTCGTACCATACGCAACCATCAATATTCTTCTCCAAAAATGACGCTACCACTCTCTACTCAAGACTCACTTGGTTCGAGCAGATCACATCCAGTCACCGTCCTTCCACAACCGATCGTAAACATCTGCATCCTCTTCGTCAAGGAGTCTATCACTGGCAACAACGACCATTCCATCACTAGATCGAACCAGCGTAGCCAGTGTCGCAATCGTAGCTCGTAGGAAGCCAAACATCACCGCCAAATTGATGCTCATTCATTTGTCAAGGCTTCGGCCAAGGGAGAGCAGGCCCATCGCGACGCCAGAATCATCCATGCGCTCCTGAACATCCACTGCGAACACACACACGGCGTCTACGAAGCTACTATGATTGTCGGTAGCGCGTTTTCGTAGCGCGAATTGAACACAAGGGCGACGCTCCTTTTCTGGTATGTGATGGTTGTCGACCCAAGGAAGTCCGGCATAGCCTTTGGTTGAAGCAATCGATTTTGCCTGGTGATAGAGGCTTCGCGCTGCGTATTAGACGAACTTGTCCAGTTCCGCGTTGCTCTCGTGTTGTGGTTTACCCTCGATGCGGTAGCCGGTGTTTGTGTTGTGCGAGTCAAAGCAGACGTCCTTGTAACGGAATAAGAAGACCGGAGCGCCCTTCTCTGACGACATCAACGCATGGTGGCACGCAACGATCAGCCACAGCACGCCCTCTCGTGCGCTCAGATGCTTGAGAGATGTGATGTCCGCTTCGATGCGTGGTGCAGGTCCCTCCAATCCAACAGGTTGCAGAAAACGTCCTGTGGTCGCGTTGATAATGGGCCCAGCTTCTTCTTTGACAAAGCGGCTCGTTCGAAGAATGGCTGTTGGTGCAGAAGTTATGACCCGTGTGAAAGAGCTGGTCTGATCCTCAGTGTTGACGAACTTGATGCGCCGTGTTCCGTTCGGGAGGTTCTCGTAGACCATGAGTCGCAACTCAGCTGGCAAGTCGAGGAAGCAGAAGTACTCAGTGGATTCGCTCATTGTGTTGATGTGAGATTGACGTGGGTAATTGAGTGTGTAAGAGACTCAGTGCGCTTTTGCGAATGAAAAGGCAGAGTTC